>Ga0209437_100249_pt1 | contig 85649 bp, 77 predicted proteins | sample AraplaL_Cvi_mTSA_FD_184266 | JGI IMG/M metagenome (GOLD analysis project Ga0209437, IMG submission 184266) | Arabidopsis root microbial communities from the University of North Carolina, USA - plate scrape CL_Cvi_mTSA (SPAdes) (version 2) | ecosystem: Host-associated > Plants > Roots > Endosphere...
TACCATCTCTGGGTCAAGCGCCGAGGTCGGTTCATCAAATAACATGACATCCGGGTTCATGGCAAGCGCACGAGCGATAGCAACCCGTTGTTTTTGCCCACCCGAGAGTTGACTAGGGAAACTATCCGCTTTATCAGACAACCCGACACGATCGAGTAGGCTAAGGCCCGTTTTTCGAGCCTCTTCTGCGTTTAAAACCCCTAATTCTCTTGGCGCAAACGTTATATTTTTCAAAACGTTAAAATGAGGGAATAAGTTAAAATGTTGGAATACCATGCCGATATTTTCACGTGCTTTATTGATGTTGGTTTTAGGATCATTGAGATCCTGATCATCCACGATAACTCGACCAGCTGTAATATCTTCCAATTGGTTGATGCAGCGCAAGAAGGTACTTTTTCCTGAGCCGGAAGGCCCGATGACACAGACCACTTCACCTTCGCTGACAGCCACATCAATTCCCTTAAGAACCTGATTTGTGCCGAAACTTTTTTTCAAACCTTCAACTTTAATTTTAGCCACGACGAACCTTCACCTCCAGATAATCAGCAATTTTGGTCAGTGTGATGATAACAATCAGATACATAACAGCAACCGTTAACCAAATGTCAAAAGAGGAGAACGTTCTTGCAATTACAATTTTACCCGATTGTGTCAACTCTACGAGACCAATAACGGATAAGATTGACGTATCCTTCAGCGTGATAACCATCTGGTTAATGAAGGACGGAATCATAACCCGCACTGCCTGCGGAATGACAATCTTAATCATTGCTTTGCGATAAGGAAGTCCCAATGAACGGGCAGCTTCCATCTGACCACGATCAATCGATTGAATCCCGCCTCGGATAATTTCGGTTACGTACGCCCCTGCATTCAGACTAAGTGTCAGAATAGCCGCCAGGAACAATGGCATCGTGAAACCCATCGCCTGTGGAATCCCGAAATAGATAAAGAATGCCAGGACAATCAACGGAATGCCGCGGAAGATATCCACAAATACGGTGGCAACACCACGAAGGAATTTGTTCTGTCCCACCTTCATGAATCCGAATATCAGACCGATGATAAACGCGAAGAAAAGGGACACAATTGTGTATATAAGTGTGTTTCCCAGACCTTTAAAAAGTGCAGGAAGAGATTTCTGAATGAGCTCCCAACGACTCTGATTAGCAACAGTCGGAGCGTTCTCACCAAGATATTTCTCGGTAATGCGCTTATATTCACCATTAGCTTTGATATTGGCAAGACCTGTATTAAACATCTCCAGAAGCTCCTGGTTTTTCCCTTTGCTTACTGCAAATCCATAAGGAGCCCCTTCTTCTTTGTCAGTAACAATTTTCAAGCCGTTTTTCTGATTGACCCCATAAGCCAGCACAGGATAATCTTCAAAGCAGGCTACGGAATTACCGGTTTTTACATCTTCATACATTTGGTAGGACTCATCAAACGGAACGATCGTAAATCCATACTCTGAAGCAATGGACTCTGCAAAACTATACCCTTCTGTTCCGGTTTTTACAGCTACCTTTTGTCCACGAAGGTCTTCATAACTCTTGATTGTGTCATTGTTGGCACTTACCCCCATAACGACGCCTGATTCAAAATAAGTATCGGAAAAATCAAATTTTGCTTTTCTTTCATCCGTAATACTCATCCCTGCAATGACACCATCAACCTGATTGGCTTCAAGTGCCTGCACAGCTGCATTAAAACCCAGAGCTTTGATTTGATACTTGAAATTTTGGTCTTTGGCGATGGCATCCAGCAAATCCATATCGATACCAACAAAATCACCATTCTCATCTTCATATTCGAATGGAGCAAATGTGACATCAGTTCCAATAACATAAGTTTTACTGGAATTGGATGTTGCAGCGGCTTCCCCCGCCCATCCTGATAGACCGCTCACCAGGAGCAGCATCAGTGAAAGTATAAAAAATGAGATCTTCGTTGTTTTCATGTGTCCTCCCCGTCTCGGTGTTGTCCGAATAATCATTATTTTCTTTGGAATCGGTATTACTGTTATGCTTCTTGTCGATCTTCTGCACATTTGATTGTTATTATTTACTGTATATTAACAATCAATGCTTTGCCTTTCCACTTGCAACATTTTCCTCCGTCATTTTTTTCCAACCAGTAAAAGCCCTCTTAATACTTACCCTCTAGGTTAGCTATGCGAAACCCAATATTACATTGTGGATCTCATAAAAAGGTACATTTACTTTAAATCCTATTATTTAAAATTTAAAACTCAAAAAAGCCGCGATTTCCGCGACTTTTTGTTGTACAGTTTTTTATCATCTATTAATTTTCTCTGGTTGTCAATACAATCTCGAACTTCGAACCAGCTTCACCCGCGAACACAATGGTTCCGTTCTCTGGCAGGCCAATTTCATTTTTTCCACTGACCACTGTATGATTAATACCTACACCTGCTTGGTCATATACAGCAAATGCGCTGTTTGAAGACATCTTGACCGTCATTTCTTTACCTGCGGCCGATGCCGGAATTGAGTACCATGTAGCATGACCATTCGCTTGAATTGTTGTCTTCGAATATCTTCCCGCATAGATCGGTTTTATGACTTCTTGAGCGGCATAGACATTGCCTCCGGCTGTAACGTATTCCACACCATTTTCCTCATAGAAATTGAACTCCATTGTGTCACGTCCCGCTAATCCAGGAATTTGCAATTGGTTTACGGCTTGGTTAGCTCCAATAATTTTATTGGTGTAGATATAACCCGGTAGCTCATTAAAAGTATGAATGGGAATCATCGGCATCGCTGCGTTGTACAATGTTGATGTGTATTTTTCATTGACCAGCACGTATGCTTTCCCTTCCCGTTTCTGCCATGCGGCCTTTACTTCTGCAGACAATTCATTAGTTTCAAGCTTTTCTGCCTTATATTCCGAGGAAGCAACTTGTCCGAGTCCGGGAACAGACTGATACGAGCGAGACCACAAGTATGTGTTTCCGTTGACTTCCTGAACGAATTTAAGCTTTTCCGTACCCTCATCATTAATGAATGAGCCATCAGCACCGTAAGTATATGTCTGATTAGGGCTGTTAGGAGACGACAGATAAGATATCGTCATTTGTCCGCCATCCTTCACGGTCAAGTTCATTAACATGTTTGCACCACCGCCATACGTACCCGTATGCTGTGTAAGTTCCTTCGGCATGGTTGTTTTTACCGATGCGCCATGTGACTTCTCCGGCTTACGCTCTGGAATAATATTCTTTTCCTCAAGCGCACCAAGCAACAGTTCAGTTGCCAGCAATTGATCCGTTGAGCTGTGACCACCCGAAGAGGTTACGGCAGCAGCCATATTATATTCCGGTAACACAATCAATGAAGAATGATAGGTTATCGTATTGCCGCCTTTGCTTACTGCCTGGATGCCATAATCATTAAAAGGAAACAGGTTCACGCTATCCCACCCCAGACCATAGCCAATGGACGAATCTCCTTCTTCCGGCCACATGCCTCTTTTGTATTCTTCTTGCTCCATGGCCTCTACAGATTGCTGTGAAAGAACAGATTCAACCTCACCTGTAAAGATTTTCGAGAATTGAACCAGGTCTTCTGCGGTGGAATAGATGCCTCCCGAAGCAATCATATTTGTAGTCTCTAATGGAAGTTTCTCCTCTTGTGACGGGGAATATGTTGCTGCCATCTGGCTAAGCTCCACAATATCCTGCGGTGTTTTAGTATGATCCATCCCAAGCGGTTCCGTTATGTAACGGTGCATGAAAGTGGTGAAACTCATGCCGCTGACGCGCTCAACCAGAATTTCAGCTAATGTAAAACCATCATTACTATACACCGAGTATGCGCCAGGATCGGCCTTCAGATGTTGCGTTCCCAATTGTTCCAGTAACGTATCATGTGCGTAGGTATCATGATCTCCAAACAGGATTGCACTGTTACTTGACGTACCGAGAATTCCGGATGAATGATTCAGGAGCATACGTGGTGTAATCAGCTGGTAACGTTTGTCTTTCATTTTAAAGTCCGGAATATACTTCGCGACAGGCTCATCAAGATCGATTTTTCCTTGGTCCACTAGCTTCATTACGGCGGTTGTGAGCACCATTTTGCTAGTTGAACCAATGCCATACATTGTTTCAGATGAAAGCGGAATGTTGTTTTGCAGATCATTTTTGCCTGCCTGACCGGAAATTACAATCTCGCCTTGATCCATCAGTGCGTACTGCACACTTGTCGTAGCGTATGATTCGGTAAGTATCTTCGCCTTAGCACTTGCTGCCTTTTTAGTTACATCATACGTAGGGCTACTACCGTTACTGGTAGCGGGTGTGGCCATGGCCGACATTGGGGACATCATCGCAAGCACCAAGGTTATAGCGGCGATAGAAGTTCGTTTCTTTCGTGTCAATCTCATCTTCTCCTGTCTAGTCTATGGATTAGGGATCTCTGTGGTAGTACTTCAGCAGTGTAACCGAAGAAGATGAACTGTCTGTGGATTGAATATGAATCGAGTATGAACCAAGCAGGACCGCCCAAAATAGATTGAACACACGGTAAAAATCGCTTTGGTCCAGCTTTGTTTTGTTTGCAAATCAAACTTTTTCCATGATAATATATCAATCAATGGAGTGCCAATAACATCCACAAATACATAAGTAAAAGCAATCCATAACGCCCCTCATTGGAGTTGAATTTATGCTAAAAGTGAATCGAGATGACCCTCGCCCGATCTGGCAGCAACTTTTGGATCAAGCGATTCAACATATTACAACCGGAAAATGGCAACCAGGTGAATTGCTGCTCCCATCCCGCGAACTCGCCCAATTGATTGGTGTTTCACGGTCAACCATACAGATTGTGTACGAGGAATTATTCAGCCGAGGGTATACGGTAACTTCCCGTCGGGCAGGAACAAGGGTTAGTGATTGGGCATACGCACCGCGTTCATCAGAAGAAACCACGAATCAAGGGCCGCTTCCTCCCGAACTGCCTGCACTAACCGAATCGATTGGTCATCTGCATCGTTGGTTTGGCAATAGAGACAATCGCAAAATAGAAATTGATTTTAATCCCCACGAGCCTTATCTGGATGAAAGTTTCACTAAAGCCTGGAGGCAATCTTTTTTACAAGCTTCTACTGAACCCAATCTGGATCTTTGGGCTTATGGGGATGCCAGAGGGTTACTATCGTTAAGAGAGCAGATTCAGCATTATCTGTCACTTGAACGAGGCATTCATGTTGATGTTGATCAAATCTTGTTAACTTCAGGTGCACAACACAGCATTGATTTAATTGCCCAGGCACTCTTACGTGAGGGAGACAGAGTTTCCGTAGAAGATCCCGGTTTCCCTGCCGCTTGGATGGCGATGAACTACCGCCGGATGCAAGTTGACTCCGTTCCAGTCGATGAGTATGGATTATGTGTAGATCATATTCACCCAGAGACGAAACTCGTATTTGTCACACCTTCTCATCAATGCGCAGTCGGCGTTATTATGTCGGAGCCACGCAGGCAACAATTAATGCACATGGCAGCTCATCATCGATATTGGATTGTTGAGGATGATTACGATAGCGAATTTAGGTACCGTGGAGATCCGCTTCCCACTATATTCAGTCAGCAGCCTCAGAATACGCTGTATATGATGAGTTTCTCCAAAATGGTTGCACCTGGCATTCGACTATCCGCTATCATCGGCCCCAAAATAGCCATCGATCGCCTTACCCAAGTTCATGAATTAACCTATCGTCATCTGCCGATTATGGAACAATTAACGCTAACTCATTTTATTGAGCGTGGTCATTTTATGCGCCATATGAGAAGAGTTCGGAACATATATCGACGCAGACACGAAGTCATGACCAAAGCCATTGTTGCCTCTGGGCTAGGCTCACGATTTACATTAAGTGGTGTAGAAACAGGATTACATATGCTTCTAGAATCTGAAACGTCATTTGACGAAGAAGCGCTGACGAATGCTGCCCTTGATCAAGGTGTGCGCGTGTATCCGCTTAGTAGATATTGCCTGGAGAGTCATCGAAAAGGATGGATATTAGGTTTTGCAAAAGTGGATGAGGATCAGATTGAGGAAGGCATAGATCGTCTTGCAAAGATTGTACTATGATGGAGAACATGCTCTCCAATCGGATTCGAAAGGATGTTTTTTTTAGTGAAAATTTTAGTATTAGGAGCTACCGGACGGGTTGGAAGTCATTTCGTCTCTCTTGCACTACGGTCCAATCATCATGTAACTGCACTGGTTAGAAGCCCGGAAAAGCTACAAATCAGCGATGACAATCTCGTTATGTATCAAGGAAACGCGTTAGTCAGAGAGGATATTATTCACGCCATACAAGGTGTGGATCTCGTTGTTAGTTCCTTAAGTACCGATGGAACGACTACATTATCGCAATCCATGGGACATATTGTTGAGGCTATGGCTCAGGAGCGTATCAAAAGAATCATTACCATTGGTACAGCAGGAATATTGGAAAGTCGAACGGATCCTGGCTTGCTTCGCTTTCAATCCCCTGAGTCCAAACGTAAGTCCACGCGAGCAGCTGAAGAACATCTGGAGATGTACAACATCCTCAAGGCCTCCGAGTTAGAATGGACCATCGTGTGCCCTACCTACTTATATGATGGAGAATCTCTAGGTAAGTACCGGGTTGAGCGTGACTATTTGCCTGACGGCGGAACTTCTATATCTGTTATCGATACTGCGGAGTTTGCCTATCAGCAATTAACATCTGATGAGTATGTACAGTCTCGTGTAGGGATAGCCTACTAGGGCGTGTCTTAAACTTCACTTATGGTGTATATCTTCTGTTCAAAAAGTAAATTTCAATGTAAGCAAGCAAAATAAGAGCCTGCAATTGTTATCCATCAGGACAATTGCAGGCTACAGATATGTCTGCTGTTACTATTTAAGTTCTTCATATAGAGGGAATTGCGAAGTGATTTCGCGTACACTTCCTAATATCTGATTTTTCACCTTCGAACTCTTTGGATTTTTGAAAGCAAGCGCTATAAGCTGACCGATTTCTTTCATTTCCCTGGCTCCAAGTCCTCTGGACGTCATAGCGGGAGTCCCAAATCGAATACCGCTCGTGACCAATGGGCTTGCCGTATCGTGAGGGATTGCATTTTTATTTGCCGTGATTCCTGCTTCATCAAGTATGGCTTCGGCTTCTTTGCCTGTAAGGTCGATGGTTCGTAAGTCAACCAACACCATATGATTATCTGTTCCCCCTGATACAAGGGTGAGTCCTTCATTAATTAATGATTCTGCCAATACTTTGGCATTATCCAGAACACTCTCCATATATGTGGTGAAATCGGGTTGTAATGCCTCACCGAATGCCACCGCTTTCCCCGCTATGACGTGCATGAATGGACCACCCTGAATTGCCGGGAATACAGCTTTGTCGATCGACTGTGCCCAAGCCTCCCGGCACAAAATAGCTCCCCCTCGTGGTCCTCGTAAGGTCTTATGTGTGGTAGTTGAAACAAAATGTGCATGTGGTACCGGGTTAGGATGCAAACCTGCGGCAACAATTCCTGCTATATGCGCCATATCTACAAAGAAAAGCGCTCCCACTTCGGAGGCAATCTGGGCAAATAATTCAAACTCAATGGTTCGCGTGTATGCACTTCCACCTGCAACGATCATGCGTGGACGATACTTATGAGCAAGTTTACGTACTTCGTCAAAGTCAATAAGGCCCGTTTGTGCATCGACACCGTATGGAACAAAATTGTACAATCTCCCTGAAAAATTAACAGGACTTCCGTGTGTTAAATGACCACCATGGGATAAATTCATGCCAAGGATTGTGTCACCGATCTCCACCGAGGCAAAATAAACAGCCATGTTTGCCTGAGCACCGGAGTGAGGCTGCACATTAGCATGTTCAGCTCCAAAAAGCGCTTTAAGGCGGCAATTGGCAATCTCTTCGACCGTATCAACGTGCTCACACCCACCATAATACCTTCTGCCCGGATAGCCCTCCGCGTATTTATTGGTGAACACCGTACCCGTTGCTTCCATCACAGCTTGACTCACAAAATTCTCTGATGCAATCAGTTCAATCGTATTCCGCTGCCGTGCAAGCTCTTGCTGGACAGCACTTCCTACTACTTTATCTTGCTTCTCCAAATGTTTCATGAACATCTTCCTCTCATATTACGGTTATCTATTCGTTCCAAATTGTTTTTTGGGAAATTTGAAATTCATCAGTAGATGTGCCATCATTCCTGCAAACAGTCCCCAAAATGCACCACCGACGCCAAGTAGAGTCACATTCGCTGCTGTCGCCAAAAACGTAATCAATGCAGTTTCACGTCCCTTAGGGTCCGTTAATGCATTGGCAAGACTGCCACCAATGGTTCCAAGTAAGGCCAATCCCGCTAATGTTGCAATAAAGGTAGCAGGAAGAATTAAAAACAGAGCAGCTAATGTTACGCCAAAAATGCCGACAAAAATATAAAAAACACCACAAGCAATTCCTGCAATATACCGCTTTGTAGAATCCTCATGTGCATCTTTCCCTGTACAAATCGCTGCTGTAATAGCTGCCACGTTAAATGCATGTGATCCGAATGGAGCTGCAAGAAGCGAACCCAAACCTGTTACAGCCAAAATGGGATTGGCACTTGTCTTGAATCCATCATTACGCAGAACAAGCATTCCGGGCATATATTGCCCTGTCAAAGTAATAATGAACAGCGGTAGCGCAACGCCAAGTAAAGCATTTAACGAAAATGCTGGAACAACAAATACAGGCGATGCGACCGCCAATTGGATCGTACTGAAGTCTGTTTTTCCCATGCATATCAAATAAATCAAACCGATTGCCAATATGCCAACAATGGCGTAACGGGAAGTAAACCTTCTTAGCACGATATAGCCTGCAAACAGTGCAATCACAAGCAAAGGATCTACCTTCGCCCCTCCAAAGGCCGATATTCCAAACTGTAGCAAAATACCTGCTAACAATCCGGAGGCGATGCCTGGGGGAATAATTCGAACGAAACGTTCAAACATCCCTGACCAACCTAAAATAATAAATCCGACTGCCGAAATCATGTAAGCGCCAATTGCTTCTGGATAAGGGGTTACCGCTAATGCTGAAACGAGAAACGCCACACCCGGTGTAGACCAGGCTGTAATAATCGGTTCCTTGTATCGATAACTGAGCCAGATTCCCGTTACTCCTACCCCAATCGAGATGGACCAAATCCAGGAAGTGGTCATTTCCGGGCTTAAACCAGCCACTTTTGCAGCTTGAAACACAAGAATAAATGTACCCCCGTAATTAACAATTACGGATATTAAAGCGGCTATGACCGGCGATATCAAATCGCGACCACGTAACGAAGGGGTTGCTGTCTTCATATTTAACACTTCCTCTCACCTAATCATCGATGCGTGTGTTTTCATTCCAGTAATACTCGTCCGGTAAATAGCGTTGGCCAAATACACTTGTTCCTACACGGATCACTGTAGCTCCTTCTTCAATGGCGACTTTGAAGTCACCGGACATGCCCATCGACAGAATATCCATTTCAACACGTGGGATGTTTTTCTCTTTAATCTGAGTGCGAATACGGTTTAACAAACGAAAACAATGCCGTGTTTCTTCGTTCGTCGCATTCAGTTTTCCAATGGTCATTAAGCCTTTCACGTTTAACGTTTCGAATTGAGTTAACTGCTCTACAAGCTCGGCGGCTGTTTCTGGAGAGGCACCAAATTTACTTTCTTCGTAGGACGTATTAATTTGCACAAGAATATCTAAAGTCTTATTCTCTTTGAGAAGCTGGTTATGTAACGCCTGACCCAGTTTCAGACGATCTACAGAATGGATGAGCGTAACATATTTGACAACGTCCTTTACTTTATTGGTTTGCAGATGTCCGATAAAATGCCATTCCACCTGTTCGTGTTGCTGCATAAGTGGAAATTTGTCCCGAAGTTCCTGAGCTTTGTTTTCTCCGAATAGAACTTCACCTGATTGAATAGCTATCTCTAGTTTCTCAAGCGGTACCGTTTTGGTCGCGAGCAACAACTTGATGTCCTCTATGTTGCGACCTGAAGCCTGGCAGGCCAATGCCATTTGCTGTCTTACAGCTTGAAGATTTTCTTCTACTAGATGTTTCATATCAGCCACCTTCTTTCTATTCCGCCTAGGAATGTGGATTAATTGAGGTCGCTCCTCCTTATGTATTGAATGTGTAGAACGTCATGCAAGTGTACCAACAAATGGATTGGTTATACATATCCAAAAGGACTCTTTTGGAGCAGTCCAAAACTTCAAAAGAGCCTACAATTCAATTGGGCCACCTTTCGTGAGCTTTTAAAAGCCAATAATCTAATTAAACCGATACCCTCACAATTTTAAAATATAAAAAAGCCGCTAAATTAGCGGCTAGGTTTAATTCTATGTTCATGTCCATAACGAAGAAACATGTTTTATGATGATTTACTCGTTCACATTTTCCTTAGTTACCAGCTTCAATTCAGCCGGAATCGATGGCTCCACCTGCTTGCCACTGAGCACATCCAGAGCTGCTTGCAGCGCCAGTTGGCCAATCAGTACAGGCTGCTGAGCGACTGTTGCCGTCAATTTCCCATCTTTAATGGATTTGATTGCATCATCATTGCCGTCGAATCCGATGACCGGAATGTCTTTACCTGAGCTTTGAATCGCTTCAATCGCACCAAGTGCCATCTCATCATTATGGGCAAATACTGCCTGCACGTCAGGATTACCTTGTAGCAAGTTCTCCATGACATTCAATCCTTTGGACCGATCAAAATCAGCAGATTGTTTGGAAACCACATCGAGTTGCTTGTCAGCCACTTCGTGGAAGCCTTTACCCCGTTCTCTTGTTGCGGAAGCGCCAGGCACACCTTCAAGTTCGATGACTTTTGCTCCTTCACCGAGATGTTCAACGAAATATTCAGCTGCCATACGTCCGCCTTTAACGTTATCAGATGCCACTAGTGCCGCCACTTCGCCTTTATCTGCGGAGCGGTCCAGCGTGATCACGGGAATGCCCACACTATTGGCGGATTGGACTGCTGTGGAGATCGCTGCAGAGTCCGCTGGGTTAATCAGAAGTGCACTGACGCCTTGCTGAATGAGATCATCCACATCATTGGTTTGTTTGGCCGAATCATTCTGTGCATCAACCACAATGACCTGCACTCCCTGTTTTTTGGCTTCAGCCATGACTCCATCCTTCAGTGATACAAAGAATGGATTGTTTAGGGTAGATATCGACAAACCTATTTTCTTCTGTCCGTTACTTTTGAAAGGGTCAGGTTTGGCCCATTCCGGTGGCTCCAGAGAGCACCCGGCCAGAACAATGATCATCAGCATACTTACGAGTGTTAACGTCCACTTTTTCATATATATTCTCTCCTTATGCTGTTTTCTTGCGGTCCAGCAGGACAGCAATGGCAATGACGATACCTTTTACAACCATTTGGTAAAATGAGTTTACTTCGAGCAAGTTCAATCCATTATTCAACACGCCGATAATCAGAACACCGATCAGGGTACCGACGATTCGTCCACGTCCTCCAGCAAGACTTGTACCACCCAATACAACCGCTGCGATTGCATCCAGCTCATAGGATGTACCGGCCGTTGGTTGCGCTGAATTCAAGCGAGATGTCAAGATTGCACCTGCCAGAGCAGCGAGCATCCCTGTGAGGGAGTAGATCATAATTTTCACGCGATTAACTTTGATACCCGAGATAATAGAAGCTTTCTCATTACCACCGATAGCGTACGTTTTGCGGCCAAAAGCCGTTTTATGCAAAATAATCCATAGAATCATGAAGGTTATCAGCATCGTGATTGCAGGTACCGGAATGCCCAGCAGGTATCCACGGCCGAACAGTTGGAACAACAGGTTATCCCCGAGTCCTGTAATTGGATTACCATTGGTGTACACCAACGTTAATCCTCTGAATATTGTCATGGTTGCCAATGTAGCGATAAACGGAGCCATTCTGCCTTTGGTAATCATCAATCCGTTCACCATACCCATGACACCACCCAGTGCTACACCGATAATGATGGACAAGATTGGATCCAGACCGGACAACATCATGTTTGCTACAAAAGCACTGGATAAAGCCAGGATCGATCCAACTGACAGATCAATTCCACCCGTCAGGATAACAAACGTCATACCGAAGGCAATCAGCGCATTAATCGAGACTTGACGCAATAAATTCAAGATATTAAGCGGTTCCAAGAAACTTGGATTCAACACCGATACGATGAGAATAAGAATGATTAAGCCGAGCAGCGGTCCCAATTTTTGTATCACGCTTGAGAAACGGAAGCCGCTTTTAGCCGTTTTGTTTTCCTGCATTGTTGTCATATCACTGTCCCCCTGTGGCCAATGTCATAATGTGTTCTTGTGTTGCTACTTCCCTTGCAACCTCGCCACTGATGTGTCCTTCATGCACAACTGCGATTCGGTCGCTCATGCCAAGCACTTCAGGTAGCTCCGACGATACCATGATGATTGCAACCCCACGGTCTGTAAGTTCATTCATCAATTCATAGATTTCGCGCTTCGCTCCGACATCCACTCCGCGTGTAGGTTCATCCAGGATAAGTACGCTTGGACCGATACCAACCCATTTCGCGATAACCACCTTCTGCTGATTACCCCCGGATAGATTCCTTGCCGCCGTCTCGGAGGATTGCGTTTTGATCTGGAGACGTTTGATTAATGTATCTACGAAGTCTTGTTCTTTCGAAGCTGAGATGAAACCTTTGTTTGAGAAACTGAACAGATTCGTTAACGCCATATTCTCGCGAATAGAAAAGTCTAATACCAGCCCCTCATCCTTGCGGTCTTCAGTAATAAACCCGATTCCATGTTTCACTGCATCTGCCGGTTTACGAATGTTCACTTTTTTGCCGCGGATGAAGATTTCACCGCTATCCAACGAATCCAAACCAAAGATGGTTCTCATGATCTCGGTTCGTCCAGAACCCATAAGTCCTGAGAAACCGAGTATTTCTCCCGCTCTCACGGTGAAGTTAATATTCTCGAACAACCCTTTGCTGCTTGCATTCCTTACTTCCAGCACAACTTCACCATAAGAAGGATTCCGGAGAGGATAACGCTCGGTAAGTTCACGACCTACCATTTTCCGTACCACTTCATCAAAGCTTGTCTGTGGAATTGGCTGAGTGTCTACCGTTCTGCCGTCACGCATAATGGTAATCCGGTCACAGATCGTGAATATCTCCTCCATGCGGTGAGAAATATACACGATGGATACTCCGTCCCTCTTCAGTGAGCTGATTACACCAAACAGTTTCTGTATCTCGCGCTCCGTGAGTGCCGCTGTTGGCTCGTCCATAATGATAACCTTGGCATCTGTCATAAGTGCTTTGGCGATTTCAATCATCTGCTGCTGCCCGACAGAGCATTCTCCCGCAGGACGCTCCAATGGGATGTGTACGGACAGCTTTTCAAACTGCTCTTTGGCAAGCGCTTTCATCTGTCTTGTATTAAGCAGCCCGAAGGATGATGTCATTTCCTTACCAATAAAGAGATTATCCAGGACTGTCATTTCAGGCCATACGTTTAGCTCCTGATGTATAAAAGTGATACCTAACTTCTCTGCTTCCTTCGGACTTGCAAAATAGTTTTCTTCTCCGTCTATCGTAATGGTTCCCTGATCTCGCTGATGGAGACCAATCAGAATGTTCATCAGAGTGGATTTACCGGCTCCATTCTCCCCCATTAAGGCATGAACTTCACCATCTTTTAGTTCAAAATCCACTCCGCTTAGCACCTGGTTGGTGCCAAACGCTTTATGAATGCCTTGCATCTGAATGTGCATTACGCAGCCTCCTTTTAACCGAAATGGACTCCCGATTGTAAAATGCAATTGGCATAAGGGGTCGCTTCACCTGTGCGGATGACCGCCTTCACCTGCCGGGTTAATAATTTGAATTGTTCGTGACTGACGGAAGCATCGATGGCTTCTTCACCGAATTTCTCCGTGATGAATTGCATAGCTACAGGATTGCCTTCGCGAATTTCTTCTGCCACAATAATTTTCTCAATGACCATATCTTCTGCGATAAGCTCTACCACTTCCTGAAAACTTGGTGTTCCCAGTTTGAGGGCCAGATCAATTTTAACAACCCCGTCCGGTACGGGTAGACCTGCATCCGCAATCGCAATCATGTCCGTATGGCCCAGATCAGACAGAATCTTGGAGATGTGACTATTCAACATGCCATTTCTTTTCATTACAAGCTCTCCTCTACTTCATCACGCGTCGGCATGCCGCCCTGCGCTCCGAACTTGGTGACTGACAACGATGCAGCCCGATTAGCGAATCGTATACTCTCTTGCAACGGTTGGCCTTCAGCCAAAGCAACTGCAAATGCAGCGTTGAACGTATCCCCTGCACCGGTACTATCGACCGCCTCCACCTTATAAGTTGGGACTAGAATTTCCTCTGTGCCATCAAAATAACGAACCCCTTTACTGCCCTCCGTAATGAACAGTTTGTTCGGATATTGGCGCAATGCCTGTGCCGGACTCATACCCTGAAACAAAATCTCGGCTTCATGCTCATTCGGTGTGATATATGCAGCGTTATCAATAACCTCTTGCGGCAAGTTTCTCGCTGGAGCTGGATTAAGCAATAATGGTGTTCCGAACTCAGCACACATTGCACTGACATGAACAACCGTTTCCTCCGGAATTTCCTGCTGAATCAGCACGATATCTGCGTTTCGAATTACTTCCGCTGCTTCATCGACATATGCAGGCGTGACTTCGCGATTTGCCGCTTCAACCACTACGATACTATTATCACCTTCCGCCAGAATGATATGAGCCGTTCCACTTTCTAAATGTGTAACCGGTTTCACATTTTGCGTATTTACAGCATTTGTTCTGAAGTTCTCTAAAATATCTTTGCCAAAGGCATCGTCGCCTACCCGGCCGATCATCGCAACCTCGGCACCCAGTCGTGCAGCGGCAACAGCCTGATTGGCGCCTTTACCGCCAGGAACCGTTTTGAAGCTCTCGCCAAGAACGGTTTCACCCGCCCCCGGCCGTCTTGACGAAGTAACAACCAGATCCATTGAACTGCTTCCTATTACACATATTTTAGCCATCTGATCTCACCTTTCTCGTAGTGCCCCGTTCGATGAAGCTTACGGGCAACTGTATGTTTTTGTTCTCTATTGCAGCTTGTTCCACAAGCTGGATAAGTAATCCCGCCGCTTCTCTTCCCATCTCGTATGCTGGCTGATGGATGGTGGACAATGCCGGCGATAACAGGCTGCTCATCGGAATATCATCGAATCCAATCACTTGTACGTCATCAGGAACCTTCCTTCCGATTCGTGATGCCTCATGCAGTACGGCCATGGCTGCGATGTCATTGCTGGCAATCACCCCGTCTGTGTCTGCATACTTCCTGAATAATTCTTCAGCCCATATACCTGCCTCATTAATTGAAAATGAGGTCGTCTGAATTACCCGATAGTCTAACCCAGCATCACGGATGATTTCAATCGCCCCTTCAAATCGATCCTGAGCTGGTCTGATCTGTGACGGTCCCTGCATCACTGTGATCCGGCGACTTCCGCGTTTGATAATCTCTCTTGCAGCTAGTCTTCCACCTTCCCTGCCATCCGCATACACGGATGGACGATCCAGTGATGTTCTATCTAGAAACACAACGGGAATCTTCAGGTTTTCATATATTGAAGAATGAGGGTAGTTCGTTGAAGAGATTACACCGACCACATTGTTCTGGATAAACGTCTGGATGTAATCCTGCTCCTTTCGTTCATCCTCATCACTGTTTCCGAATATCAGTCTGTAATCCTGCTCCTGCATCCGGTCCTCTACACCGCGGGCCAACTGCGGGAAGTAAGGGTTGGCAATATCCGGCAACAACAGGCCAATCAGTTTGGACTTGCGTTTATATAATGAGCGAGCCACTTCATTCGGCGAAAAGTTAAGCGCCTTCACAGCATCTTCCACTTTCTTGCGCGTGTCCGCATGTACATAACCTCTATCATTAATGACTCTGGATACGGTGGCAACAGATACGCCAGCCAGTTGAGCTACGTCTTTAATTGTTGTCATGAGCTGCTCTCCTTATGTGTAACCGGTTACAGACATTAAATTATCATATTATTTTCGATTTGACAAGCGTTTTCATTCTGGAAATTTCTCCAAGTAAACATGAAAGTACATTGAAATTCATCTGTAACCTGGCTTCTTCCCGTCTTATTCAGTCTTTTCAGCTATATTAAGGAGTTAATTATCATTACAAATATTAGCGATATGTGATATGGTCAGTGAGGATATTAGATACATACATATGTGCATAAAATGTGAGGAGAAGATTGAAAGTGACAGACAGAAATACCCTTGAAAACCAAAAACCGAGTAAATTTAGTGATCCCATTTTCGTCATGCTTATAGCGAGCCTTTGTTGCTTGTTATGGGGTAGTGCGTACCCGTCCATCAAACTTGGATATATCGCATTTAACATTCTGCCGGAAGACATTGCTTCCAAATACGTATTTGCCGGATATCGATTCACACTGGCGGGCTTGCTGCTATTACTCTTGTCTCGTATCGTTCGAAAAGAGAAGCTTCAATTATCCAGGACTCAGTGGACAAGCCTTATCATGTTAGGTATATTGCAAACCGGTTTGCAGTATATGTTTTTCTACGTTGGCGTAGCTAATACGACGGGTGTCAAAGGTTCCATTATGAACGCAACGACGACCTTCTTCAGTGTTGTTCTGGCCCATTTCATCTATAAGAACGACAAATTAAGCAGAAATAAAATCGTTGGCTGCTTGCTCGGATTCGTTGGCGTCATTATCGTAAACCTTCATACAGATCTGCTTACTTTTTCCTTTTCATTTACAGGCGAAGGCTTCATTATTATAGCAGCACTTGTGTTTTCCGTTACAGCCCTTTACGCAAAACGTCTCACGGCTACGATCGATGTTCTAATCATTACAGGGGTCAGCCTGTTCGTCGGTGGACTGGTACTTACGCTGTTAGGTCTATTACTCGGCGGTCGGGTCAACCACTTCACCCTGGAATCCACGAGTAACTTAATCTACCTGGCTTTACTGTCATCCGTTGCATTTTGTCTGTGGAATATGCTTCTCAAGTACAATAAGGTCGGAAAAGTGTCTGTATACAACTTCCTAATCCCTGTATTTGGCGCATTGTTATCAGCGTTATTCCTCGGGGAAACGATCTTGGAATTGAAGAATCTGGCCGCATTACTGTTCGTGTCGGTTGGCATATATTTAGTTAATCGCGTACGGTCCGTTCAAAGCTCTAATAACACTCCAGTAAAATAGACAATACTCTCATGGACAACAATCCATCTGATGGACAGCAAAAAAAAGCCGCTAATCAGCGGCTTTTTGTGTAAATTCCCATACGATATACTTTTCGTTTCTTACGATCTTATACCTTAATATATACTTGTAAAATCAATCAAGGACTCTTCTTCTTCATAGTTGAATACAATGGCGTGATTACCCAAATGATATACCATTTCATAACCACCTACGACTTCATTGTAATATTCTGAGGATGGTTTCCCCATCCATATTCTCACATTCCATGGCGAAAGATTCTGCTTCTCATTGTACAGGTCAAAAACGGCAATACGTGATTTATTGGTAAGCTCGTGCATGTATGAATCGAATCCAACGCCGAATTTAGAATAATAATAGAACGCTCCCCATTCTTCATTTGAACGAGAATTGGGTTTCCCCAGCTTTTTTTGCGCATTTTGAAGCGTCATGCCAATCTTGATGTCCGTTCGGCCTGGCAATACACCCTTTAATGCAGCGTCCTTCAGGCTTTTCAAGTAAGCGCGATCGCCAACACCCGAGTTCGGCCAATCTCTTGTACGAAGGTTGCGCGTATCTTCCAGCCGCAATTCCAATTTGTTCACATTCAACTTAAACGTATTAACGCTATAGACGAATTGAAGGTTGTTGTAATTTTTGAACTGCACTCGGGCACCTGATAGAGTACGGATTCCACCATCTCTGATCGCTGAGTAGGAATCGTCAATTTTTTTTCCCTTATTATCGACATATGTTACACGGCGCAATTCCCCGGAACGAACAATATACGTTTTCACCTCATTGAAATTAGAAGTTCCCCAATCGGTGATCATCAGCATGTCTGGTGTACTAGCCTCTTTGCTTTTCACAACGAAGTTCCAGGTTTGAGGCAAAATAATCGTATTCAGATCCAGTTTTGCTGCTTGCACTGTTCCGTATGCTGCACCTTTTTTCAGCAAGGCCGCACGATACGTTCCTGAATAACTCTTGTCGCCTTTTTTATTGTTCGTCCAACCATTTTCTTCGGTCAGCGTACTTTTCTGTTCATCATAAGCAAAAATATAAACGGTGTATGCAGTTTGCTTAGCATCACGAAGCGTAAATGAAAGCCGGCTCATACTTTCCAGCTGTTTGGCTGAGATTTGCTCTCCTTTGGCAGCGGCATTGGGTGGTAGCAGAAGCAATGCGCTCAGAACATAGCCGATTATGGTAAGTAAGGCTAGGGAAGCCCATTTTGCGTTGTGTTTAGGGTATATCATTGTTGACTCTCCTTTGAGTAAAAATAAAAATCTAAAATCTCTTTTTTAATTTTAAATCGTGTAAAATCTCAACATTCAAACAGCTACTTGCTAGATTGTAATCTTGATCAAACTATGTAATTAATAAAGGTTAATGTTCAATAAGCATATCCTCCTACTAGTACTATTTTCCTAAGAATGATAACATACCCTATCTAATAAAGAAATATATAACAATCCAATTCATTGATTTTAATCCACATAACATAAAAAAGCCGCTATTATAGCGGCTCTTCAGGTAACTTCCAATACGATATGATTTATAGACAGGAGTATACCACATTACGTAAGCGTCGTTGAACATATCCTTCCTGACTGTTCAGCAAATGCTGGGCATACATGACCGTAAGCTCTGAATCCGGATCAATAATAGCCATACAACCAGCAGCACCACTCCATCCAAATTCACCAAGCGGGCTCAGCGAACCACTGCGTGCTTTGGAGATATGTGTACGGACACCTAATCCATAGCCGTATCCATACATATGATCCCACGAATAATCACCGCGAGTCATCTCGTTCAGATGATCCGTTCGCATCAGTTCCACTGAAGCTTGTGACAAAATGCGTACACCTTCAGGACTTGTACCACGTCCAGTAAGCGCGTTCAGAAACCGAGCATAATCGCTAACGGTTGATAGCAACCCTGCGCCACCGCTCTCCAGCTCGGTACCTACACGGAATCCATTACCATCCATACGTACAGCCTTTTCAAGTTCATCATTGTAAGCATACTGCGGAATAAGGCGTTTCTGCTGCTCATCGTTCAGATTGAACGATGTATCGTTCATGCCAAGCGGTCCGGTGATTTCGTCCCGGAGATACGTACCAAAGCTTTTACCACTTACAACTTCCACCAAGGCTCCGAGCACATCGTGGCACATGCTGTAATTCCAATGCGTTCCTGGCTCAAACAAAAGCGGTTCCTTCGCAAGCGCTCTTGCGAACTCACGTGTTGGCAGTGTTCCGTGGGTGCTTTTTACGGCTTCCTGAATACTTGGACTACCCACGTCATAGGAGAACCCAGCGGTCATGGTGAACAAATCGCGTACTGTAATGGCTCTTGTCGCCTTTTCCAGTCGAATCTCTCCGTTCGCCATCGTTTTCTTCACCGTCATATCGGCATATTCCGGCAGATAATCGGACAGTGGGTCACTTAGCAGCATTTCACCTTTCTCCACTAGTTGCAGTCCTGCCACGCAGGTCATGATTTTGGTCATGGAGTATAGATTGAAGATTGCTCCATCGCTAATAGGCGTTTTGTCCTCCAGATTGGCGTAACCATTACGGTAATGGAAAACGGTATCATTTCGATGCATCACCAATACCTCAGCCCACGGTATACGCCAGGATGTCATGCGGTCAATAAATGTAGCAAGCGGTTTAAAGTCCATTTTTTCCCGTCCTTCTATGTAAAATCGTTTATCATTTTGCGATGTGGTCCATGTGCACTCCACAATCCACATAGTAATAATATACGACCTTTTACAACGATTGACCACCTTCTATATCCTCTCTTTTGTGCAACTACCATACATAGTCCTCTCTGTTGTTACAATGCTTCGCATGAATAAGCCGATCCCATAAAGGATCAGCTTAAGTTGGAACTTTTTAGACTTCGCCGCGTCTGTTCTCAACCGATTTCATACGGTTTTGATCATCTGGTACCCGGTCAACACTGAACTCTTGGCCAGCTTCAACCTCACCATGCCCTGAGATATTTCGGGAAAAATTAGTGAACTGCCTTTTTTGCTCATCCAATTCGTGTTTTTGCTTCAAAAGCTCTTGCGGGTCCTGCTTTGTCACTATGCTAACCTCCCATTAATGAAACCATATTATTTGTTCGCACTACAGAAGTTTTCCATAAGTGAACTCTAGTTATGCATGAGGTTCAAAATGCTTACATAAAATGAGCTCAAGCTTCCCATTAGCATCAATAGGCGAAAGAGCCTGTTTAGCCGTTTCACTATGGAAAGGGTGCTTGTCCAGAACTGTGCACATCGATTATAGAGGAGAGAACAACTGATGAAACGTCTGCTCTTATCCTATCCGCTTAGCGTAAATACTCCCGTATATAAAGATAATCCTCCAGTTGAGATCCAGCAGCAATCAAGCATAGCTCAAGGAGACCCGTACAATCAATTTATCATCACATCCCTCAACCATAGCGGCACTCATATTGATGGGCCTTGGCATTTTAACCCCAAAGGCAAAAAACTGAGTGAGCTTCCATTTGACGATTTTATCTTCCACTATCCTACGATCCTTGACATTCCCAAAAGTGATGACGAATTGATCACTAAAGCCGATCTGGAGCCATATGAGCACCTGATTGCAGGCTCTGATTTGCTGCTCATACGCACAGGTTTTGGGAAGCTCCGTTCCTCAGACCCTGTTCGTTATAGTGATCATAACCCTGGGTTTGCCGCATCTGCTGCCAGTTACCTCATGGTGTTTGATTCATTACGAGCAATTGGCATGGATATGATCTCTGCGGGCTCTTCACTTCATGAGGATGAAGCTATCGCTTTTCATCAGAAGATTCTGGGAAAAGATCGTGTAGATGGCAAATTCATTCTGGTCATTGAGGATATGAATTTAAACCAAGATTTATCAGATATCGGCGTTGTTTATGCTGTGCCTTTGTTTATTGAAGGGGTTGACAGCAGTTTCAGTACCATTTTCACTGAAAAATGTTAGCTGGAGCAGCCCGAGGTATTCATAAATAATATGTATTGTATACCAAAAAACGCGCCAAGAGATCCTCTCTAGCGCGTTTTTTATAGTGATTGATTAATGTTGTTAGTGAATATCTTTCTTTTTGAAATTGCCGCCTCTTACTTCAGCTACATCGTATACAACTACAAAGGCAGATGGGTCAATTTCATGAATAATATCTTTAATTTTACTCTCTTCCATCCGGTTAATGACACAAGTAATTTCCTTGAATTGTTCATTAGAGTATCCACCGTACGCCTCGGTGTACGTTGCACCACGACCTAGTCGGTCACGAATGGTTTCAACCATGATTTCAGGTTGATTCGTAATAATTTTAAATGTTTTGGAGCCGCTCAATCCCTCTTCAACAATATGTATTACTTTGGAAGCAATAAAATACGCAAGTCCTGACAAGATCGCTCCTTGCAGACCGAACACGGTAGAAACGACAATAAAGACAAACATGTTGAGGAACAGAATGAGATCACTGGTTCCAAAAGGTACTTTGCGCGAAAGGAGTACAGCCAGCATATCTATGCCATCCAGTGCCCCGCCATTACGTAATGCAAGTCCCATACCAAAACCGATGATAATCCCGCCGACTACCGTAACGAGCAAAGTATCGCCTTCGATGATGGTTGGTACATGATGCATCAGACTGGTGCTGATCGCCAGTGAAGCAATACCGATGATCGAATATAACGCAAAGCTTTTACCAATCTGCTTGTACCCGAGCCACACAAATGGAATATTAATAATCCCGATGAGCATCCCGAGTGGTAATCCAAACAGCTGTGATCCTACGATACTCAGACCTGTGACACCACCATCCGAGACATTATTCGGGATCAATATGGCTTCCAGGCCATATGCCGTTATAAATCCCCCAATGATAATCAATAATACTTTGGAGAGGATTTTTAACTTGTTTGATTTTTGTTTCCTGATTTGATGCATTCCATTTCCCCCTTGATGAACAACCGATAAAAAACAGTCTATAATAAAAATCACTGTTTTGGCAAATAGATCGGCATTGGTATGTGTTATATCATTGCCCGATGAACGTACGGTACGACGAAATTTTATGCTCAAGCATCTCATCGGCTGTGTTAAGTATGTGCATCTGTTTTTGAATTGACTCTTTGTGCTCCTCCAGCAGCTTCAAGCGATCTGCCGCAGTATGCTCCCCTTCCTGGAATAAGGATGCATACTTCTTAATGGTAGCAATGGGCATCTGGGTCTCTTTTAGTTTGATCACAAATTGAAGCCATTTCAGGTGGGACTCGTTGTATCGCCTGTCTCCACTGGCATCTCGGAGAGGAGTTACAATCTGTTCTTTCTCATAATAACGCAACGTATGTGCACTGATATGGAGTAAATCTGCCACTTCACCAATGGTATGCATGGTTAACCTCCCCTCTATATTCGAGCTTGACTTAGAGTAAGCTCTAATCAGTATAATCAACTCGTGCTCACATCACAATAAAAAACGAAATCAGATCCAGGAGGAATTCCCATGAAATACACAGTGATTACCGGTGCCAGTTCAGGTATTGGATATGAAGCGGCATTAGCTTTTGCAGCTCGTGGCAAAAATATGATCCTGGCAGCACGCAGAACCGATGAATTGAACAAGTTAAAAGGAAAAGTAGCTGAAATCAATCCTGATCTGGATGTTGTCATTCGTACAGTGGATCTTTCCATTGGCACTAATGTGCATGAATTCTATGAAAGTCTTAAGGATTATTCTATTGAGACGTGGATTAACAACGCCGGATTCGGGAATTTTGCTTCCGTGGGCGAACAACACCTGCCCAAAATTGAGCAGATGCTTCATCTAAATATAGAGGCTCTTACGATTCTTTCCTCCCTGTATGTACGTGATTATGCAGATGTCGATGGCACACAGATCATTAATATTTCGTCTGGTGGAGGATATACAATTGTAGCCGATGCAGTAACTTACTGCGCAACCAAGTTCTATGTAAGTGCCTTTACAGAAGGGCTTGCGCAGGAGTTGAAAGGTAAGAACGCAGCAATGCAAGCCAAAGTGCTCGCTCCGGCTGCAACCGAGACGGAATTTGCGAAACATTCCTTTAATGTAGAGGAGTTTGAATATGAGGGCAGAGTTCCCAAATTCCATACGGCGGAACAAATGGCTGGTTTTTTGCTGGAGTTGTATGACAGTGAGAGTGTAGTCGGCATTGTGGACGGGTTAACGTATGACTTTAAACTCAGAGAACCGATCTTTCCATACGCTGCGAGAGCAGCCTCGAAACCACAAAATTAACCCGAAGCTGAAGTTCAAACCGAGTCGCCTGAATACATTTAGACATAACCTAACCTTACTGATAGACATCGATGATAAACATCATTACATTTAATCATTAAACATTATTGGACGTTAAAAAGGGAACCTGTCTCCAGGCTCCCTTCTTTTTTATAAACAATTCTATATTAATACCTTCTATATAATGAAAGCTTATGCCAGCCTCATTTTGAAATCCTGATATCCAAATTCGCGAACAACTTCGCAATCGCCGTCTTTTCTTTTGACTGCAATCGCTGGAAGTGGCATGCCGTTGAACGTGTTGGTTTTCACCATGGAGTAAATCGCCATGTCCTCGAATACCAGACGGTCACCTTCTTGCAAAGGCTGATCGAATGAATAATCCCCAATCACGTCCCCAGACAGACAGGTTTGTCCACCTAGGCGATACAGATGAGCTTTCTCGCCCACTTCTCCCGAACCGATCAGCGGCGGACGATATGGCATTTCCAGCACATCCGGCATATGGCATGTAGCTGAAGTATCCAGAATGGCGATGTCCATACCGTTTTTATGGAAGTCCAGCACAGAAGTCACCAGATAACCAGCGTTCAGCGCAACAGCTTCTCCCGGCTCCAGATATACTTCCAGGCCATAATCATTCTGCATACGCTTGATGCAAGCTTCCAACCTTGGAATATCATAATCTTCACGCGTGATATGGTGTCCACCACCGAAGTTGATCCATTCCATTTGCGGCAACCATTGTCCGAACTTCTCGACAACTGCGTTCAACGTAGTCTCCAGATCGTCAGAATTTTGCTGACACAGTGTGTGGAAGTGCAGTCCGGAGACACCTTCCAACAGATCTGCTTGGAAATCCTCTTGTTTCGCGCCAAAACGCGAACCCGGAGAACACGGATCGTAGATCTCGTGCCCTTCTTGGGTAGAGCATTCAGGATTGACGCGCAAGCCGACCTTACGGCCAGCCTGAAGCGCCTTATCCTTGAATTTTGCAAGCTGTGAAAAAGAATTAAAAATAATATGGTCGCAGATAGAGATAATCTCGTCGATCTCTTCTGCGCGGTATGCCGGAGCAAAGACATGGTTCTCTTTGCCCATTTCCTCGTGGCCCAGGCGTGCTTCATACAAACCGCTCGCCGTAGCACCGCTCAGGTATTCTCCAATCAGCGGATACATCGCAGTCATGGAGAATGCTTTTTGAGCGAGCACGATTTTGGCACCTGTACGCTGCATAACACCGTTCAGGATTTTCAGGTTTCTCTCGATAAGCCCCTCATCAACAACAAAACATGGCGTCGGTAATTGCTCGAACCGCATTTTAACGAACAAGCTCCGATTCTTTAACTTCTTCTGGCAGCTCATCAACCAGTACCGGGTTGAAGTCTTCTACCCATGGGAGACCCCATTTGTTCAACTCTTCCATGAATGGATCCGGGTTGAATTCTTCTACATTGTATACGCCTGGTTTGTTCCATTTGCCTGTCATGACCATTGCCGCACCAATCATAGCTGGAACGCCTGTTGTGTAAGAGATTGCTTGGGAACCCACTTCTTTGTAGCACTCTTGGTGATCACAGATATTGTAAACATAATATGTTTTGTCTTGACCATCTTTTTTACCTTTGAAAATACAGCCGATGTTTGTTTTACCTACAGTACGTGGTCCAAGTGATGCTGGATCAGGCAGTACTGCTTTCAGGAATTGCAGTGGAATAATTTGTTTACCTTCATACTCAATAGGCTCGATTGAAGTCATGCCTACATTTTCAAGAGCTTTCAAGTGAGTCAGGTAGCTTTGACCAAATGTCATGAAGAAACGGATACGTTTCAGACCTGGCATGTTTTTTGCCAAAGATTCCAATTCCTCATGGTACAACAGGTACATGTCTTTCTCGCCAACTTCTTTGAAGTCGTAGACACGTTTGATTTCCATCGGTTTCGTTTCGATCCATTCACCATTTTCCCAATATCTTCCGTTCGCAGAAACTTCGCGAATGTTGATCTCAGGGTTGAAGTTCGTTGCGAACGGATAACCGTGGTCGCCACCATTGCAGTCCAGAATGTCGATGTACTCAATTTCGTCGAAGTAATGCTTCAGGGCATAAGCGGAGAATACGCCAGTCACACCAGGATCAAATCCACTTCCGAGCAAAGCAGTGATGCCCGCTTTTTCAAAACGCTCTTTGTAATCCCATTGCCAGCTGTATTCAAACTTCGCTGTATCATGTGGCTCATAGTTTGCTGTGTCCATGTAATTTGTTTTCGTTGCAAGGCAAGCATCCATGATTGTCAGATCTTGATACGGCAAAGCAAGGTTCATAACGATATCCGGTTTAACTTCGTTGATCAGAGCGATCAGTTCGTCAACATTGTCAGCATCTACTTGTGCTGTCGTAATTTTTGTTTTTCCGCCGTCCAGCTTGGCTTTGAGTTCATCACATTTGGATTTTGTACGACTCGCGATGCAGATTTCCTCAAAAACTTCGCTGTTTTGAACGCATTTGTGTACTGCCACGGAAGCAACGCCGCCGGCGCCGATGATTAGTGCTTTTCCCATTTTACATTCTCCTATCCCAATATGTATTTTTTTTAATTGGTTTAATTTGGTTTGATACAGTAACGACAACAAGACAACAAAAAAAGCAAGGTGAAAAATGCCCGCAATCGCGCATCATCACACTTGCTTATCGATATACATCATAAAAAAGACGTGAAGTCTCCATGACCAAAAAAGTTCGCAAGAACTCCTATGGCGGAAAGCTCCTTCATGTATATCAATATTGGATCAGAGTCTATATAGCAAATAATTCGCCTTTACCACTCTTATTGACCGTTTCACAAGTTGATGTGCAATTGCACTGGTTGTAAAGTAACCAACTTATAAAATTTGAGCTTTGAACTCAATCAATAAAGCAACGTAAGTTGCCAATCGGCGTTTGACCCGGCTGTCCGTATGGCCTTAACTTCCTGGTGAAGTGGTCAAAATTATCTGCTGGAAAGCTCTAATTCATATTGATAAATCAACTTCCCAAAATCACAGGTCTTACACTATCAGACGTTGAAAAAAAAATCAAGCAATTATCAAAAATTATTTTTTTTGTCCGGATAACGACTAGGAATGAAAATGATATCCTTCGAAGACTTTTAACCCTTCTGCGCCCAGTAATCGCCCTGTTACTTCAGGCTTTTGAGGACTTTTCTCAAACACTTCTTCACACGCGATCATGATGTTGCCACCAGCAATTTCTGCTAGTTGATCATGGGATACGCTATACACCAGCCTCCCCAGATTTGACCAAACCATAGCACCGGAACACATTACACACGGTTCACAACTTGTATACAGAGTGTACTCGCTCAGGTCAAACACATGATGTTCGGAACAATATTTTCGGATAAGCCCAATTTCTGCATGATGCGTAGGATCGCAAAAAGTGTTGATTTTATTTTCCCCAATCATGACCACTTCTCCATTTTTCACCAGAATGGCCCCGAATGGTTCGTTTCCTTCTTTGCGAGCTTGCAGAGCAATCTCAATGGCTTTATGCATAAAAAGTTCATCTTTATTCATAATCGTTTACCTCCAGAACAAAAATGATGTAATCAAATATATCTTTGCTTTTAATCATTGATCAATACCACGACTGAGCTCTTATCATTCCATTCTATCATCATTACAAATAAAGAGTATGACGACAATTCGTCATACTCCAGTGAGACACACTAAATTTATCTATTAAAATTTTACTGGTAATGATGCCAATCCCTCAGATAATAGTGAGTAGTGCCAATGAATCTCTTCCGGAGGAACACGAAGCTGAAGACCAGGAAGTCGTCTTAATAGCGTAGTAAACGCTACGTCTCCCTCCACACGGGCAAGTGGAGCACCAAGACACATATGAATACCATGGCCAAAGGCCAAATGCCTTTTTATTTTGCGCTCAAGATCCAGTTCTTCAGGTTGGTTAAACTGTAACTCGTCCCGATTCGCTGATTTCAAGAGAGGAATCACAACATCTCCTTTTTTAATCCGTTGTCCATCCAGTTCCGTGTCTTGCGTTGCATATCGAGGACCTGACGAAGTCGCGGGGCCGTTATATCGTAACAACTCCTCCACCGCAGAAGGAACCAGATTCAGATCTTGTTTCAGTTGTTCCAGTTGTTCGGGATGTGTCAGAAGTAGATAAGAGCCGGTCGCAATCAGATTCGACGTTGTCTCATGTCCAGCAAATATTAATAATGTGATCATGGATATTAATTCATCTTCATTCAGTCGATCCCCCTCCTCCTCGATCACAATTAATTGACTGATGAGGTCATCGGAAGGTTCCACTCGTTTGTTCGCCACAAGCTGTGACGTGTATTCTGCGAATGATCGCAAATGCTGGGCTACTTCAGGGTCTTGTTTACCGAAACCGAGACCTTTCGCAATGGCTTCAGACCATACATGGATCTGAGGTCGGTCTTCCTGAGGTACACCGAGCATTTCGGATATGACGTTAATTGGGAAAGGGTAGGCATAGTCTTTTACAAGATCCATCTCTCCTTTTCCTTCAAATTGATCAATTAATTCATCGGCAATTTCCTGGACACGCGGACGCAGGCTTTCCATATATCTTGGAGTGAATGCTTTGGACACCAAGCTACGCAGTCTTCGGTGATCCGGTTCATCAACAAAGAGCATCGACTTTCCGGTAAAAAAGGTCTGGGGTTCCGATGAACCAAGATCGTCTGAGAGATTCTTTCGAATATCATTGCCATTATCGATAGAGTTCATATCTACCGTAAATCGAGAGTGGTCTTTCAACACTTCCATGGCGACGTCCATCCGAGTTATAATCCAGGTTTGCTCTGCTCCACCCATTGGATTGGGAACAGGAACAACGGAACCTCTGGATCGCATCTGTTTAAACATGGCAAATTGATCTTTAACATTTTCTTCACTAAACAAATTGAATTCTGATTTTTCCGATGTTTGGTTATTATTCATTGAAATCTTCCTTTCATAGTGAAGTTATTGAAATCTATGGAAATATATGTTCATTTCGATTATATACTACTCGTATATTTAATTTCAAATCCCGTAATTTAAACTGCACCATTTAACTGTTATAACAACAATTAATTAATATACTAATAGTATATTAATAATAACTACAAGCATAAAAAAAGCAAAAAAAGAGGTTGGCTTTGGGGCCAACCTCCAAATTAATTATGGTGCTTCACAAGTTCCAAATACCACCAACAGGCTTCGGTTAGTCTATTGGCTTCGGAGTGAAATGCACTTGATTTGTACTCTTTGTGAAATGCTTGAAGGACAACTTCGATTACAGGAATATTTAAATCCTCTTTATCCTGTAATAACGCCAAAAGTCCCTTGGAAAGTTGCTTTAATGATGTAGATTCCTTGGATTTTTGAACAATCTTGTTGAACTCATCCAATTCCTCCAACAGCTTGTTGATATCGAGACCATGATCACGGTTATGCTCATCGGCATTCAGAAAATAAAGAGACTGAACGTCAAAAATATGTTCATTTCTTTGGTGCATTGTTCTTAATATCACTTCGATGTACGTTAATACTTTTGGAACAACTTCGCTCCAAACCGGTTTTTGCGTATTTAGACTTCTTGAGGTGTTGGCAATCTGATGTAGTATGCCATAACACAATATTGCACCTTCGTTGGCATATAAGCTGATGTCTTTTCCATACACCTGAATCAAGCGTGTAGACAGCCAGTTTAGATGCACTTTAGCCAGTTTCGCTGAGTTGATCTCTCCGGCGTAAAAACCAGTCCAATACAATTCCCACACTCGCTCTTTGTCAGGTCCAGACATGGGAATGGCAATCTGATCAACAAGCAGAGCATAATCCGAAGTATAATGATTTTGTTCAAGTTCCTTGCGAATGAAAACATCCTCCTGCATACGCTGATCAATAATCGAATATAAACAGTCTTCTTTCGAACTGAAGAATTTGTAGAATGTACCTTTGGATACACCTGATTGATCCAGGATCATCTGGATTGTTGTATTTGCATAGCTATGCTCTAAAAATAGTGCAAGTGCTGTTTCCAATAAACTTTGTTTACGACTACTCATATCTCGTTATCGCCCCAAGTTTTTCTATTGATTATAACATTCAATTCCTCAGGAGTTGAAGCATTGATTCGCAGTATAACCGTCATACAAAATAATTGCACAATGAGTAAATTTGCACATTGGGCAACTTGTTGTTATGATAAACCTAACAAAGTGCATATTCAGTAAGTGTGCTCTTCTTAAAAGAATTAAACCATAGTCATGGTGTGGGAGGTGAACGCATAAGCGGAAAATAATGATCAAACGAAACTTGCGACATTTGAAGAAAGAAGCAACTGAAAAAGCACTTGCTAGTGCTGCATTTGAACTAACCCTTGAACATGGGCTTGATGGCTTTACGGTCGAAGATATCGTGCATCAGGTGGGTTGTTCACGTAGAACATTTGCTAATTACTTCACATGTAAAGAAGAAGCGGTAGCAAGAGGCGCAATATCCGTTCAGAATACAACGGAACTCGAAGAGTTACTTACCGAAATGCCTGATAATGCCTCCTTGTTAGACGTGCTGTATGATCTGATCAAGATGCAACTTACAACAGAACTAATTGGAAGACTTCATCAGCTGCTCTCACTATCCCAGACCTATCCCGTGCTTGAACCTCATTACCTCGGAGCCATGCACCGGATGCAGACGCAGGCACAAGATACCTTATTAGACTTATCCAACGGAAAATATGACGAGATCTATACTTATCTTCTAATTAACGCACTATATGGAACGATACTGCCATTAATTGATGGAAGACTCAATGTGCTGCTGCCCGGACAAGTCATTACTGAAGATACCAAGCCCGGTGCTATCACCTTCGATCAATTTTTGGAAACGACGTTTAGTCATTTGCGGGCAGGATTCGAACATGCCAACCATCCACATTCATCATAGAGGAGTGTAAAATAGAGAAATGTCTACATTATTATACAGAGTGGGGAAAACCGCTTTTAGCAAACCTGCCTACTTCATCATTGGCTGGGTTTTAATTCTGGGAATTGTCATCTCCATGATCAGCATCAATGGCATTCACATCAGTTCTGAAATGAAGATTGAAGGCACCGAGTCACAGAAGGTTCTGGATCAATTGGCCAAAGAACTGCCTGCTGCATCCGGGGGGCAAGGAAGTGTTGTATTCAAGGCACCGGACAACGAACGTCTGGATACGCCTGAACGTTTGGCTGCCATAAAGAAAGGTGTTAATGAAGTTTACGGATTAGACAAAGTCATTAATCCTGCGGACTACGCAGCTGAAGCGGCTAATTCGGGTGCTACGGCGGAAATGGCTCAGAATGCTCAGGCTACTGAGATGGCGCAATCCGCAACAACCACACCTCCTCCCTATGGGCCATTAATGGTGGATGGTATTCCTGTACCTGGCATGCTGATCTCTTCAGACGGCAGTATTGCACTGTTCCAATTTCAATTTACAATCGAGCAGTCTGCCATAACGCAAGATGTATTTGATTCCGTGATTCAATCTGTTATGACGGTAGAGAAAGGAACCAACATTACGGTCTTGCCAGGCGAGACGCTCAAAGCCGTATCGATTGGGGTCGGCTCCGCAGAGATTGTCGGACTGGTCATTGCTATCATCGTATTGCTGATCACACTTGGCTCCGTCGTTGCGGCAGGTCTGCCTCTGATCACTGCACTACTGGGTGTTGCGATCGGAGTAGGTGGAGCATTCTCAATCTCCAAATTCATCGAAATGCCAAGTGTCACTTCCGTACTGGCTCTCATGGTTGGATTGGCGGTTGGAATCGATTACGCTCTCTTCATTGTTAATCGCCAACGTCGAATGATCATTGATCAAGGCTTGAGCGCAAAAGAAGCAACAGCAAGAGCCATCGGCACATCAGGCAGCGCAGTGTTTTTTGCCGGATTAACGGTCATTATTGCACTGTGCGGTATGCTCGTCATCGGTCTCACATTCTTGTCTACGATGGCTTTGGTCGCAGCTGCTACCGTACTCATCAACGTATTCGTTGCTTTAACCCTGTTACCAGCTTTACTGGGATTGGTGGGCGAACGGATCTGTTCCGCCAAAGCTCGTGAGAAAAGCACGAAACATCCTAAAGCCTCTAGCCACGGAGTCGCGGACAGATGGGTGAAATTCGTTATCAAAAATCGTTGGGTGACCATTATCGCCATCATCGTCATTCTTGGTTTTGCGGCGACACCGATCGCGAAAATGGAAATGGGTATCCCTGGCGCTTCCTCAGCCAATCTCGATACAGACGCAAGACAGAGCTATGATGCCATCTCGGAAGGCTTCGGAGAAGGATTCAACGGACCGCTTATTCTGGTCGCAGAGCCTACTCAAACTTCTGCCAAAGTCACGCCGGAACTCTTGGGTGGCCTGGTGATGGAACTGCAAGGTCAAAACAACATTGCACAGGTTACACCGCTTGGTATGACAGAAGATTTGGCTATCTTTAGTCTCATTCCAAAAACAGGTCCTAACGATACGCTCACTAAAACACTGGTCAATGATCTGCGCTCGGCTGATTCGAGTATCGCACAGACCTATGATGTGAAGCTTGGAGTTACTGGGCTTACAGCTGTTAACATCGATATGTCTGCCAAACTCGCGCAGGTGTTCCCTATTTATGTAGGCATTATCATCCTGCTGTCGCTGATCATTCTATTACTCGTATTCCGTTCGATCATCGTTCCAATTAAAGCAACGATTGGCTTCCTGCTTAGTATCCTCGCTACATTCGGGATTACAACTGCTGTATTCCAATGGGGCTGGCTGCATTCGCTCTTTGGTTTCGATACCGGCGGACCGTTGCTGAGCTTTATGCCGATCATCGTGACAGGTATCCTGTACGGCCTCGCGATGGACTATCAGGTCTTCCTGGTTAGCTCCATGCGGGAATCATATGTCCACGGTCATCGCGGGACCGAATCCGTCGTTCATGGGTACAACCAGGTCAGTCGCGTGGTCGTTGCCGCAGCAGTGATCATGGTCTCTGTATTCGCAGGGTTCATCTTCACCGATGATGTCATGATCAAGCAGATTGGTTTCACCTTGGCCGTAGGCATTCTGATCGATGCTTTCATCATCCGTATGGGCCTAGTCCCTGCCATCATGGCTATCTTTGGTGACAAAGCTTGGGCACTTCCGAAATGGCTGGATCGCATCCTGCCAAACCTGGATGTTGAGGGTGAGAAGCTAATCGCTACCCTTCATGCTGAAGAGCAAGCCAACACCAAGTCTGGATTAAAATAATCAGTCCATAACTATGGTAATAGTCAAAGTCATACGACGACTCATTATGTACATGTACCAATACAAAGACCTCCTCTGTTTTTATTAGCAGGAGGTCTTTTTCTCTTCCCCGTACTTTTATGCGGTAATGTCTTCGATATGGACAGTACATCTTGCAGATTTAGAAGCATTAACAAACGCGGCAAATAACTTTTGACTATAGTCATCTACGTTGTAGCTGTACTCCGGATGCCATTGTACCGCCAAAACAAATGTCTGGTTCGGCATAACCACCGACTCGACGAGTCCATCTTCCGCAACTGCAACGGCACTTAATTTATCCGACAACTGCTTGATCCCCTGATGATGATAACTGTTCACTTTTATCGTATCGGTTTGCAATATATCGTATAGGATATTATTTTTTTCAATATGTACATCATGCACAAGATTCGTATACGGCGGACTTTGCTTATGACGAACGATCTTGTTTCCCTGAAGTTGAAGGCTAGTCGGAATGTCTTGATACAATGTTCCACCCAAAACAACGTTAAATAATTGTAGTCCCCGGCATATGCCAAAGGCAGGCTTATCAAGCTCAATTACATTCTGTAATAATATCGACTCCATGATATCGCGTTCAATACATAACTCTCCACAGGTAACCTCTACATACTCATCATATAGCTCAGGATTGAGATCATGTCCCCCGGTGAACAGGAAGCCATCGAATTCATTAGCCAATGTTCCTATAATCTCGGTATCCGTTGTCAAAGGTAGCATAATTGGAATCCCACCTGCTCCCTCTATTGCGTTCATATAATTCGGAAGCATCCAGTAACTTTTTTTGTCGGTATCGTACAAAGGCAGAACACCGATCATCGGCTTTTTCATGGGTTCCCCCTCCTATCTTTCCATTCATTTTATCAGATCTCTTCCTATACAAATTCACTGAATTATTGCATTATCCTACGTCTATTGTCTGCAAACCTGTTTCATCTGGAATGCTAGAAAGGATATGTTGAGGATGAGTGATCACATTCCTACTCCTCTCTCTTAGCTAAGCGCAAAAAGACGCTCCCTTTGGAGAACGCCTTTTGCTTAACACGTTTCGTTTCACGCTTACTTACCTCTACTCTAGAGCTTAAACCGGCGAACCAATTCTTGCATATTCTCAGCCGTTTTGGATAGCTGTGCAGATGATGCGGATATCTCCTGCATCGCCGCCATTTGCTCTTGTGCTGCTGCTGAAGTTGTCTGCGCGCTTTCAGCCGACACTTTAGAGATATGACTCATCGCGGCAACGGTAGCCGAGACTTCTTCCGTACTGGCTGACAACTGTTCGGACACAGCAGAAATATCCTGAATTTGATCCACGATATGAGTTGTATATTGTTCAATATTAGATATGGTTGCAGAAGCTTCTTGGCTGATCCGCATTCCCTCACCAACTTGATTTCGAACTTTATCATTCATAAGGGAGGTGGATTTGGCAATCAGATCGAGCATTTTGCCAATGGTAGCGCCAATGTCGTCCGCACTTTGTTTGGATTGCATGGATAACGTGCGCACCTCACCAGCAACAACAGCAAAACCTTTACCGTGTTCTCCTGCTCTTGATGCTTCAATAGAGGCATTCAGTGACAGAAGGTTGGTTTGCCGTGAGATATCCGCAATAGCTTCATTCATTCGATTCGCTTCCGCAGATAGACCGGACAGCTCATTAATCAATGCCGAGGTTTCTTCAACAGCTCCGAGAATATGTTCCATTTGTTCTCCGACCTGGTTGATGGTTTTTCCGCCATTAGCAACAGCGCGCTCCGTCTCTTCAGCCGAATCAACGATGGCACTCGCAGATTCTGCAATTGTACTGATGCCTCTCGCCATCTCTTCTACGGCATTCGCGGTTTGTTCCGAATTTTCCGCCCCAACAATAGCTGATTCTGCAGTCTGTTGCATGGTTACCGCCACATGTTGAACCGATTGGGTGGTTTGTTCTGTACTCTCCTGAATCAGTTGGGAAGAGTGGCTTAACAACGATGACGTCTGATGAAGTTCAGCAACCAGCGATTGAAGGGAGATGGTCATTTGGTCAAAATCGTTTGCCAATATACCAAATTCGTTTTCAGTTTTAAGATGAACCCGTTCGGACAGATTCCCTTCGCTTACGCTGCGAGTGGCCTTACGCAGTTTTTGCATAGGTACAATAAATGATCTCAGTATGAAGAAAATGATAACTCCGGCAATTAATACAGATACAGCAATGACGGTTAGACTCGATACCATGATGGGTTTCGCTGCGGCGATGAAGTCTTCATGGCCCATCAAAGCAATAACATTCCAACCCGTCAAGGCATTAACACCGTTATACACCTCCAAATCATACGCCAGATCTGTTCTAACAAATTGGGAAAATGCCATCGGGTCGTCGGAACTTGAAGCTGTATTCGGATGAACGGGAATACCCTCAATAAGCGCTCCGCCGAGCTCTCCTCCCCCACCTTTTACAATGGCACCGGACCAAGCTGCGATTGTTCGATTAGAGTCAACTACAATCAGGCTCCCATTGCCTCCTACATCCACATCAGATATTTCTTTGGCTAATTGCTCCAGATCAAGTTTAATACTTGCTACTCCTTGTTGATTTGAAAGAGCCTTTGAAATTTCTACATAAATCTTCCCGGATACTGAATCTGTCATAATACTCGAAAAATGGAGTGATCCATTGTTACTCATACCATTGGAATACCATTCCGTGCTGCGTGGATCATATGTCGCTTCATCTATTGCTGGAGATGATATAACACTTCCTTGGTCGCTGCCCACAGTTATGCCAAGAATATCAGGATATGTATCTGCTAATTGCTCGATTCCTACTTGTACTGCTTCGTTGTTCGCCTGACTGGGAGCGGAGCCATACATACGGTCTATATAACTCAATAATTCTGCTTTTTCCCCGACCAGATTGTTAATATGCTGACCTGTCATCGTTAATATGGTATGGATGGGCTCTGTCATTTTCTGTTGTACCTGATCTTTGGCACTATGATACGAGAAATAACCGATAAGTGCAGTTGGAATAATAAGCACTGCAAGGAAGGCCGCAATGAGCCTAGTACTCATTAATCGTAAACTGGCTCCTCCTTTCTTATAAAATGACCTTTTTTTCTTTTTCTTTTCCAAAGTGAATCTTCCTCTCTTTATTCATTTTTGGTAGAATCAATCGGCAAGTAAACGCAAAAAAACCCATATATATACACACCCAAAGAAAGATTGAGCGTGTATATACATAGGTATTGCCTGAATGAATTCAGTAACAAGCCGTATTTGTTCGTATTATAGCATAAATAAAAAGGGTTTGTTAGCTATGATTGGTTCTTTATACCAGGCATCTGTTGTTTATATTCCGTAGGACTTAGCCCCGTGTACTCTTTGAACACCTTCGAGAAATAGTGTTGATCGCTAAACGACAGCAAATCGGATACTTCTTTAAACTTCATGTCTGGTTGACTTTCCATCAGTCTGCAGGCTTCCTGAATGCGAAGCTGGGTGTAATACTGAACAAACGTTATTTGTGTCGCATCCTTGATCACTCTGCTGACATATGACGGACTGACATGAAACTTCATGGCAATGTCGTTGATCGACAATGGAGAGTACTTATTTAGTTTTACGTAATCGTCAATCTGTTCGAACAGGACTGCCTTGCTTTTACGAACGTGGGATTGCAGCATATCGAAACACTGTCCCGTCCATTCCGTCAGATCCCGGCAAAAATCGGCATAAGACTGTGCATGGACGAATTGTTTTGCCCGAAGCTCCAACCCCAATCTCATGCCCGAACCCTGTTCCTCGTACAGATGGGCAAACGTGTCTACGATCAATCCAATAAACCGCTCCACTTCGGTCATATGTACATTATCCTCTGCCCATCGATTCAACAATTCAGATAACTTAAGAGCAAACCGTTCTTTCTGCCGAGCCTGTATCATCTGTACAAAAGCAGATTCCTGCACCGAATCCAGACAGCCAGTCTCGGATCTGGCCACAGACACCGGATTCCCGGTATCCAACACTATTCCTTGTTTCAACCGTTGCTGCTCAGACACAATGGCCGACATGCGGTGATAGAGCTCAGGCAGATTACCAGACTCAGCCAATAGGAGTTGTCCTCCAATGATCGCTTCGATGTCATGCGCAACCAAATGCCGTCGCAACGCTTCAAGACATTCATGTACGGAAGAGTACACCTCAAGTGCACTTTTGTTGACAAAAACGATAAATTGATATGGGGTTTGACTGGTGTATACACGACAAGAATAGAATGTAAAAAAATTCTGCACTATAGCCTCAAGCTCCACCTGCACCCATCGTTCATGCCCTGCGGTGAAAGGTTGTTTACTCATAATCATCATCATCTGGCTGAATAAAGGCGGAACATCCTCCCCCTTTTTGGGCGCAGTCTCACATTGGGGATGAATGATTTCCTGCAAATCCAGCAGTTCCTTGGACATCTGTTGATCAAGTTGGTCAATTACCCGGCCCATGACTTCTTCAAGCGCTTCTCGCTCGACAGGTTTTAGCAAATAGTCAAACACTTGCAGGTTCAATGCTTTTCTTGTGTATTCAAAATCGCTGTACCCGCTAATTAGAATGACCTTCAGATCCGGATTGGCAAGCTTGGCTTGCTCAATCAGGGACAAGCCATCCATTTTTGGCATTCGAATATCCGTCAACAACAGATCAATCGATGACTGCTTTATCGCCGCCAAAGCCTCCTCTCCATTTGTGGCCGTAGCCGCTACACGAATCGGGAAGCTCAGCGTTTCCAAGAGCATTTTAATATTACGTAATATCGGTTTGCTATCCTCTACGATCATCGCATTATACATCGCCTATGCCTCCTCGCTAGTAAAAATCCTTTGTCAGTGAGCCGATGATCTGAATTGTTGCTCCACGTTCCTCTTCCGCATGATTGTTAAATATATTAATAAAGAGCCGGTTGTTATACATTAGTTTGAGTCGATTGACACTGTTGATAATCCCCATATTACCAAGGGCTGTGGCACGATCGGCCGTCTGGTTCATTCCGGAGCCCGATGCCTGAATATTCGCTAAAATCTCCTGGATCTTATCCGGTGGAAAGCCCTCTCCGTTATCCTTGATCTCCAGAGCCCATAATCCGTTGTATTGCTTCACGGTAATCCGAATATGCCAAGGTGGCGCAGTGTTGGCAAAGGCATGTTCAATGCAATTTTCCACAAACGGCTGAATGACCAACCGTGGCAACCGGATTTCGTTAGCAAGTTCGTCAGAACAGATGTCCCATTCCAGATCCTCTTCGTACTTTTGTTGTACAAGCGACAGATAATGTCTCGTATGTTGAAGCTCCTCAGCCAAAGTCACATGCGCGTATGGTGAAGAGACAATATAACGCAGACTGTCCGAGAGATGTTTGCACATATCCGATACAACTTTGGTCTTTCCCTCTTGGGCGGCAATACTGATTAGATATAGAACATTATGAATAAAATGAGGTGCGATTTGGGCTTGCAATGCCGAATTACGCGCCTTCACTTCTTCATGGAGTGCCGATTTTTCCCGGTCAATGGATTGTTGCAGCCGCTCCATCAGATCCTGAAAGGCTTCATTCAGCAATAAGAGATCATTGTTCTTCGGCGTTTCATCCACTTTCAGATTCATATTGCTGTAGTTCATGCGCCAGATCTGGCTGCGGAGCTTACGAATTGGCAGCAGTAGATTACGCGTTGACAGGAAGATATATACAAATGAAACCAGCATCAGTGCTGTAATGAGCAGAATGGACATCGTCTGAACCGAATGGATCGAGCCTAGAACAGATTTTTTGGGCGTTATGATATACGTGATCCAACCTGTACTCGGTGACGTGGAATGGGTGACATAATTGTCGTCTTTGTCGACATTTAATCCCTCGTCTAATGCAGGCTTCGTCCAATTGGCCAATGTCACACCCGCTTCCGTGCCTGTCATCTGCTCTCCTTGTTCATTCAGAATATAGACTTCCCCTGCTGTAATGCCTTCCGTAAGGTTCTGTATATAAGCCTGTTCCATCTGAATGTTAAGATAACCGTACACCTTGCCATTCTGATCATTGATTGTGCGAACAAAGGAAATGGTATCGACTTGGCGCAGCAGAACAAAACCACTTTCCGTCCAATCTCGTCCGACCTGACTACTCTCCATCATGCTGTTCAGGATGGCGGGCGGATTACCCGAACCCAGATACGACGTCAGGAGAACGCCGTGATTGTCATAGATGGACATGTCCTTGATATTCATGCTCGGCCCGATGGCCTGGAACATGATGTCTTTAATGATCCGAATCTGTTTCAGTCTTTCATAATTACTATGCGCTGAAGAGCTCTTGTCCATGGCCGCAAAAATATTTTTGCTGGATAATATTCGCTGCGACATCTGGTTCTGCTGCTCCACATAGAGATCCACTTGCTCTCTTACCTTCGTAGCGGTCACGAGCGTATCCTGCTCCGTTTTCAGTTTGAGCGGGCGGACAACGATCACATTCACATAAACGATAAAACAGCCCAGTACAAACAAAAGCAGAGCCAGAAACGTCAAAAACACCTTCGTCTGCAAACTGAATTGAGTTGCTTTATGTATAAGCTTCGCCATTCTTAGAGGTGCCCTCCTGTTCTGACATGATGTGAAATCCCTTACATTGATGTCTACTCTATCACGGTACTCCATGAAATGATAGCGATTTCAAGTTCAGGATTTTACACATCAACGTTCAAGCACAGACATGTACCGGGGCGATAAAAGAATCTATAATCGGACTTGTAAACGGATTCACTACACGTTTTAGAGGGGGATTTGCAATGAAAACAATAAAAAGAAAAAAGGCGATGTCCATTATTCTGGCCAGTATCTTATCCATCTCGTTAACCGCTTGTGGATCAGGAGGTACGGATTCCGGTACAGCTGCTGGCGGGGACAGCAAGGGTGGCAAAGTCACATTGGAGTTGGCAATCTCCAAAAGTTCTCAGGACTCTGCCTTCATCCAGCAGGACATTCTCGATGCATTTGAAAAACAGACGAACATTCGCGTTAATCTGCAGCTGATTCCAGCGGAACAAACGACGACAGTACTGCAAACCAAACTGGCTGTAGATGAAACGCCTGATATCATTCAATACAATCTGGCGAGTGCTGTCACGGATCTGAACCTTGAACGTAACTTCGAGATTCTGGACAACGAACCTTGGGCGAGCAGAATTGTGAACAAGGACGTCCTCTCTTCCGGTGGTCATCTCTACAGCTTCCATGTCAGTCAGGATACAGGGATGCAAGGGGTTGTTTACAACAAACAAATCTTTGAAGAACTCGGGTTGTCGATCCCAACGAACTACGAAGAATTCCTAGCCATCTGTGAAAAAATCAAAGCAAGTGGCATTACACCTGTATTCATGCCTTACAAAGATGCCTGGGCTGCCAACATCTGGCCCGCTGCAGCTTTTGCCGATTTTGTAGCCAAAAATGATCCGACGTTTTTTGATGAGTTGAACAGTAACAAGAAAAAATGGTCCGATATTCCCGAATTCAAAACATTTCTGGAACAACAGTATGAAGTATACACCAAGGGATACACCAACACTGATGTACTTAGCGACAGCTATGACATGGCAGTAGGTAAATTCCTCAACAAGGAAGTTGCCATGATGTTTATGGGTGACTGGTTAATTGAAGGCGTAGCCGAGCAAGATCCAAATATGGAACTAGGCGTATTCCCAATTCCATCGTCGGATAATGCCAGTCTGGGTGCCAGTCCACTCGGCGGACAACTGTTCATTCCGAAGAAATCCAAACATTTGGATGAAGCCAAACAGTTCCTGGACTATATCGCTTCCAAGGATGTCGCACAACAGATCGTGGATTCCAAAGGATACGTATCCAATTTCAGTGACGTTACTACACCGGAACTGCCGGCATACAAACAGGATATTGTAGACAATTACATTACGCCGAAGAAAACCGTGCTAACAACGGATGCATACATGCTGGTTGATCGCAGTGAATTGTACCGATTGTTGCAGGATCAATTCGCTGGTGGATTGTCACCAGAAGAAGTGCTGAAATCCTGGGATGAGAAGTTCAGTCAGCTGATGCAGGATAAAGGCGTAGAAGGTTTCTAAAGAATGAAATATAAGGCAGCATAACATGATCGAACGTTATGCTGCCTGGCTATAACGGAGTGTGAGACATGAAAAGGACCAAAAATCTGTACTCGTATTACATGATATTTCCCGCACTGATAATCTACTCCATCTTTTTCGTTGTGCCTGCTCTTGCCGCTTTTTATTACTCATTCACAGATTGGCGGTTGGACCGGCTGGAGTTGAAGTTCATCGGGTGGGATAATTTCGAGAAAATTTTCTCAGACAAAACGCTGATTCTGGCGCTGAAAAATACAGCGATATTTGCAATTGTCACCGTTGTCGGCAAGAATGTCATCGGCCTGTTGCTGGCCGTAGGACTTAACATGCGATTAAGAACAAAGAACCTGCTGCGTGCGATCTTCTACTCCCCTTCCATTCTCAGCATACTCGTGATCAGCATTCTGTTCACTCCCATGTTGCGTACCGAAGGTACCATCAACAATTTGTTGGAATCGGTAGGATTGCATTCGTTAAGCCAAGCTTGGCTGACCAACCCATCGATTGTGATCTGGACGATTGCCATCGTCTCGATCTGGCAAAGCGCCGGGTTCCAGATGGCCATCTATTTGGCTGGCTTGCAGTCCATTTCCCAGGAGTATTACGAAGCCGCCAAGATCGATGGCGCAAGTTCGTGGAGAAGTTTTTTCAAAATCACACTGCCACTCTTGCTGCCCGCCATTAACATTAACCTGATGTTGACCTTGATTGGTGGACTGAAAGTATTCTCAGAAGTATATGTCATGACCGGTGGCGGCCCGGGTAACGCTTCCCAGGTCGTAGGTACGATCATTCTGCGATCTTTCGGCGAAGGCAACTGGGGACTTGGTACGGCGGTCAACACCCTTCTGTTCGTGGTCGTTACCATTATCGCTATACCGCTATTGATCTTCATGCGGCGTAAGGAGGTTACGGAATAACATGGGCTATACACGCAAACTCGCCATTCGCAACTATATCGTGGAAGGTTTCCTGATTCTGGCCTCTCTTATCGTTCTGTTGCCGCTTGTCATTCTGATCTTTGGTTCATTCAAAACCAGCGCCGAAGTGCTCAGCTTCTCCCTGAGTTTCCCGGAAACATGGCAGTTCTCGAACTATGTTCGTGTCTTCCAGGAAGGCGGTCTGTCGCGAGCATTCTTCAACAGTATTTTGATTACTGGCGTATCTTCCATCATTAATATCGTTGCTTCTTCGGCAGCGGCATTCATTCTGGCACGTCGGGAAACCAAACTATCCGGCACCATCTATATGTATTTCTTCATGGGACTGATTGCGCCAATGTCGATTATCACGACCATACGGGTTGTACAGGGATTGGGGTTCTACGGCAGCATCACAAGCGTTATCCTGATCTATGCCGCGTTAAATACAGCTTTCAGCGTATTCTTGTACAGTGGGTTTATCAAAACCATTCCACGAGCGCTGGACGAAGTGGCCTTTCTGGAAGGAGCAAGTGTGTTCGGTGTGTTCTTCCGCATCGTCACACCACTCATCCTGCCCGTTAACGCAACGGTAGCAATCATGGTATTCATGTCCGTATGGAATGACATTACGATTCCGGTGTACTTCCTGACAGACAGCTCCACATGGACAATGCCACTATCAATTTACAATTTCTACGGCAAATATAGTCGGGACTGGAACCTGATCTTCGCCAATCTCGTGCTCACTTCGTTGCCTGTATTCATCCTGTATCTATTCGGGCAAAAATATATTGTCAGCGGCCTTACTGCCGGTGCAGTAAAAGGTTAAACCTTATATTCTCGCAGAACTTTAATACGTGAAAGAATTTGAGAAAATTCATTAGGCATTTTAAAAATGCATAACGATAGACAAAGAAAAGACCCACCTTAATCGGCGGGTCTTTTCTTTGTCTGTTTTGCTACACCTTTTTACAACAACGTTTAACGCCTTCACGATTATTATTTTTGATAGGTGTCATACAGATTCGCAGGTAACGCCTGCACAAACGGTGACCACTCGTTCGTCGTGTAGAGATGAAGTCGGTGCATGGCCCGTGTGCAGGCCGTATATAGAAGTTTACGATCATATTCCTGGCTGTAAGCTTCTGGTGAAGCATCATAGACCAGGACAGCATCGAACTCGACGCCTTTCGCGAGGTACACAGGAATAACCATGATTCCTTTTTCAAAAATCTGTGTATCCTTCGTTATGAGTTGTAACCCTTCGCCTCCTTGACGTTCTAACCTTTCATGGGCTTCCCGGCTTTCAGCCGCGGTCTTTGTTATTACAGCGATGGAATTGAACCCCTCTGCCTTAAGCGCAGTGATGTCTGCCAGAATACGCGCACCACGCTGCTTCTCGTCCTTCAATTTTGTTAAAAGAGGCTTCTGATCTCTCCTTTCAAACGGTCTAATCTCTTCTCCCCCTGGCAACATGTGTCTCGTGAATTCAACAATGTCTTGGGTTGAACGATAACTGCGTACCAGGCGGATCAACGTGGTTTCAGCTTCTCCATAAAGGTGGATCAATGGCGAGTTGGACGCTGCTAACTCCGTAGCCTGCATAAAGATTGCTTGCCCGAAATCCCCCAGAACGGTCATGCGCGCACGAGGGAACAGTTTCTTGAGATATTCGTATTGAAACGCCGAATAATCCTGACCTTCATCCACGAAGACATAACGAATCTCTCTATTCGTCCGAACGCCCTCGATCAATTCTTTTACATATAGGTAAGGAGTAGCATCCTCATGGAAAAGTTTGTTCTGGAGGATTATCTCCTTGGTTTGTTTGCATATCTCAGCCCAATGCTGCGGGGGGATTGCCCCATTCGTTCGTTCCTGATAAGCGGCTTCATCTGCAAATAGTTGTTCATATATACCTTTCACATCCACGAACTGGAATTTCCGTACACTCTTTCTTAAAGGTTTAAACATGTTTTTCACCAGTTTCTGACGAAGCAATTCCTCTTCCCGCACTGCAAAGTTAAATGCACCTTCATCTTGCTCTGCGCTGTTATTACCGTTATCCCGTGCTGCATACTTTTCCGCGACATCGAACACAGGCTTTTCTTTGTGAAGCATACCGTAAGCTTCCACATACTCATCGGTGTCCAGATAATTCAACTCCTCCTGAACCCAGTCTGCTTCCCGTTCCAGACGTTCCAGCGTAACGAGTTCTCTCAGCAGCCATTCCTGCACAAGAAGAATTCGGTTGGACAGTGTCAGATTTTGATCCAAACTGTAAAACTGGGTCTTGATTCGGTCTGCAGTGATGAACTCACGTTCCCGAAATCGAATCCCATTGAACAGCATCCCCTCTCCTCCCAACCACTTACCGTAGTTTTGGAGCACTTGAAGGAATGTCTCCGAAGCTTTATACTTGATCGCCTCCATACGAGCTTCATATCCTGGATCTTCCTGGGCTGTCAGCACATATTCAATCTGATCAAAGGCATCCTCTGGTCGTAAGGAGGAATCCAGCCAATAATTCAGATATTCCTGAAAAGTGGTCTGCTGCATGTTCTCTTCGCCAAGTTCCGGGAGTACGGTGGAGGTATAGCTGGTAAACATCGGATTAGGAGAGAAAAGTACAATCTGATCTGCTTTAACAGTCTGGCGGTGTTTATATAACAAGTAGGCCACTCGCTGTAACGCAGCGGACGTCTTGCCACTGCCAGCTGCCCCCTGAACGATGAGCATTCGGCTTCGGTCATCACGGATAATGGCATTTTGTTCCTTTTGGATGGTTGCTACAATGCTTTTCATTTGTGAGTCTGCACCTTTGGCGAGTACTTGCTGTAACAATTCGTCACCAATCGTCTCATTTGAGTCAAACATGCTAAAAAGCTGCCCGTGTTGGATCTGGTATTGACGCTTAAGCTCCATCTTACCCTCGATCTGTCCTGAAGGAGTGTCATAACTTGCTGGCCCGGGAGAGTGATCATAATACAAACTAGCAATCGGAGTACGCCAGTCATAGATTAGAAAGCTCAATCCATCTTCTTCCATGAAGGAAGATACACCGATGTAGATCTGTTCGGTAAATGTCATGCCTTTTTCCTTATAATCAAAGCGACCAAAATACGGTGTTGGAAGCAATCTCTTTGTATTTTTCCATTGTTGCGTTAGCAGCTTGTGCCCGCGCTCCCTCTCGGCCAACACTCTGGATTGCTGATTAATGGTATAGAATGCATCTTCAAAGTCCGTGTATGAACCCGTGTTAATCGTCACTTCTTCCCAAAACCGTTTACGAATTTCGGCAGCCTGTTCATGCAGTCCTTCAACCTTCGGTTCTAGCTCGTCGAGTCTTGCCTGAAGCTTGCTCCTTACCTGCACTAATCTTTCCTCTTCCAACTTCCATTCAACGGTTTTATCCATGAATGAGTCCACTCCCTTTTCCATTTATTAGGACCCCAAAAAAAGAGCATTGACAAATCGGAATGTCGGATGTAAAATTAAATTAGGAGAAATAATGATTCATCCTTTTTTACATAATCGAAATGTCAATTGCGCTATAGATTATATCATGGCGTTTTTTCTAGTTCAATCTTTTTTTCACTGTCTGAGTTGGAGTTCAATAATAATAGATCATACATAAGATGTCCCTTGAGTTACAGGGGGCATCTTTTTTTATATCCTCTATCTAACGGATTCTAGGATTGTGATAGGATTAGGCAAAAGTTTGATAGAAATGTGGTACACGCTGGTTCATTCGTTATGACATAATAATGTGTAAATAGGTCACCATACAGGTGGCAATAATAAACATTAGAAAGGATTTGAACATAACATGGAATATACGAAACTTGGTAACACTGGTTTGGACGTATCTCGATTTTGCCTAGGATGTATGGGATTTGGAGACGCCAGTAAATGGGTTCATCAATGGGTATTAAATGAAGAGGACTCTCGTCCCGTGATCAAAAAAGCGCTGGATCTGGGCATTAATTTCTTTGATACAGCGAATGTATACTCTCTGGGTACGAGCGAGGAGTACCTTGGTCGGGCGTTAAAGGATTACGCAAATCGGGATGAGGTAGTTATTGCAACCAAAGTACATGGTCAAATGCATAAAGGACCCAACGGTTCTGGCCTTTCTAGAAAAGCCATCCTGAGTGAGCTTGATAAAAGCCTGAAACGATTGGAAACGGATTATGTAGATCTGTATATCATTCATCGTTGGGACTACAATACGCCTATTGAAGAAACGATGGAAGCCTTACATGATGTGGTGAAGTCCGGGAAAGTAAGATATATTGGGGCTTCAGCCATGTTCGCTTGGCAGTTCCAAAAGGCATTACATGTAGCAGAGAAACATGGTTGGACCAAGTTTGTCTCCATGCAGAACCACTTGAACCTCATCTACCGTGAAGAGGAACGCGAAATGTTGCCTTTATGCAAGGAAGAAAAGATTGGTGTGACTCCTTACAGTCCTCTTGCTTCAGGCAGGTTAACCCGTGACTGGTCCGTATCAACGCTTCGATCCGAGACAGACGAAATTCAGAAATCCAAGTACAATGCGACCAGTGATGCAGATCGACTTGTTGTTGAACGGGTTGCATCCATTGCAGAAAAATACGGTGTCCCTCGTACACACATCGCACTTTCGTGGTTGCTACAAAAAGATACTGTAGCGGCTCCAATTATCGGTGCCACCAAATTATCACATCTGGAAGATGCTGTAGGCGCTCTTTCCGTTAAGTTGACCTCAGAAGATGTCACATTCCTTGAAGAACCTTATGTACCTCACCCTGTAGTAGGTGCTCAATAATCGCTTTTGTGGCTTATAATGTAGAAGACCCCCTCTCTCCACGTACGGAAGTTGGGGGTCTTTTTACGTGTACGATTTATTTGCGCCAAAATGTTGAACATTCTGCCTTATCCGCGATATTAAACTCAATCATTCTCTCAAGCAACGAAAAATCAATTTCCTGCTTCCACTTCATCCGCACCAATTCTTTGGTGTGATCATAACCGGCTTTAGTGATCTCTTCCGAAAAACGATTAATTCCTGCCTTCTCGGGAGCAACAGCCAGATGTTGCTTGGATACACTAAAACCAATAATGAAGGTATCATGGTCGGTAAACATCGGTTGGTTCCAAGCTATTTTTTGTTTTAAATTCGGGAATCTTTCAGTGATCCAGTTCAAAACTTCTTCCGTTCGTGCCTGGTGTTCCGGGTTATCGATGCGTGCTATAAATTCTGCAAAGGTCTCCATTGGTTTCCCCCTATATCATGAAATATACTATTTAATTTGCCCCATTCAAACTCATTCTATCATGAATATCTAATTCAAACCCCCTTATCTGCCCGATAACTCAAAACGATAAGTAGCTTGCTAGACTTTAAATGTTTTTCTTAATCCAAGAACGCAACTGGTCAGCACAGAATGCGCGTTCATCTGGATCGGATTGAGAACCCTTTGTCAGATAAAGTTGATCATTCACGTATCTGGGATAAACATGCAGATGATAATGCCATACATCTTGATTACCTGCAGGTTCATTATGCTGTCGTGTAGAGATTCCTTCACATCCATATGTACTTTTCATTGCCAATGCTGTAAGTTGAGTCGCGCGATGAATCTCAACAGCGTAGTCTGCAGGAAGTTCAAAGATGTTCTCGAAATGTTGATTTGGAACAATAAGAACATGTCCTTTATTGTTTGGCCACCATTTGCCTGCTATAAATGCCGTTACCATTTCATTCTGATAGATAATATCTCTTTGTTTGGTTCCCTGATCAGGTCGCTCAATACCCCAAATACCACAAAATGGACATTCGTATCCTTCAGGCTGATGTGAAAATGCTGCTGTCATCTTTTAAACTCCACTCCTTTCATGTTTCTCCACCTAGTTATCAGACGTATGCAACTTCTGCTCGTTGCGATATTCTACACGTTAGATTTAGCTAGCTTCACACCTATGTCTGTAGCAAATTCAAGATAGAATATTATAATAACAAACAACCTATATAATTGGTAAATTGTTCAGATAGATCTATTCCCTTTTTTTGTGTTAACCTCTCTAATGTTCTGTACAAAAAACGTTATGGGGGTTACATAATTGAAAGTTTTAATTTCATTGGGAGGAGTATTAGTTCTCGTAGCTGCAGAATTACACTTCATTCTGACTAACGGAAGCCATAAAATTGCATGAAAAAATATTCTAATATTCTCATAGTCCTTGTGGTTCTATTGATCATTGGTTCAACTTTTATTTTAATTCAAAACTCAACTCGCAAGAAAGAAATTGCGGTCAATTCGGATTATTATACTAGTTTTGTTTCGCGAGTACAGAATCTTGATGATACACTTTCTCAAAACAGTGAGGTACAGTCTACTGGAGAAATCGAGCAAATGTTTGATGTTTATACTTCCATCATTTTAATAAATGACCGGTTAACGCTCATCAAAGAACATACTAAAAATTTCTCTGATTATATCAATATTCTTATCAACGACTTTTTAATATTTAGAAATGAATATGGGTATCTTCTAAGGGATCAATTAAAAGGTAATCGTGCAGATTCTGAAGTACGTATAAAAGTAGCCAAACAGATCAAATTATTCCTGAATGACTTGCCTAAAGAATACCACGATTCAGAAGAATTTTCTGATCAGTTCTGTGCCGCTGCTAAGCATATTAAGCCATTACTGCATCTTAACTTTTAATTTATTTGAGCCGCCGTTGCGGCTCTTATGCCGGCTACCTTTATTACTTTAGCAGGCAAGTTTTTATATCCATGCCTAGTAAGAACATCACCATGAGGGTGGGTTATAGAACGACCCTGAAAATAACAAACAGAAGAGCAGCTGACCTTATCGGTAGCTGCTGCTTCTATTTTAACTATCCCTATCAATACTTCACACTCCACACTTACATGGTGTTGATATCAATAACAAAGCGATATTTCACGTCGGAAGCCAGTACACGCTTATAAGCTTCGTCAATCTGGTCAGCCGAGATAACCTCAATGTTAGGCGCAATATCATGTTCTGCACAGAAATCAAGCATCTCCTGCGTCTCACGAATGCCACCAATCATGGAACCTGCGAATGAACGGCGATGACCGATCAGAGAAAATACGTTTACGGCTAATGGTTCTGCAGGAGCACCCACGTTCACGAGTGTACCATCGAGCGTAAGCAGTGAGAAATACGCATTAATGTCAATATTGGCACTCACCGTGTTAATCATCAGATCAAAGGTTCCTGCAAGTTTTTCGAAGGTCTCCGGTTCGCTTGTGGCAAAGTAATGATCTGCACCAAATTGCAGTCCATCTTCTTTTTTGCTCAAGGATTGGGAGAGGACCGTTACTTCCGCACCCATCGCATGTGCGATTTTGACAGCCATATGACCTAGACCCCCCATACCTACAACGGCAACCTTCTTACCTGGGCCAGCTCCCCAGTGATGGAGTGGTGAATACGTCGTAATACCGGCACACAGCAAAGGTGCAGCTGCATCAAGTGCAATGTTATCAGGGATGCGAACGACGAAATCCTCTACGACAACAATATGAGTTGAATATCCACCTTGCGTAGGCTCACCGTATTTGTCTACTCCAGCGTAAGTTTGAATATTTCCTTTGAGACAGTATTGCTCTTCACCTTTGCGGCAGTTAATACATTCACCACAAGAGTCGACCATACATCCGACCCCTACTCGGTCACCAACCTTATAACTGGAAACTCCGCTTCCTACATCAGTTACAATCCCGGCAATTTCGTGCCCAGGAACGAGTGGATAGTTCACTGGACCCCATTCACCGTGGGCTGTATGGATGTCAGAATGGCAGATACCGGCATATTTAATCTCGATTAATACATCATTGGTATCCAGATCACGTCGTTTAATTTCAGCACTTCTGAATTGTTGGTCTGGTCCGTCAACGGCTCTGGCTTTAGCTATAATCAATGGAATAACCTCCTCGTAATTGTAAGTCCAAAATAATCTTACCCCCTCTAGTTAACTCTAGGTCAAATGCTTATCTTATTTTTTTATATCCAACGTACTTTGACATCCAATAATCCAACATGGTAGAATTCACTCGGATCAATCCTAGAGTTAACTCGAAGTCTACCCCTAGTAGAAAGGAATTCATTCTAAATGACCTATTCAATCGGTGAAGTTGCCAAAAAATTAGACCTTACGGTATATACATTGCGTTACTATGATAAGGAAGGACTTATGCCTTTTGTAGAACGTACCACGAACGGAACTCGGTTGTTCAAAGATTCAGACATCGACTTTCTAAAGATCATTCAATGCCTGAAGCTGACCGGGATGCCAATCAAGGACATCAAAGATTTTATTGAATGGTGTTCTGAAGGGGACGCCACCCTGAAGCAAAGATATGATATGTTTACGGAACGAAAAGCTAGCGTTGAAGCACAAATGGAGGAACTAAGAAAAACCATGGAAGTCATTGAGCACAAATGCGCCTACTACGAAACTGCTCTGAAGGCTGGAACTGAAGAGATTCACAGATCAAAACCAGCAGTAGATGCCATCACCAATTGATGGTCATCCTTTTCATTTCTTAAATGGGTACAAAAATAGCAGCTTGGAGTCCTATAACGGATTACAAGCTGCTATTTGGCATATGTCTAGGCTCATCATATAGAATAGCATTTCAGGGATATGCATTTGTATGCGTGTAGAGCTAGCCGTCTCATTTTTTCAACAGTTTTATCGAAAGATTGATAATTCGATTTAATTTTTCTTTATCCGTCGAGGTTCTGGTCATGGCTCGGATGCCGACAGAAATATTGTGCAGGTACTCTGCCATTTCCTTCGCATCATGGTCTGAGGAAAATTCTCCATCCCGCTGTCCCCATTCGACGATCTGCTCGAACATTCGCTCTGTATCGTTAAATGATTCAAGGGACCGGGTATCTACATCCGAATCGCGTGTGCCCAGTTCTACTGCCGAGTTCACGATCAGGCAACCCGATGGTGTATCCTCTGCTTTACTGATCAACAATCCATAAATTGTATGCAGTGCTTCCACTGCCGTCTTGGACGCTTTAACTTCTGCAAGTAATGTAGCACTGATCTTGCCTTTATAACGATCCATAGCCTGCAAGAACAATGTATGTTTATCATCAAATGTATCATATATACTTCGGCGATGTATTCCCATATGCTCCACAAGGTCACTCATCGACGTCTTCTCGTAACCTTGTTCCCAGAAGATCTTCATTGCTTTGTCCAACACTTCGTTCACTTCAAACTCTTTACTTCTAGCCATTTGACTTCCCTCCCAAAATCAATCTAACACATCGGGAACGATCAGTAAATAAAAGATGCAGATAACTCTTCCCTTCTCATCTGCTCATGGATTAGCCGATCCGTAAGTGTATATCTTCTGTACTTGTTGTATATCATGACCTGTGTACTTGTGAATATGTAACAATCAATCAGCATGTCTTATCCATTTACATCAAATGTTTGCCTATTCCTATCCGTTTTCTACCGTCTTGGGTCAATATGCGATAGAATGTGAGTTATTATGATATTGTGCGAAAAGGAGATCTACGTATGTCTGATCGATTACACGAACATCAAGACGAATTAGCCAGACGCATTGACCGTTATTCCAACAAGGATGGGGTGCATCCGACGGCTATCCCTTCATTATTTCTAATCCGTGAATCGCTTGTTACTGAACCTATATTTAGAGTGAATGAACCTTCCTTCTGCATTATCGTACAGGGTCAGAAAGAGGTGCTGCTGGGACAGGATCGTTTCCGATATGGCCCAGGAAGTTATATCGTGGCAACCGTGGACTTGCCGGTTAGTGGACAAGTGATTCAAGCCTCGTCTGAGGCTCCCTATCTGGCCCTGAAACTTGAATTCACATCCAGTGAGATTCTGGAGGTATTGAACCACTCCGATTTCCCAGCAAAACCGAGAAAAACGACGAAACGTGCGATGTTTGTCAGCCAAGCTGAGCCATCCCTGCTGGATGCAGTTGTCAGGTTAACACGTTTGTTGGAAGATCATTCGGAAGATATTCCACTGCTTGCTCCTTTGTTCAAGAAGGAAATTCTCTATAAAGTTCTGAAAGGGCCCCATGGGATTGCCTTGGAGCAAGCTACAATGGAGGGTAGCCACACCTATCGAATCAAAGATGTTATTGAATATATTATGAATCACTCTGATCAAAATTTTCGGGTTGAGGATTTGGCGGATTTGGCGAATATGAGTACTGCCTCGCTGCACAGACACTTTAAAGAAGTGACTGCCATGAGTCCCATTCAGTTTCAAAAACAACTTAGATTGCAAGAAGCTCGGCGCTTGTTATTATCCAAGTCCACCGATGCAGCAGATGTAGCATTTCAGGTAGGTTACGAGAGCCCTTCACAATTCAGTCGTGAATATTCTCGCATGTTCGGATTACCGCCCAGAGAAGACATTAAACGCCTGCGGGGTAAAACCGATGAGACGACTACCATCTCTTGACTGGTTACTGGCTAATATCGTTCCTTCAACTTGTCTGGGTTAAATACAAAAAGGACTCCTTCTGTGTTGTCAAGTAGGAGTCCTCTCTTGTTCATGTATTGATAAAGATCATAAAATGATTAATTTGTTAAAACCCAGTCGAATATTGTTTTGGAACGTCCGTGTTTTTGCGTAAAGTAGACGCCGCTTCCAATGCCCAGTAAGGATTTCTTAACAATCCCCGGCCAACTGCAACCAGATCAGCTTCTTCATTTCCGATGACTGCGTTCGCCAAGGTAGGATCATCGAGTCTTCCAACAGCAATCACAGGCACATTAAGACCCTCTTTGATTGCTTTAGCAAGAGGCACTTGATAAGCCGCGTGAGTTCCTGGTCTGCCCCACGCAGCAATTTGTCCCTCGCCACCAGATGAGATGTGAAATACGTCAACGCCTGCCTCTTTATAAGCCTTGGCAAACTCGGAACTTTCGTTGATGCCGTAGCCACCTTCTACATATTCTTTTGCTGAAATACGCATTATCAAGGGCATATCTTCGGGCATCTCTGCCTTGGCAGCCTGAATAATCTCCCGGCCAAATAACGTTAAATCTTGACCATATTCGTCTTCGCGCTTGTTCGTTAGTGGAGAATGGAATTGATGAATCAGGTAACCATGTGCACCATGAATCTCAATCGCATCAAATCCCGCTTTCACAGCACGAGCTACAGCACTCCGGAATTTTTCAACCATGCCTTTCACTTCATCCGTTGCGAGCGCTCTGGGTTGCTTGGAATTCTCATCAAAGGCAATTGCGGACGGAGCAACTGGAACTTCGGCATCTTCTGCCTTGCGGCCCGCATGTGCAATCTGGATACCCACTTTGGCACCATAACTGTGACACGCATCGACAATCCGTTTCAGAGCCGGGATCTGTTCATCGGACCAAAGGCCGAGATCAAAGTCTGTAATACGGCCATCCGGTTCCACATCTGTCATTTCAATGATAACGAGACCTGTACCTCCCACAGCACGACTAACGTAATGCATGAAATGCCAATCTGTTGCTATGCCATCTTTCTGATCAACTGAATATTGGCACATTGGAGCCATTACAACACGGTTTTTGAGCTCTAAACCTTTTAAAGAATATGGACTAAACAAATCTGTCATCATATTAAAATCCTCTTTTCTTAAAATAATTATAATGCATGCGCAAGCATCAAATTTGCCATATTAATTTTCCCGTTTATTTTACGAAATCACATCAACCTTATACTTCATCACATAAAGGTATTTGAATCCGCGCTTCCGCAATATGCGTGCAGCCTTTTTGGATTGGAGTATGCCAGGAGACATAATAATCACGTTATCTTCGCGAAGAAGGTATTTTTCCCATGTGAAAGCAAGACGTCCCACTGAGATGTTAATGGTATCCGGAGTAGGATTAGCCAAGTAATCTGTTGCATCTCGGATATCGATCACCTTATATTGTCGAAAATCACGCTGTTGTCTGAGATATTCTTCATAATCTATATATTTAAGATTAGGCAGCGGCCAAAATGGACGAACAGCAATGAAAATTCCTATCACGGACACCAGTATATATCCAATCATCGCAAAGCCCTCTCTTACCTCTAGGGTTATCGTAAAATGTATCTGGTCTGATTAAAACTTACCTTGTGCTTCGGATATTTCAACCTTACCTGTGCTGCATATTTGTCTACCTGCTCTTTGTTTTTGTACCATGGCAAGAACAGTGTGTTCTTCACTTTTTTTTCAAAATCTGAATTAGCTGTTGAACAATCTGTCCATTTGATTACACGACTAACACCTTCATGTTCAGTACCTCCTTGTAAATAAACCCCCCGCACATCATATAAAAGCATGCGCATGCATTTAATTTAACGGATATATTCAAACGTGTCAAGTCTTCTTATAGGGTAAAAATATGATGTTACCCTATAGTTATCACCTTAAGACTTAAAACAATTTTTTTGTAAGGTCCTCTAATTGAGTTTCGAATCCGTCTTTTTCAAGTTCGGTTTGCAAGACCTGGTTATAGGTTTGAAGTGCTTTGTTATATTTGTTTTCGCCAAGCTTGGTAATACGAGTGTAGATCCCACGTCGGTCATCTTCGCATGTGTGTCTTTCCAATGCCCCACAGTCTTTGGCTTCCATCCTTACTACAAGTCTGGATACCGCACTTTGGCTCAACCCCACCAATTCTTGCAGTTGCAGCAGACGTAACTTCTTTTCCTCTGCATTCGATATAAAATGTAAAACATAAAATTCCTTCAAAGATAGATCATATTCCTGAAGCAGTGCCAGTTCCAACTTCTCATTAAGATGGGTATGAATGTTAGACAAAGACAACCATACATTTAATAGTTCACTTTTTTGTTGCAATTCTAGATCACCCCACTTGATAATAAATGTTCATCAACAGTTCTCTTATTGTATCAAGCTTAATTAGATTGGTCAAAATCCATACATCATCGACCTATATAAATTAATGCGGTCATAAAAAGAGCATTTCCGCGTCTTGTAACGACGCTTGGAAATGCTCCAGTACTATCAATTATGCTGTTCAACCTTACTTCGTCGAAAGCAGACTATCAGAAATAAACTGCAGCTGACCTTCCAACGTTAACGGATCGTTGTACGAGTCTGAAGTCGGGTCAAGCTGGAACACATGATTGGCCTTCACCGCAGGCAAGTTCTTCCATAAGGTATTATCATATACGATCTTGGGATCAGTTTTATCTCCCGACCACGGGCTGGTGAAGATGATATCTCCCGAATACTCCGGTAATAGTTCCATGGAGATCGAAGCCCAACCAGTTCCACTGTCAATCGCTTCAGCTTGGGCCTTCGCAGGTGCTTTTAGACCAAACTCCCCGTAAATAATCTCACCGCCTCGGCCATAATTATGACCGAATACATATAATCCTTTGGCGTACGGATTCAGAATGGAAACGGTGCGACCACCGACAGCCTCCTGAACCTTGGGCTTCAGTTCGTTGATCTGTGCTTCCCATTTAGCATTCCAAGCCTTGGCAGCGTCTTCTCTATTGGTGAGCTTACCCATCTCAAGCATGAGGTCCTTGAAATTGCGCTTACCATAGTCAATCTGTACGACTGGCGCAATCTGCTCCATCTTGTCGATCCCTTCTGTGCCAGTGTATACAATAATCAGGTCGGGTTTTAAGCTGATTAGTTTCTCTGGCGTAGGCTGTTCACCCAGATCGCTGGTGCCCGCTGCTGCAAGTTGATCCTTAATATACTTGTTGTTCATCGCTCCTGATAAAGCGCCGACTACCGGTGCATCCAGGACAACAAAGTACCCTGTCGAAAATGACGTCAAATCAATAATGCGCTTAGGATTCTTGGGTACCTGCACTTCACCTGCATCCGATTGATATGTAACGAGTTCCTCTTCGGCAGTTGCCTCTGTACCAGCAGAAGAAGCTGAATTCGAATCACTCTGGGTTGCTGTCTCCGCAGCTGTATTCGTGCTGTCCCCGGTAGTATCCTTGGTCGTGTTAGACTGACCACATGCACTAAGAACAAGCAGCATGATAAGTGCCATTATGATCCATATTGGTTGTCTCTGTTTCCGCAAAATAAACCCACCTTTTCGTTGATATTGATAATCGTTATCAACGATATCATGCTCTGCAGGATTTGACAAGCTATGTTTATTTCCCTCAATCTATGAACTCTAACTTGCAAGTCACCAACTTAAACGGCTATCATCAATAGAGTAGGCAAGTCACTTTTATTAAAAAGAGAGATCATTGGAAAGCCAATGAAACGTATTCAAGGAGGACAACATGGAAGAAATTATATTGTGGTTAAAGTATTTGTTTTTAGGTATTGTTCAAGGTGCGACGGAGCCGATTCCCGTCTCCTCAAGTGGTCATCTGATTATCGCGCAGAGGCTCATGGGCATCAAGCAGAATGGTTTGTCATTTGAGATTTTAACAAACACAGCATCACTTATCGCTATTATTTTTATTTTCCGGGAAGATATCAAAAAGTTAATTATTGGCGCAGTTGGTTACCTGAGTACTCGTAAAGAAGAATATAGAGCAGACTTCATGTTTTGCTTATACATAATTATTGGTACGATCCCAGCTGCTGTTGTTGCGGTCCTGTTCAAGGATCGGATTGAAGAAATTTTCTCGTCCGTATATACCGTTTCCATCGCGTTATTGATCACAGGGGTTGCCTTGTGGTTGATTCGTAATCTTCGTGGTCGTAAGCAAGATGGAGATCTGTCTACGAAAGATGCACTGTTGGTGGGTCTGGCTCAGGCGGTCGCTCTTATTCCAGGCATTAGCCGTTCAGGGGCAACTGTTATTGCGTCCATCGCCGTGGGTATGAAACAGGAAACCGCTTTGAAGTTCTCCTTTATGCTGTACATTCCAATAAGCATTGGTGGACTGATTATGGGTGTATCCGACATCGCCAATGATCCGAACCGATCACAGCTGGCGATCCCTTATCTGATTGCATTCATCACGACCCTCTTCGTTACCTATTTCTCCATGAGATGGTTTATGGGCATTATGGCGAAAGGCAACCTGAAATACTTTTCGTATTACTGTTTTGCCGCAGGAACATTGTTGCTGATCTTCTTATAGAATATGACGTATACAAAAGGAACAACCAACATGGGTTGTTCCTTTTTGTATACTATGGATAGTGCCACATTTCGTGAAAGCACTGTTTAAAATGTCGCTCTATAATGTTAGACTGGGCTCCTTATGTCTCTTGTTAACCCGTTCTGTCGCAACAAACATGATACCAAACAGGAAAAGTAAAATTACAGGGACCATCGACATCCCCCATTGGCTGGCAATAAGCCCCATACCTAACGGAATGAGTGTTGACCCCGTATAGGCACTGGCCATTTCAAGTCCAATTACACTTGGGGATGCCTTCTCTCCGAAGCGTTCCGGTGTTGCATGAACAATGCTTGGATAGATTGGCGCTCCACCCAATCCCACGATCAATAAAGCACCTGCGGCAACCCAATACGGAATCGGCATAATCAGGATAACCAGTCCGAAGCATCCAACGATTCCACCATATCTAATGAGCATTTTGCTGGATACATGAGTCGAAAGAAAGCCTGAGATGACACGTCCCAAGATGATGCCAATGAAAAATAGGGAGGAAAGTGCTGCGGCAATACCTGGAGATACTCCTTTGCTACCTATGAAGAACGAAGCCATCCACAGACCGGCTGCAGTTTCGGAACCATTATAACAAAGCATGGCAAGCATCGACATTTTCACGCCAGGGATGCGTATGGCCTCACGATTGCTCACCCGTTTCTTCTCATCAGCAGACTCCTTTACTCTTTCCTTCTCGAAAATCTTCCATAGAGATAACGTTGATAATAAGATCACCGCGATCCCCAGCAGAATTAATCCTACAGTGACGTACCCTGCACGCCAGTTGTTTGCTTGATTCAGCCAATATGCCATAACGAGCGGGCCCGTCACCGCACCAATTCCCCAGAAACAATGCAGCCAGTTCATATGCTTGGCTTTGAAATGCAATGCTACATAATTACTTAGAGCTGCATCCACCGAACCTGCACCCAAACCCAGAGGGATCGCGAGAATAAGTAAAAACCAAAAATCCTCAGAGATGGAGAATCCCATCAGAGCCAATGTCGTAGAGAGGATGCTGAATAGTGTGACTTTACCTGTTCCAAATCGGTGTAACAATCGACTGGCCGAGAGACTGGACACGACTGTACAAAATGAAATAATTAACGATATGTACCCTGCCATTTCTGTTGTCGCATGTATATCGTTCTTCATAATGGACCAGGCACTGCCAAGTAAAGCATCTGGCAATCCAAGCCCTATAAATGCGAGATAGATAATAATTAACAATAACGTGACCATCTGGGTATGCTCTCCTCAGTTTGTTAAATTTCTGATTCTCATTGAACCACCCATATAATAATATTGATATTTTTATCCGTAATCTTCCTATATTTTGACTTGATATATCAGTATTCTGATATGTGGGCAACGAATTAATTATTTCTATCCGTCAGGGATGAATAGATGCAAAAGATAAGTCGCTGATAAGGTGACTTACACCCTTTTATCCTGCAATTGCGGCTTGAACAGAAGAATGTTTTTTTGAGGCATCGTAAATCTCCTTTACTTCAAAGTAAGGTTAGTATAAACTGAGCCCAAACAAATAAATAGTACGGTCTTTAAGGATAGGTACTACCCGAAAGGATAGTGTTAATGATGAGTATGGCTGAATACCACGGAAAAGTTAAAAACATTCAAGATACCCCTTTTGGATATACGTTGTCCGTTATTGGTGGCAAATGGAAAATGGTGATTATGTATCTTCTGGCAGAAAACCCGCCTGTCCGCTTCAATGAACTGAAAAGACAGATCGGAGCCATCACGTATAAAACGCTGAGTTCACAGCTCAAAGAACTCGAAGCAGATGGCATGGTAGAGCGGAAAGAGTACCCTCAAGTCCCTCCTAAAGTCGAGTATAGACTGACAGTCAAAGCTGAGAGATTACTGCCCGTGTTGGAAGGCTTGTGCGAATGGGGCGCTCAACATCAAGACCCATCGATCATTCATTCCGCAAAGGATTAAAATCCTTGGTCTATCCTTTCAAAAACCGGATAAGTTAAAGCTAAAAAAGTCGCCCATAGGCGACTTTTTCTTGTATCTTATGCTCTTCTACCCGTTCAGTGAATGGAAGTTATGATACGTTCGTAGAATTATACTTTTTCGTGTACCAGATCTTTCTGGTAGGCCAACACTTTATCCCAATTGCCACTGAATACAGGGATTCGATAATACCCTACACGCTCATACAGCGCTGCAGCTTCTGGTTGCAAGGGACCTGTTTGCAGTTTCAGATTGGTATAACCAAGTTCGCTTGCAAGACGCTCAGCCTCAGCCAAAATAGCCTGGGCTATCCCCTTACGGCGGTAGCCACTGCGTGTATACATGCGTTTAACTTCTACAGAAGTTTCATCAAGGGGTCTAAGTGCTCCGCAACCAACCGGGTACCCGTCAATTCTGGCAACGATAAAAGCTGCACGTGGTACTTCAACGTCGGAGAGCTGAAATCCCGCAGTCCCATCACCACCATAGAGCAAACCAAGCTCTTCGCTCAGTTCCTTAATCAATTGCAGCGAATCCTCGCTCCGAATATCTTCAGCTGCTGCATGAACGATATGTGTCACCCCGCATACCCCCTTTATCTTATTGGATTTATTGCTTTTAATAATATATCTAAATTATCATTCCCAACACCCAGCGTCAATTCCCCCATCCATTGAATATTTCTATAAGTATTCGCGTATCTTTTTGCAGTCTTTATTCGTTTACCTAAGTAATTTAATAACCCTTTTTTATATCAAATTATTTTTTGGAGGTCGACATTATGGAAATTCCAAAAGGAATAGAGATGTTACAGCTCAATTTTGAAGGGAATGTGATTCACCCTATTCTAATACGGGATGAAGAAACAGCTGTGTTAATAGATACCGGTTTCCCAGGGCAATATGACGATTTACGTCGTGCGTTAGAAAAGTTAGGCATGCCGATCAGCCAACTTAAAGCAGTGATTTTGACGCATCAGGATGTGGACCATATCGGGTGTCTTCCCGAGATTTTGCAAGAGTGTGGCTCACAAGTCAAGATATATGCGCATGAACTAGATAAGCCGTATATTGAGGGACAGCTGCCTCTTCTCAAAGACGGTCACCTTGAGCGTCTTCCAAAGGGCAGAGTAGATGAAACGGTGACTGATGGTCAGGAACTTTCGTTTTGCGGTGGAATTCGCGTTATTCATACACCTGGTCATACCCCAGGTCATATCAGTCTTTATCTGAAGCAAAGCAAGATACTCATTGCCGGAGATTCAATGTACAGTGTGGACGGCATGCTTGGAGGCATTCATGAACCAACTACACTGGATATAGAGACTGCCCGGTTCTCATTGAAAAAATTTGCCGAACTCGACATTACTTCTGTGATTTGTTATCACGGAGGACTAAGTCATCGGAATGTAAATGAACAGATCTCAGGACTTACTCAAGAGTTATAAATAATAATATTGCTATTCCACGAACGGGCCGTCTAAACCAGTAACCATCCATAATTCTTGGCATAGTGGTTCTATGGTTTGGCATACTGCAAAATGGCTGTAGCCGCACGAATTCGCAGCTCTTCTTCTTCACTGTGCAACGCTTCCTTCAGCACATGAATAGCTGCTTGAATTGTGGCTTCATCTATTCCTGTTGAGAGAGTGTGTGTTGCTTCAGCTGCTATGCCGACTGCAAGTCCGCGATCCAGCTGTGCTTGTGAAACGGGATGCTCAAACTTTGCAAGGGTGGATGAATCTTTTAGCAGTGCCTGAACTTTGTCATTTAGCTCAACGAGAGGAATACGACCCAACCATGTAACCCCGCGGCGGTGACAGATCAAGTCCTCTTCTGTGCCAGCAGAATCATCGTAATAATAATCCCCGATATCACCAACATACGTCCATTCATCATCGCTAATTAAAACATAATCTCCATCCTGCATGAGGTTAGCAAACATATGTAGTGTCGCGAGTGCTCTCGTCAATTCGGCTTCATCCAAGCTAGCGTGTTGAACCAACTGTTCCTTCCATAGCTCCGGGGGCGTTTGTTCCAGATCGCCTGTACCGGACCAAGCGATACCAATATAATTTTCTTCCAAAAATGATGCTACTCTGTTGATTCCGTGCACGGTAGACTGGATGTGATACAGATTCATGCTTATCGCCTTCCCTTCAATCATTCGTATGAACATAGTTAACCATTGTAACATTAGTGGTGTCTATTTCAAACGTAATGATCTCTTTTTGATATAGCCACAGGCTATAACTAGGTATAATTTAATGGAATTACATTATAACTCCGGATCTGTGATAAATTTTGTGTAACATAAAAGCAGAGGGGTTTTAAACGATGACGAAAAGTAGTGTATTGGGATATCCGCGTATTGGTGCTGATCGGGAATGGAAGAAAGCATTGGAAGCGTTCTGGGCAGGCAAATTGGAGGAAACAGAATTTCACGCACGTTTGCAGGAGATCCGCTTAGATCATTTACGCAAGCAGCAAGCGAAAGGCATCGACCTCATTCCGGTTAATGATTTTAGTTATTACGATCATATCCTGGATACGGCCGTGATGTTCGGCATTATTCCTAAACGTTTTGCTTATGATAGTGGCTCGGTACCGTTGTCCGTATATTATGGCATTGCTCGGGGTACGAAAGATGCCGCAGCGAGCGAAATGACAAAATGGTTTAACACCAACTACCACTACATCGTACCTGAACTGGATGGGGCTTCCCCAACTCTGACGGAGAACAAACCCCTTCTCGCTTATCGTGAAGCAAAAGAAAAACTCGGCATTGAAGGAAAACCGGTCATTGTTGGACCGTTAACCTTCCTGAAGCTCTCCAAAGGCTATGATAAATCCGAGACTGACGCTTGGCTCGATCGCTTGCTTCCACTTTATACTCAATTGCTTCAAGAACTTGCGAGCGAAGGCGTTCAGTGGGTGCAGATCGACGAACCTATTCTGGTCACCAAATTAGATGATGAAGACGTACAGCGTCTGAATAAAATATATGAGACATTTGCGGCAGCCGTGCCGGGCCTGAATATCATGCTGCAAACGTACTTTGAATCTGTCGAAAACTACAGCGACATTGTATCATTGCCAGTGCAAGGTGTAGGGCTAGATTTTGTACACGGACTATCTGGTAACATACAATCCATTCGCACATCCGGTTTCCCGACAGACAAAGTGCTCGGAGCAGGGATTATTGATGGACGTGGGATCTGGAAAGCTTCCCTTCAAGGCAAACTGAAGTTGCTGAATGAACTGGCTGAATACGTAACGTCTGAACGTATCTTCGTGCAATCATCCTGCAGCCTGCTGCATGTGCCCGTTACCACTGCACGTGAGGCAAAACTTACATCCGAACTGAAAAATGCTCTTGCATTTGCAGATGAAAAGCTGGATGAGATTGTTCTTTTGACTACAGCCCTATCTTCACCAAGTGCAGAGATTACGGCTAAAATAGACGAAGCAGAGCTTCTCCTTCAGGCACTTCAGCAATCCGAAGATCGGAACCGCACCGCTGTTCAGAAAGCCGTTGCTTCCCTCAGTGTTCAACAGCCAGAGCGCTCCCGTCCTTTTGCCGAGCGTCATGAAGCTCAACAGGCCAAGTGGCAATTGCCACTCTTCCCAACGACAACGATTGGCAGTTTCCCACAGTCTGCTGAAGTCAGAAAAGCACGTCAGTTGTGGCGCAAAGGCGAGTTGAATAACGAGCAATATGCTGCCTTCATCCGGGAGCAGATTGATATCTGGATTAAGCTTCAGGAAGAGATCGGAATTGACGTGTTGGTACATGGTGAGTTTGAGCGTACCGATATGGTTGAGTTCTTTGGCGAGAAACTTGCCGGTTTTGCCTTTACACAGTTTGGCTGGGTACAGTCATATGGTTCCCGTTGCGTGAAGCCACCTATTATCTTCGGGGATGTTGCGTTTACGGGTGAAATGACGGTGGAAGAAACGAAATATGCTCAATCGCAGACCGATCGCCCTGTTAAAGGCATGCTGACTGGCCCGATTACCATCATGAATTGGTCGTTCGTACGCGAAGACATTGCTCGGGAGCAGATTGCCTATCAATTAGCGTATGCGTTGAGACAGGAAGTCGAGGCACTTGAACAGGCAGGCATTGGCATGATTCAGGTTGACGAGCCGGCTGTTCGCGAAGGGCTTCCGTTGAAGGAAAATGAACAAGCCGATTACCTGGCCTGGGCGGTCAAAGCGTTCCGCATTTCCACGTGCACGGTGCACGAAACGACTCAAATTCATACGCATATGTGCTATTGCGAATTCCATGACATGATCGATTCCATCGAAGCCATGGATGCAGATGTCATTTCTATTGAAACATCCCGTAGTCACGGGGAACTGATTCATAGTTTTGAAGAGAATACGTATGAGCTGGGTATCGGTCTTGGCGTATATGATATCCATAGTCCACGGGTTCCAAGTGTGGATGAAATGAGCAGCATGATTGAACGCGCCCTGCGTGTTCTTGATCCGAAGCTGTTCTGGATCAACCCGGACTGCGGATTGAAAACCCGTGGACAGGAAGAAACAGTTGCTTCCCTCCGCAACATGGTAGATGCAACCAGAATCGCCCGTACAAATCACGCTTCAGCTGCTGTATTGTAATCAGCTGCGAAGCAGCATATTTTCAAAAGCAAAGCCTGGCACCCTTGGTTAAATGGGTGTCAGGCTTTTGTATTTTACTCTTTGAACATACAATCATCTACTCCAAATTTGGGCGATCTCGGGCATTCCTGCCCCTTTTCTCACCATCCAGCGCTTGTAACTAGATGCTCTCTTCCAGCCATTGCTGCAAGGGGATGTCTTCAGTCAGTTCGCCGAGCAATATATGACGGAACTTCCCTTCCTTATCAAGGACCATCGTAGCGGGCAAACCCGTAATACGATACATTCCTGATATGTTACCCGTCACATCAATGATAACCGGAAAATCAAACGCTTGCTTATCCATAAACTCACGAATTGTACCCTTCGATTCCCCCACGTTAACAAACAGGGTTTCCACATCATTCTGATAGTCCTGAGAAATCTGATAAACGAGCGGCATCTCCCTTACACAGGGTGTACACCATGAAGCCCAAAAGTTAATCATGACGGCTTTGCCCCGATAATCCGACAGCTTGACTTGCTCACCTGCTGAATTAACCGCTGTGAACTCAGGAGCCATGGCACCCACTTCAATGGCGTTGCCTCGCTCAGACTCGGGTGTCGACACACTTTCGTAAATGGCCCATGCACCTGTAAGCACTGCGACCACGCTAATCAAAATGGTAAGTATACGCTTGTTATTAAACCTCTTCTTCTGCAATGAACTCACCTTCACTTTAAGCCAAGACTTTGATGAAATGCTGCATGGAGCGAACCAAATTGATCACGAAAATCATGGGTGGAGCCCTCTCCAACATTGCGTCCATGGTTCATGAATATCACCTGATCCGCAATATCGTCTGCGATCTCCAGCTGATGGGTCGAGAACACGACCATGTGGCCATCCTGCTTTATACCCTTGAGCAGCTGAGCTAACTCCTGCATCCAGAATGGGTCCAATCCATTCGTTGGCTCATCCATGATAAGAAGTGGAGGTTTGGACAACACAGCCTGAGCGAATAACACACGTTGACGCATGCCTTTGGAGAAGTTCGTAACCCTTTTGTTCTTTTGATCCTCCAAGCCGACCATGATGAGCACTTCCTGCACTCTCTCCTTCGGAACTTTCCTCAGAGAAGCCCAGAATAGCAGCATTTCCTCCGCACTTAATCCCTGATTGAATTGATAATCATCCGGCATATATCCAATCTGCTGTGCATAACGCTTGCGCTCCTTCGACCAACGAATATTGTTGACTACAACTTCACCCTTGGTAGGCTGAAGAATTCCAGCGATCATACGCAGCACCGTGCTCTTTCCTGCACCATTCCCTCCACAGAGGGCAAGCACTTGGCCGGAACTCATGCGAAAGGAGATATCCTCAACAATCGATTGCTTTTTAATGGATTTTCCCAATCCCAGTACTTCGAGTCCCACCTTAACCATGAGAACGCCCCCTCTCCCAGATCGCGTATATGATCAGGACAGAGCAGGTTATCCAGAACAGGCATATCCCGATGAAAATCCAACTGCCACTTGGTTGCTGCACCCATTCCACCCATTGATAATATTCCGGTCCCAGAATGGAGCCGCCTCCCAATTTAATGACTACAACCAATCGCACCAGCTCTGCCGGATTGATGAACGTTAGCATAACCAGTAGCGGTTTCACCCACAGATAAGGCATCAATCCCAGCACAGAGAGCAGTAACGTCGGCCATCCAATGACAGCGAAAAACCATACGGTCACCGAGATGGTTAATGCCTGCCACCGATTGCGCGACAACGAACCGATAAATAGAGCCAGCGTCAGGAATAACAACACCAGTCCACACGAGAATGCCAGAAATAGAAGATATGTCATGACATCCAGTGAATTCCCGATTACCCCGCTAATCAATCCCATCAGGCCGTATCCAAACGCAACAATGGCGATTAATACAATCGACAACCCAACATACTTGCCCACAATAAAGGACATCGTACCGATGGGATATGTCGCCAGCAATTGCCAACTTCCATCTTCCTTTTCGGATGTTAATGAGAAGGAACCGAGGAACAGCGTCATTAGTGGCAAAAGGTAGAGAATAAGATTCAACATCGAACCTGTTGTGCCCGAATATCCTTGAACCAAATTCTGCGAATTCAGGAGTAACAAGCTTAAGCTAAATGTGCAAAAAAGAATCAGAAACGAATACGCCCAGGGATTGCGAAATCCCATCTTCACTTCCCGTCTTGCAATCTGTATCATATCTGCCATCATTGATCACCATTTTCTATTGTCATACCTAGTGACCTGACTCTTCTTTCATCTCATCTTCTTGGTGTCTCTCATTACTCATTCCTTCGTCACTCATACCCTCTTCTCCGTGCCCATGTTCACCCATCATGTCCATATTCTCTGTATTCTGTTTCCAGTCATGCGATGCAAGATCCTCAGCAGTCATAAGGGTCCCCACACCTTGCTCTGCAACGAACGCTTCAGCCGATGGCTTGTCCTTGAAAGTTAGAATTCCATATGCCATGGGCGTGCGCAATGAAGCATCGTATACATACGTGGCTTTACTGTATTCAATCCATTCCTTGTCATTGTAATCACGTACATAGTCCATGCCGATGTTATCTGTGCCATTCTCTGTTTTCCACTGGTTCATGCAGCCGATATCATCGAACTTGTAATTTTGGCCATCTTTCGTAGTGAGCTGCGTTGCATATGCATCGTCCTTCACCTGCATTTTACATATCGCACAGATATCCACATCTTCATTGATCGGCAGTGCCGCGTATTTTGTTCCGCAAGCAGTTAACAATACGATGCCAAACATAAGTACCATAAGCATTGACCATCTTCTGTTCAAGCTTTTGTTCATTTTCGTAATACCCCCATATAGATAATTATAAAAGTTGATATACCCAACAGAACTAGCCCAATGATCCAAACCACATGGTTACCTATAGCTATTTCCACTGGCATGGGCAGGTCAGATCCCTTATCCATGCTCATTCGTGGCGACTTGTCGGTAGTCCACTGTTCTCTGCCTTCTGTAAACAAGTCACTCAGAAAGACCATGCCCGGTGATTGAAAAAAGAGCTGATACGCAGAATTTCGACTGACCAGTTGCTCATAAAAAGGATTAATGGCATAGGAGATTTCACTGATTCCGTCCTGATTTAGATCGAGCCCCTGAAAGGAGTCCCAGTAATTCTCCATCATGACATTATTCGGGCTATCCAAGGCCGAAGCTTCAATAACATTGGATATCAATTGGTTACGTGTAAACTCGTTAGCTTCTGCCAGAACCAGCTGGATGCCAACAAAATTCCGAAGCACCGCATTGCCACGGATCTCATTGCTCGAGGATTCTGCTATATTCATACCGACACGGTTACCCTCCACCACATTGTTGAGAACGGAGGATTGATGTACGTCATACAACAGAATGCCTTGGGAATGAACATTGGTACTCTGTTTGCGAAAAGAATTGCCCGATATAACCGTATTCTTGACGCCCATGATCATGGCACCTGTCATGTTCTCCTCTCCGGTATTATCCATGACAGAAGAACCGTCAATGTACATGCAATGGATGCCATACCTTGTATGTACCAGCCTGTTATTTCGAACGGTTGATTTGCGACTGTTCTCCAGATAGATGCCATCCCTCATGCCAGTGATCTCATTGGAGTCAATATAGTTATCATGGGCGTTATACAGATCTATTCCATTGCCTTTCTGGCTGCTGGTTGCAGAACCAGACCCCACCCAAGTGATCTTGTTCCGCTTAATCGTTGCCTGACTCGAATTCCGGATGATCATCCCAAAACCCTGGGTCTGAATATGCAGATCCGTGATCTCACTGTTGTTCCCTTCAACCTGAATGGCTGCAGTCTGTTCATTCGTATCATGATCAATTGTAAAACCGCTCAATTTCACCCCATCCGAGCGAATCATTATCGTAGAGGTGGCTTCCGCATTAACAACTATGACCGTAGGATCACCCTTAATGGTGATGTTCTTATCAATCGTTACGGGGCCTGCATATCGGCCTGATTCAAGTACAATAACATCTCCGGATGCAGAACGGTCAATAATTGGCTGGAGGGGAATGAGATCACGTTCTACAGAAGCTGCGATGGCCTTATCCTGTGGGAAATACAATAGGGCAATAAGCATACCAATCAGAAAAGCTAGAGCCAGGACCCTGCTTTTCTTCCAACAGTCGAATGTACCCAAGCTGTCCCAAAAATTATTCATAATTCATCCCGCGCAAATCTGGCTCCTTGTTGCTGAGGTGTATTGCTGTGGCGTTGTGTTTAACAGATCTTACTTCAATCCCAAACGTACTTTGGCTGTACACACCATCCCTCCATTCCACTCAGAATCATTCATTGTTACTCCTTATCCATTTAAAGCAACCCCATAAGTGAAGCGTTATCACAATCCTGATCACAGTGTACTTAAAACGAATTTTTTTCCATATAGCTCAATTAGGCTATAGACAGCACATTTTTGTGTCGATATTGTGATGTAACCAAAAAAAGCCGCCATAATGGCGACTTCTAAGTGATCCGATTATTCAAATGGATAGGTCCAAAATGTTTCTCTACCAAAGCGTTTCTTGATTTCTTCATCATTCAGCTCACGATTTCCGACAAGTTCCGCTGCCTGGAATTGTGAACGATGGGCACGAATTGATGCCATTTTTTGACCTAGAAATCCGGTTACATCAACGAATACATCTGCTTTGCCAATGAACTGTTCATGATTATTCGAAAACGCAACACAGTGAACCACTGGGCGCTCAGCTACAGGAAGACGAGTAATCGTGCGAATGACGGCTTCTCCGGTAGCATCATGATCGGGATGAACACTGAAGCCCGGATAGAAGGTGATGACGAGCGAAGGTTTCAGTTCCTCAAGCAGTCCCATAATACAATCGTCGAGCAGCTGCGGGTCTTCAAACTCAATCATTTTATCGTGGAAACCGAGCATTCTTAAATCCTGAATTCCAATCGCTGCGGAAGCTTCAATCAGTTCTTGCTTGCGGATCGCAGGCAATGTAACTCTGTTGGCAAAGGGAGGAATGCCCATGTTGCGCCCCATCTCGCCAAGAGTCAGACAAGCGTACGTTACATGGGCACCGCCATCTATGTATTTGGCTAATGTTCCCGATACAGAGAAAGCTTCATCATCCGGATGTGGATACACCACCAAGATTCGCTCATGCTCATTGTGTGTAGTATTCATGGTTTTTCCATCCTCCACTTTCATCAGAACATCTCCCGACTCAGTTGTAACGCCACAACCAGCTTGCCTTGAGTGTCGTGACCAGCCAGAATAAGTCTTTCGTTTTCCAGTTCGTCAATATGTGTAAGACCCTCGGCATATATCCATCCCTGAGTGGTTTTTAGACCTACCCGGTATGGACCCGTACCCGAAATAGAGCCCTGCGTATATCGTATGGCCGCATTGGTAATGAATGCCGAAGCCGGATGCTTCGAACTGTCATAGTGATGTGCATATGCACCAGACGTGAGTTCGAGATGTACGTATAAGTCCTGATCAGCAAGTTCACTGATTCGGAGCTGAATATCTTGAGGTTTGATCGGTTGCATGGCGGCCTCCTTGTCTAATGTAATTGTTCGAATTCCATTTTAACATAACCACGAGAGAATATACATGGAAGGACCGAGTCATCACGGTTGAGGGATACAATGCTGAAAAACAAGAACAGATTTGCGCGTTTTTTTCTCTTTTTAATCACAGAAATATCTATATGATGAAGTGTAGGCAAAAAAACGCCTATAATGAACACCCTTAAATCTTAAATAAATCTTGCTCCAACATGTTTGGAAAGGAGTTAAAACTTGAAATGAAACCTCTAATACAGCTACTTCATTTCGGCTATCATCAGGCGATGAGCTGCATATTTCCTGTAGCGATTTTTGGAACATTGGCCCTCTCCAGCGTAATCCCGATTCCTTTCCTTTATCGATATGATGCCATCCTGCTGGTATTGCTTGTTGTGCAGTACCTGATGTATCGAAGCGGCTTGGAAACCCTGGATGAAATCAAAGTCATATGTGTATTTCATATGATTGGCCTGGTGCTGGAAATCTATAAAGTATGGATGGGATCATGGTCATACCCTGAGCCAGCGTACACCAAAATCCTTGGTGTCCCTCTATACAGTGGATTCATGTATGCGAGTGTAGCCAGCTTTATGTGTCAGGTGTGGCGAAGACTGCGAATGGACATGACTGGCTGGCCTGGTTTATTATCTTCCGGTCTGCTCGGAGCAGCCATTTATATCAACTTTTTCACCCATCATTTTATTCCCGATTTTCGTTGGTGGCTGACGGCACTTGTATTTATTGTCTTCTGGAAAACGTGGATTATCTACCGGGTACGAGCAACAACCTATCGAATGCCGTTATCCATTGCGTTTATCATTGTGGGTTTCTTCATCTGGGCTGCTGAGAATATCGCAACATTCTTTAATGGCTGGAAGTATCCCGATCAGCATGATGCCTGGCAACTGGTTAGCTTTAGCAAGATCAGTTCGTGGTTCCTGCTGGTAATAATCAGCGTCATCATCGTTGCGCAGCTCAAATATGTGAAAGCCAATCGAACGGCAGATGATCCTGTGTAATATCCATCATCACATCCATATGAATCATCTTTCAACATTCAATGAGCCGCTGTCATTCGCATCTTCAATTCGCTTGCTTGCTATAAGTTCGCCCTCAACATTATAAGCTTGAATTGTATAAGGAATATCTGCTGCGAATGGCAGGAAGGCATACCAGATCAGGTTCTCTGGGCCCACCTCAACTAATTTGGTTTCTATCGCTACTGGTTTTCCATTTAGCTTGATCTCAACAGTTACACGTCTGATGGTTGGATCTATTATGTCACCAAACAACATGGGAAACGGGGCCGAGACTTTATCCAACTTCGGTATATTCATATAATTCAGAGCAAACTTGGTGTGTAGACCCTCACTTATGGAATAACCTCCACCCCATACCCATTTCCATCCGAAAATGTTCTTGCGGGTATACTCCATTTGAAGATTACTGTTGTTTTCCCGCCCCTTTTTTTGCGTGAACAAAATCATGCCTCCGTCAACGGCCTCCTGATGAATAAATTGGGAGGTATAAAACTCGCTTCTAAATTCCCGAACTGCGCTCTCAGGACTGTTCGCTATAGGGATATGTATAGGTTCACTCAATCCCCAAAGCTTGGATATCCGTTGATCGGCTAGCCCGCCTGCACGTTCATTCATATACATATATGTCAGGACTGACAAGGGCGACAGTAAAATCACCATTGCCGCGATTAATAGAATTCTTCTGTTACGTTTGAACATCTCAATGCGCACTCCTTATGATAACGATAAGATATCAAACAAAATCATTCTAATATTACCATAATTAGCATACTGATATTTTTCGAACCATTTCCACAATCAAAAAAGGCCGCCAGTGGCGACCTCTCAAGTATTTCACCCGAAACTATTCACCCAGGAAGATCACTTCGGTTTCCAATTCAACCTGGAACGTATCATATACTTTCTTCTGAATAAATTGAATCAGATCCATGTAATCCTGGGCAGTAGCGTGATCCACATTAACGATAAAACCGGCATGCTTCATGGAGATTTCAGCCCCTCCAATGCGAGTGCCCTGCAAGTTGCAATCCTGAATCAGTTTTCCGGCAAAATGTCCTTCGGGTCGTTTAAATACACTTCCACAAGAAGGGTACTCAAGTGGCTGCTTGGATTCCCTCAGGAACGTTAATTCCTTCATTTTGCTTGCAATATCGTCCTTGTTTCCTTTTTGGAGTCCGAATTCGGCCTCCAGTATGATATAGTGATCCATCTTGAAGAGACTATTTCGATAACCAAACTTCATCTCTTCTCGCGGGATCTCCAACACTGCGCCATCTTTGGTGATCACAGTCGCACGTTCAACAACATCTGCGATCTGACCGCCATAGGCACCCGCATTCATGTAAAGTGCGCCCCCCGTGCTTCCGGGAATACCGCAGGCAAACTCCAAACCAGTTAAGCTATGCTCCAAAGCAAGTCTGGATACATCAATGATATCAACGCCGCTTTGCGCAATCATGCTGTCCTCACTCACTTTAATCTGATCGAAGTGGCTAAGAGAAATGGTGACACCACGGATGCCTCCATCTTTAATGATGACATTGGAGCCTTTGCCAATAACCGTCAGCGGCAATTGATGTATGTTGGCAATCTCTACGATTTTAGTGATTTCGTCTATCGTTGTTGGATGGATGAGGATATCTGCTTTGCCACCAATTTTAATAAACGTGTGATTTTTTAGCGGTTCATTAAATTTCACTTTTTCCAAAGGTATGTGTTGCTCAAAAATATTCATGATTTTCTCTCCCTGCGTTCTCAAAAAGAACATGATTCCTCTATTTTAAATGGAAAAGCACTAACATTACAATCCATCACAGTTATTTCACTTCATTGACCCGTATAATGTATCCTTTCTTCCCTCTATTCTGATATATGATATTCACCTAACCATGAGGGATGTTACTTTCTCAATTCGTATGAGCAAAAATAAAAAAAACGCTACTGACAACTTCAGTAGCGTTTAGAGTGTATCTCAATTGAATTGTTGTGTAAATCAAGGTTTTACGTGGTTGGGATATCCGTATCTGTCAGCTCCACGGACAGTTTCCATAAACGAATCGCTTGCCCGGGGTCGATGGCATACTTCTTCACCCCATAGAAACCTCCATCCTCTGGAGCCAATTCACTGATGTCACAATCCTCGCAGTAGACACCGCCTTTACCTTCAAGCTGAGGAGAGGTTGCAGCCCAGACTTGCGTCGCTGCCCCCTGCTCAGGTGTTTTGAACGCCGGATTGGCGACTTGTCCAGATTCATCGATCCATCCCAGAGCAATCATCTCATCTTTCGGCATATGACGCTGCAACGGCGTCATTATTCCACCTGGATGAACTGAGAACGCACGCACTCCCTGTTCAGCACCACGTCTGTCCAGCTCAACGCTGAATAAAATGGTTGCTGTCTTGGACTGACCATAAGCAGGGAATTTCTCATAACCATGCTCAAACTGGATGTCCTCCCAACGAATCGGTGAGAAATGATGTCCCGCTGATGCCAAGGAAACAACACGTGCGCCACCCTGACTTGCAAGTGCTGGCCATAACAGATTAGTCAGTGCGAAGTGGCCTAGGTGATTGGTTGCAAATTGAGCTTCCCAGCCCGGACCTACCCGCGTCTCCGGACAGGCCATGATGCCTGCATTAAGAATTAACATGTCGATGTTGCGATCACTCGCGAGGAACCGCTCGGCAAAAGAACGGACACTGGAGAGATCCGCGAGATCCAGTTCGTCAATCTCAACACCGGACAGTCCGGATAGAGCTTCTTGGGCAACAGCTGGCCGGCGTGCCGTCACAACGACATGAGCTCCTGCTTGGACGAGCGCGCGTGTCGTCTCCAGTCCCAGACCGGAATAACCCCCTGTTACAATAGCAAGTCGTCCTGTCAGATCAATATTACTTAATACGTCCTCCGTTGTACTCCGATGATCGAACCCTGAGCCAATTTTATGTTGTAAGGTTTTAAAGATATCTTCTTGTGTCATCTCATCCGTCTCCTTTGAAATAGTTCCTAGCTAATGCAAGTCTACACCTTAGAGTACACTCTAGGTCAAATGCAGCGAATCATTCGTCTTAACGTCTCCGTTCAATCTGAAAAAAGCCGCCAGTTGGCGACCTTTTGACTCGGAACCCATAGTTCCAGCCTATGAACTTATCCATAATCGGTATTTCCCTTGTTTCCTTCCAGTTTGTAAACTATGGAGAAAACCTCAAGGAGTGATGAGCATATGGAACTTTCAGTAAAGCAGCTGTTCGATAAGGTAGCCCAAGATTATGATGTGCAGCGAAAACAGCTTATCCCTTGTTTTGATGATTTCTATGGAATGGCTCTAAATCTAATGGAATGTTCGCTCGATTCGCCACGTATTCTTGATCTCGGTGCAGGAACGGGGCTTCTCTCCGGATTGGTCCTGCAAAAGTATCCCAACGCACGATTGACCCTGATCGACATCAGTGATCAGATGCTCGATGGGGCACGTGAAAGGTTTGCTGATGCTAAAGAAATAGAGTACTTGATTGGAGATTACTCAAGTTACAACTTCACCAGTTCCTACGATATGATTATTTCCTCCCTGTCTATTCACCATCTGACCCACGCTGACAAGAGAAAGGTGTTTGGAACGGTACATAAGCTGTTAGAACCAGGGGGTCGCTTCATTAACGCAGATCAGGTTCAGGGAAGAACCCCCGATACGGACACCTATTACCGCGAGCGGTGGTTAGAAGCAATTCATCAAAGTGGTTTGTCTGAGGAAGCCATCTCGGCTTCAATTGAAAGACGCAAAGTGGATATCAATGCCACGCTGGAGGATCAGTTCGTGTGGTTGGAAGAAGCGGGGTTTCCTGTGATTGATTGCATGTACAAATCATTGGACTTTGCGGTATTTTACGCGCAAAAATAAAAAAGACCGGATTAGAGGCGCAAGCTATGCCATGATCCGGTCTTCTCCCTTAATTTTCATTCTGAATCACTTATTTCAGCGATGCTGGAAGCTTAACCCCAAGAAGTTTGCCTTCGGCTTGAATGATGATCATTCCGTTTGTCTTCAACGTTGTGTTGTGCAGGTCACCACCGGTGGAGACTCGAAAAGCAGGCTGCCCCGTCATCATGTTGAGTGCAAGCAGGGTGCCGTTACGTTGCGCTCGATACATGCCTTTACCATATACATCAATCTGAGAAACGGGAGCATCACCATGCCACTGCACCTCCTGACCATTAGCCAGCTTAATGCCTGTGAGCTCTCCTGTATTGGCATTTTTGAAGATCAACCGTTCCTGTGTAATGCCAACCCACACCATATTTTCTCCATGAGGGCTATGAAAAGTTCGAAGTGGCGTGGGTTCCGACTTGGTTGAGGTCAACGAGTACTCCGCTATCTTATCCCCTTGTAAAATGTATAGTTTATCTTTACTCGCAAAAATTCCGCCATAGCCATTTTCATACGGTGGGTCTCCCGGGATTTTCCAGGTGTACTCCTGACTTCCTTTTATCACACCTGTCTTCAGGTTGTACGCATTAATCTTCCATTTCCGTTCAGGCGATGATTCGTCATCCCCCAACATTGGAGAATAATAATCCGCTGAGTATACAAGACCGTCTTTGATCTGCAGAGCCTCCCCCTGACCAAAATGACCCCATAGCTTCTTGCCCGTTTTCTTGTCATATGCATTAAGCTGAGTGGACGTAAGTGCTCCTTGAACAAAAAAAGTTCTCAGCACCACACCATTAGATTCTTCCAGATACTCAGTACCATGACCTTCCCCTAATGGTTCATCTGCCTTCCAACGCAGTTTGCCTGACTTGATATCCAAAGCAAACGTTGTACTCCCCTTAATCACGTATAGGATATCCATCGTTGGAATCAAGACTTCTGTACGTTGATACGTATCAATCCAGGTGGATGTGCCTGACTGCCATTGCACTTTGCCTGTTTTTGCATTCAAGGCATAAGGTTTATGATCACTCGTCAGTCCGTAGAGGACGCCGCCTTGATAGGTAATATAAGGTGTCAGTTCTTTGCCGTAAGTCCACAGTCGTTTACCTGTTGTCGCATCAAGCGCGATCAACTTCGATCCGGCAAACGTGAATACTTTGCCTTCTTCTGCAATGGCACTAGCTCCAATGTACGTCTCGTTCATATTCAAATAGTTATCTACTTTTGCTGTCCAAGAAGATTTAAGTTCAGGTACAGTGATTCGCTGATACGCGTACCAGTTGCGGATGGAAACATCCGATGCTTCCGCATATGCCTGAGATGGCAACACACCGATGAATCCGTGAACCATCAGCATGCCGGCAGTAAGACCAGCAATGATGGGTCTGCCTGTTCTTCTTTTGTAATGCTTCATTGTGTGACGTTTATGTCGATTGATCATAGATAGTGATTCCTCCTGTGATAAATGAGCCTGATATATAACTACATAAAATATAACGAGCAGTGAGGCCGAAAAGTTACCCGATTGTTAAATTATTCTAAAAAAATCAAAAAGCCGCCTTAGGGCGACTTTCTGAATACTACATTATTTATGTGACACGTTGGGAACGTGACTTTGTAACAAGGTCCCTGCTTTACTTTAATTCAATCTGGAATACATCACCGGCGTTGCCACCAAAAACGATAAAACCACTTTTCGGGAGCTTCGTCCATTTCTGATTGGTTGCTACAGAGAAATCAACCACTTCCCCTTGTTCATCATACACTGCATAACCGCCGGAGTTCGGAGAATTCACCGTAATGGATTTATTCGCCGATCGGGCGTCAATGGCATACCAACGGGCTTGACCGTTTGCCGGGATAGTCGTAATTCCTTTTTTCCCACCAAAGATTGGATTAATTGCATCCTCTGCAATGTATTCCTGTCCATCCTGGATCAAAATCTCGGCACCATTCTTCGTGTAAAATTGCAGATCGAAAGCATCTCTTCCGTTCATCACAGGAATCTGGGCAATGTTCTTTGCATTGTTCGCATCCATGATTTCCGTGCCATTGGCGTAACCATTTTGGGCATCAACAGACAGATTTTTGATCAGCATCGATGGAAGCAGATAAAAGATCGATGTTATTTTTTCATCCAGTGCGTAATATTTCGAACCGTCACGAGCTGTCCATTTCTCTTTTGTTGTTCTGTCCAGCGCATGTTGATCGAGTTTTTGATAATCATATGTGTTCATTATGGTTCGGCCTATGCCTGGTAGAGTTATAACGCCATTAACTTTAACATACACCTTGTCATTACGTTCCTTCACAAAGCTGACTTTCACGCTGCCATCTGTACTAGTAAAATGTTCATCGCCTGTGTACACATAGTTCTGCTCCGGAATAATACCACCTAGCAATGCTGGCAATTTGAACTCGTCATCCTTGATCTTTATGTCCAACGTCTCTCCTACCGTACCATAGAGACCGGAGTACGCGCTTAATTCCGTGGGCATCTTCACTTTGTTGGGTGACAAGAAGGTCTGATCGGGTTTAACCTTGTCAATGATACCTTGATCCGCCAGAACTTCCAGCAGCACTTTGCTGGCAAACATCTGATTGTAGACGGAAGATCCGCCAGAGGATAGGACCGCCATTGAAATATCATGTTCCGGTATGGTGATTAACACCGCATGGTACAACATGGTATCTCCGCCTTTGGCAAGCGCTTTAATCCCATAATCGCTAAAGGGTGCAAGGTCAACCGAATCCCACCCCAAGCCATAATTGATCGTATTTTGCTCATCTGATACCCACATGCCCTTACGATATTCATGTGATTGCATGGCCTTCACTGAAGATTCGGACAGAATATCCGGTCTGTTCCCCATTAAAACCTCTCCGAATTGACTCAACTCCTCTGCGGTGGAGTACACTCCGCCTGTACCGATAATGTTTGCATTTTCGGTCGGCATCTTCATTGCAAGTGTTGGCCAATAGGTTTCGGATAATTGCTTTCTATCAAAGTCATCCAGTGGCGTCTTTGTTGAATCCAATTTCAACGGCTCGCTGAAATACTCGGCGATATATTCGCTGTAGGTTAACCCACTCACCCGTTCCACCATAAGCTCCAGCAACTGGAAGCCATCATTGCAGTAGACAGAATAAGCTCCCGGCTTGGATTTCAGTTTTTCGGACTGGAGTTTGAGCAATAGCTCGTCATGATTACGGGTGTCATTATCGTCAAACAACATGCTGTTTCCATAATGTGTACCGTAAAGACCGGATGAATGATTCATCAACATGCGCGGTGTGATTTGAGTATATCGCTCATCTGCCATCTTAAAGTCTTTGATATACGAAGTGAGCGGCTCATCCAGATCTATTTTGCCGGAATCGACCAGCTTCATGGCGGCTGCCGTAACAACCATTTTGCTAACCGAACCTATGCCATACATGCTTTCCTTGTCTATTGGCTTCTGTGATGCCTTGTCGTGCAGTCCAACACTATCTGATAAAATAAATTCCCCTTCATCCATGATCGCATATTGCACACTGGTGACACCGTAGTTTTGCACCATCTCCGTGGCGATCTGCTCTGCCCGTGCCTTAATCGTTGTACTGGTATTCGCCTCTGCGCTGACGTCTGTCATCGGTGTAATTACAAGCACTGCTGTACATAAAAGACTAATTAATTTTTTCATCCCAATGTCCTCCCTCAAATGTTCTTATGATTGAATTCATCATATCCGGGAAATGACAGATCGAACGCAAATGGACCCTGAATGGAAAAAAACAATCCCCGAACGGTATGTTCAGGGATTGTCGGTGTGAAACGGAAGCACGACCATGTTGTTAAACTTCCGATGTTGATGCTCAATACTCATATGTCCACCATATTTCTCGCATATTCTCGATATATTGGTTAGACCGATGCCATGGTACTCGGGATTTGGCTTTTCACTTTTCAAGTCAACGATCGGTTGCTCTACATGATTCATAATCTGTATGACAAGTGCAGAAGATGTGGAGTGAATGGCAATGAGAACATATCGATCCTCCGCCTGTCTAACTTTCTTGGAGGCTTCAATTGCGTTATCGAGCATGTTACCAAGCACCACACACAGATCATATCGATCGATCTGGATATGTTGCGAGTGGAGTTGGATTTTGGTGTCGATTTTGATTCCATTTGCCTGCCCCATAGCCAGAGTATTCGTAACAAGAGCATCAATGACCAGATTGCCGGAATTCACCCGCTGATACGCACCTTCAATGGTATTTAATGTAGACTTGATATGGTCACCTGCCGCCGCCAGTTCGTTACGTTTGATACATTCATCAATATACAGAAATTGCTGATTGATATCATGGATGATGCTTTTGATATTTTTGAAACTGTGAACGGTCTTCTCATAGTTGGCATCCTGGTAGTCCATCTGACGCTGTAACTGGGTGTTTTCATGCGTGAGCTGTACCTTTTCCACCATATTATCGAATACATAAACAATGAACACGTTGAGAAAAAGAGAGCCCAGTACAGAAAAGACGTAAAATAAATTTTTTTCACTATAGATGGAAGCCACATTGATCTGATAGATCGTAATGATCGGCACGATGAGAAACAACAAATAATAACGATAGTGAACGGCAAAACTTCTACGTTTGGCGACTAGACGGACAACTTGAATAACAATGAACATGATACTGCAACCTAGCAGCATCACCTTGGAGAGAATCCAGTGGTTTTCACCGTTGAACTGTTCCCATGAAATGAAATCTCCAGTGGATTCCAAAACGCCGAGAATATATACAGCTATCGTATTCGCCATCGTAATCAAAACCCCGTAAAGGATGGTAAAAACAAGCTTAATTTTAAGCTCCACATCATAGGATTGTGCCAGACTGAAGATTAATACCAGGGCAATCGCTGTCGAAACGATGTCGGAGAAGGAAGTTGCCAAATAAAAATAATCCAGCACAATAAATGCCAAGAAATAAACCGTTCTGCGCGGCTTCCGCTTGGACTGCCCTAGCACAGAGTCAAAATAAAAATTCGCCTGGAATGCCATAAGTAAGGTCACGAAGATGATGGAAAAGATCATATACGTATCCATTTAATGAATCCTCATAATCATGTATTTAGTGTAGGCATCCTTGACTTCCTTGATCTTGGAACGGCCTATGGGCAGTGCTGTCCCATTTAACATGATGACTTGGGCACCAGAAAACTTCTGAACATGCATAAGATTAATGATAATCGAGCGATGAATCTGCAAAAAACCATGATCTTTCAAAGCGGCTGCATAGCTGGATAAAACACCTTTGGTCTCATACACATTTTCCCGGGTCACCACATTCAACTTGTTCTTGATCGTTAAGCTTTTGACGACCTCCATCCAGAGAATATCATCATATTTTAGCAGCAATTCATCATAGTCTGACTTGATCAGCACATACTTTTTCTCCAATGCCTGAAAATATTGACACAGCTTAATCATCTTCTCCTCGAAAACTTGCGGCTGTATTGGCTTGATCAGATATTGAAAGGTGATGACATCGAAGCTCTCCACCATGTATTCCGGGTAACTGGTCAAGAACATAATCTGTACATCCAGAAACTTCATATTTCTGATCTCTTTAGCGGTCTGAATCCCGTTCATTCCGCCCATCTCCACATCCAAGATGAGAATATGAAATGTATCCCCAACCTCTCTGTAGTGTGAGAGCAGTTGTTCACCAGATGTGAATAGGCTAATTTGAAAATCAAAATTGGTTTTTAGGGATAAGGAAATCAGCATCGATTTCACGAGTTCTCGCTGCTGCTCCTCATCATCACAGATTGCAATATGGAACATGGGGGACATCCGCCTTTCATCGACATCGACTCTGAATTTCACTCTCGAATATACTATATTAGCATAGGTTTCAGAGTCGAATTAGGCTGAAATGCTTAATATTAACCTTGAAGTGTAAGAAAATAAAAAAATGCCAAAGGCCCTGCCACGAATGGAAGGGTCTTATAAGCGCATATTTCTGAGAATACATGTTTAAGAAATAGGAACCTGCTGCCACTTCACTACTAGTCTTAGTTAAACAATTGGCGAATCTCCTCGACTTCCAGGCGGGCAGCTGGCTGGTAGGCCGGACTCTGTACATAACGCTGGAAGCTGTATAATAATTGTCTTCCCTCCAGCGTTGTCATTAGACGCTCCAGATTCAGTGCACCCATCAGCACTCTACCATTCCGCACCTGGCACTCTATCAATAGCCCAAGCTTATGATTCCGTTCAAAATTATCAATGGTCTGCACGATTGGCTGCAGGTCTTTGTTCAGCTCATCCAGAATGATGGATGACGATTCAGAAACGATGCTCCACCACGGATAGGTCGAGTATTCCTCTGTGACAAATTCTTCAAAGGCCGGGTGATCCTGTTGAATCAACAAACCCATTGTGCCCACAGGCACTTCTCTTTTCATATTCTCCGATATCGATCGGAACATAGGGTAAGACCAGAAGTCGGTGCTGTAGAAACCTTGGATCGCGTGTTGAATCTGATTAGGATTCGAGAAAAGTAGAATATCCTCCCCCTTTTCAAGCAGACCCAGCGCTTGTTCCGAAAGTTCGGTAAAGAGGTTAAGACCGCTCAGATCCACTTCGAGTTGACCCGGGTAGATCCACAAGTCGTAAGACTTACGGATATCCGTGCCCGGAATGGATAATTTCAGCTCCACTTTGGTCATATTGGAGACCTCAGGGATACGAATGCTAAGATCCGTGATACTCACATAATGTTCTCCATGGAACGCTGGTAAGTCAGCTTTCCCTTCTACAAGGATACCATCTTGTTGCTGCTCGCCTTGTAACTTCCATTTCAGTTGAAGTCCATCCAACACTTGTCTCCGGAAGTAACTTAGTTCAATGCGCACTTCGAACAATTCACCAGCTTGATAATTATATTTGGGGAATCTCGCGAGCAGCACCGCATCGGAACAGAACGTTCTCCACTCCTCCGGTGTAATCATGCCCTTGGAATCCATGAATGCGTCCAGTACACCTACCAGAGCTGTTCCCTGACCACTGAAATCCTGGAGATCCAGCAGTTGGAATCCGGCTAATTCCTTCGAACGAAAAGCCGCTTCCAGTTCCTCCTTGTAACAAGCAACTGCGAGTTTACCAGAGGCTCTGAAGTAGGCTTCCGCCAGATGTCCCAACCCTTTGGCTTCCAGGCGTTCTTGGAACACTTCAAAGTTCTTTGCTTTAAGGGAGCCCGTATACTTTTTGATCTCCTCGAAGTTGGGAAACGTGGCATATTGTCCAATTTCATGCGAGATAATCGGTACATGTGAGACGAGTTCATCACTTCCAGCTTCGGCCTGTACCGTTTTGGAACCTGTGCCATACTGGATCTGAATCTCTTTGTCCCCCGTTTGAGCAGAAGGGACAGCATCACTGCCTTGCTCAGGTACAATGTTCGAATCGTAATCCTTCAATGTGTTGGGCAAGTCGGTCTGTACATGTCCTAGCGGAGCATCACACATGGCATACGAACCTCTGAACAGACGCTCTTTCGAGAATCGAACCCCGCAAAAGAATTCACTTTCCTCCAGAATGTCCGGCACAAACTGAAAGTTGTTGGAGCCTTCGGTATATAGATGACGTTGATCGTATGCTTTGTATGCCTTCAAAATGGAATTCATTCTGTCCTTACTGCCCCACAGTTCATTTCCCAAGGACATCATCACAAACGAAGGATGATTACCAAAAGCTCGCAGCATCGCAAACCCCTCGCTGATCAAGTAATCCTGCTCTGCTTGATTATGCCCCTCTGTTGTTTCATCCGTAATAGTCCCCCAGAACGGGAGCTCAGGCTCCATATAGATGCCTAACAGATCCGCAGCAATAAAAGCAGCCTCTGGAGGACAACAGGTATGGAAACGGTAGTGATTAATACCGTAGGACTTGGAGATGCCAAGAATGCGAAGCCATTCGTCCACATCTGTTGGCGCATATCCTGTGAGCGGAAAGATTAGCCCGTCATGTTTGCCTCGCAAAAACGTTTTGCGACCATTGATAGTAAATTTGTCTCCAGCAGCCCTGAATTCACGCAAGCCCGTCCATATTTTAGTGGAATCCAGCATATCACCTTTCTGGTCTTGCAGTTGAATGTGAAGTTGGTACACATTAGGTTCATCATCACTCCATAACATCGCATCTTCGCCAACCTTGTAAGTCAGCCCAATCTCCTGCGAATCCGGGAAGAATATCTGTTCCTCCGTCGTATATACCGGATCAGCACTGACAGCAATAGCGGCTATGACGATCTGTACTCCTCTCAGATCACCGACAAGTGCTCCCTTAATCTCAAAAGATCGATTCGCAAGATCAGGGTAGACCTGCACATTATCCAGAAAAACACGCTCAAAAAATTGAAGTTCCATCTTACCCGTGATCCCGTTCCAATTGGTCTGCGTGTCTTCAGATGTAAGATGCCCGCCTTTGGTTGGATAATTGGTATTGTCCACTCGAATCGTGATCGTATGTGTCCCAGCCGTTAGCCCTGCCTCCGACTCGTAACGGTGAGGTGTATTTAGACTGTTTTGCGTGCCCCATTCCAATCCATCAATCCAAACTGTGGTTACTCGCGTTCGTTCCAGATGCAGGAAGCAACGTTTATTCGCCAGATGTTCGGGAATATCGATCTCACGTGAAAACCAGGCATATCCTTCAAATAAATACTCATCCGTCAGCGCACCGATTAACACATGTTCGTTTCGCTTGCCTTTGCCCGCATGAGAAGTTGTATTGGGTAAAGTAATAACGTCGGAGAAATTCAGACCATTCTCCACTTTATGCTCATCGAGCTGAAGTTTCCAGATACCTTCCAGATTTAATGCAGCTATCATAATATTGTCTCCTCTTAATTCATCTAATTGATAGAAGTAATCGCTTCCAAGTCACAGAAACCGTTTTCGATAAATCATACCTGTATTATAAACTTGATAGTCCCCCTCGCATAGGTCTTATGAATAAAATAACGCACCTCTTTTCAAAACACACGTCTCCAAAGCTCTTAATAGTATCTTTTATTATATTGACGTATGATTATAAATTTTCTAGAACATTGTCAACATTATTCCATTCATAGGTCAGCTCGTTTAACATTTTTCCACCGATCCTAATTTGACTTGATTTGACTAATTTAGCACCAAAATGTTCATAAAAATAGCGAGTTTTATTTCCCTCAAGAACGTCAACAAATATCCTGTTATAGCCCAATTCTTTGAAATGTTTGAACAGTGCTTTGAATATTTTCCTTCCTATGCCCTGTCCTTGATATTCCTCAAATAGATAAATAGAGGTTAAGTCCCCCGAATTCGTCACTTTATTGGTTTCTCTCTTAAAAGCATCTGCGAAACCTATGATTTGACCTTCTGTATTTTCTGCAACAACAACATAATTATCTTCTTTTGCAATATTTTTCGTCCACAGTTCTGTTCGTTGTTCATAAGATAAATTCTTTAGAAATTCATCTGAGATAACGCCTTTATAAGTTGTTCTCCAACTATCAACATGAACTTTCGCGATACCTGATGCATCATTTAATATTGCTTTTCTTATAATCATTTGCGCCCCAACCTTTCCTCGTAGATTGATGACTCCATTATAGAACATTTGTGTAAGCAAATATCAACTACGATCTTTAACATAGGCATTAAAAAAGTCGCCAATACTGGCGACTTCTTGAGAATACATATGCTGTATCCTGAACAATTTTAGAATATGGTGGGAACCATGCCCCCGTCCATACGGATCGGAGATCCTCTAAAAGCTGAAGCATACGGGCTGCATACAAAAGCTGCGAGTCTACCTATTTCACTTGGCTTGATGAATCGCTGTAATTCAGACTGAGGCAGATTGCTTTTCATAAAGTCCTTCTCTTTTTCCTCGAAAGTCAACGTCTCATCTGGGTATATGCCCTCAATGATTTCACGTACGTTTTCGGACAGTGTCGGGCCTGGTAGGATCGTATTGATCGTAACTTCAGTCCCTGCTGTCAGTTTGGACAAACTTTTGGATAATGACAGCAACATCGACTTGGTCATGCAATACTGAGGCATTTGGCCTGAGGGCATGAGGGCTTCTTCACTTGCTATGAAAATAATGCGCCCGTCATTGTTCTTCATCATTTTAGGTAAATAAAATTGGGACAAGCCATTAGCAGCCAACACATTAATACGGAAATATTTTTCCCACACTTCATCGTTCACGTCTTCATAACTCATGATTTCATATATGCCCATGCTATTGATTAATATATCAACTTCGGGAAATTTCTCAAATAAAGCTTGGCGTTGCGCCTGATCAACAAGATCAGCCGTTGCCTTTTGCGGAGAGGTGTCTGGAAAAGTGATCTTGATTTCACGAACTGTTCGTTCCACCTCTTGATCATTGCGTCCATTAATCAGCACATGAACACCTTCTCGGGCGAGTTCCATGGCAATCGCTTTACCGATTCCTTTTGTTGATCCTGTAACTAAGGCTGTTTTCTCTTTTAGTCCCATATCCATCCTTCATTCTCCTTCTTGATTACAACTATCCGGCAGCGGCTTCTTGAATATTGCCAACAGCTTCATGCACCGGATAGGTATAATATTACGAGGTCTGAAGGGCTCAGTAACTAGCACCTTGCGCCAGAGTTATTGCCTGACACGCCAATTCGAAGGTGTATCTCCTTCCCAGGTCCGGAACGCACGATAGAACGAATTCTGGTCTTCATATCCAACCAGGAATGCTACTTCTTTGATATCGAGCGAAGGATCTGCCAGGTATTCCCGGGCCTGCTCACGTCTGGCTTCGGTTAATAATCGCTTGAAATTTGTGTTCTCTTCCGCCAGTCGCCGTTGCAAGGTACGATCACTCATATGAAGCTCTTTGGCGACCGTCTGGATGTCAGGGCGCTTTCCTGTGAGGTTGCGTTTCATAATCCATTTGACCACTTCAATAACGGACCGACTGCTCTTCTGTTCATCCAGCGACCGATCCAGAGCCGGGCTCAGGATCTCCAGTAACTCCTCGTTATACGAGAGAAATGGAAGAATCAGATCTTTTCGATCTAGCGTCAGCCGATTATA
>Ga0209437_100251_pt1 | contig 85135 bp, 75 predicted proteins | sample AraplaL_Cvi_mTSA_FD_184266 | JGI IMG/M metagenome (GOLD analysis project Ga0209437, IMG submission 184266) | Arabidopsis root microbial communities from the University of North Carolina, USA - plate scrape CL_Cvi_mTSA (SPAdes) (version 2) | ecosystem: Host-associated > Plants > Roots > Endosphere...
TCCGATCAGAAACCGGTATTTGCTCAGATAGTTACGCTTTAATGTCAGGTCATTATTTATGTTGCGCATAACGTTTTAGCTTTATTCTTTAAAGCTAATTCTGTTACCGAATTAGTTGACCTTTACAATTGCGAGGTACGAAGCAATCCCTACATAGGCAGATCAAACATGCATACTCTGCTCTGTACAGCATAGAGATTGCTTCGTACCTCGCAATGACGCGCTCTGCTGCCGCGGGCTTTCAGCCCGTGGTAAACATGGCTTCAGCTTTCAGCTGAACTATAAAGCTGAAAGCTTTAATCATGCTTCCCACGAGATACGCTGTGCTAATCTCGCGGGAGCGAAAGCGAAAGCGTCTCTCTCGCTACCGCAAGCGTCCAGCTTGTGTTAAAAATTAGGACAATCCTTAAAATAGCTTATGCTTACAAGCGGGACGCTTGCAATAGCGTTTGATATCACCGCGCCACTATTACAGTGCCTATCATTTCAAAGCCTCATTAATAGTCTTTTTCATCCAGTAAGGTGAGTTTGCGGCGAAGCTTACCGTATGGAAGGCTACTTTGCCTTCCTTATCCAGTATCACGCTGGTGGGGTAAAGGTGTATTTTATAAATATCGGCAATAGAACGGCCGTCGTCGATAATTTCAAAATTGAAAGGGTTTGTTTTCATAAAAGTCCGGATATCCCATCGTTGATCTAAGGCTACGGCCAGAAAAACAACATTGGGATTATCTTTATACAGTTCAACCAGTTTGTTTAACTCGGGTATTTCTGCCCGGCAAGGCGGACAGCCAATAAACCAAAAGTTCAGCATCACTACCTTGCCACGCAGGTCTTTGAGCTTTACTTTTTTACCATTCATGTCATGGGTGCTGAACGATTCGACCTCCTGGCCTATAGTGAAATTCTCCGACTCCATGGGTTTTGGATACGATGCCATGCGTTGTTCTTCGGCTTCCTCCGGCGAAAGGTTTTTTTGACCGGCAGGAATCGTATTTCCTGTATTTACAGCTGAACGATATTGAGGAGGTGTATAGCCTTTTTTTAAAATGGTAAAAGCGGTATTGACATTGTTCACATCATCCGGCCACAAAACATACTCCCTCGTGCGGCTTAAGGTACTCCACTCATTAAAAGTAAGCGTTTTCCCAGTGGAGTCTTTTACCACCGAATGTGCATCTATGCTAAACCGGTGCGTAGCCGCTTTTTTTACCGTGTCCTGTGCACGGGCTACAAAGCCGGCAATGATAAACAGGAATAGCACACAAATATTTTTCATAGGTATGATAACAGGTTTAGGTTTCATTATTTCAACAAGTATTTAACTGGCGTTGAATGTAAATATTATTTATATAAGTAGCATTCTGTGGGTTAAATATTTCGACGAACTACACCTTTTTGCCGTTAAAAGTAATATTGTACAGATCTGTCCGGCGATCCTTGATGTTTTGAACGCTGCCATATTCATGCAGTTCATCTAGCAACGACAGATCTACATCGGCAATCACGATCATCTCGGTATTGGGTGTAGCTTCTGACTGGATACCATTGGTAGGGAAACCAAAGTCCGAAGGTGTAAATACTGCCGATTGCGCGTAGCTGATGCCCATATTATTTACATTGGGCAAATTGCCTACGCAGCCTGCAATGGCTACATAACATTCGTTCTCCACGGCGCGGGCCTGGGCGCAAAATTTAACCCGGTTGTAGCCATTCTGCGTATCGGTGAGGAAAGGCACAAACAGGATCTGCATGTCCTGGCTGGCCAGGATGCGTGATAGTTCGGGGAACTCCACATCATAACAGATCAGGATGCCTACTTTACCTGCATCGGTTTCAAATACTTTTACTTCATCGCCGCCGCGCATACCCCATGAGCTGATCTCGGCCGGGGTAGGGTGTATCTTGTAAACCTCTTCCATGCTGCCGTTGCGCCTAAACAGGTAGGATACATTGTACAGCGAATCCTCAAAAATAACGGGCATGCTGCCGGCAATGATATTTACGTTGTAGGATACCGCCAGTTTGGAAAACTCTTCGATAATAGGCTGTGTATACTTGGCCAGTTCGCGCATGGCCTTGGCCGAATCCATGTGGTTATAATCGGCCATCAGCGGGGTGTTGAACAACTCGGGAAACAGGATAAAATCGGCCTGGTAATCGCTCACCGCGTCAACAAAATACTCGGCATGTTTAAGCAGTTCGCTGATGTTATTATAACTACGCATTTGCCATTGTACCAAACCTATGCGTACCACGGTTTTTTGGTTGATGGCCGTGCTGATCTCTTCGTAATACACGTTATTCCACTCAATTAGGGTGGCAAAACCTTTGGAGCGGCTATCCTCGGGCAGGTAATTACGCAGCACCTTGCGTACGTGAAAATCATTGGCCAACTGAAACGACAGGGTAGGGTCATAGATCTCTTTGTACTTTACTTTATCGATATATTGCCGGGGCGTCAGATCATTCTGGTATTTCTGATAATTAGGGATACGGCCACCGGCGATGATGCTTTTCAGGTTCAGCTTTTCGCAAAGGGCCTTACGGGCTTCATATAACCGACGGGCCAGGCGCAGGCCGCGATAATTGGGGTGGATAAAAATGTCGATTCCATACAATACATCGCCTTTGTCGGTATGGGTTTTAAAAGTGCTGTCGCCGGTTATTTGTTTGTAGGTGTGGTTGTCGCCGAATTTTTGATAGTCGACAATGATAGACAGCGCGCAGCCTACCACCACATCATTAACGGTGATGCAGATCTGGCCTTCGGGGAAAAGTTTGATGAGTCTTTTGATGGAATTGGCATCCCAATAGTCCTCATCCATATCCATATAGGCCGATTTCATCGACTTTTTAAGCTCCTGGTAGTCCTGTACTTCCAGGTTACGCATTTCGACACTTTGCAGATCCATAGGTTGTTTATATGTGGTGTTCTTAATGTTAGTCCATCAATGCCGGTGACAACTCACCCGCTGACGCTTCTTCACGCGTCATTGCGTAGCGTGGACAACCGACCAGAGGGAGCTCATTAATTCCTTTAAAAGACAATTAACAATATTAATAATCCCCGATATGCAGGTCCGCTCTGTAAGTAGGGGATTGCCACGCTAAGCTCGCAATGACGTTATTTTTTTATATATTTCTACCCTCTTGTTTCACAACTACGATTTAGTATACCACCATGCCCAGGCTATCAGCACCGGCTGCAATGCCAGGCGTATCCAGGCCAATAGTGGAGTTACGGTCAATTTACCCAATCTTAAAGGTGCATCACTGATCATGCTGATATGTACCGGTAAAAAAGCAATCAGCATTAATATTATAGTATAAGCCGCCATAGGTCTGGTTTGTGTAGGGATAAGCAGCAGGCCAAGCAATATTTCGGCAGCGCCCGCTACTATATTAATCGCTACCGGGTAGGGCAAATAATGCGGAATGATGCGGTAATAAGATGTTGGATTGATAAAATGATTGATACCTGCACGCACATAGCCAATTACCAGTATAACCAGGCTTATATTTTTGATGAGATGCATTATGTAATATACATTATTTTGCTAAATATTGTTTTAAGCAGTTTTAATGTGGTGTTACGGTCAAAATACGTAATTTATAAACATTCTAAATAGCCCTGTATGACAAAGTATTGACACGGGATGTCATTTATAGTGATATTTTTGTTCGGTCAAATTTAAAACTGCTTTGAAGTACTTAAAGGTTATTGCTTTTACACACAAACAGATTGAACTGAAGGAATTAGGTAGATTGGTGGTTTGCCAGGAAAATCTGACAGAAAAACTTCAACAGGTAAAAACTCAATTTGGGATTCCGGAGATATTTTATCTGGCTACGTGCAACCGTGTTGAGTTTGTGATGACAACCCCCCATAAGGTTGATAAGGATTTTGCCCGTAAATTTATCGAGTCGTTTAATACCGAATTGTGTGATCATTCTTTAAGTACCTTCATGGAAAGCGCTTCTATCTATGAAGATCAGGAGGCGATGGTGCATCTTTTACGTACATCATGCTCATTGGAAAGTTTGATAGTTGGCGAAAAGGAGATTTTAGCCCAGCTGCGCAAAGCTTATGAGCATTGTAAAGAGGCAGGTCTTACTGCTGATAGTTTACGCATGGTGATGAACTGTGTGGTTAAAACAGCTAAGGAGGTTTACACGCATACCAACATTTCCAAAAATCCCATTTCGGTAGTATCATTGGCTTACCGCAAACTGCGCGACCTTAACCTGTGTGCCAGCGATGCCCGTGTACTGATCATCGGTGCAGGCGAAACCAACCGTAATATTTCCAAGTATCTTAAAAAACATAAGTTCACCAATTTCGCGGTATTTAACCGTACCCTGTCAAAAGCTGCCGAGCTGGCCGCCGACCTGGGTGGTGAGGCATTTGACCTGGAAGCCTTAAAAACATACAAAAAGGGTTTTGACGTGATCATCACCTGTACATCGGCGGTGGAGCCTATCATCACTACCGAAATATACCAATCGCTGCTTAACGGCGAAACCGGTCGTAAAACTATTGTGGATCTGGCTATTCCTAATGACACCGCTCCCGAGGTATTGGAGCAGTTCCCGGTGAACTTTATCGAAGTACACTCGCTTAACGAGGTTGCCAAACGTAACCTGCAGGAGCGCTACCAGGAACTGGTACATGCCGAAGCTATTATTGAGCAAAACATCGCCGAATTTTTAACCCAGTTAAAACAACGCCGTATTGAAGTGGCTATGCGCCAGGTGCCCGAAAAGATCAAAGAGATCCGCAACACGGCTATCAACTCGGTTTTTGCCGATGAGGTACAGGGCCTGGATGATCAATCGCGCGAGATACTGGAAAAGGTGATCAACTACATGGAGAAAAAATATATCAGCGTGCCGATGATTATGGCCAAGGATATATTGATCAACGAAAATTAATCTTCTTTATTTTTTATAATTATGTCATTGCTGCGAGCGTAGCGCGGCAATCTCCTCATTTAGGCGTATACCCGCTCTTGACCGCAGGAGGGCCAGTCACTTTTGTCGCCACAAAAGTAACCAAAAAGGCTGTCAGCAGAAATGCTTCTTTGCGCTCCCGGCCTTTACCCTGCAAAGCAGTCAGAACCACGGGCTGCAATTATTTTGCCCAACTTCGTTCGCACATTTCCCTACGTTTCAGCAAAAACTTGCTATGCCCCGCAACCGCACAGCCCACCATTGTTCTGCCCGCTTTCGCCCGAAGCCGTCCTGCTGATGGGGAAGAAGAATTGTTTTTGTTTAATCACTAATTCACTAACTCACTAATTCAATAATTAAAATTATTGGTAACCCAGTTCGTAGTCAAAGAGGAAAGGCCGGTTAGGTGTGGGTACGGTTGTTAAATGAATATGGCTGATACGGGTTTCGGTGGTGGTGAAAATATACTCCCAGCCCGCATGGTAAACGCTATCGTTGCTGTAATATAGCCGCATGGATATGGGCAACCTGCCAATTTGCGCCAGTACCAGGGGATGCATATTAAAGTCGAAAAAATAAGAAAGCCCTTGGGCGTTGAAATCAATCTTATCTGTAAATTTTGTGAACAATACGTAGGTGTAATTTGAGGTATCCTGGTCACTGGAAATAACTGATTTTGCCGGTAAGCCCTGCGCATCATACTCAAAGGTGGTTTTATAATGGCTATTGATGGGCGGTAAGTAATACTTATCTATAAGCGTAATCTTGCCGCCCGTATCGTAGGTAAAGATATCGGTGTGCTCAATTGCGGTATTGAGTACTTTGGTACCAACTGGCAGATAGGCGTATTTGTTGATGTGATCAATGGAAGTTACCTGCCCCTGCGTGTTATAATGATAGTTTTCGGTATACTGGTAATTTTGGCCGTCGTCAAATACTTCAGCAACGATATGATTGCCATTATAGGTAAAATCAACGTTTGTTTGGGCCGGGAACTGGTAAGCGGTATGGCTAATATGAGTGAGCCTGTTTTGGGCGTCATAAGTGTAAAATATCGAATCGCTTTTATAGCCGCTGGTAAGATTGGTTTGATAAACCTTTTTCAGGTTGAAGACCTTAGAGGTAACCGGGGTATCAGGCTTAACAGGAGGATCGGGCGTTTTGCCCGGCTTGTCTTTTTTACAAGCCGTAAAAGCCAGGGCAAACAATAAAATCGTGAAAAAGGTATAGGTTGCTTTCATCTACTTAAATATAAGGGTGTTATGCCTGGTATTTGTTATTCGTTTTAGTCATTTACTGGATGCAGGTGCTCCAGGTTATCTATTTGTACAGGCAGCGTTACCGATTGCAGCGGATACCAGCTCTGTGCCTAATGCCCGCAGGCGTATGAGCGGATAGCCCGGGCCGAAGGCAACGCCTTTATGAAGTCAAAAATTAAAATTCAAAAAATGCATGGTGAATACGCTGCATATAGGATGCTGAAATTAAAAAGTCATGACTCCCGGATGAATTAACCAGGCAATTCACCAACCCAATTGATTAATATAACATTAACAAACTCAAGTTGAATACACGCCAAATTGACTTTTTTTGACTTTTGAATTTTAACTTTTGAATTTTCATTAGTCACTCTACTTTCATAACATGAATTAATGTTAAATTCATGCCTGTAAAAAATTAAATTTGCACCGTAAAAAATCATTCTTTTGGACAGAACACTGATAATAGGAACCCGCGGCAGTGAATTGGCACTATGGCAGGCTAATTTTGTAAAAGACAGCCTTGCCGCCATCAACGTAAATGCCGAACTGAAAATCATAAAAACCCAGGGCGACCGTATACTAAACCTGAGCTTTGACAAGTTAGAAGGAAAGGGATTTTTCACCAAGGAATTAGAAGAAGAATTATTGGCCGGTACCATTGATATTGCGGTACACTCGCACAAGGACCTGCCAACTGAAAACCCTCCGGGACTCATCATCGCAGCAGTTTCAGAACGGGAGGACCCATCTGAGCTGTTGTTGATCTTGAAGGATTGTGTGGATGTGCACCAGAAGCTATCGGTAAAATACGGCGCTATTGTGGGTACATCATCCAATAGGCGTAAGGCGCAACTGCTGGCGCACCGCCCCGACCTGGAGATAGAAGATCTGCGCGGCAACGTGCCTACCCGTATAGGCAAACTGCGCGACGAAAAATACGATGCCATCATGATAGCCAAGGCAGGCGTTACCCGCCTGGGTTTAGACCTGAGCGAATTTCATGTAGAGGAGATTACGCCGGTTGAGTTGATCCCGGCTCCTGCACAGGGGGCTTTGGCCATCCAGATCCAGGAAAATAACAAGGAGGTTTTTGATATACTGCAATCGCTGCACCACCCTGATGTGGCCGAAGAACTGGCCGTGGAACGCACCGTGCTAAAGTTGTTTGGCGGTGGTTGCCATTTGCCATTAGGCTGCTATTGTCGCCGTGACGAAGGCATGTTCCAGGTGTTTACTTCTAAAGCCGATGCCGGGGATGAGTTTCCGGACAGGCTGTTTTTAGAAGCGCCTACTACCGAAGGCCTGGCCGAAAAGGTGGTAGCGAAATACGCTAAAGACCGTAAATTCCCGCTGAAGGTATTTATATCAAGGGAGCTATCAGAACAAAGCTACTTTAAAAAGGCGCTGGAGCATTTGGGTATCGAGGTGGAGGCCCGCTCATTGATTCGTACCGTGCCGGTTATCACTAAATTTGATTCCTACATATTAAAAAATATCGACTGGGTGTTTTTCTCCAGTAAAAACGCGGTGGATTACTTTTTTCAGCTGAATCCCGTATTTCCAAAGAAGGTAAAGTTTGGTGTAATGGGCAGCGGCAGCGAAGAGATGCTGCGCCGCAAAGGACACTTTACCGATTATGTTGGCGAAGGTACTGATACCGCCGAGGTAGCCGAGGAATTTGCCAAACTGGCCAACGGCAAAATTGTGCTGTTCCCCGGTGCCGAAAGCCCGATGAGGAGCATACAGCAAGGACTATCTGCCGATACCAAAATTATTGATCTGCCAGTATATGAAACCGTACTGGAAGAAGATGTAGAGCCTAGCGGCGCCGATGTGCTGGTATTTACCAGCCCGTCGAATGTTGAAGCCTACTTTGCCGATAACCTGTTGGATCCGTACCAAAAGGTAGTGGCCATCGGAAAATCAACCGGCAAAAAATTTGATGAAATGGGTGTAAAATATACCCTGCCTTACTCGCCCGATGAAGTTGGGCTGGCCGAGGCTGTGTTTGGATTATAGAATGTTCATAGTTGATGGTTCATAGATCATAGCGATTTGGGATTATTAACAGGAACTACTAAATAACAATTGGCGACGTTGCTGGTATTACCATGAACTATCAACTATGAACCATGAACTAAAAAATATGTTACAAAGACCACGTAGAAACCGGAAAAGTGAAGTGATACGCCAAATGGTGCAGGAAACACATGTTAGCGCGGCTAACCTGATATTCCCGCTGTTTATTGTAGATGGTACGTTTCAAAAAACAGAAGTGGCATCCATGCCAGGTATTTACCGTTATTCTGTTGATAATCTGTTACGCGAAATTGAAAGCTGCCTTAAACTGGGCCTAAATTCTTTTGATCTGTTCCCCAATATTGAGGATGCATTAAAAGATCCACTGGCTACCGAAAGTTACCGCGACGATAGTTTATATCTGCGGGCCATACGTGAAGTTAAAAAGAACTTTCCGGAGGCTTGTGTGGTTACCGATGTGGCGATGGATCCTTACAGCAGCGATGGCCATGATGGCATTGTGAAAGACGGTGTGATCCTGAACGATGAAACGCTGGAAGTACTGGGCAAAATGGCACTGGCCCATGCACAATGCGGTGCCGATATTATCGCTCCATCGGATATGATGGATGGTCGCGTTGGATATATTCGTAATGTATTGGACGAAAACGGCTTTACCAACGTTTCTATCATGTCATACTCGGCCAAGTATGCCAGCGCTTTTTATGGCCCGTTCAGGGATGCCTTAAATTCGGCTCCCAAGTTTGGCGATAAAAAAACGTACCAGATGAACCCCTCCAATCAGCGCGAAGCATTGATAGAGGCCAATCTGGACGAACTGGAAGGCGCCGACTTTTTGATGGTAAAACCGGCATTGCCATACCTGGATGTGATCAAACTTATAAAAGATAATACCGAATTGCCGGTAGCGGCCTACAACGTAAGCGGCGAATATGCCATGATCAAAGCGGCCATACAAAAAGGCTGGCTCAACGAACAGCGCGCCATTACCGAAGTACTCACCAGCATCCGCCGGGCAGGCGCTACAGCGATACTAACCTATCACGCCAAAGAGGTATTGGAGAATAAATGGCTTTAAAATAAGTCAAAATTCAAAAGTAAAAATTCAAAATATCGACTTGGGTTTTCTTTTGGATAAAATAAAACAATTCTGATTCAAAAGGATTTTGACTTTTGAATTTTGATTTTTGAATTAAGAAACATGTTAGATTCAATAAAGAAAATATTTTCGGGTGAGGCCAATGAGCCTTTAAATACTACAGGTAAGCCTGATATCAGCAGGGAAAAATCTGCCGAATTGTATGCCAAGGCTAAAACCTATTTCCCGGGTGGGGTAAACTCGCCGGTAAGGGCGTTCAAATCTGTTTATGGCACGCCGTTGTTCATCCAAAAAGGCGATGGCAGCCATATCTGGGATGCTGATGGCAACGAATTTGTAGATTTCTGCTGCTCCTGGGGACCGCTTATCCTGGGCCATAACAACACCAAGGTACGCGAAAAAGTAACCGAGGTAATGCAAAACGGCATGTCATTCGGTGCGCCGACAGCTTTGGAAAATGAACTGGCTGAGCTGATCCTGAAAAATAATAAACTGATTGAAAAATTGCGCTTTGTAAGCTCGGGTACCGAAGCCGTGATGTCGGCTATCCGTTTAGCCAGAGGGTATACCAAACGCGATAAAATATTAAAGTTTGAGGGCTGCTACCACGGCCACGTAGATGCCCTGCTGGTAAAAGCAGGCTCGGGCCTGGTAACCTTTGGCGAAACCTCATCTGCAGGCGTACCCAAGGCTTTTGCCGATGAAACCATCGTGGTATCCTTAAATGATAAAGAAGCTTTAACCAAAGCTTTTGAAGATTTTAAAGACCAGATAGCCGCCATTATTATTGAGCCTATCCCGGCCAACAACGGTTTGCTGTTACAGGAAAAAGAATACCTGCAGTTTTTACGTGATATCTGTACCCAAAACGGTACCCTGTTGATATTTGACGAGGTAATATCGGGCTTCCGGATTGGTTTTGAAGGTGCATCAGGCCATTACGGTATCAAGCCGGATATTATTACCTATGGTAAGATTATCGGTGGTGGTATGCCGGTTGGTGCTTACGGTTCGTCGGCTGCTATTATGGGCAATATATCGCCCGAAGGACCGGTTTACCAGGCTGGTACCTTATCGGGCAACCCGGTAGCTATGGCAGCAGGTATTGCGCAATTGAGCGAACTGCTGAAAATGGGCTTCTATCGTGATCTGAACAACAAAACCGAGGAGTTTCGCGAGGCCATACAGCGCTTTGCCACAGCACGTAACTACAAGTTTAAAGTGTTTGGCGTCGGCTCCATATTCTGGTTTGCTTTTACAGATAAAGAGTATATTCGTAAAGCCGAAGACATTGACGCTTCCAGCATGGAAAAATTCAAAAAGTTCCACCGCGAACTGATCAACCGGGGTATTTACCTGGGGCCATCAGGTTACGAGGTGGGCTTTATATCATCGGCACATACAAAAACAGACCTGGAGAAAGCAAAACGTGCTATCTTTGATAGTCTTGACCTGGTATTTAGTAACAAGTAGCTAGTATCAAGTATCAAGACTTTAACCTGTTAAGTAAAAAAACATGGTAGTATAGCTACTTGATACCAGCTACTTGATACCAACTATTGAAACTGATAAAGAAATGAAAAAGCCATTTATTATTTTCTATGCGCTCATCATATACGCCGTATCCGAACTGGTTTGGTGGGGCTATATGCTGATGAAACTGCAGCCGCAACGCATCGGGATGATCCTGGGCGAGGGCTCAATGTTCATATTGATACTGGTGGTAGGTGCCTACAGCCTGCACGCGTCGATTAACAAGGAGCGGAAACTTCAGGAGCAGAAAAGGAATTTCCTGCTGTCGGTTACGCATGAGCTTAAATCGCCATTGGCCTCTATCAAGATATTACTGCAAACCATTCAAAAGCGCTCTTTAACCAAGGAGCAGCTGCTTGATTTTGTAAGCAAATCATTGCTGGATGTGGAACGCTTGGATGATATGGTAGAGAATATGCTGCTGGCATCAAAAATTGATAATCGGTCGTACACTTTCCCCAAAAACACATTTAACCTTTCGGTGTTGGTAGATAGCATTGTTAACCGTTTGCAGATCACCAAGTGCGATTGCAACCAGCAGATCATTGATGCCGAAATTGAACCCAAGATAGAGATTACCGGTGATAAATTCGCTTTAACATCGGTAGTTACTAACCTTATCGAAAACGCGGTAAAATATTCCAGTCCCTGCTCGGCAGTGGCGGTAAAGCTGTTTTCAAAAGATGATAAGGTTTACCTGGAAGTGGCCGACCAGGGCATTGGTATAGCCGATAACGAAAAAACACGTATTTTCGATAAGTTTTACCGTGTAGGCAGCGAGGATACCCGTAATACCAAGGGTACCGGACTGGGGCTATATATTGTAAAAGAAGTACTTGATAAACACCAGGCCAGCATTAAGGTGCGGGATAACCGCCCGGCAGGCAGTGTTTTTGAAGTAGTATTTGGATGAACCTAAATTTAAAAAAATAACATGCTTAATAAGAAAAGAATTTTATTGGCCGAAGACGAAGAACATTTGTTGGAAGCCATCAAACTTAACCTTGAGCTGGAAGGTTATAAAGTTTCTACAGCTAAAAATGGTAAAAAAGCGTTACAGTTATTTAAGGAAGAGCGTTTTAACCTGGTGATATTAGACGTAATGATGCCCGAGATTGACGGCTTTGTAGTAGCCGAAACCATCAGGCTGGAAAATACTGAAGTGCCCATTATGTTTTTAACTGCGAAAAACACCAATGAGGACAAAATAGCGGGTCTTAAAAAAGGCGCGGATGACTACCTGACCAAACCTTTTAACCTGGAAGAGCTGATCTTAAGGGTGAACAACCTGATCAAACGCAGCCTGAAAGGTGAAGATCTGAAAGAGTTTAACAGCTATAAAATTGGCGATAAAACCATCCATTTTAACTCCTTTGAGCTGGTAAATGCCGATGGATCAATCACCGCGCTTACTAAAAAGGAAACCATGCTGCTTAAACTGCTTATCGAACGCAGAAATGATGCCGTATCGCGCGAGCAGATCCTGGAAACGGTATGGAACTATGATGTATATCCATCTACCCGTACCATTGATAACTTTATCCTAACCTTCCGTAAGTATTTTGAACCAGATCCTAAAAACCCGGTTTATTTTCACTCTATCCGTGGTGTGGGTTATAAGTTTACCGATAATCAGCATTAATGTTCAGTAACAGGGTACGTTTATTTATCGCATTTATTTTCCTGTTATCGTTGGGCATTTTACTGTACCTGCCAATATATGAGCTGGCAGCCGTGGCGGTAATGATGATACTGTTACTCATCTGGGATTACTTTAAACAAGGTACCCTGGTAGTGGCGGCCAAATATTTTCATGCCAAGGATTATGCAAAAACCGAAGCATCGCTAAAAGAGATCAGTAACCCCAAATGGCTCAGTAAAAAGCGCCGTGGGTTTTATGAGTATATATACGGTGGAGTTTGCATCCAGCGGCAGGATTTTGAAGCGGCCGAACGGCACTATGAGCTGGCAGCGCAATATCCCTTGCATACGCTGAATGATCACGTAGCCGCGCTGGTTACCGTTGCCAACCTCAACATCAGGTTTGGCAATTTTGAAAAGGCCAAAGCCTATCTGGGCCTGGCCGAAAAACATACAGAAAAAATGACAGCCAAAATGAAGGAAGTGATTAACCGCCTTCACCAGGAATTGAAAAAACATTGAAAAATAGTATCAAGTAGCTAGTATCAAGTATCAAGATTTTTGTCACAAAAGGCCAATAAAGCTCTTTGAGAGGTCTTGATACTTGATACCGGCTACTTGATACTCAAAAAAATATGAGAGATTCGTTATTAATAAAAGCAGCTTTTTCCGAGAAAACAGAACGCCCGCCGGTGTGGATGATGCGCCAGGCTGGCCGTTTCATGAAAGAATACTGGGATATCAAAAACAAGTATTCGTTCCTGGAAATGTGTAAAACCCCGGAGCTGGCTGCTGATGTTACCATGCTGCCGGTTGATTTGTTGGGTATTGATGGAGCCATCCTGTTTTCGGACATATTGGTTACCGGCGAAGCCATGGGCGGCGATCTGAGCTTTACCAACGGTGTTGGCCCCAAATTCGCCAACCCGGTACGCACACAGGCCGATGTGGATAACCTGCAAACAAACGTATTGGATAAGTTGCAATATGTTGCCGATGCCATTAAAGTAATTCAGCAACGTTTAAATGGCCGCATACCGCTTATTGGTTTTGCAGGTGCGCCCTTTACCGTGATGAGCTACCTGGTAGAAGGTGGATCGACCAAGGATTTTAAACTCACCAAACTGATGCTGCATAATGAGCCCGAACTGGCTCATCAGCTGTTATCAAAAATAGCTACCGTTACTGCCGATTACCTAAATATGCAGATAGCTGCCGGTGTAAATGCCGTACAGATATTTGACAGCTGGGCACAAGCGCTGGCCTGGGACGATTATAAGGAATTTAGCCACCGTTATATTGCCGAGATCATCAGCAAGCTGAACCGTAAGGATATTCCGGTGATATCTTTCTGTAAAGGCAGTTCGGTGTTTGCTCCCCTGATGGCCGAAGCCAAGCCGGATGTGATCTCTATCGACTGGAACGTTGATTTGCTGGATATCAAAAAACGGTTACCCGCGGGTATTGCTGTTCAGGGTAACCTTGATCCGCATATTTTATATGCCGATAAAAAGGTGATCAAAGAACGTATCCATCGTTTGTTTGACAGGATGAAGGACGAAAATGGCTTCATCTTTAACCTGGGGCATGGTATAATGCCCGATATCCCGTTTGATAACGTGAAGTACGCGGTAGAGGTAATCAAGGAGTACAGGAACTAACTGCAAATAGGTGAATACCACCCATTTTGCTTAAAAGATAAATTGAATCTGGAAAATTCGGTTAATTTTTGTGAAGTTAGTGTTTATTAATTCGTAATTAAATATAACTACCTATGTACAATTACGTTAAAGCTATACACATCATTTTTGTGGTTTGCTGGATGGCCGGGCTGTTTTATATAGTGCGTCTGTTTATTTACCATACCGAGGCCCAGGAAAAACCAGAACCCGATCGTAAGATATTATCAGATCAGTTTACGATTATGGAGCGTAAACTGTGGAATATCATTACCATCCCTTCCATGATCCTTACCGTGACTGCTGGTATTACCATGCTGGTGATGCAGCCCGGCTGGCTTCATTTCGGCTGGATGCACCTGAAACTCACGTTTGTGATCATACTGGCTGTATACCACCACATGTGCCAGAACAAGATCAAGCAAATGGCCAATGGCGTATTTAAATGGTCGTCCACGCAATTACGTTTGTGGAATGAGCTGGCCACTTTATTACTATTTGCTATAGTTTTCCTGGTAGTGCTCAAAAGCGCCCTCAATTGGATATTTGGCGTGGTAGGTCTGGTTGCCTTAGCCATGATCCTGATGATAGCCGTGAAAATATACAAGCGCTACAGGATGAAGAGCAAACAATAACCCCTTATGCCATTCTAAAAACGCGCGTCATTGCGAGCGATAGCGTGGCAATCCCCGATAAGCAGAGCCGTTCTGTATAGTTGGGGATTGCCACGTCGTTCCTCCTCGCAATGACGTGTGTTGCAAATTCTATTCTGCTTACCTTTCGCTCCCGCGAAATTAGCGCAGCGTATCTCGTGGGTGGCATGATCAAAGCTTTCAGCTTTAATTTCAGCTGAAAGCTGAAGCCATGTTTACCACGGGCTGAAAGCCCGCGGTAGCAGAGCAGGTTAAAAATATATTTTTTAAACCATGCAACCAATTGCCAAAGCATCACATCTTACTGGTATAAATGATGTTTTTGGAACCAAAATTTACCATTCAACAATTGATAGACCGCTGCAAAGCGGACGAACGTAAAGCACAGGAATTGTTATACAAGCAATTTGCGGCCAAAATGCTGGCGGTGTGCATGCGTTACGCTACAGACAGGATGGAAGCGGAGGATATGCTGCAAAACGGGTTTATCCGCGTGTTTCAAAAAGTGGCAGACTACCGCGGTGATGGTTCATTTGAAGGCTGGGTAAGGCGCATTATGGTACACAGCTCTATAGAATATTATCGCAAACATCATAAAATACTACAGGTGGTTAATACGGACGAAGTGGCCAATGAGCCATCGGTAAATCCATTGGCTACATCAAATTTAGATGCCAAGGTATTGCTGGGACTGATACAACAGCTGGCGCCGGGTTACCGGATGGTATTTAACCTGTACGCGCTGGAAGGTTATTCACATAAAGAAATAGGGCAGATGATGGGCATTAGCGAAGGCGCTTCCAAATCACAACTTTCAAGGGCGCGGACTATACTGAAAGAGCAAATTGCAAAAATGGAGGGTAAAAGTTATGGATATGCAGGGTAATGAATTGGATGACTTCTTCCGGTCGTCGCTTGATGAATTGGAAATACAGCCATCGGCTCATGTGTGGGCGGGTATAACCAATCGGTTGGATGCCGATAAGCGCAAAAGATCGCTGGTGTCCTTTTTGAGCATAGCTGCTGGTATTGCACTGGCAATTGCCATGGGCGTATTGTTTATACCCAAACAGGCCAGAGTTAATAATCCTCGAGCTAACCGGATAGTTAAAAATGTGAAGCAGGTTACTCAAATAAAGCCTGCTGTGCCTGTTTACGAACAGCAAAACAAAAAAGTAACAAAAGAAGTTATAGCCTCAGCTAATCATTTGGCAGCTGTAAAAGTTGAAAAAACAAATAACGATGCAAACACCGGCCACATTAAAAAACTACAGGCTCGTGGAGAAATAACAAAGATAAATACCGAATCACAGATTGGTTCAGTAACACGTGGTGATGATTTGGCGAGTGCTACAATAACTGATGAAAGCCAAAGCGGGGTAACAAAAAAACCTGTGGTACAAGATCTGGATTTAACAGGGAATAAGCCGCAGGCAGTAGCTGTACAGGCTCAAACAAATGTTAAAACCTTGGCAAAAAAACGCCGTATCCATAGCGTGGGCGACTTGTTTAACGTAGTGATAGCCGCAGTTGATAAACGGAAAGATAAAGTTATTGAGTTTAGCAATACCGATGAGGGTGATGCTGTAATTACCGGCATAAACCTGGGTATCATCAAAGTGAAGAAAGAAAAATAATATATTTACCTTATTATATGAAACGCTTAATTTTTACCATCCTTATATGTTTTGCTGCGGGGGCAACATTCGCCCAAACTACAACCGATTCAACCCAAACAACGGCCGATAATGGCCATAAGAAACGTGTAAGGGTAAAATTGGGCGTGGGTGATGATGCCCCTGGGGTTTCGGTAAATAATGATCCGGATACGGCTTATCATGCCCACAAAGCGCCTGGGTTTTCGTTTGGGGTAACATTTTCCCGTATCGACCTGGGTTTGGCTACTTTGGTTGACCATGGCAGCTTTACGTTATCGCCCAACAATCGGTTTTTAAGCTACCGCCAATGGAAAACCAGTAATTTTGGTTTTGATGTGGTACAATTTGGATACCGTTTTAACAGCGCTTTTAAAATATACGTTTCGGGAGGGTTTGATTGGACACACATCCGCCTGCGTAACGACATTACCATACAACGGAACACCCCGGTTTTAACCTATACTGAGGATAACATCCATTACAGCAAAAACCGTTTTTCGTCAAGCTATCTGCGTATTCCACTGTCGTTTTACTATCGCAGCCATGAGGATGAAAGGGGTAATTACTTCCGGGTTGTGGCCGGACCCGAAATTGGCGTATTGTTGAATGGCCGTGTAAAGCAAATCAGCGAAGAGAATGGCAAACAGAAATTTAACGACGATTATCACTTTACCAAACTACGTAAGGGCGCTTTTGTACGCGTAGGCTATGGCCTGATGGGTATTTATGCCAAATATTACTTTAGCGATATGTTTGAGAACAGTCCGGAACAGGCTGGCCTAAAGAATTTCTCGTTCGGGTTGACCTTGGGCTTTTAGTCTGAACCATGACTCATTTGATTCAAGGATTGGCTTGATTAAATATTATCAAAATTATCTTGATCCTATAATCAGGTTAATCATGGTTCAGACAGAAATTGGGGTTCATACAATTTTGTATCTTTACCACCGATGTCAGATACTCCTTTTTTGCAGGCTATTGCGGTAAGTAAAATATTTCCTGGTAAACAACTTTCGGGTGTAAAGCCAACCAGCATGGTGGTGCAGCCCGGTAAAATAACAGCTATTATTGGCGAAAGCGGCAGCGGGAAAAGTACTTTACTCAAATTGCTTTACGGTTTACTATCGCCCGATACCGGGGAGGTTCAATTCAAAGGCGATCGTATCTGGGGGCCGGAAGAAAAGCTGATCCCAGGGCATGACGCCATGAAAATGGTTACCCAGCATACCGACGATCTGAACCTGTTTGCCAAAGTTTGGGATAACGTAGCCGCCATGCTACCCGCCACTGACCTGACTGCTAAACAACAAAAAACAGAGCAGGTGCTTAAACAACTGAACATGTTGCACATGGCTGAAAGACGCGTGGCCGATCTGAGTGGCGGCGAAAAGCAGCGTGTAGCCATTGCCCGGGCCATTATCACCCGTCCGCAGGTTTTGTTGCTGGATGAACCTTTTAACCAGGTAGATACTTCATTTAGGGAAGGCCTTCAAAGCGATATCAGGCAGATAGTAAAAGAAACCGGGCTCACCGTGATCATGGTATCACATGACCCTGCCGAGGTGCTCTCCATGGCCGATGAATTGATCGTGCTGCAAAACGGGGAGATCATCGAACATGGGCATCCTAAAACATTGTACCAATCGCCCCGTAATCTTTATACTGCGCAGCTACTCAGCAATTGTAATGTACTTACGGCTACCGAAGCCAGGCTTTGTGGTGTTGATATCAAAAAAGAACATGCCGTTATATACCCCGAATGGGTAAAAATAAAAGTGGTTACCCCAAACAAAAGCTGGACAGTGAAGCAGGTGCTTTTTAAAGGTTTTTATGAGGATTTGATACTGGAGCAGCGAGGTGTACCATTACGCGTAGTGAATGAGGAACCAGGCAAGTATACAGAAGGAGATAAAGTTGCTGTAAGGGTAGGGAAGTGGTTGGAGTATTAAAATGATATAATAACAAAATTGTCATCCTGAGGTACGAAGGATCTATTCGGCGATTAGATTCTTCACTACGTTCAGAATGACAAAAGTATTTTGAAGCGATTTCTTACACCAGATACTCAAACAGAGTACGGTCTTTATTGAGCTCAATAACATTAAAGCGATGAGCCAGCATACGTTTTAATAGGGCCGGATAATCATCGGCCGATTGTAGCTCGATCCCTACCAGGGCGGGGCCGTTCTCTTTTTCATTTTTCTTGATAAATTCAAATCGGGTAATATCATCATGCGGACCCAATACATTGGTCACAAACAATTTTAAAGCACCCGGACGCTGTGGAAAGCGTACAATGAAGTAGTGTTTAAGTCCTTCATACAATAAAGATTTCTCTTTGATCTCCTGCATGCGGGCAATATCATTATTACCACCGCTCACTACACAAACTACTTTTTTTCCTTTGATTTTATCCTTGCAGGCGTCTAATACAGCTACAGAAAGTGCGCCAGCTGGTTCAGCCACAATGGCATCCTCGTTGTATAGCTTGAGTATGGTGGTACAAACTTTTCCTTCGGGTACTAACAACATTTCATCCAGTAACTCGCGGCAAATTTCATAGGTTAAAGTACCTACACGTTTTACCGCGGCACCGTCAACAAAACGATCTATCTCCGGTAGTGTGATCGGTTCACCATGTTCAAAAGCTTTCAGCATAGATGGGGCACCTTCGGGTTCCACACCTATCAGGTAAACTCCCGGAACGTGTTGCCTTAAGTAGCTACTGGTACCTGCCGCCATACCGCCACCGCCAATAGGCATAACTACGGTCTCTACATCCGGCAGATCCTCCAATATTTCTAAGCCTACAGTTCCCTGGCCTTCAATGATACGGTAATGATCAAATGGCGGTATAAATGTCATTTGATTGGCTTCTGTATAGATCAATGCTTCGCGCAGGCAATCATCAAAAGTATCGCCGGTTAAAACGATCTCTACGTTGCCGTGCCCATGCATTTCTGTTTGAGTGATTTTTTGTCTTGGGGTGATCTCGGGCATAAAGATCACGCCTTTGGTACCCAAAGCATTACAGCTGAATGCCACACCCTGCGCATGATTGCCCGCACTGGCACAAACCACACCCCGGCTTAATTCTTCGGCGCTTAACTGGCTGATCATGTTGTACGCGCCGCGTAATTTGTAAGAGCGTACAACCTGCAGGTCTTCACGTTTGAGGTATACCTCGCATTCGTACTTTGCCGATAAGCCGGCATTATATTCCAGCGGAGTGCGTTTAACAACACCTTTAAGGCGTTCATGCGCAGCTTCAAAATCCAGCTGGTTCTTAGTATCAGTTTCCATTATTAGTTTTTTACCAACTTGTGCGCTACCAGGCTCAACAGGTCGTTATCGTTGATGTCTAATTTAGCATCAGCAAGGGTTAAAAAGTTAGTATATGCTTCGGCCAGTTCCTCTTTGCTCAGGTTGATGCCCAGGCGTTCGAGGTGGAATTTAAGCGCGTGACGGCCGCTGCGAGCGGTAAGCACGATACTGGCGCTTGGGAAACCCACATCCTCCGGACGAATGATCTCGTAATTTTCGCGCATTTTCAAAAAGCCATCCTGGTGAATACCAGAGCTATGCGCGAACGCGTTGGCGCCTACAATAGCTTTGTTTGGCTGTACAGGCATGCGCATTTGTGTGCGGATCATCTGGCTAAGCTCATAAAATCTTTTAGAGTCTATCTGGGTATGTAAACCCAGTACCTGGTGTGTTTTCAGGATCATGACCACCTCTTCAATAGAAGTATTGCCCGCACGTTCGCCAATACCATTAATGGTACCTTCTATCTGGCGGGCACCGTTTTGCAAACCTGCAATAGAGTTAGCAGTAGCTAAACCTAAATCGTTATGGCAATGTACCGAGATAATAGCCTTATCGATGTTTTTAACGTTCTCTTTCAGGAATTTGATCTTGGCACCGTATTGATCGGGCAGGCAATAGCCGTTGGTATCCGGAATATTCACTACGGTAGCACCCGCTGCAATTACAGCTTCTACCATTTGTGCTAAGTACACTACATCGGCACGACCGGCATCTTCGGCATAAAACTCAATATCTTCTACACCACGTTTGGCATATTTTACGGCTTCAACGGCACGTTCCAGAATTTCTTCGCGAGTGCTGTTAAATTTATGCTTGATGTGCATATCAGACGAACCGATACCCGTGTGGATACGCGGGCGTTTGGCGTATTTTAACGATTCGATAGCAGCGTCAATATCGCCTTTGTTGGCACGGGTTAAGGCGCAAACGGTAGGTTCTTTTACAGCTTTTGAAATTTCAACAACGCTGTTGAAATCGCCCGGACTTGAAACCGGGAAACCTGCTTCAATAATATCCACGCCCAGCAGCTCCAGTTCTTTTGCTATCTCAATTTTTTCGGGGGTTGTTAACTGGCAACCCGGTACCTGCTCGCCATCGCGAAGCGTAGTATCAAAAACATAAACGCGGTTGGGATCGTGTAACATATCTTTCTTAGTTTTTAAATTTTTGTTAGTATCAAGTAGCGAGTATCAGGTATCAAGACCCATTCGTTTACTTTTTACTCAATTCAATTCGTTATCTGTAGGTATCTAAATCAAAACAGATAAAAAGTCTTGATACTTGATACTAATTACTTGCTACTTAAATTATTCTTTTATGGCCACAAACCTCAGCCTTTTATAATCGGCATACCATTGGCCGTTTTCGTTGTAAAAGGGCTCCAGTTTGTGGGTAATCTCTTTTAATATTTCTGCCTTTTCCTCTACGGGGATATTCTCCAGGAATTGCGCGCCAAACATGGTCACCCATTTAGCTACACCTTCATCACCATCCTGCAGCGGTGTTTTACGGTCATAATGCACCATATAGGTTACCCTGAAGCCATGCTCTTCCAGCAGGGTAGCATATTCGCCTACAGAAGGGAAATACCACAGCTTGGTATCAGCCTGTACATGGTAACCATGATTTTGCAATACCAGTTGAATGGCCTCAATCAAGTGTGCCACATTTCCTTTACCACCCATTTCGGCTACAAAACGACCACCGTGTTTCAAGCTGTTATATACACTGCGGGCAGCGCCATTGGCATCAAGCACCCAGTGCAGCGCCGCATTTGAAAATACGGCATCATATTTTTCGTTCGTAAAAAAATCGGCAGCATTTTCTACCGCGAAGTCAACTTCAGGATATTTTGCCCTTGCCTGTTCAATCATTTCGGGCGAAAAATCGGTGCCTTTTACACGGGCGCCTTTATCTTTTATTTGTTGTGTTAAATGGCCCGTACCGCAACCCAAATCCAATATATATTCACCGGGTTTTACATCCAGTAATTCCAGCACATCCTCGCCGTATTGAAATACAAAGGCATGCTTTTGGTCGTATAAATCAGCGTTCCATTTCATCGTTGTAGTCATTGTGTCATTGGTCATTATGTCATTACATTTTTGACTTTTGACTTTTTAATTTTGACTTATTGTAAGTATTCCAACACTTTTTGGCCCATGGCCTTAGTGCCTAAAATTTTGCTTTTGTCGGTATTCGCGTCAGCGATATCACCGGTGCGGTAACCATCTTTTAACGCTTTATCAACGGCTGATGTTACCAGCTTTGCTTCTTCTTTCAAGCCAAAGCTGATCTCCAGCATTAAAGCTACCGATAGGATAGAAGCCAGCGGGTTGGCTTTGTCCTGTCCGGCAATATCATGTGCCGAACCATGGATAGGCTCAAAGAAACCTGTACCATCACCCACAGATGCCGATGCCAGCATACCCATGGAGCCTGCAATTTGTGAAGCCTCGTCGGTTAAAATATCACCAAAAAGATTGGCAGTTAACACCACATCAAACTTTTTAGGGTTTTTAACCAGCTGCATAGCTGCATTGTCAATAAACATATGCTCGGTTTCCACATCCGGGTATTGTTTAGCTATTTCCTGAACAACCTCACGCCATAAGCGTGATGCTTCCAGTACATTAGCCTTATCAACAGAGCATAATCTTTTGCCACGAACACGGGCTGCTTCGTATGCCTTTATAGCGATACGTTCAACCTCGTAACGGGAATATATCATTAGATCTGATGCGGTATTCCTGTCCTCACTGCGTTTCTTTTCGCCGAAGTAAACATCGCCGGTTAGTTCGCGGAAGAACAGGATATCGGTTCCTTTCAGTATTTCGGGTTTTAGGCTCGATGCATCCAGCAGCTCATCAAACAGCATGATGGGGCGCAGATTGGCATACAGCCCAAGCTCTTTACGTATTTTTAATAATCCTTGTTCGGGACGTACTTTGGCTGATGGATCATTATCGTATTTGATGTGACCAATAGCGCCAAAAAGAATAGCGTCACTGGCTTTTGCTTTGGCTAAAGTTTCATCAGGTAGCGGATTACCAGTTGCTTCGATACCTGCGTGGCCCATCAGAGCCTCGTCAAAGGTAAATTCATGACCAAATTTTTGACCAATGGCTTCCAGTACAGCCTTACCCCAGGTTGTTACTTCGGTACCGATGCCATCACCGGGTATTACTAATATATGTTTTTTAAGTGCCATAAGCCCCCTAACCCCCTAAAGGGGGAATTTTTTGATTGTGTTAATTATTTAGATTCTTCAAACTCTGCTATCAGCTCTTTTTTGCTCAGGATGTAATCAATATCGTCATAGCCGTTTATCAGACAGGCTTTTTTGTATGGATTGATCTCAAAGCTTTCCTGTTCGCCAGTGGCCGAGATGATGATCAGTTGTCGTTCCAGGTCGATCTCGATCTCCGCGTTATGATCGGCATAAACGGCGTCGAATATCTTTTTCAGGAAATCGTCGCTTACCTGTACCGGTAACAGACCATTGTTTAAGGCATTGCCTTTAAATATATCGGCAAAAAAGCTGCTTACTACGGCATCAAAGCCATAATCAGATATTGCCCATGCAGCGTGCTCGCGACTGCTGCCGCAGCCAAAGTTTTTGCCGGCAACCAGTACCTTACCACTAAAGGTAGGGTTGTTGAGCACGAAGTCCTCTTTAGGGCTATCATTCTCATCAAAACGCCAGTCGCGGAAAAGATTGTTACCAAAGCCTTCGCGGGTGGTAGCTTTTAAGAAACGGGCAGGGATGATCTGATCCGTATCGATATTCTCGATAGGCAGAGGCACTACGCTGGTTTGTATATGTTTAAATATTTTAGTTGCCATACTTTTAGATATGAGATGTTAGATGTGAGATATGAGACTATTTTGTCTATAACTTAATATCTGTATAATGTTCAACAACCGGAAAAGGATCATAAAAATGATGTAATAACCTTTTCCATTCCTGGTATTCTTTTGATTGCCTGAAGCCTTCTGTATGATCGGTGAGTTTTTCCCACTCCACCAACAAGATGAATTGACTTGCATTCTCCATACATCTTTTTAATTGATGTGAGATATAGCCCGCCATTTTGGATATGATACCCTGAGCTTTTGAAAATGCGTTTATAAACTCATCTTCCTGGCCGGGTATTATATTTAAAATGGCTACTTCAAGTATCATTATTATTTGGATATGAGATGTGAGATATGAGTATTGAGATTATGTCTCAAATCTCATATCTAATGTCTCAAGTCTATTTTAAACTAATTCTTCTTCTTTCAAAAACTCCCGTATATCCGTTACCTTACCCGTAATAGCCGATGCTGCCGCGGTGAGCGGGCTGGCCAGGAAGGTGCGGGAATTTGGCCCCTGTCTGCCTTCAAAATTACGGTTGGAGGTTGATACGCAATATTTGCCTGCGGGTATTTTATCCTCGTTCATGCCCAGGCACGCGCTGCATCCCGGTTCGCGAAGCGGAAACCCTGCCGCATCAAATATTTTATCCAGTCCCTCACGGATGGCTTGTTCCTGTACCTGTTTTGATCCGGGAACTACCCATACGGTAACGTTGTCTGCCTTGTGCTTGCCTTTTACAAATTCGGCTACCTGGCGAAGGTCCTCAATGCGCGAGTTGGTGCAACTGCCGATGAATACATAGTCAATGGGTTTACCCAATAACTGTTCATCATCATGCAGGCCCATATATTCCAGGGCTTTTTTGTATGATCCCTGCTCTTTGGCTTCAAACGAAGCGGTTTCGGGAACGTGTTGTGTTACGCCAATGCCCATACCCGGGTTTGTACCGTAGGTGATCATTGGCTCAATGTCTTCGGCTTTAAAGGATAATACTTCATCAAACTGCGCATCAGCGTCAGAGTATAAAGTTTTCCAGTAAGCAACTGCTTTGTCCCACTCTTCGCCTTTAGGGGCAAATTCGCGGCCTTTCACGTATTCAATAGTTGTTTCGTCGGGAGCTATCAATCCGCAACGGGCACCCATTTCGATGCTCATGTTACAGATGGTCATGCGGCCTTCCATGCTTAAAGAACGGATGGTATCACCAGCATATTCCACTGCATAACCCGTACCGCCTGCGGCCGAGATCTTGGCAATGATATACAGGATGATATCTTTAGCGCCAACACCTTTGTGCAATTTGCCGTTCACTTCAATCTTCATGCGCTTAGGACGAGATTGCAGCAAACACTGGGTTGCCAACACCTGCTCTACCTGTGAAGTGCCGATACCAAACGCTATGGCACCAAAGGCGCCGTGTGTTGAGGTATGGCTATCGCCGCAAACATAAGTGCCACCGGGGCGGGTAATGCCCAGCTCGGGCCCTATTACGTGTACTATACCCTGGTAAGGGTGACCAAGACCATATAGCTCTACACCAAACTCTTTGGTGTTTTTGGTGAGCATATCAACCTGGTAGCGGGAAAGTTCTTCTTTTATGGGGAGGTGCTGATCAATTGTAGGAACGTTATGATCGGCGGTGGCCACAGTTTGTTTTGGCCTGAAAACCGGTAACCCTCTGGCGCGCAAACCGTCAAATGCCTGCGGACTGGTTACTTCGTGTATGAAATGTGTGTCGATGTATAAAATGTCGGGAAAACCCTCGTTGCTACTGACGACGTGTGCATCCCAAATCTTATCAAATAATGTTTGTCCCATGTTTTTTAAAGTATCAAGTAGTGAGTATCAAGTATCAAGTAATTTGCGCGAGCCTGATACATGGTACAGGTATATCATTATAATAACAAGTAGTTAGTATCAGCAAATCAAAAGGTCTTGATACTTGATACTAACTACCTGATACTTGGATTACGCTTCTACAACCTGGTTTTCAGGGCGTAAGCTGCGTACAGTTTTACCTGCCTGCCATAATTCGCTTTCGCGTAATTCTTTTAATTCGGCATCCAGTTTCTCGCGGTAGTCTGGCTGGCTGTTTGAGTCGATAGAACGTTGTGACTCTTTGCCGGTAGCTACGCTTTCGTATAATTCTTCAAATACTGGTTTAGTAGCATCACGGAATTTTTTCCACCAATCCAAAGCACCACGTTGTGCAGTAGTTGAGCAGTTGGCATACATCCAATCCATACCATTTTCTGCAACTAATGGCATTAATGATTGGGTTAACTCTTCAACAGTTTCGTTAAATGCCTCAGATGGTGAGTGGCCTTTGCTGCGTAATACATCGTACTGAGCAGCGAAGATACCCTGGATACAACCCATCAGTGTACCACGCTCGCCGGTTAAATCGCTATATACTTCTTTTTTGAAGTTGGTTTCAAACAGGTAACCGCTACCTACCGCGATACCTAATGAAATAACACGCTCAAATGCTTTACCAGTTGCATCCTGGAAAATAGCGTAGCTTGAGTTTAAGCCACGGCCTTGCAGGAACATACGACGCAATGAAGTACCTGAACCTTTAGGAGCAACTAAAAATACGTCAACATCAGCTGGAGGAACTATGCCGGTTTGCTCGTTAAAAGTAATACCAAAACCATGAGAAAAGTATAATGCTTTACCAGGAGTTAAGTGTTTTTTAACGGTTGGCCAAAGGGCGATCTGAGCTGCATCACTTAATAAATAGCAAATTACAGTTCCTCTTTCCAGAGCTTCTTCAATTTCAAAAAGTGTTTCGCCGGGTACAAAGCCATCGCTTACTGCTTTATCCCATGTTTTAGTGCCTTTACGCTGACCAACAATTACATTGATGCCATTGTCTTTTTGGTTTAATGCCTGACCAGGACCTTGAACGCCGTAGCCAATTACCGCTACAACTTCGTCTTTCAATACTTCCTGCGCTTTTGATAAAGGAAACTCTTCGCGGGTTACTACGTTTTCTTCAGTACCGCCGAAATTTAATTTTGCCATTGTTTTGTTTATTTTGTTGATTTTGATGATTTCACCGATTGAGGGTGATTTCACCGATTTGTTTAAAGTTTAATTTTCTGTTATTTGTTGTCTGAATCAGAATTCACAGAATTTAAGAATTTTCAGAATTCTGTTCATCCTTAAATTCTGTGAATTCTGATTCAGACAGATTACATTGTAAATACTTTTTCGCCCTGGTTAAGATATTCGTTTTCTATCACATCCTCACCTGGTTCCAGTCGTTCAAATTCGCGTAGTTTACGGTTAAAGCCATCGCTGTCTTTAATAATAGCTACACGGGCGCTACGTACAAATTCAATCAGGCCATAAGGCTGCAATATACTGATCAAATTGTCAGTTTCCTCACGGTGGCCGGTGGTTTCAAATACGGTATAATCTTTACGCAATACAACCACACGTGCGCCGTTTTCGCGCAGCAAGCGTTCAACGCTTACTTTTTCGGCAATAACATCTGTTGATACCTTATATAACGCTAATTCCTGCCATATCACATCGGCATTGGTATGATAATATGCTTTTAATACCTCTACCTGTTTTTCTATCTGGCGAACCAGCTTACGCACCACTTCTTCCGATTCGGTTATCACGATGTTAAAGCGGTGAATCTTGTCGATCTCTGAAGGAGAAGTGTTCAGGCTTTCGATATTGATCTTACGGCGCGAAAATATAATGGCTATACGCGTTAGCAGGCCTATCTGGTTTTCGGTATAAACCGTGATGTTAAATTCTTGTTTCTCTGTATCTTGATTGCTCATGATTGCTATTTTAAAGGTTATAGGCTGTAATTATTTCAACCTGATCTCGGCTACACTGCATCCTTGCGGCACCATCGGGAACACGTTGTTCTCTTTAGTTACCATTACTTCTAAAAGGAATGATCCTTTGGTGTTCAGCATTTCATTTAATACTGCCGGAAGTTCTGCCCGGTCGTCAATTCGTTTTCCAGGGATCTTATATGCTGCTGCCAGTGCAACAAAATCAGGACTTTGGATATCTACAAACGAATAACGGCGCTCATTAAATAGTTCCTGCCATTGCCTAACCATGCCCAGGAAACGGTTGTTCAGGATGATGATCTTAACATCGATGCCGGTTTGCATAATAGTACCTAATTCCTGCAAGGTCATCTGGAAACCCCCATCGCCAATAATAGCGACAACGGTGCGATCCTGGGCACCAAATTTAGCACCGATAGCAGCGGGGAGTGCAAAACCCATAGTGCCTAAACCACCACTGGTAACATTGCTGCGTGTTTTATTGAATTTGGCATAACGGCAGGCCACCATCTGGTGCTGACCTACGTCGGTTACAATAACAGCCTCGCCTTTTGTAATTTCATTCAATTGTTTGATCACCTCACCCATGGTCATTTCCGGGGTGGTAGGGTTCAGTTCGTCATGAATTACGGCTTCAACTTCTTTCTGCGTGTATTCGTTAAAAGTATTCAGCCATTCGGTATGTTTCTTTTCTTCTATCAACTTGGTCAGCATAGGCAGGGTCTCTTTACAATCGCCCCATACCGGTACAGTTGATTTTACGTTTTTGTCGATCTCAGCCGGGTCAATATCCAGGTGCACCACCTTGGCTTGCTTGGCATATTTATCTAACCTGCCGGTTACGCGGTCGTCAAAGCGCATACCGATAGCAATCAGTACATCACATTCGTTAGTTAATACGTTAGGGCCGTAATTGCCGTGCATGCCCAGCATACCCACGTTTAAAGGATGCTCTGTAGGGATAGCGCCAGCGCCTAAAACGGTCCATGCTGCAGGAATACCGCTTTTTTCAACAAAGGCTTTAAATTCCTGCTCTGCACCACCCAGAATAACGCCTTGGCCCCAAATTACAAACGGCTTTTTGGCCTGATTGATCAGTTCGGCAGCTTCTTGTACGTATTCAGAACGAACAATGGGTTTTGGGCGATAACTGCGGATATGGTTGCATTGCGTATAACCCTGATAGCTGAATTTTTGTATCTGCGCGTTTTTAGTAATATCAATTAATACAGGCCCCGGGCGACCGCTTTTGGCGATGTAGAATGCCTTGGCAATAACCTCCGGAATTTCATTGGCATCAGTTACCTGGTAGTTCCATTTGGTTACCGGGGTGGTGATGTTGATCACGTCGGTTTCCTGGAAAGCATCGGTACCCAACAAATGGGCGAATACCTGCCCGGTGATACATACCAATGGGGTACTATCTATCTGTGCATCGGCCAAACCGGTTACCAGGTTGGTTGCACCAGGACCGCTGGTTGCGAATACAACACCCACTTTACCCGAAGTACGAGCATAGCCTTGGCCGGCGTGAATGCCGCCCTGCTCATGACGGACCAGGATGTGGTTCAGTTTATCATTATAGTCAAATAAAGCATCATAGATGGGCATGATAGCGCCACCCGGGTAGCCAAAGATGGTGTCAACACCTTCAACAATTAATGCCTCCAATAATGCTACTGATCCTGAAACTTCTACCGCTGTTGTTGGTGCGGGTGTAGTTAGTGTTTCCTGTGCAACTTCCATAGTGTTGGGTATTATGTTGTATGTTTATTGTTTTTAGTTCTTTATTGTTAGCCCATTTATTACCCCTTCAGGGGGTGGGGGGGCTATGGCATTTCGTCAGTTACGCAACCTTCGGCCGCGGTACTTACTGTTTTAGCATATCTGTATAATAAACCTTTGCTTACTTTTAAAGCAGGTTGTTTCCAGGCTGCTTTACGGGCAGCAAATTCTTCGTCGCTGATGATTACGTTGATGGTACGGTTAACGGCATCAATAAATATCCGGTCCTCGTCTTTTACAAAAGCGATACCGCCGCCATCATAAGCTTCTGGTGTAATGTGGCCCACTACAAAACCGTGTGTACCGCCCGAAAAACGTCCATCGGTAATTAATGCTACCGAGCTACCCAGGCCCGCACCAAATATGGCCGAAGTTGGTTTCAGCATCTCCGGCATACCCGGAGCACCTTTAGGACCCACGTTGCGGATAACTACCACATCGCCGGCTTTAACACGACCGCTTTGTATACCATGTATCAACTCAAACTCGCCATCAAATACACGGGCAGGGCCTTCAAAGCTGGTGCCTTCTTTACCGGTGATCTTGGCTACGCTGCCACCTTCGGCAAGGTTTCCGTATAATATTTGTAAGTGACCGGTAGCTTTAATAGGGTTGGTAGCCGGGAAAATTATTTTTTGTGTTTCGAAGCTGAGCTCCGGAACATCGGCCAGATTCTCGGCGATGGTTTTACCGGTAACGGTCAAGCAATCGCCATGTAACCATCCCTGGCTCAGGCAATATTTCATTACAGCTGGCACACCGCCAATATTGTGCAGGTCTTCCATCATGTATTTACCGCTTGGTTTCATATCGGCCAGTACAGGGATGCGGTTACTTACCTCCTGGAAATCGTCCTGAGTTACTTTAACGTCAACGCTTTTGGCCATGGCTATCAAGTGCAATACTGCGTTGGTTGAGCCGCCCAGTACCATGATCACTACCATCGCATTTTCAAATGCTTTGCGGGTCATGATGTCTGACGGTTTAATATCTTTTTCAAGCAATACCTTGATCGCTTTACCAGCGGCAAGGCACTCTGCTTTTTTATCTTCGCTTAATGCAGGGTTTGATGATGAATAGGGCAAGCTCATACCCAAGGCTTCGATAGCTGCAGCCATGGTATTAGCGGTATAAATACCACCACAAGCACCCGCGCTTGGACAGGCGTTTTTAATTACACCCATAAAATCAACATCATCTATCTGGCCGGCAATTTTTTTGCCCAAAGCCTCAAATGCCGATACAATGTTCAGATCTTCACCTTTCCAGTGACCAGGTTTAATAGTACCACCGTACACCATGATTGATGGACGATTTAAGCGGCCCATAGCCATGATAGAGCCCGGCATGTTTTTATCACAACCCGGCAAAGTAATTAAACCATCATAATACTGCGCGCCGGTAACGGCTTCAATAGAATCGGCAATGATATCGCGGCTCATTAAAGAGTAGCGCATGCCTTCGGTACCATTGCTCATGCCGTCGCTTACGCCAATGGTATGAAATATTAAGCCTACCAGATCCTGATCCCAGATACCTTGTTTAACCAGTTTGGCCAGATCGTTCAGGTGCATATTGCAGGTGTTACCATCGTAACCCATGCTGGCTACGCCGACCTGGGCTTTTTCCATATCGTCGTCGGTTAAACCTATGCCGTATAACATGGCCTTTGCAGCAGGTTGTGTTTCGTCCTGTGTAAAAGTTTTGCTGTACTTATTCAATTCTATAGCCGCTGTAGTATCTGATGATGAACTCATTTTATTTGGTATGATAGCCTAATTTGTAAATAATTCTGTCTCTTGATCCTGGTTTATTCGTACAGTACGAATCTGTATTTGTAAGGTAGATATAGCAATAAAGAATAGCAATACCTACAAATATTTTTTCGAAAAAAGTATTTTATGTTGTTTTTATTGTAAATATGAAATTTAATTCTGTTTTAAATAAAAATATAGCAATAATATATGCTGTAAAATATACCAAAGTTCAAAACGGTATTCGGTACATTTTTTATGCATGCATAGCAAGTTGTCGATTTTCTGCCCGAAATGGCTAAACCCGCTGTAGAAGTTATAAAAATTGGCTCGCTTTGCATGGCGTAATTGTTGCTTAATGATGTTGCTTTATGCTATATATAATTTGCCTTAAAATTTACCTCCGTTAATTTAAACAACTTTTAAGCAGGGGCCGATAAAAAAAGGATTCAGTTTGTTCAGTGCCGGTTAATGTCATATAACTTATGAATTAATGTTTAGCCCATAATATTATCCCAAAAACATGGTTTACACTTTTTTGAGGAAATAAAATATATATGGTTAATTATCAATATTTTATGCCCATGTTAACCATGAAAAGTGTAAACCATGTAAGCCCACTTTTTGCTTATTGAGCTAATCTCCAGCTCATGGTTCTACGCCAATTGTTGGTTGACATAGTTTGCAAAATCCCCCCCCCAAAAAAAATGTAAAAAAAAAACGTCCGGGGTATTATACCCGGACGTTTTTTGTAAATGTAGGTATAAGGACTATTTGTGCTGAATGCCTTCAGCAAGAATAATGACCTTATTGTTTAATACTTCAACCACACCGCCTTTAATAAAGAAAACTTCTTCTTTAGCAGCGCTGCCACCGCGCACAGTTAATTTACCATCCTGTAAAGTAGAGATGATAGGCGCGTGGTGGTTTAATATTTCAAATAATCCCAAAGTACCAGGAACGGTTACCGATGTGGCTTCGCCCTCGTATACTTTTTTGTCGGGAGTAAGAATTTCTAATGTCATGTTTTTAGTATCAAGTATTGAGTATCAAGTATCAAGTATCAAGTAAATAAAGTTAAACCAAGTAGCAAGGCTGTTTTGATCTTGCTACTTGATACTAATTACTTGCTACTAGTTATTAGCTTCTGCTAATAGTTTTTTACCTTTTTCAATGGCGTCTTCGATGCTGCCTACTAAGTTGAAAGCTGCCTCAGGATATTCATCCACTTCGCCGTCCATGATCATGTTGAAACCTTTGATAGTTTCTTTGATATCAACCAATACACCTTTTAAGCCGGTAAATTGCTCGGCCACGTGGAATGGTTGTGACAGGAAACGCTGAACACGACGCGCACGTGATACAACCAGTTTATCTTCCTCAGATAACTCGTCCATCCCCAGGATCGCGATAATATCTTGTAACTCTTTGTAACGTTGTAAAGTTTCTTTAACACGTTGAGCAGTGTTGTAGTGCTCGTCGCCTAAAACAGCTGGGCTAAGGATACGTGATGTAGAGTCCAATGGATCCACAGCAGGGTAGATACCTAACTCGGCAATTTTACGTGAAAGTACAGTAGTAGCATCTAAGTGAGCGAAGGTTGTTGCCGGCGCAGGGTCGGTCAAGTCATCCGCAGGTACATAAACTGCTTGTACTGATGTGATTGAACCTCTTTTAGTTGAGGTGATACGCTCTTGCATGGTACCCATCTCGGTAGCCAGTGTTGGCTGGTAACCTACCGCTGACGGCATACGGCCTAACAGCGCCGATACTTCAGAACCTGCTTGTGTAAAGCGGAAGATGTTATCGATAAAGAACAGGATATCACGGCCTTTGCCATCTTCTTCGCCATCACGGAAATACTCGGCAATGGTTAAGCCTGATAAAGCCACACGTGCACGTGCACCTGGAGGCTCGTTCATTTGTCCGAAAACGAATGTTGCTTTTGACTCTTTCAGTGCTTCGGTATCAACCTTGGTTAAATCCCAACCGCCTTCTTCCATCGAGTGCATAAAGCCATCGCCATATTTAATAATGCCCGATTCAAGCATCTCGCGTAAAAGGTCATTACCTTCACGGGTACGCTCACCTACACCGGCAAATACTGATAAACCAGAATAAGCCTTGGCAATATTGTTGATCAATTCCTGAATTAATACGGTTTTACCTACACCGGCACCGCCAAACAAGCCAATTTTACCACCTTTAGCGTAAGGCTCTAACAGGTCAATAACTTTGATACCTGTGAACAATACTTCAGTTTCGGTAGATAGATCCTCGAAACGAGGAGGGGTATTGTGGATAGGGCGACCATTAGATTTATCTAAGTTAGCAATACCGTCAATGGCATCACCAACTACGTTGAATACGCGGCCTTTAATGTTTTCGCCAACCGGCATTTTAATAGCGGCTTCGGTATCCAACACTTTCATGCCACGTAGCAATCCGTCTGTTGAATCCATCGCGATCGCACGTACACGATCTTCACCCAAATGCTGTTGAACTTCTAAAATTACTTTTTGGCCATTTTCTTTCGTGATTTCTAACGCGTCATAAATCTTAGGAAGATGAGCATCATCAGCGAAACTTACGTCAACTACCGGACCAATGATCCGTGATATTTTTCCAATGTTTGGCATATATAACCTGGTGTTTTAAAGAATTTTTCTGCGAAATAGTTGTTACTGTTAAAATATAAGATGCTATTTCAGAGGCGCAAAGTTAAGATTTCTATCCAAATATTTAAATAGCAACGTCAACATTTTTGCATATATTTTCTGCACACCTGTTTTCAGGTTTTTAATCCGCAAAACTCAACACAATTTTCCCTGTGTGTTTGCTGCTTTCCATCAGCTCATGAGCTTGTGCTGCCTCTTCGGCTTTGAAAACTTTATAGATGACCGGTTTTATTTGGCCCGATGCCAGCAGCGGCCAGATATTTTTTTGCAGGTTTTGAGCGATGGCAGCTTTAAACGCCACGTCCCTTGCCCTTAGGGTAGAGCCGGTGATCACCAGCCGTTTCATCATCACCTGGGCCAGATCAACCTGGGCATCCTTGCCTTTCATGGTATTGATCATCACCAGGCGCCCCTCCACAGCCAGCGACTGGATATTGCCCGGTGTATAATCGCCGCCTATCATGTCCAGTATTACATCAACACCTTTGCTGTTAGTTTGTAGTTTGATGATATCAGTGAAGTTTTCCGTTTTATAATTAATGGCCTTGGTAGCGCCTAATTGCTCGCAAAACCGGCATTTTTCATCAGAGCCGGCGGTAACATAAACAGAGTGACCCAGCGCTCTGGCCATTTGTATGGCCGCAACCCCTATACCACTCGAGCCCCCATGAACCAGCAAAGTTTCATTGCCTTTGAGGTTGGCACGATCAAATACATTGCTCCAAACGGTAAAAAACGTTTCGGGGAGGGAGGCTGCTTCTATAAAGGAAAAGCCATCCGGAACAGGTAAACATTGTCCTTCGGGGGCGCTGCAATATTCGGCATAACCGCCTCCGGCTACCAGGGCGCAAATTTTGTCGCCAATTTTCCATTGGGTAACCGCCGCGCCGGTTTCAACTATGGTGCCAGCTATTTCCAAACCGGGGATATCCTGTACTACACCAGCGGGTGGGGGATATTTACCCTCGCGCTGTTTTACATCCGGGCGATTAACACCGGCAGCCATCACTTTTACTAATACTTCGTCAGGAGCATAGGCGGGTTTGGGTTTTTCGGCGATCTGCAAAACGGATGGGGCGCCGGGCTGGCTTATAACAACTGCCTTCATCTTACAATTAGTGAATTATTGATTTAGTGAATTAGCGATTTCTCTCTAAAACTTTTTAAAGTATAAATTTTAACACTTTTCTGGCCAAAAACGGGATAAAAACGCTTAAAAATTGATTCAAAAACATCGATTTTAACACTTTTTAACAAATTTTAACGCGGTTTTTAGGTGTTTTGAAAACTTTAAAAAGTATTAAATAATTGATTGTCAAATAACTATGTTAAAATCGGTCGACTTTGGGCTCCTTTTTCCCTTAACTAAACAGCCCGATTCTCTTTTTGTGGAAAGAGAACCGGGCTGTTTAATATGATAAAGATACGGAAAATTATCCGAAATTAAATGGCTATAGCCATTTAAAATCCGTAATTATCTGCCTGTCCACCAAACAGGGGTGGTGTAGTTGTTATCTTTAATTACAGATGAAAAATTTGTATTGTTCGCGGCTTCACTTGCCGGGTAAGGGAACCTTTCCATTTGTTTCATGTTTTTTGGTGAACGAATTACCCTTGCACCTAATTCTTTAAACAAACGCCTGTTATCTGCCCACAATTCGTATTCATTTACCACATTAAAATGAACAAATCGTTGGTCGGAGATCAATCCCTTTTTTTCCTGGTCGCTTGCAGCTGTAAATTCAGCAACCTTGGCAGCCAGAAAAGCATCGATAACCGACTGATTAGGTTTAGCCGGTTGGGCGGCGGGTAGCAAGGACAAACTCGCGCCGCCCGGATTTAACTTGTTAATGGCGTAATAATAATCTATCGACTCCTGAATTGCCTTTTGATATTCGGTAGCGCCGTTGATGCCGAGATCGGGCCATCTTACCGCGGCTTCCGCCTTTATTAAATGCACCTCGGTAGAGGCGATGATCTGTTGCGGCATGGCAAAATTTGTTTCAAAAGTGGTGCGGTTGTACAGAGCCGGAAATGTTTTGGTAATATCCTGGGTGGTTACCAAATCGCTAATAAGCGCTACATCTGCTCCTTCTGTTGGCATAACAGAATAGTTGCCATTCATGTCGGGCTGAAACAATACCATTAAACGCGGATCGGTTGGCAACCCCGTTTTTTTCAATACCTCCATCATTTTTTGAGGCAAAAACAAAACACCTCTCTGCTCCAAAAAAGTTCTGTAGATAGCACCACTGCCATTATAGCCTCTTGCTGTCAGATTGGGGTCTAAATCAACTATGGTTATATCATCGGCGGCACTTTGTATATACGCACCATCAGCCAGCACGTCACTGATGGTTGATTTGGCCAGATCTGGTTCCACATTGGTTAAACGTAAAGCCAGGCGCATGCGCAAACTGTTGGCAAATACGCGCCACTTACTCATATTGCCTTTAAATAATACATCATACTGTTGAAAGGTTAGCGCAACTTGATCGGAGGTGCTTAGTTGATACCCTTTTAGTTTGCCCGAAATATCCTTCAGATCGGCTAACAAAGCTTCGTAAATTGCCTTTTGGCTGTCGAACTTAGGTGCGAATACCGCGTCCTGCACCTTCATGGCATCAACATACGGTACAGAACCGCATTTGTCTGTTAAATTGTAAAATATATAGTCTTTAACAATGCTGGTGGTCCATAAAAATGGCTGATAGCTGGTTTGTTGATCTGCAGGAAGCTGGTTCACATAAATGCTGACATCTCTTGCCGACCGCAGTTTTGAATACGCGCCAGTATAAGGGTCCGTTTGTATATTGATATTAGCGGGCAGGGAAACACTGTTTACACCGCCGGCGCTCAGCATCTGGTTAAAATATTCGCTCCAAACATGGTACCATTCGCCATAATCCAGCCTGAACAAGCCGCCTTGCTGCAATAAATTCGAAAAACTTCCCTCAATGGTTGGCTTTGTAAACCCATCGGGGTTATTATATTCTGCTGCCAATTGTTTTTTGCAGGAGAGGGTACTGCTTATGATAGTTAACAGGCAAATTACCATAAGGTAATTAAGGATGTTTTTATATGTTGTTTTCATGTGATGTAGTTTTAAAATGATGCCCTTAAAGTTGCGCCAAAGCTTCTTGTGCTTGGATCGGCACTGTTTTCGTAATACACATTGCTGGTGCCGCTAAATGATTCCGGATCAACGTTAGGCATGGTTTTATGTATATAGAACAGGTTATTGGCAAAAGCCGAAATAGAAAGCCTTTGTAACCTAAGCTTACGCGCCACGGCTGCGGGTAACTGGTAAGATAGTACTACGTTTCTTACCTTGATGTAATCGTTTTTATAGATAACATCGGGCTGTATGTCTATAAAACTTCTCCAATAGTAGGAGTATTTATCGGCTGCTGTAATGATGGTGTTATTGGGGGTGCCGTCTGTCTTTACACCAGGCAAAATAACGCCATCATGAAAAACTGTTCCATTAAATTTAGCGTTAGCCGGTACCGCGCCATTCGCCGGCACAAAAGCACCATCGCTGTTTACATAGTAAGCCAAACCGCCATGTGCCGCGTCGCGATACTGCAGGGTATTGGCTCCCGAGCCATTGCCCATCATATACATATTGGTTAATGAAAACATCCTGCTTCCAAACTGGTAATCCATATTAACCTGCAGCGAGAAGTTTTTATACCTGAAATTATTGATCAAACCACCGTTAATACTGGGCAAAACATTTCCGGCCTCTACTGTTTTGGTCTGATCGGTATAGTACAAACCATCATCACCTACCAGGCGTTGCCCGGTTTTAGGATCGGTGGCATAAGGGTGCACTAAGATAGTTCCCCATGGCCGGTTTACCGGAGCGGCTACAGTAGCGCCCTGGCTTGAACCTATTGAACCGGTAAGGGTTTGCACGGTAATGCCCGGGTATAATTTTTTTACCACCGGCCTGTCCTTGCTGGCATTTAGGGTAATATTCCATTGAAAATCTTTAGTAAGTACAGGGGTGCCGGTTAGTTGTACTTCTAAACCGTTGGATACTATTTTGCCCGCGTTTATTTTAAGCGCGTCGGCACCTGTTGAAGCGGCCATGGATACACCGATGATTGAATTATACCGGGTATTATGATAATAGTTAAATTCTAAACCTATTCTGTTCTTAAGGTATTTTGTTTCAATACCAATTTCCAGCTCTCTGCGTTTTTCGGGTTTCAGATCAACCGGGGCTAAACTGCCAGGAGCGCTAAAGGTAATTACTCCTCCGTAATTGCCAAGGGTATAGGTGTTGTTTCCGAAATAACGCGGCCCCGGTGTACCCAGATCGGCGAATGAGGAACGCAATTTACCGTAACTTAACCATGAAGGCATTTTTAATGCCTCAGAGAATATCCATGAGGCGCTTACACCCGGATAAAAATAGGAGTTATTTTGCGGGGGCAGAATAGAGGTCCAGTCGTTACGGCCCGAAAATTCCACAAATAACCAGTCTTTATAACCAATTTGTGCAGAACCCAGCGCGCCATAAAGGCGGTCAGAACCGCGCGACGATCCTGTAGTTAAATTTGTTGACAATGAATTTGTTAACGAGAAGAAATCGCGTACAACAAATCCGCCATTTGTTGCCAAAGAGCTATACCTGTTATTTGTGCGCTGGGCTACCCCGCCAAGGTTGGCATAAAAGCTAAAATCGTTGCCGAATTTTGTATTATAACTTAAAATAGCCTGGCCATTATAGCCTATATCCTTGGTGTCGGCCCTGGAATATATACCATGCAGAGATGCATCTGCAGATAAGAACAGCGGCGTTTCCACCTTGTTTTTATCCTCCTTGAATGTAGTTACCATATCAAAGCCACCCAATACATCCAAACTAAGGCCTTTAGCAAGATCAACAGAAACCGTAAGCGAATTGATATAGTGATTACGGGTAAGGTTGTGCGAATTTTGGGTTTGATCCCAGAAATATTTATCGGCCAAATCACTGCGGGTAGTACCACCGGGACTAAATAAGGAGGTACGATTATTTACATTAAACCAGTTGTAACCACTTGCCGGATCAACTATCTGGGTTTTGAGTAAACCTATATTCAGCTGCCTGGGCAAGCCATAAGTTACAAACGCGTTTTGGTTTTGGGCGGGTGAATTATGATTAAGTGTAGCGTTATAAGTACTTACCAATTTTAACCTCACCCGATTGGTAACCTTAACATTGGCGCTTAGGTTAAAATTGTTACTGGTTATCTTATAGCCTAAAAATATACCCTTATAGTCGTCATGTGTATAAGAAAAGCGTATGTTGGCATCAGGGCCACCACCCGCTACCGCTATATTGGCAGAATTGGTGTAGCCATTTTGGTATATTTCATTGATATTGTTAGGCTGTGGAGAATAGGGGCGCATCACACCATCATACCACAATATCTGGCGTCCATCCATTTTGGGGCCAAAGTTATAGCCGGTAGGGGCATATGCCTGCTTCCCGTTTTTTAGATAAAAGCCTTCAGCATCCTGTTGAGTGCCATAATTGTATACCCCCCAGGGCACGGGGAAGCCAGACCCAAATTCGTTTTGAAACTTCTGCTGTACCCAGGGCCTGTTTACCGAAGATGTAAGATTGGCTTCCACCCCAAATCCGGGTTTGTTTTTACCACTTTTTGTAGTGATTAATATTACCCCGTTGCCGCCGGCAGCGCCATACAGTACAGAGGCCTTGGCTCCTTTTAAAACATCGAAGGATTCAATGTCATCTATATTCAGGTCATTTAGGCCGGTACCGGTACCGCGATCAATGCTTACATTGCCACCGCTTATAAATCCGCTGCCGCCTGAAATGCCATTCACCATCGGTATGCCATCGATAACAAATAGGGGCATGGTGTTCACCTGGTCATTCATAGATACGGCATTGCGTATACGTATGTTTATACCACCACCCGGCCCTAAAGCAGTCCCAGTAACCTGTACGCCCGGCGCCTGTCCATAAAGCGAGGTAAGGGCATTAATGGGCGAGCCTACATCCTGCAGCTTATCGGTTGTAATTCTGGTGGCAGCATAACCCAGGGCCCTTTTTTCGCGCTTGATACCCAAGGCTGTCACCGTAACTTCGGTAAGATCTGAAGACGATTTTTTTAAAGTAACCGCAACCGTGGTTTGGTTGCTTACATCAATTTCGGTTTTTGCAAAGCCAAGATAGCTGAATACCAATAACGCCTGGGATGGTGTAATGGATACCGAAAAATGTCCGTTAACATCAGTTGATGTTAAGGCATTGCCGCCTTTTACGGAAACGGATACACCAGCGAGGTGATTGCCTTCCGGATCATTTACGGTGCCCGTAACAGTTTTGCGTGTTTGGGCAAAACTGAGAGCTCCATAAAGGATAAGGAGCAAAGTGAACGCTAAACAAGTAAATTTTTTGATCATTTTGAATGGTTTTAAAAAAATGTTAATAAAAAAATTATAATGTTGGCAAGACTTTATAAATATTTTATTAAGTTATGGAAACTTATTGATCGCAGACAAAAAAAATGTAATATTTTTAGTGTAATGTAATATAATTAACTGTTTAACGTTTTAGCGGTTTCTAATAAGGAAAATTCTCCGTCTTAATTGGTGGATATTGGAGGTGCAGAGGGGGAACAGGTTATTGTAAATGAAAATAACGGCTGTTTATTTTGTGCTTAGGTCACAAGTGACCCCTTACCCACTGGACTACAACGCAAGACCTGCGCCAAGAAGGGGGCGTGATCTTAAGAAGAATTTAATGGAAATATTATCCCTGAAAAAAGAAGAAGGCTTTCCTATACCGAGATATTTAATTATTAATAAAGAAGGTAAGATTATTTCACCAGATGCCTCGCGGCCAAGTAATATGAAAGTGCTTTCATATGAATTGAATAAGCTACATTAGCTTATTTTTTTAAGAGAGGAGATAGCATCAAATTACATGGTCATGCTGCAGAGCGCAACATGACCATGTAATTTGATGCTGTCCTTTTCAGGATTTGAAATAAGTTCCCTGTTCCAGATCGGAAATAAGGCTAATGCCGTTTGGTTGCCAGCCCAGTTGTTCGCGGGTTTGGACGCTGGAAACCAGGTTGTCCATACCTGCAAAATGGCCGAACCAGCCAAAATGCTCATTGGCTTCTTCATGTGTTTTGCTCACAACCGGTACATTCAGTTGCCTGCCGATCACTCCGGCGATGTCGCGGAAGGGTACACCTTCTTCAGCAACTGCATGATACCTGGCACCTGCAGCTCCTTTTTCCAGAGCGAGCCGGTATAAGCGGGCTGCATCCAGGCGGTGTACAGCTGCCCATCGATTATGGCCCTCCCCCACATAAGCCGCAACCCCTTTTTCGCGGGCAATACCAATTAGCACCGGTACAAAGCCATGGTCGCCATCGCCATGTACGGTAGGTGGCAGGCGTAATAGTATGGTATGTACACCCTGGGCCGCTATGGCCATTGCGGCTTCTTCTGTAGCTACGCGGGGGAAGGATGAGGCATCGAAATTGGGTATAATATCTTCCGTAGCCTTTGGGTTGCCCCTAAGCAGTCCGGTACCAGAGGTAATAATAAACGGACGATCGGATCCGCTAAGCACTGAGCCTATCGCCTGTATCACTTGCCTGTCTGTTTCACAGCTGGCTTTAAATTGGGTGAAATCATGAATAAAACCGGTATGGATCACGCCATCGGCCATGGCTGTCCCAGACCGTATACTTTCGAGATCGGTGAGATCACCGCGGTGCGCTTCGGCACCAGCAGCGATAAGGGCTTTTTCGCCCGCATCTGAACGCGTGAGGCCAAGTACCTGGTGCCCCGCGCTTAATAATTCCTGAACAACGGCCGAGCCTACAAAGCCCGTAGCGCCTGTTACAAATACACGCATGTTTTTTTGAATTAGATAAATAAAAATTAAATCGTTTTTAACGATTCAAAATTGGCCAATACCGCTCCGGGAAAAGAGGACATTTGACGCTGTTTTTATTTAGGTGATTTGCCGCTTCTGCGAATTTCCAACTCGTGGGTACTTGGCTTTAGCTTTCAGCCGAACAATCGGTGAAAGCTGGAAGCTTCAAACATGCATCCCACGAGATACGCTGCGTTAATTTCGCGGTAGCTGAAGAGGACAGATACAAAAACAGCAATTGCAGTAAAATATCGCAATTGCCGTTCTCTGTGTTTAGCTTATTGTTGAATTATTTTAGTCCGTAAGTAAGATAGCCGCCATCAGCTACCAGTTCCGTACCGGTAATAAAACTGGCATCGTCAGAAGCCAGGAACAATACTGTTTTTGCAATTTCATCGGGATCACCCAATCTTTGCATCGCTGTAGCGGCAGCTAAATGCGGCTTCGCTTCCGCGGGTACCGCGTACTCTAACCCTGGTGTTTGAACCGGGCCCGGACTAATAATATTTACGCGGATATTTCTTTCGGCCAATTCGTTTGCCGCGATATTGGCAATTTTGTTTAACGCGCCCTTGGTTGCCGAATAAACACTGGTTCCTGAATTTGAAGCGGTTGCTACCGTTGATGAAGTGAACACAACGGCCGATCCGTTTGCCAAATGCGGAATGAGCTTTTGTAACGTGAAGAAATGACCTTTCACATTGGTGTTAAATTGCGCGTCAAAATCTACTTCTGTTGCGTATTCAATCGGCGTAAATACCGCTATACCAGCGTTAAGGAAAAGAACATCTACTTTTTCTCCGTTTTCCGCGATCGCTTTTTCTAAGATTGAGATATCTGCCAAATTTGAAGTATCCGAAACTATTGTTTTCAACTTTGCACTGCTGATCTCTGTGGCTGCCTTTTGTAAATTTTCGGCATTCCTGCCTGTAATCCAAACGTTTGCCCCGGCGTTAATAAATGCTTTTGCGGTGGCTAATCCAATCCCTGTGGTTCCGCCTGTTATAACTACGTTTTTATTATTGAAATTCATGATTAAATTTTTTTATTGTTTACCATGCAAACATAGGATACTGAAGTTTATTTTGGTTACTTTGTAACAAAAAGTAACAGTAACATTAGGGTAACTAAGTAACTTATGGCTGACAACGTATGTCTTGTAGGACACAAAAAGGAAATCATGGCTGTGCACGATGCCATGGATGTATTGAGCGGAAAATGGAAAATCTCCATCATCTCATCCATTTGTTATTATAACGAAAGAAGGTTTTCTGATATATTGAATGATGTTCACGGTATATCAAACAAAATGCTGAGCAAGGAATTAAAGGAACTGGAAATGAATAAACTGATAAAACGGACTGTTTTAGATACTCAGCCTGTTACGGTTCAGTATAATTTAACCGAATACGGCAAAACCTTGCAAACTATCATTGATGACCTTGCGGATTGGGGGATAAAACATAGGAAGGCGATTACAGAAGATCTATAATAGAAGACCTGGGGTGCCGGGGTAGTATGCTTTTTTAGAAATTATTATCGTTTAAGCTGGGCGTGCCGCACACGGCTAAGGGTTTTGAGCGAAAGCCCGAGGTACGAGGCGATCATGTGCAGCGGCACACGTGCGAATACAGTAGGGTAGGTTTGTACAAACTCATCGTATTTTTCTTCGGGTGTGGCGCTGATGGCGCTAAAGATGCGATCGCGGCCTAAAGTTACGTTGCGGGAAATGAGCCGTTCGGTAAAATATTTTAAGCGGGGGATCTGCGCAAACAGGAGATTAAAATCATTTTTAGTCCAGAACATGATCTCGCTGTCTTCTACCACATCAATATAATAACGGGAGGGGGTATCATTATGCAAACTATCCGGCTCGGTAACCCAAAAATTTTCGGGCGAAAACTGAACGATATGTTCGGTGCCGTCTTCGCGGGTACGGTAGGTGCGTAACAGGCCCTTGCAAACGAATATTTTAAAACGGCATACTCCACCCTCCTGCAACAACACTTGTTTGCGGCGCACTTTTCTTTCATCGGCAAAGGAGTAGATTAGTCTGATCTCATCATCAGACAGTTGCATATTCTCCTTCAAGTAAATTTCAAATCCGGTGTGCATATAACTATCAAAAGTAAGGAAAATATGAAAGTTGGTTGTATTGCTGTAAGAAAATCACTTTTGGATGATATGTTGCAAGGGGTTAGGCTAAGTGCTTTTAATATTTTTGTCTCCTCAGGGTCTCCTGAAAGGGATCAGGAGGAGACTGGAAAGGTGCCTCTGACGATTGTATGCTTACTCGCTCCTTAAACTATCAACCGGGTTACTGCGTGCGGCTTTAAATGATTGCGAACTGATAGTAACAAAGGCAATAACCAACGCGCCCGCGGCTGCCGAAAGCAACATCCACCACTGGATATTTTGTCGGTAAGCATATCCCTGCAGCCATTTGTTCATGATGAGCCAGGCCAGCGGCGTAGCTATGATAATAGAGATGAAAACCAGCTTGATGAAATCTTTAGAAAGCATAGTTATTATGGTGGAAACGCCGGCACCCAATATTTTGCGTATGCCAATTTCCTTATTACGCTGCTCTGCTGCGTAGGCTGCCAGGCTAAATAAACCTAAGCAGGCTATAAAAACAGCCAGGGTAGTAAATGTCACAAAAAGGTTTCCCATGCGCTGCTCGGTTCGGTAAAGGGCGTCAAAATCGGCATCCATAAATGAATATTCAAAATGCTCATGCGGGGCTGTTGTTTTCCATGTAGCTTCTATCTGCGCTAACATCGCCGGTAGGTTATGCGTGTTTACGCGTACGCTTAAGCGGGCCAGCCAATCGTTTTCCATTACCATTACCAATGGTTCTACGTTATCGCGCAGCGAACTGAAATTGAAATCTTTTACCACGCCTATAACGATATATTTTTTCTTAACATCATTTCCTACACCTGTATAAAGTGATTGGTTGACAGGGTCGCCGTGATAGCCTAATATTTTGGCTGCTGTCTCATTAATAACTACCGCTGTGGAGTCTGTTTTAAACTGGGCAGAAAATCCACGCCCGCTTTTTAGCTCGATACCCATTGTGTTTAAATAATCCTCATCCACTTTCCAGAGTTGGGTAGATTGTCCGTTGTTTTGATCGGTAGATATAAAACCAATCGAACGGTAACCTCCAACAGGTAAATAGCTGGTTAACGTGGCATTCACAACACCCGGCAATTGTTTAATTTGCTGTTTAAACAGCTTGGTATTATTGAGGGTATTTACACTGTTAATGGTTAATACCTGGCTGCGCTTAAAGCCAAGATCCTTGTTTTGAATATAATGCAGCTGATTATAAATAACCAGCGTGCCGATGATGAGAAAAATGGATATAGAAAACTGGAAAACAACCAAGGTACTCCGGAGTGTGCCGCCTTTAAAACCGGCGGATAGTTTCCCCTTTAAAACATCAACCGGTTGAAAAGCCGACAGGAAAAATGCCGGGTATGAACCTGCCAAAATACCAACGAATAGTACAATGATGAGTAAAGCGGGCAGTAACCAACTTAACGTTTGAGGTGTTATGCTTAATTCCTTATTTGAAAAATGATTGAAAAGCGGGAGCAAAGCCCAGGCAGTCAGCACAGCTATCAAGGCCGCCACGAAAGTTACTATTAATGATTCGGCTAAAAACTGGAAAACCAGGTGCCTGCGCGATGAACCCAACACCTTGCGCACCCCAACCTCGCGTGCCCGATTAGCGGAGCGGGCTGTAGAAAGGTTCATGAAATTGATACAGGCCAGCAGTAAAATAAATATCGCTACCGCCGAAAATATGTAGATGTGTTGTATGTTGCCGTTAATGCCAAGCTCTCCCTGCCGGTTCGATTGCAGGTGGATATCCTTTAGTGGTATTAAACTAAGCTTGAAATAATTGCTGCTCGATTTAAACTTTTTATAATCAAAATCGGTATGAACCAGGTTTCGATCCATTAAGGGATTAAGTTTTGCCTCAAAGCGTTTCTGATCGGTTCCGGGTTTGAGCAATATATAAGTTTTGAACGGACTGATGCTGTTCCAATTGCCTTTTCCAACAGGAAATGAAGCCAATAGGAAATTAATTTTAAAATGTGATTGCTGGGGCATATCGCGCATTACACCGGTTACTTTATGGTTACTGCTATCGGTAATCAGGAAAAGCGTTTCGCCTACCACATTGGTACGGTTAAAATATTTTTTAGCCATCGATTCGGTAATGACAACGGCATTCGGTTCTGTTAATGCTGTTTTAGGATTCCCGGAAAGCATGGGGAAGGTGAAAATATCAAAAATGCCGTTCTCGCAATAAAAAGTAGCTCCGTCTTCCCTCACAGTTTCATTTCCTTTCTTGAAACGGATGTTTACAGCGGGGGTTATCCGCACGGCCTTTTCAACTTCCGGAAACTCCCTCATCAGCGCGTCGGCAAGCGGGATAGGGCTTCCTGCAAAATATGATACAGTTCCGTTATACTTAAGATCGGTATTTACCCGGTATATGTTTTCACATTTGGTATTGTACCGGTCGTAACTTAATTCATCAACCACAAAAAATATAATAAGCAGGCAAATAGCCAAACCCAAGGCCAGACCAAGGATATTAATAAATGTAAAACCTTTGTTTTTTAAAAGGGTACGTACCGCAATTTTTAAATAATTCCTGATCATAGCGTGTAGGATTTTGATATCCTAAAGCTATAACTAAATGTTTAGTTAATCAAGAAATATTTTAAAAAACTATTAGATAGCTATAAAAACCAAGCCTACTTTTGCTTCGCTATGTCAATAGTATGATCGAGCATCTGCATACCACCTTGCCAGCCCTGGTGACCAGGGATAACATATTTAACACCTCTGAATTTATTTTTTAAACGGGCTACTGATAAAGGCCATTCGGCAATATTACCATCGGCGGTGTAGCCCTTTTCGTTGGTATCCATGCTTTTGATGAGGCAGCCACCAAATAGTACTTTGGTTTGGGGTAGCCATATTACAATGTTGTCTTTGGTATGACCCTCGCCCGGGAAGTAAGTTTGCACTTTTACGCCTCCAATAGTAAAAACGGTGTCTTTAGTAAAGGTAAACTCAGGCTGCTTGTCATTGTGTTGTTTGGCCAGCTGTTTAGTTAATACGTTGGTGTAGGTTTTGGTGCCACTCTTTCTTAATACATCGAGGCCAGCGGTACGGTCGGTGTGGAAATGAGTGGATATGCAAAGCGCTATTTTTTGATGATAGCGTTGTTGGATGGTATCTATCAGCTGCCGGGTCTGGTCTTCGTCCCAGGGGGTATCAATCAATACGATGCCTGCTGGTGTTACTATATACAAACCGTTGGCCGGGAATGGTGTCTTGTCATCGGGCAAACCATAGGAAATATATACATATACATTGCCTGTTAAGTGTCGCGTACTGATGTGGAAAGGCCTGGTTTGCGCTTTGACTAAACCGGATAAAAGCAGGAATAATGCAAACAATGTATATTTCATAGCTCAAAATTATATTAAACGAATTAATTACTATCCGATTACGAATAAAGCGGGTATTTTTTATTTATTTGTAGTAAAACAATTAACTATGACATTACAAGCAGGCCAGGCGGCACCTCAATTTACCCTGTTTTCAACCAATGTAGACGCGGTATCATTATCTGATTTTAAAGGCAAAAAAGTAGTCCTTCATTTCTTTCCTTTAGCTTTTACCGGAGTATGTACCACTCAGCTGTGTACCATGCGCGATAATTTTGGCTATTACGACGGATTGAACGCCGTGGTATTGGGCATATCTGTCGATTCGCCTTTTACCCTGGGTAAATTCAAGGCTGAGAACAATTACCAGTTTGATCTTTTGTCTGACTTTAATAAAGAGGTATCATCCGCTTATGGCGCTTTGTACGAAGAATTTGCACTGGGCCTGAAAGGCGTATCCAAACGCTCGGCCTTTGTAATCGACGAAGATCAGAATATTATCTATGCCGAAGTGTTGGAAGATGCTGGTCAGCTGCCCAATTTTGCAGCTATTGCCGAAATAGTAAAGTAGGTAGCGGGCAGCAGATCAGCCATTTGGCGGGTCAAAAAAAATAAATCAGAAAGATATTTTAAAAAAGTTTGCAACGGATAGCTAAAAGTTCTATTTTTGCAGTCCGTTTCAAAAGGCACTCGTAGCTCAATTGGATAGAGCATCTGACTACGGATCAGAAGGTTAGGGGTTCGACTCCCTTCGAGTGCACTAAACGTTAAGCCTTTCTGTGTTGTACCGAAAGGCTTTTAATTTATATAGAGCATGCTAAATCTGGTATTGTTTGGTCCTCCCGGAGCAGGGAAAGGGACTCAGTCGCAAAAGCTTATTGAAAAACACGGTTTGATACACCTTTCAACAGGCGACCTTCTACGCGGCGAAATTGCACAAGGAACAAAGCTTGGTTTAGAGGCAAAGAAACTGATGGATGAGGGGATGCTGGTTCCGGACGAGGTAGTTATAGGCATGATCAGCAATAAGCTGGATGCCAATAAGGATGCCGAGGGATTTATATTTGATGGCTTTCCACGTACCGTAGCGCAGGCCGAAGCATTAGATGAGTTGCTAAGTTCAAAAGAATCTGCCATATCTGGCATGATAGCACTTGAAGTAAATGACGACGAGCTGGAGCACCGCCTTTTATTGCGTGGTAAAGATTCAGGTCGTGCTGATGACGCCAACCCCGAAGTTATCCGTAAACGCATCAAAGAGTATAACGATAAAACAGCGCCGGTTGCTAATTTTTATAAAAACCAGCACAAGTTTACCAGCATAAACGGTATAGGTTCAATTGACCAGATATATGGCGCGATTGATGCCGTTATCGAACAATATTAAGTAAAAAGACAGTCCGCAAGTCGGGTAAGTCAGTAAAGTCCGGAAGTTGAGAAAGTCAAAATTCTTAACCTTTCGGACTTTACTGACTTTCAGACTTCCCGGCTAAAAATTAAAATACAATGTCGCAGGGTTCCAATTTTGTTGATTATGTGAAAATCTGTTGCCGCTCTGGCCACGGAGGGGCGGGCTCTGCTCATTTACACCGTGATATATTAACATCCAAAGGGGGCCCGGATGGTGGCGATGGCGGTCGTGGTGGTCACGTGATCATCAAAGGCAATGCCCAGTTGTGGACAATGCTGCACCTCAAATATCGTAAACACGTCATAGCCGGCGACGGCGATTCGGGCGGCAGCTCCCTACGTACCGGCAAAACCGGGCGCGACGAGATACTGGAAGTACCCCTGGGCACAACCGTAAAAAATGCCGAAACGGGTGAGGTCATCTTTGAGATAACCCAGGATGGCGAAACAAAAATATTAACACCCGGTGGTCGCGGTGGTTTAGGCAACTGGCACTTTAAAACCGCTACTCAGCAAACCCCCCGCTTTGCCCAACCCGGTGAAGATGGCAGGGAAGAGTGGAATATCCTGGAACTGAAAATACTGGCCGATGTAGGTTTAGTAGGTTTCCCTAATGCAGGTAAATCAACCCTGCTTTCGGTAGTGTCTGCCGCCAAGCCCGAAATTGCCGACTATGCCTTTACTACCCTGGTGCCCAACCTGGGCATCGTATCGTACCGTAATAACCGCTCCTTTGTAATGGCCGATATCCCAGGAATTATCGAAGGGGCATCACAAGGCAAAGGTTTAGGTTTTAGGTTCCTGAGGCATATCGAACGTAACTCGGTGCTGTTGTTTATGGTACCTGCCGATACTAACCGCACCATTAAAGAAGAATACGAAATATTGCTGAATGAGCTGCAGCAATACAACGCCGAGCTGATGCATAAACCCCGTGTTTTAGCCGTTACCAAAATGGACATGCTCGATGATGAGCTGCAGGCCGAAATGAAAAAAGAACTCCCAGAGGGCGTTCCTTCTTTATTTATATCCTCTGTAGCGCAAAAGAACCTCACCGAACTGAAAGACCTGCTTTGGGCAGAGATCAATAAGGGCGCTTAGAGATAAGAACCAAGAAATTAAGAGTCAAGAATCAAGATCAGAAATGTTTTCTACTGTGTAACACAAGTTGCGCTTTATCCTGATTCTTATTTCTTGGTTCTTGACTCTCTTATCTCTTGCTTCTCTTTTTACTTCGCTGAATACAGCACATAATCCTTACTCAACATATCCATTTTAAAGTCTGTATAATCCGGGAAACATTTGAGCATGATGTCTGATCTTTTGCCTGCATAGCTTGCGGGGAGCAGGATAAATAGTGGTCCGGCGTGGCCGCGATGCACGTAGCTCTCGTCCTCAATATCGCTGTCTGTGTCAAGAGGATTTAAAGTAATAAAACGGTTATGGTTGATCTCCAACCCCAGATCAGGACTGGTAAATACAAAAATGGCGTTGTTGTTCTTTTTGTCGAGATCCGTAATGTAGTTCAGTGATGGCTGATCAATAAACATTTGGGCCAACCCCGATGTACCCCTGGCATTTACGTTTTTGTTTTGCAGGTAGCCCGGTACAAAATAGGTAAAGCTAAAAAAGGCGATCATCATACAAAGAAAACCAAATGCAGCCTTGTAAAATATACTGCTCTGGCCTACTAAATAAACCACACCCGGTATAATTAACAGGCCAATTAAGCGCAGGTGCCTGGCTTCGTAAGATATGTACGCTTGTTTTAAAAAGTTATAGCCAAAAAACAATGTGGCAACGGCATAAAAAACCATAAGCATTAAGGCGTATTTTTTATTCGGCACTTTACGCACTATCCGTATAACCAACAAAACACTTAATATCGCGGTCAATACCACGGTGAATACCGACCAAAAATGGCTTAGCAAAGGAGCATCATCATGATATATCAAGCCGCCCACGATATCATCAACAGAAAAACCGGCCAATATAGGTGAGGCTAGTGGGAAGCTGAAGGTTTCCCAGGCCAGTTTGATGCCACCGGCACCCGAGGCGGGTGTACCGCCTTTGGATAGGTAAAACTTGTATATTGTAACCAATGACAGCACAGCTGGTATACCTATCCAGAACCCTTTTTTTACCCACCCCCAAAAACTGGTTTGACCGGAGGATAAGTTGATCCATAAATAAACGCAGCCTGCTCCGTATACCCATAAAAACGATGATTTGCAGCAAAAGCCAATCCAGCCCGAAAGTATCAGGAATACAACTATTTTCCATCCTGGTTTATCAATAGCCGCGCAACCATACAGAAACCATCCGGCGAAGCCGAAAAGCAGGATCTCGCCGCCATTATAAAAAATATAGGGTACTATAAAGGCTTGCTGGCAAGCAATAACCAATACACTTACAGCCGCCACAAGCGGTGTAAATCCCACTTTTTTGAAAAGCAGGTAAAAGCCAGCCAAACCCGACAGGCTGAACAAGATAACAGTAACCGCGGCAGCCTTACCGGTATTGATGCCTAAAAGCAATTTAAAAACGTAAGGAAAAAGATATTGACCCGGTGACCACCAAGCCAAAAACTCAGCGGAGTTTTTAGCTACATCGGCCGGATCGGGTTTTATGACCATGTTAAAGCCGCCACCCATTTGCATGGCGCGCAGCACCTGGAAACCCCAACAGGAATCCGGAAAAATAGACGTGGGATACAGGTATATCATGATACCCAGGATAAGTACCAGGATACCCAGGGCAGCTAAAATAATTTGGTGGATGTGAGACTTTTGCACTGACATAAATGAGCTTAGGTTTGATGTGTAATAATACGGTCGCGGATCTTGACGGCTGGATTACCCTGGTAAACGCTGTAGGCATCGAGGTTTTGGGTAGCTACGGAGCCGCTGGTTAGTACGGCATGGCTGGCAACGGTTATCCCCAGGTTTACTATGGCGCCGGCACCTATCCAGGCTCCATCTTCTATAATAAGTGGTTTGGTTATCAGGTTAAAACTTGTTTTTTTATAATCGTGACTGCCGGTGAGCAACACCACCCCCTGCGAAAGGCATGCGTGGCTGCCGATGCTGACGCCGACAAGATTATCTATCCATACCTTTTCGCCTATCCAGCTTTGATCACCAACACGCAGGTGCCAGGGATATTTGATATTAACACATGGTTTAATGGTTACATTTTTGCCCACCTTCGCGCCAAATAGCCGTAGCAGAAACACCTTGAACCCATTGATGGGCACCAGGCTGGTTTTAAAGAACAGTGCATTCACATAAAACCATAATAACCTTTTTACAGCATTGCCACCCGGATGAAAAGGCGAATTGTTATAAGTAGACAGGTCGGTTTTATGCATACGTTTTGATAAGAGAGTTAAGAATCAAGAGTCAAGAAAAAGTACCTCGCACTTGTTTATAATTTCAATAAAGGAATAAGTTTTTTTAGATCATTTGTTTCGCCTTTATCTTGACCCTTAACTCCTGGTTCTTGACTCTTGATTCTTAACTCTTGGCTCTCTTTTTACCCAAAAGTAAAGACTGATCAAAATCAATAAATAGATAACAATATTAAAAATAGTATGATGATCAAATATCCCGTTTGTTTTTTTACTCCAAAACAAGGCTAACAGCACAAACCTGATAATGTTTAAAAACTGGATACCAAATAATCCCAGGATCAAAAACAGGAGTTTGGATTTTAACTGTTTGGGATAAGCGATCACAAAGGCCGAAAAAAAGCTCATTACCCCCAGCCCCAGGCAATCATAGGCTAAGCGGATAGAGCCTTTGCCTGCTACTAACAGATCAAGTTGATTATGAATCACATCAAACCCCATTACCCTAAGTACAAAGGCACTGCCCGATAGTAAAAGGGAGCGCAAAGCCTGTATGTAATTTAAATATGTGGCTAAAAAAGCATTATAATGATTGCCATGACTGGTTAAACCCAGGAACAGGATATTGAAATAATAAAATAACAGAAATAGGATGATAAACTTTAAAGCGAATTTTATAGGGGAGATCTGATCACCGGCAGACCTTTTTTTATTGGAGCTAAGTATTTCATCAATTTTTACATCAATAATAAGCCGGAACCAGAATCCCTGTAAAAAATGAAATATGATACCCGTACGCCCGTCCAGTACCCCCAACTGAAAAGTCATGCGGTAACCAAAGTACAACCATGGGCGTAAATATCTTGGTAATTGCCACCATAAGCGCTTAAGCCAGGCGGTACGTTCATCGGGCGAGCCCAACAGGTTTGGTTTAATGGTTTGATGCCTGAGGTTTTGCATGCGTTCTACCTCTTCGCGCGCCGCCAGGTCGCTGTAACGGTTATGTTTATCTATCCAAAAGCTGATATTGTTTTCTTTCAGATTTTCCTCTAAAATATGGCCGCTTTTCCAAACTGTGGTTTTGCCCGGAACGATGAAACGGTGGTCCATCCCCTCATTCAGGTCGGAGTACCCAACCTTATACCTGAACATTTTGAGCAGATAGATAGGGTAGTATCCTCCATGTTTTATCCAGCGGCCCTTGAAAAAATTTTTCCGGTTAAAGTAGATGCCGTCAATATCCCGGTGTTCTGCATCATTAAAATTCAGGAGCAGCTCTTTTAGCTCCGGGGTAACTATCTGGTCGGCATCAAAGCAAATAACCCAGGGGGTTTGTATATCAAAGCTCTTTAACGCATGGTCCCATTGTTTGGGATGGTTTTCAAAGGGGTGCTGCTGTATAACTGCCCCGGCTTGTTGCGCTATTTGGATGGTTTGATCGGTACTGCCCGAGTCCAGTATAAAAACAGGCGCGCTCAGTGGAGTTATCGACTCCAGTAAACGGGGTAAATGCAGCTCCTCGTTATAAGTAAGTATGATGATCGAATACGGAACCATCAATTCAATTTAGCTTTTATCAACATTGATTTCCATAAATAAGGCCAGCGTCCGTTACCTTTAAACGAAGTAACGGTAAAACCGGCATTTGACAATGCCTGGCTCAGTGTTTTTTTTGACCATAATTTAATATGCCCGCCCAGCCAGAGCGGATCCATGTGGCTGTCCCATTTGTTAAAAATACTGAGCACCAGGTTTTTTAAATAACCATGATATGGGGTTGATACCACTAACTCTCCGCCTTCTTTAAGCTGTTTTTTGCAGAACAGGATAAACGCCTCGGGATTGTACAAATGTTCAATAACCTCGGTAGTGATAATGATATCAAAAGGTATGTTTTGTAATGGCTCTGGTAAATTATCCGAGGACAGGTCTTGCACAAAAAAGCGATCCGGATTTTTTTGTCTGGCAATGTCTATACCTTGTGCAGAGGCGTCGGTTCCGTAAGCATTATAGCCTTGCTCAATTAAATAGTTCACCAGGTAACCATTACCGCATCCCAGATCAAGTATGTTACGATGCCGCGATTGATCGAGCATGCCAAGCAGGTCGTGGATCTGATAGCTTAAGTTATGCGTTGGTTGGTCGTGATGATAGCCATAGTCGTTATAATCGGCCATGGTTAATGATGTTGGTATACATGTTCAGGTATTGGTTGATCAGGTTGTTTTTATCAAAATCGGCTGCAATTATTGATGGGGCCGCTGCCCGGATACGGGTTAACTCAGCCCGTTGCCTGTTGATCAGATTCAACTGCCTGGCAAACGCGCGGCTGTTAGGTTCACATTGCCAGCCCAGGCTTTTTTCAACTACATATGTTGATAGCCCTACAAATTCGCTTAACAAAACGGCTGTTCCCTGGCTTAAACTTTCAATAACCACGTTTCCAAAATTTTCATCGTAGGAGGGTAATACCAGCAAATTGTTTCCTTTTAAAAGCTCAAACTTGTTTTCGTTTTGAAAGCCCAGCCAGTTTATGCTTTGCTCGTGACCATTGCTTTTGGCCAATTTTTTCAATTCAGCTATATATCTGCTGTCGCCATCACCGGCTATGGTTAATGTAAAGGGGAAGGTTAAATAAGGTAAGGCGTTGATCAATATATCCAATCCTTTTTTTTCTTCTATCCGCGAAAGGAAAATTAATTTGAATACGGATCCCTGATGGTTGCTATCAGTAGCACGATTGATCAAAGGTAGCTTAACCAGGTTGGCTATATTGAAAATACTTTTGGGCTGAACCAGGCTCAGCATTGCCTCCTGCTCCCTTTGGGTAGTTACATGACAGTACGAGCGTTTGAACAGTGGTTTGGTGAACAGATGATGAATGGTTTTTTTAATGCCCCTGTTTTTGTTTTGAAAAGAATAAGGGCTTAATGTTCCCCTGGCCGAGATCACAACGGGCACCCTGCGCCACACAGCTATGAGACAGGACAAAACCGAAACCAAATTCCACCAGGCCTGGATGTGCACCACATCATATTGTTTAACATTTTGCCAAACGGATTTTAACAAGGCCGGTGAAAAATGGGTATGATCTTTAGTGATCCGCTTAAAATAGATAACTGTAACACCATCTACAGTTACCGCTTTATTGGGCGCTACCGGCAACTCAAGGGTTCCGTTAGCGGTTGTGGTATATACCATGATGTCGAAGCCTGCTGTAACCAGTTGTTGGCATAACATGGATACCGACATGGTGGGGCCGCCGTAAATAAGCGCGGGTTTGTATGAAGCCGAGATCTGTAAAATTTTCAAGCCTTTTGCAGGATATGGGTTGCCGTAAGTATTTTATGAATGATGAGCATGGTAATATAACTCCAGAAAACGCTGTTGATCAAAAACTCAAAACTAAGCCCGCGCCACATGATCTGGAATAGGCCGCTGAAAATAAGCGCGGTACCCAGGATATAGCCTCCAAAAAGCTTTTCGGCCTGTAAAGCGATGAGCTGAGCAACGGCCCCGTAGACAAACAAACATAAAATGATACCCAAAGCTCCGCCCGAAAGATAAGCGTCGACTATAAACGCGGGTTTTGCCGATACATTGGAGAAACGGTTAATAACCCCGGCGTTGTAAACGCGTTCCATGATCATTTCTTCGGTAATGGGTTTTGTAGGCCAGAATATACGGGGGATGATGGCGGTTCCCGATTGTTTAAGCAGCGTTAAACCATAATAATCAACCTGTTTAGGGGTTGATTGTACAAAATGTGTAAACATATCTATTTCGCTTAAGCGGTTTACCAAAAACGACCAGTTGGAGTCATCATCATCCGGATCGCTGTTTAGGGTAGCATCCAATGCCAGCTGACTGGCTTCGGTGGCGTTGCTGTTACCCGACCATGCATTTTGCCTGAAAACACGGTTATACGTAGGTAAAAGAATAAATAGCAACAGCAGTAAAGGGATAAAAGTAAAGGTGACTGCTTTTTTATAACTTGGGTACAAAAATATTCCTAGCACCATTACGCTTATAATAATCGGTTCTTTAAACCCAGATAGGAGCGATTGATAAAAGTTAAAACAATAAAAACCAAGACAAATAAGGGTGTTGCCCACTTTTTTTAGCGGAATGGCAAATGCCAGCGCCAGCGTGCCCGCGATAAAGCTAAGCGAGTTAAACTGATTATAGAATTGCGACAAGCCCGGCACTTTTAAAAACAAAATAGATACCGGGAAACTGACAACAGCAAACAACATGAGCAAATTGGCCAGCTTTTGCGTATCTACCTGGTAAATTTTTTTAACAGGATACTGCATAAATACCAGTATACCTAAAACCATAGCGGCATGGCCCAGGCAATAATAGCGCTGGCATTGCGCGGTGAGCAGCAGCTTTTCATGATCAACCAGAATATAGCCTGGTTTTACAAAGTTTTCATAACCCATTACATCCATAAAATAAAAAATGGAAGTACAGGCCATGTATCCGGCAAAAATGATCTGCACTAAAAAGATGGGGCGCATTAACTGGCCTGCTATGCTTCTGTCGGCTGGGAGGGGTTTTACCCAACCGCTTAATGTGAGCCAGAATATCAGGAACGAACCCAGCCAGGCAATAAGATAGGAAAGCACCGGATCGCCTTTTAATAAAAAGGAGAGCCCCCAGGGTAAAAATAATACGATAAACCGCTCCAACGGAGCCTGATTAGTTCGCATGGTTGTGCTTTAGTGTATTTACAATGGCGGCTACTTGTTTGTCGAAATTCCAGTCGCCTATTTTAATTTGGGCATTGGCTCCTAAAGTTTTCAACCGGGATTTGCCTTTCAAAAGTGCGCCGAGTTTTTGGGTAATATCAGATAAATTTTCCGGATCAAAAATATCACCAGTAATTTCCGGAGTGATCAGATCGGCCGCGCACCCCACTTTGTTAGATACTAACACGGGCACTCCGGCAGCCATGGCTTCATTAACGGCGAGGCCCCAGGTTTCACCCGGACCTTTGGATGGCAGGCAAAAAAGATCGGCAGCCTGATAAATTGCAGGCATATAGGATTGATTTTGAAAATCCATAAAGTGGATACGCCTGTTGATGCTGGCCCTTGTTTTTAAAGGTATTTCCAAAATACCACCCCCTACCAATAATAAGTGTACGGTTGGTTTATTTAATGCCAGAAAAGCATCGATCAATAATTGTGGTGACTTTTTGTCTTCAAATTTACCCGCGAAAAGTACCAGGGTATCATCTTCTGGGATGCCCAACTTTTGCCGTAGGCTCAAAGCTTCTTTATGCCTGTCGATGCCAAATCTTCCGTTATCTATCGAGTGCGGGGCAAAGGTTAGCTGTTGGTCTGTCAATCCGTATTTTTTAAAATAGGTTTTATTATTAGCGCCCACATAAAAAGCATGATCGATATAGCGATAAACCCATTTTAAGAAAATGGATCTTAGAAACGCACGGATGCCGGGTTTTATATCGAGCAGGGTAGAGTCGCCCCTGAAATATATGGGTAGTTTATGATGGTAATAACGAATAGCTTTTAAGTGACTGTGATAAGCCCAGCCATATACCAGTAAGGCATCGGGCTGCCATTGATTGATCTGATCGATCAATCCCGGATTGACAATACCATTGCGGTGATGCGAGCCCGGATCTGATGCCGTGTTGCTTACCCATTCAAAATCATACCCCTGTAATAACGGGATATCCCAATCGACTTTTTGGCCGAACCCGGGATCAAACTTTTCCATAGCTTTTTCGCCCCAGGTATAAAACACCCTGACCTCCATACCCGGGCTTTCGGCCAGCAATTTAAAAACCGGGGCGTAATATTGTACCGGGTGGGTAGTTATAATGGCTAAGCGCATAGTTTGTTAAGAGGCAAGAGTTGAGAATTAAGAACCAAGAGAGCTTCTATCATGAGTCAATTTTTTTTCTGTCTTGATTCCTGATTCTCAATTCCTGACTCTCTGTTTAAAACCTGATTAAAAAGTCGGCACTGATTCACCGTCATCTGTTGTGCCGAATATTTGCTGATGGCTTCCTGGTTGTAGACAGGCGGTTCTGGATCGCCATGCGCTAACTGTGAAAAAAAGCTATTGATAGCTGCTGCTGTTACACTTTCATAATCATAAACGTGCTTTACGCCATACTCCCTGAGTATTGATATTGCTGAACTTTTTTTATTGAAAACTGCCAGCAAGGGTTTTTGCGTAAGCAGGTACGGGTAAATTTTTGAAGCCGTGTATTGCGGATCATCCGAACCCGGAATAAAAACCGCGTTTGCCTGTTGCAAGGTAAGCAACGTATGATAATAACTGATCCGATCGGTTATTTCAACCACATGATCGGCTGTTCCATATTGTTGGGCAAGAGGCAGTACGGTTGGTTTGCCCTGCCCTGCAGGGGCATAGCTGGTACCGATAAAATAAAACTTCAACCGGGTAAAAAAGTCGTTTTCGAGATTGCCTAACCCTTTTTGTAGCGCCTCAAATACGGGTGCAATGGCTCTGTGCATATCTGTGCCGCCACGACCAGCATAAACAACATTAACAAAGCGATCATCTAACAGGCTTGTAAATTTTGCTTGATTTTCACGAGCGATGTACATATCCGGTTCAAAAGCACCAAAGGTGATCACTGCCAATGGTCTGTTTTTTATTACCGGATACCTATTTTTCAGATCATCGATATAGCCTTCTGAAACACTGATCAAACCATCGGCGTTTTTAATGGCGATGGGTTCCAGATATTTATTTAAACGGTACGAGAACCAGTATTTGGGTGGCTGCTCCGCCCGGGGTTTATCCCGGTAATAATCAGAATGCCATGGATCCTGCATATCGATAACGTAGGGGATACCAAATCTTTTTTTCCAATAAGCGCCTAAAATGCAAACCGGGAACTGCGTGGTTGAAAAATAGATAAGGTCAAATTTCCTATCCCTTAAAAGCCGGTTAACTTTACGGCGATAAAACCAAAGCGACCGTAAAGCGATGCTCCCTAACCCCAATTTGGATGTCCACCGTTTATGAAACGCTTTCACTTTGTGGATCTTGATATTGCCGGGGATACTTTGCAGCAGCAAAGGATCGATAGCCATATCAACATATTGCTCATCCACCATCACCACTTCTACGTTCCATCCATGAGCGGCAAAATAAGGCAAACTCATCCGCACCCGCTGCATATCCGCTGCGTTTACCGGTGGAAAATAGGGTGATATGATGAGGAGGTTTTTCAATTTAGTATCAAGTAGCTAGTATCAAGTATCAAGATGTTTTGTGATATGTAACAGTCATTTTCTAAAAGTCGTGATACTTGATACTAGCTACTTGATACTAATTCTACTACGTTTTGAAATATCACACTTTCATTTTCCCAGTTCAACTCCGTTTGCCCCAATTGATAGTTCATTTTCTTTGTTTCCGTTAAGCTTTCCGGGTTTTCGGCATAGCCCAACAGACAGTTGGCCAGGGAGGCGGCATCGTTTTTTTGATAAAGGCATCCTGTGCTTGGGTACTGCTCCATAAAAAGGCGCTGGGCCTGGGTATCGCTGGCAATAATGGCCAAACCTGCATGTATATAGGTAAAAATTTTATTGGTAAGGCAAATATCCCTGTTCAGGTTCGGTGCTGTTTCGGTGGCCATGCCGATATCAAACTGCGCCGTGAATTTAAAAAGCTCATCCGGCGCAATAGGCTGATGAAAATGGATCCGACCGGTATCAAGGCGATTGTATTTTGCCAGCTCCGCGATCATTATCTTATCGTTATCAGAACAATTGCCCAGTAAATGTAATTCGGTTGGTTGGGCGGTTAGCGCCATCGCCTCAATGATATTTTCTATCCCTCGCTCGGGCCCTACAGTTTGTGAAAACCAGAAAAGTTTCAAAGGCAGTGTCGCATCAGTGCTTGGCCTCGCCGGAAGATCGGTCCTGGGGAAAACATTATTGATCACCACGGGATCCAGATAAGGGTAAGTTTGTTTGTAATACTGCGCAATAAGCGGACTTGCCGCGGTAAAATAGTCTGTCTGCGGGAAATATTTTTCTTCAATAAATTTATTCAGCAGATAGCCTTTTTCTTCCCTGGTTTTAAACTGGCCAGAGTGCATATCCTCGGCGTCATACCCAACTTTTGCACCGTTATATTTTGCTGCCAAAACGGCCGCCGGCAATGCCCCGAGATTGTGCGCTATGTACAGATTAGTTTTGATAGATCTGGCGACAGACAGTGCCTCCGCATGTGTTCGGGATATGGCATTTTCCGGGATGTCCAAAGTTTTGGTATAATTAAAAAGATGCAGGCTTGTTTTTTGCCGCAAACGTGTTTGGTAATAGCTTAGTTTTTCATGTACGGGATCGCCACCGCAATAGATATACACTCCTTTGTTTCTGTTGATGATATCCTGATCAAACTCCCGCGCCCACTCCTGGTAAAAGCAGCAGATCACCTTAACGTGGTAACCAAGTTTTATTAATGTCTCGGCCTCCTTAACCAGCCTGGGATTGGTACTTGGCTGCCCGGTAGTAATGAAGGTGATATTTTTGATTTCGGATTTCGGATGTTCGATTTCGGATTTATATTTTATGGTCGTGATACTTGATACTAGCTACTTGATACCAACTTGTACAATTGCTCATATTGCTTAGCCATCACCGCGGAGCTGAATTTTTCTTCGGCTGCCTGGCGGCAATTGGGTCTGCTTAAGTAGGGGATGTTGTTTACTCCTTCAATCATTTCGCTGGTGTTGCTGCATACAAAGCCGGTTGAGCCGTTGTTTACTACTTCGGGTACCGCACCCCTGTTAAAACCTATCACGGGCGTGCCGCAGGCCAGGGCTTCGGTCATTACAATGCCAAAGGGCTCGTCCCAGGTTACGGGCATCAGCATAGCGCTGGCGTTTTGTAATAAGTCATTTTTTTGCATGTTATTAACCGGACCGATGTACCTGATCTGTTCCTGATCGATAAAGGGCCTTACCTGTTCATTAAAGTATTGCTGATGGATTTGCTCGTCGGGAATATTGCCCGCGATGATTAGTTTTTTGTTTGTTTTAAGCGCAATTTCAATAGCTATGGCCGTTCCTTTTTCCTGTTGTATCCTGCCTAAAAACACCAGTGACGCATCAGCATCAACTTTGGGGTTAAATTGATAACCGTCCATGTCCACGCTGTTGTAAATGGTGGTTACGTTTCCCATTTGATTAATTTGCTGCGCGATGAAATTGCTACAGGCCGTGAAATAAAGCGAGTTTTTAGCTGCGATTTTTACGGCTTTTTTTACCTGTGATACTGTAGGAGGTAGCTGGTATGAAACTATTTTAGGCTGTTGAAAAGGCATCAGTGAGGCGATGTTGTTCATCCGGCCAAAGGTGTGCACCACGTCAAAGTTTTTAAAAAGCAGGGAAGATGTTAGCAGGTTGATCTTTAGCAGGTCTTTTAGTCCGTAATTTTCAGATTCCCGGTAGCCTTTGAGCTCGCAGCCCGGTTGCGAATCCGGATGTGCATACAGCGTTACATGGTGCCCCATTTTTATCAGTTCCCTGATCAGTACATACACCACGCGTTCTATACCACCATATTGTTCGGGAGGTACGGGTATCAACGGATTTACAATGAGGGCTATCTTCACCGGTTTTTTTGTTTTAATTCCTGAAAGCGCAGGCGTGTTTGCTTGAGTAAAAAACTGTAGGTTTCTTTTTGCGATGCCAGGAAAGTTTTCATGTAGTTTAATTTATGCCCGTTCCTGATAAGCCATTTGCCAATGATGATCCAATCGGCCAGGCTGAAATACCTGTAAAGCGACCTCTGCTTTATCAAGAAAAGATTGGCCAAAAAGAAATTGGCGATGGGGCTGGGTTGCAGTTTGCGATGGCTGGCCAGCGCTTCCCGAATGGTTGTTGCATTATTGCCGGATGCCTCTACATAACTGGCCAGCAACATGGTTTGTGAGGCTATCCAGGGGTAGGGATCATTGGAACGGCTGGTATTTATAGTGATGGCGAAATTGGCCAGGGGCTTGTGATTTAAAATGATGGGATGTTCAAAGCTTCGCTCCCTTACCAGCTCCATCACATCAAATATGGTTTCATTGGGTATTAGATAATGAGGCGCATATTTACCGCGATACAGCATAGCGCCGTTGGAGCTTATTGCTCCCAACACCTGTTTTTCTGCAGGCCACGAAAAGGTAGTTTTACCGGTATCGGCAGGCCAGATGATGTTGCCTGTATTTTGCCATTCGTTGCCCGGTTTTTCTTGCCATAGGTTCATGTTGCTCCAGGAGATATTCAGGGTAGGATTGTTTTCCATCAGCGTGATCATTTCTTCCAGGAAAGTAGGTTCCCACCAGTTATCATCTTCCAGGATACTGGCAAAGTCTTCTGTGCAACCCGCAAAGGCAAGATTAAAACTGGCGGTGGCTCCTATGTTTACATCATGAGTTTTAATGATGAAACGAGGATCATTTAATGATTCAACATAAACCGCCGGATAAGGATCATCCGGGCAATCATTGTGCAGTTCGCAAACCCAGTTTTGGAAAGTTTGCTTGAGGAGACTTTCAACAGCCCTGGGCAGCAGATTATTTCTTTTATAGGTGAACAGGTAAACCCTACAGCTAACCATTATTGTTTTTGATATACGCGGTTGTGGCCGATGTTCAGGATATTTTTAAAAGGCATATCGTCAATTAACCGGCAGGCATTTGATACGGATTGATGGCCTTTCCAAAACTTAATGCCGGGCAAATCGCAGGAGGCATCATCCATAATTAACAGGCCACCCTTTTTTACAAGTGGGGCATAGTTTTTTATATCGCTTACCACCCCGGCAAAAGTATGATCGCCATCGATGTAAATAACAGCATATTCCTGTTTCGATAGCTGATCAATGATCTCCAGATCGGTTGAATATCCTTTTAATAAGTTGATATCATTAAAATTTAGACCAAGTTGAGTGAACAGGTTTTTGATGATACTCAAATAATCAATGTCGTCATAATTGTTTCCGCTCCCCATATCATCCCGGTATTTTTTTGAAATTTTGCTGTGGAGGTATTGTATCCATGATAATTTTTGCGCGGAATTGCCTGCTAAGGGGGAAACGCCTGTAACCCGGAGTTCCAAATGCAGCTCTTTAGCGATCAGTGCCCAAAGAGAAATAACCTGGCCTTTAAATACCCCGATCTCTAAAAACTGCGGATCGGTGTTGATGGCGCAAACGTGTTGGGTTATTAAATACCACATGTACGCGAATGCCCTTTCGCCAAAGCCCAGGCTTTCGGCCTCGATATGATCTCTGTGATTTTTCAGGAAGGAGATCTCATTGGTTTTTTGCGTAAAATGCTCAAAAAGATAATCGTTGTGCGCTGCACTATTGGTGTACGCGTTGATATAGGAGCTTAAATTATCTTCCATGTGTATATAGGGCTTTTATTCTTTTAGTCAGTTTCCAGCCGAAGGTCTTTGCCATGATCCGGGTAATACCTCCGGCAGGGAAGGGGCTGTTTGATCCACCCAATTCCTTTACCCTGAGTTCGGCGTTATGGATCAGGTCTTTGTGGTATGGATAAAACATGTATATATAAGTTTGAAAGCAATCGGCCCCGATCTTTTTAATACGGGGACTACCTTCAAAACTGAGCAGGTGTGATATGCCCTGATCAATAGAATTATAGGCCGAAACGGCGCCCACTCTTGATTGCAAAGAAGATAAAGAGTTGGCGATCCCACTCCTGTAATATAAAGTGGCATTGGGGGTAAACAATACTTCCCGGGCACATAATAATACTCTGATGAAAAATTCAAAATCATTGATCAGGCTGAGTTCTTCGTTCCAGAGTCCCGATTGATCTAACAGCTCCCTTGGGATGAGCCACAGCGCGCATTGCATCATGGATTGCCTGTTGTACATGGAATTTGCCAGCCAGTCGATAGGTTTACAATCATGCGTGATCATGTCGTCAGACAGCTTAAAGGTTTGCAGGTCATCATCATAAAAACGCCCCCATGATGCCGAAGCAATGGCGTCCTTACGGGAGCCCAAACGATGTACCTGCTCCGCTATAAAATGAGGCGATATCAGGTCGTCAGCATCCATAAACTTAATCAGCGTACCTTTTGACAATTGAAAAGCCTGGTTGGCTGCTGCGCACTGTCCTTTATTTTCCTGGTGAAATACTTTGATGCGGGGATCTGTTAATTGCTTAAGGATACCGGCTGTATTATCTGTCGATCCATCGTTCACGATGATGAGCTCCCAATTGGTGTAAGACTGACTGGTAATTGAGCTTACCGTATCAGTGATATACTTACCCACGTTGTAGGCTGGTATGCAAACAGAAACTAATGGAGTATCCTTTTCCATTCGGAGGTAAAGTAGGGCAGCTTGGCCTTGAAAATATAGTGGCGCACAATTGGTGAGTTATCTACCTCAATTTTACTATCATAAAATATAGGGTACTGATATTTGTTCAATGGTTTGGCATCCTGCTTAAATAACAAATAGCTCATTAAGGTTTGTTCTACCTGTGCCGCGCCCGCATGGGGATAATGATCAAGCAAAGTTTTTGCTTTTTGTTCCAGATCGGTATAATCTACGTCGCCGTTGTAGGCTATAATACCGCCATTCACATTGCTGATGCAGCTGATGTTGTATTTATCTTTTAGAATCCTTTCATCATCAACAAAATAGGAATTGTGCAGATGCTCTTCCATATAAATGGCTGTTTTATTTTGATACGCATCGATGATCTGTTGCGGACGATCAAAAAAAAGCATGTCACTATCCAAGTGAATGGCCCATGATTTAATGCAATGGATATCAATCAGGCGCCTGAAAAAAGGGTGCCATGTTCTTAAATAATGGAGGGTAGGAAATTGAGCCGGTGGCAGAAACTGATCAAGATGCGCATCAACACTTTTGGCTGAAATAAAAGTGACGCCGGGAATAGCACGTGCCATCAAAGCTTCATGAGTTTGATCTAATGTTCCGTCGGAATAGATATTGATCCTGAGCCTGCCTTGCAGAACCCTGGCAAGCGATTGAGCGCAAAAAATAGTTTGATGCCAGTAGTTGGCGCCCGTTAAATAATTAACCTCAAGCAAATGATCTTTTGCTAGTGAAATGGGAGTAATGTTCATGGCAGCTTTTTTCATTTGCTGCTCACCCTTATACAATTTGTACCAGCCTGATAAACCAAAATGATGTATATGATACCTGATCTGTAAAGTTGGTTTGAAAAATATCTTATAGATCAATCGCCCGATACCCATTTAATTGGTTAGTTTTCTCCATGCCTGTGTGTAGTAATATTTTTTGGAAAGATCTACATAATGGTGCAGAACAGACGGTTTAGCATCACCAGGGGTAGGGTTCACTTTATAGGTATCCTTATCCAAAATACTTGACCGTTGATTGCCGATAAGCATGGCGGTTAAGGCCTGCTCCAGGTAATAACTGGAACCTTCTTTTTCTTCCAATTTATGTATCCAGGTATCTATGGCCGCCCAATCGATCATAGTACTGTTTAGCCCGATAGCGCCTACATTAAGTAAAGGTGGTATGGCATGGCCGCTCAGCTGCTCCATAAGCTGTTTTGAATAACCATAACTTTCCACACAATCCACCATGTGGATTGGCTGTTGGGGATTTTTTAGCCATCGGATAATCTCAGCCGGGTTATCCCAAAACAGCATGTCAGAATCCAGTACCAGTTTCCAATCGGCGCCGGGGAGAGCGTGGATATCTGTTAGTTTTTTTAAATGGGGATATACTTTCCGTTTTTGATATAGGTGGGGATACTGCTGCGTTGGTAAATGCTGTCGCAGGTTTTTATCTATTTCATCCTGCATAATGATTATACAGCCGGGAAGTTGTTTTTGAATTTGTGTTACCAGCTTGTTGTCAAAACTTCGGTCGTCAACCAATATAAATTGAAATTGCTCAGTCGAAAACTTAACAAGCGACCGGATACAAAATAAAGTTTGATAGAGATAATTTTTGCCGGTTAAAAAATAAACGGGTAAGCCATGAGCATAGCATTGAACCGGCGGTAATTGTAAAGATGCCTCCATCATTTGCCGGCGGCCGCGCATCATGGCCCGGTAACTCCAATACCCACCGAACCGACGGTATGTTTTTAATTGCGATCGTGGGTTACGGTATAAAATATTGATGATCTTTTGAAACAAGCGGTTACAGATTAAAAAAGGCGTCGCGCCAAAATAAATGCCTTACGTTAACGGTATAATGTCGACCCAGTACATTGTTTTTTGACATGGGTTTTATTTGCTGATTATCATGGTTGAAATTTTTGATCGCATCCATCGACCATAGTATTCCTGCAGATGTGCTTGCCATGTGTGCAAATATGGTTTGTTCGGTAAAGTAATGATCATGGTTGGGTAATTGGGTCAGTAATTCTTCGAGGTTAAACTGTTCATAAATATGCTGCCCATAAATCAATAACAGACCCGAGCTGAATTTATATACATCGTATAAATTATTGTTGAAGAAATTTAATGCCCTGTCATCATAGACAGAATAACCTTCCTCGCTTCCTCCGCATATAAAATCCCCGTGTGGTGGAATGTGTTTGAGGAAATCACCATAGAACAGGATATCGCTATCAATCCATACTACGGGTTCAATTTCTGCATAATGCAATATTACCGCCATCTTTTTCCCGAGCACATGCCCATGAGCATAATTGACAAGGGCTGTTCTGTTTTTTGCCAGATGGTATGCCTCCGTTTGCTCCCAATTGGTAGCTACAAGCTCTCCCGGCCAAAAACTTAAATTTTTGCAGATCTCTTCTGTCGATATGGTACCGTCAGAAGCGACGATCAGTTTGGGAAGGTTGTCCCAGTACCTGGCTATGGATAATATGGAAAGACGGGTCATATCCATGATCTTTTTGCCGGTCATGGTGATCACGGTTAAATCGGCCTGGGGTTTCGATGATGAAACAACTATCTTTTTATGACGGAGCAGCTTCCGGTAAAGCGTTGGTAAGCGGTAGGCGAGCGAGTTTTTTATCGTGTTTATCATAAACTCTTTTTAACCCGGCCTTCCAGCATGCCACAGGCTCCATGCCATTTAATCAAATGAACTTCGGTTTTCCAGGCTTTGTAGGTTAGGTAGGCTTTTAGTTTTCTAAGGCGGAGCGTTTGTTTATTGATCTTTTTCCATGGGCTGATCTGGTATTTTTCCAGCAATTGTACCCATGATCTGTTGGTATCCCGAAGCAGCCTGGCCAGGTACTCAACTTGTATCCTTTCTTTAGGGATAATATGTTTAAGCGCCAGTTCAGGAAAATAACCCAATGCCCAACCCGATCTTAAAATTTGAATATTGATCTCGTTATCCCCGCCCGATGATAAGGAAGTATCAGTACGGTCGGTTATCATATTTTGATCATCAGCCATGGCGTCCATATATGCTTGCAGCGCAATTTTTCTGATGGCCATACCTGCGCCAATAGGGGCCGAATTGGGATAGGTGTTTTCCCATCTGGTAATGATGGTATCCTCTCCAAGATCGCGCAGGGCCAGGTTGCCGTAAAAATCGTTTAGCCAGGCTGGCGCTTCATCTTCAAATTCGGGTAGCGATTTGCCGCCTGCCGCGCCCAGTTGAGGGCGATCTTTAAACAGATCAATGGTTTTTTGCAGATAATCATGTTGAAGGATATTGTCATCATCAACCATAACAATAACAGCTCCCTTGGCTTCCTGGAACCCTTTAAGCCGTGCATAAGTAAGGCCTTGCTTTGGTTGTTTGATGATGCTGGAATTTGGGAAAAAGTTAAGATCAAGATAAGTGTCAAAGCTGTTGGACGAATTATTATCCACAATGATCAATTCCCATAATCGCGGATCCATGGATTGTTTTTGCAGGGCCAGAAGTGTTTGATCAAGCCGGGTTAAATTGGGGTTATAAGTGCAGATTATGACCGAAATATCCATTAATTAAATTGATTGATCACCTCCTGGTAGTAGGCGATGGAATTGGAGGCCAGCTGTTTATCCGAAAATTTATCCTCAACCGTTTGTCGGGCATTTGTACCTAATTCTTCTCTTAGAGCAGGATTTTCCATGAGCATGGAAAGCTGATGGACAAGACCTGATACATCCTCCGGCTCTACTAATAAACCATTATGGTTATCGACTATAATATCCATTGCCCCGCCTGCTTTTAGTGCTACAACGGGTTTTCCATAGCCCATTGCTTCGATGTATATCAACCCAAAGGATTCATATCGTGAAGGAGCCACAAAAATATCGCAGCTGGCGTAAGCATCTTGAATATCTTCCGTATTCATCAGGCCGCAAAATATCACTTTACTGGTAGTATTCGCTGGGTATTGATCGCGGAAAGTTTTTTCATAAGATTTATCCTCATCATTTCCTATCAGCTTAAAAATTACATTTTCATATTTTTCCAATACCGGCGGTATCGCAGCTAATAATAGATCGATGCCTTTTCTATACTCCAAACGCCCAACAAACAATATTTCGATCTGATCACTATTTTGAGCTTGAACCGTCGGCAAAACCGGCAAAGGAATACCATGAGGAATGATCTGAAAACTACCGGCGCTAATACCATACAAACTTTCCATTGCCACTGCGTGAGGATGGGTATGGGTAACCAGGTAGTCGCTTTTTTTTAGCATGGCTATCTCCATATTTCCGAGCCTTTGCTGAAGCCGTGATTTAAAGGGATAGTATTCATCCATGATCTGTAAAAAGGTTGTACTCACGCGTACCACAATGGGTATCCGCGTTTTTTTTGCCAAAAGATTAAAATAGCACAACGCGTAATAATTGGTTGTTTCAATAACATCAAGCCCATACTCTTTAATCACTTTGTTCAGGATCTTAAAAACAGTGCGCATGCATCGTAACTTAAGCAGGAAATCCAAAACGGTCCATTTGTTTTTCAAGAGCTTGTGAGCATAAGCCGGTAAAGCTATTGGATAAGTTAGTAAGGTGATCAAGGGACTTATCTGCTGTTGCTGTATCTGATCGCCTTTGCTATAGGATGGCCGGATATGCAAAATAACCACATGATGACCTTGCTTTGCCAGGGCATGGGCCAAAATGCCGAAGTGATTGGCTATCCCACTATTCAGCGTTTGTTTATCCGGATAGTAAGGTGTAACTAAGCCAATGTTCATCCAGAAATAATGACTGAATTAGTGTAATGGTTATTTAGTGATTTTTTCATGATCACTTTTAAATGTTTTATTTACCTCCTGTACCCAGATATCAAAACCCAGCGGGTTCCAGTGGGCATCGCTTAAAAAATATAGATTGTGTCTATCTGTTTTAAATATTTTATAGATACTAATGATGGGTAAGTCTGTTTGTTGCTCTACCCGTTCCAGCAGATGATTGTAGGGCATCCGGTTTTCATCATAAACAGATACCGGATTGGGTACAATACTTAGAAATACTTTTTTAAACCCGATTGCCTGGTAATAGTTTTGGGCTTTTGTAAGGTTTGTGGTGATGCTATCAATTTGCCGGTTGCTTTTATACCGGAATGCCGAATGGATATCTCCGGTATCCACTGTGATGTTTAATAGTAATCTTTTTTTGTCGGTACTCACCGCTACCTCCTTGGCAACCCGGCCAAATAAATGGTAATTGAGTGAAGCTTTTAATTCTTTTATCGGGGTAAATAATCTGTCATCAAATAGTACAAGCTCCAGGTTCCGGCTCAGGTCCTTGTTGAAAATGATTTTTCCTAACCTGTTAAAAACAGAAAGCGAGGCGGGCGTATTTACTTTTTGTTCAACAGGTGTATAGTGTTTGGCTTTGATGTCATTTTTCGCCCATCGTATTTCATCGGTTTTGTTGATGTCGTAGCCGTTTAGGTTACGCTCGGCAAACTCCATGATCAGAAAATTTTGTTTGGTGCTGTCTAACCGAATTGGTCCGAATGGGAATCTTCTGTCTAAGAAGATAACATTATCAAAGCCATCAAACGCGCTGGTTAAGGTTTTATCGGCCAAAAAACTATCGCCGATAATATAGAGCACCCGTTTTTGAGGATTCGCCCTGTTTACGGAATGGTATTTTTTAAATGGGTCCAGCCTAAATCGGTATTGAGGCAAATAGCATAGACCGTAAAGGTCGCCATAAGCCCAGCGGTCCGACTGCACAAAAATGCGCTGATACAATGACCTGGGGCCATGGTTGTCATTCAAATGATCAAAATACCGGTCGTTTTTAATACGGTTGATGAACGACTGGTTCATAGCGGTTAGCAGTATCAGCGTGCTAAAAACTAAAACCAATATACCGGCGACCTTCTTCATCAGAATTGAAAATAGATAAACTGCGCCTCATTAAATATGCCCAGGAAGTAACAGGCAATAAATAAGATAAGCGTTGTTAATAACATGCCTCTTTTTGACCATTGGGTCTTACGTTGCATATACCATTCGCCCGCTAAGAGGGCCAGTATAATGAATATACAATAGAAGATCTCGTTGCGGGGCATAATAGCGGCGGCGGTATAATGCAAGGGTGTTAAGGTGAAGATCTTATTCAGGATGAAAAACCCTTCGGCAATGGTATTGGCCCTGAAAAATATCCACGCCAGGCAAACCAGATTAAAGGTGAGTATCCATTTGAGATAGCTAAAGCCTTTGATGTTGATCTTGAGTTTTTTTGATAATTGATAGCCGATCAACAGCAGGCCATGCACCAAACCCCATACCAGATATTTCCAGTTGGCGCCATGCCATAGCCCGCTGATGATAAATACAATAAGTATATTGATGCAGGTGACCATGAAAGTTACCCGGCTGCCGCCAAGCGGGATATAAACATAATCGCGAAACCAGGTAGACAGGGAGATATGCCAGCGCTGCCAAAACTCCGCAATGTTTTTGGAGAGATAAGGCATGTTAAAGTTGCGCATCAGCTCGATACCCAGGGTTAGGGCAGCGCCAACGGCTATGTCTGAGTAGCCGCTAAAATCGCAATAGATCTGGAACGCGAAAAAATAGACGGCCACCAGCAGATCAAGTGCAGAATGACTATGGGGGTTGTTAAACACCGGATCAACAAACAGGCCCAAACGATCGGCGATCACCATTTTTTTAAACAGGCCTATCATGATTAAAAATATACCGGTGATAAAACCTGTAGTATTGAATTTGTTTACGCGGTGCAGTTGCGGTAAAATATGCTGAGGTCGTTCAATTGGCCCGGCTACCATCTGCGGATAAAAAAGAACATACAGGGCGTAAATACCAAAATGTTTTTCGGCCTTTTGGTTACCGCGGTAAACCTCAATGGTATAGCTCATGGCCTGAAAAGTGTGGAACGACAGCCCTATAGGTAATAAAATGTGCAGCAAAGGCATCTGCGGGCCGCTAAAATGATGGCTTAAAAAATTAAAATTATCAGCAAAAAAATCGAAATATTTAAATACAGCCAGTACACCAACGTTGGCTACAATGCTTGCCAGTAAAAAAAACTTTTTGTTGCTGCCCTCTGCCTTTTCAATTAACAAGCCTGCTATGTAATCAACTATAATGGTGAACAGTATAATTAAAATATATACCGGTTTAAAATACATGTAGAAGTAACAACTGGCCAGTAAAAGCCATACCCAGCGTAGCTTTGGCGTAAGCAGATAATACGCGCTGGTTACTACCAGGAAAAAGATCAGGAACAGTAGGGAGTTAAATAACATTAGGGGGAGGAAGCTTTAGTATCAAGTAGCAAGACACCCTTGTTATTTGATAATAAGAAAAAGCATTCAAAATCGTGATACTTGATACTAGCTACTTGATACCAAAATCAAACTATCTTCAATAATCTGTATAATTTTAGCCTGATGCGGTTCAGGAAAACGATGCGTTTCCATTCCGGTACTGGCCCATGCCCATCTGCCGACCACATTTTTAGATGATCCTCGTGCCATTTAATCTTCATGGTATCGTTATGGGTTTTGGCATCAGCATGCATATTGGCAACAGCCAGGGGCTGTTTTATGCGTTTGCGTTTATGGCCTTTCACCAGTCGTAACCACAGCTCATAATCAAGTGCGCATTGCATTTCTTCCCAAACCGGCTGATTGATGCTCGCTTTCCAAAAGCAGGCAGGCTGCGGTAATGATGGTATCTTTAAAAAGTAATCATATAAAGGCGGAACGGTCACCAGTTCAAATTGGTCATCCTTTTTATTAAAGGTGTACCCATAAATAAAATCTGTCTGGCTTTTTAAAAAGGTACCGGCAACCAAGTGGAATGTATTTTTCAGATAATAATCATCACTATTTATCCAGGCATAGTAGTTGCCGCTTGCCAGGCTGAAACCTAAATTAATGGCGTTTGATTGCCCCTCGTCTTTTTTGCTTTGCCAGTAACTTATCCAGGGCGAATATTTTTCCAGTATTTCCTGGCTGCCATCTGTGCTGCCCCCATCAATTACAATATACTCCAGATTGGGGTAGTTTTGTAAAAGTACGGACCGAATGGTTTCTTCCAGAAAATGCCCCTGGTTATAGGATGGGGTTACAATAGTAAGCTTTGGCCAGGTGATCCTTTCATCGTATACGCTTGGCGAGGTCTCCTCGGTCCAGGGCCAGCCGGTTTTATCACTTTGGGGTTGGGGCAAAGTTTCTCGTAATCCATGTTTGGTAAATGGTACCGTATGTAAAGGAAATGGAACTCCGTTTTTTTCTAATTTGGCACGATAATGAAGTAGGTTAGGCAGCAACATTTACTGTATTATTTTTGATGTGGATAGCCGTATTTAATGTATTTTTTTAGGCTAACCCTGTCTATCATTTTTATTAAGTCCGGATGAAAAGCTTTCAGCAGGCGGTATTCCCAGTGTTTGAACAGCCGTTTTGAACTGAGGCTATATATCCGGTTTATGTTGTTGAGATGTTTATCAAGGTAATTATCGATATACTCAAACCGGGAGGGGTTTAATTGCTTTTCGATCGATATCAATTCTTTGGACCGGTCGGCGTTATTCTCGTTTGATTTTTGATCGTTATGCAGCCGGTAAACAGAAAAGTATTTTTCTGAGGGAATAAAGTTTACGCCGTTGGCCTGCGCACGGGCAAACCATTCCCAATCGAAACCAAAGTGCAGATCCTCCCGGAGTTGCCCGGTTTGTTCAAACGCCTGCCTGGTCCAAAAGCTGCTGGGTTGTACAATGTAATCTCCGTGAGTAATAGCCCAGTTTTTCAAAGGGTCGTAAGAGGTGCCATATACCAGATGGGCATCTTCATTTAAATGGATGCAATTGCCAAACAACAATTCCGGTCGCTCATTTGATAATGTTTGATTCACTTCCAGCAAAGTACCTGGCAAATAATAATCGTCGGAGTTTAGCCAGCATAAAATATCTCCGGTAGCCTGTTCAAAACCTTTATTAATGGCGTTGCTCTGGCCTTTATCTGTTTCGCTTACCCAATAAGTGATATGCTTTTCGTATTTCCGGATAATATCCAGGGTTTCGTCGGTACTCCCGCCATCGATGATGATATACTCCAGATTGGGATATTGCTGCCCGATAACCGAAAGGATAGTTTGTTCAATAAACCTGCCCTGGTTATAGGAGGGAGTGATAACGGATATTTTATGATATGTCAAATCTGATACTTGATAAATGGATTCCATTGTTCGTCATCGGGCTCCCGGTACCGTAATATTTTAGCCGGATTACCGGCAACAACCGCAAAATCGGGAATGTCTTTATTGACCACCGAGCATGCCCCTATAACAACGCCTTTGCCAATGCTCACGCCGCCCAGGATAGTTACCCGGGCCCCGATCCAGCAACCCGCGTCGATTACCACCTGTTGATTGTTTTTGGGGCGCAAAGAATTTACCTCGTGCGAACCGGATATGATGAGCAGATCTTTCGCCGTTTGGGTATAATCGCCAATGCTTACGGCATCAAAGGCCCAGATGTGGTTATCGTGGCCCAAAGAAACATAATTGCCTAAAGTAATATTGGTGGGGTTGATACATTTAAAACCTTTATCAATAAAAATGGGGTGGCCGATTTTGATCCCTGTTAATTTCCAGGCGCTGTAACTTACCCGCGACCAGAAGCCTGATCTGTGGCTTCGTGGCGTTAGTTTGGCGATACCTAACATCAGAACCCGTGTTTTTGCGGTTAGATAATGTTTGACGGATCTTAATGTGTTCAGGTTCAAAACGCTTTATGAATTAGGTGACCGGAAAACGGAGGCGAGCCTTTTCTTGATCCTAAAGATCAGGTCTTTTTGGCGATAAAAATCTTTTATGGCCTGCCGGTCATCGTTGTAAGGTTGCTCATTGATATCAATGCGTTCCCCAATAAACTCAAAACCCTTTCTTTTGATGGGGAAGGGTTTTTTATCAAAAAACTCATCATGTACCGTGCAGGAGCTTTTGAACCTGGAATAAATTTCATTTAAAAAGAACTGGTCGCTGCCGTATACCAGATTGTTTTTTTCGGCAAAGCTGCTGATCATGGATTTCATGGGCACTGCACCACCCTTGATGCCCCACAGGCCACCCAGAATATAAAAAGCATGGCTTTCATCTGTGGAATGGTGATGCGGATGATCGCGCATGATATGGATCATATCATCATTTTTAAGCCATTCATCAACCGCCAGTTTTTCCCGCATGGTTAAGCGCGAATCGGAATCCCTGAAAATGACATGGGTGCAGCCATCCAGATCGGCAGCGTAAAAACGCCAGAACATCCCGTAAATATCTCCGGTTTTGTTGATGGTGATGGCTCCTTTTTCCTGGATGGTATGGATGATCTCCGGCGGAACAGTACCATCAAAATATACCACGATTTGCCATTCGGGATATAATATGGCGGCTTGTTCCACATTCCTGATCATGCCGGTTGTATACAGCGGATTATCGCCCCATAAGGAATATGCTATATATTTTGTCTTCGAGTTCGGCAACCTGCAGGTAATTAGTTGGGTGGAAGGAAAATTAGTCCGGCCCCTTTTTCATATTCAAAAACATGACCGCTGGTCATGCTGTACCCGGTATATTCTATAGTTAAAGCTTTCTCGCAGAACGCGTATATTTCAACACCCGGGTAGGTGAGATACAGGTTCATATCCAGATCTACCTTGTTCAAATTGCCGGGGAAAGTTATTTTATAAGTCAGTGACGCCTCGCCCTTGTTTTGAATTTTGACCCCATCATGGTGCCCCGGACTAAAAAAAGCAACCGGGTTGGAATCCCTGTCTAAAAAGCGGCATTCTATATCTATCGGAGTATCGGTTTTTAAGGACAGGTCAATTTTTATTTCGAACGAAAAATTATTTTCTGGATTCAGAACAAGGCTGTTGATTGGGCCATTGTTAAACAGGATATTGTTTATTTTAACTTTATCAGAAGAGTAACTGATCCTGTTCAGGAAATCGGCGTCTGTTTTAACGCCATTTTGAGCGTAATGATAAACCGTGTCTTTGCAGGAGCCGTTAAATGCAATTTGCCCGTTATTCAATAAGATTCCCTTATTGCAAAGTTTCTGCACTGCGCCCATATTGTGGCTTACGAATAAGACGGTTCGCCCTTCACCCTGACTTACATCTCCCATTTTACCCAGGCATTTTTTCTGGAATTCGGCATCGCCTACAGCCAATACTTCATCCACAATCATAATCTCTGATTCGAGGTGGGCCGCCACCGCGAAGGCCAGGCGCACATACATGCCCGATGAGTATCGTTTTACCGGCGTATCTATATAACGTTCTACCCCCGAAAAATCTACGATCTCATCAAACTTCCGCTTGATCTCGGCCTTGCGCATCCCGAGGATAGCACCGTTTAAAAAAATATTTTCACGACCGGTTAGCTCCGGATGGAAACCCGTGCCTACCTCCAGCAAACTGACTATGCGCCCTTTTACTTTTACCGAGCCCGTTGTTGGCGAAGTAACCCGGCTTAATATTTTAAGCAAGGTACTTTTGCCCGCTCCGTTGCGGCCAATAATACCAATGGCATCGCCTTGTTCAACGTTAAAATTAATATCGCGTAAGCTCCACACTACATCGCTTTGGCCTTTGGTGGTGCGGTCATTGGTTTCGCCTACTTTTAAAAAAGGGTCTTCTTTGCCGCGTAGCCGGGCCCAATAGCGTTCCAGGTCCCGGGAGATGGTGCCGGTACCAAAATCGCCCAGCTGGTAGGCTTTTGACAGGTTTTCTACTTTAATTGCTGTGCTCATTTATACGGTATCGACAAACGTTTTTTCAACCCGGTTAAATATAATAGTTCCCAACAGCAGGATAACGATGGTACTTGCCAAACTGTACCCCATCAGCTCCCAGCTAAAACTTCCGCGACCCATAAAACCGTATCTGAAAGTTTCGATAATGGCCGTTATCGGGTTGAATTTCACCAGCCAGCTGTAAGCTGGGTACTTGGCTTCGGCTACGGAAAGCGGGAAAATTACAGTTGTAGTGTACATGAGCAAAGGCACACCGAATGACACGATAAAAGCAAGGTCGCGGTATTTGGTGGTTACTGCCGATATGATCATCCCGAGCCCCAAACCCAAGGCCGCTATCATAACGAGGAGTAAGGGTAATAGCAACAGAAAAGCGTTCGGGACAATGGTTGTTCCTTTAAATAGGTAAATCACATACAGGATCATGAACAATAAAAACTGTACTCCAAACCTGATGAGATTGGATAACACAATGCTCAAGGGCATGATCAGCCGTGGAAAATAAACTTTCCCTAACAGGGCTGAGTTATCCCTGAAAACGGTGGCTGTTTTGGTTAAACATTCCGAAAAATAATTCCATATGATGATCCCCGCCAGATAAAACAAGGGCTTGGGTAAGCCATCAACGGGGATGCCTGCCAGGTTGCCAAACACCAGGGTATAAAGCACAATAGTAATAGCGGGCTGTATAAAAAACCAAATGGGTCCAAGGATAGTTTGTTTGTAAAAGGAAACAAAATCGCGCCGTACCAGCAGCAACAGCAGGTCGCGGTAGTGCCATACATCCCGGAGCTTTAAATCGAAAATGCTGTTTTGCGCGGTTATTTTGATGTCCCAGTCTTCGTTTTCCAACATGCTTATTCGGTTAATAGTTCCTGCAGTTTACGGGCATAATCGGATTGATTAAAATGCTGTAAACTGCGTTTTTGTAATTGCTCACGATTGGCTATTGTTAATGGCTGTGCCAGTGATTCATTCATGCAGTTATATAGTTCGGCAGTGTTATCTGTGTTTACAGACCGGCCCAGTTCGCCATTACGTATGGCATCGATGCTGCCATCGGCATTACCGCAAATAACGGGCAGGCCGCAAGCCATAGCTTCGATAAACACAATGCCAAAGCCTTCTTTTTTACTGGGTAAAACAAACAGATCGGCCAGTAAAAAATGATCGGTGAGTTCGGCTTCTTCGATAAAGCCGGTTAAAATGATATGCTCACGCACATCATGGTCGGTTATTAGTTTATTGATCCGCACATCTTCCAGCTCATCATATTTGCCAGCCAGGATATACTTAATACCCGGGTATTTATTTTTCAATTTCCCGATAGCTTCTATCACCAGTTCGTGTCCCTTATACTTTTCTGTGGAGGCCATGCGGGTTAGCGTAAATACAACCGGGTGATTATCGCTAAGCTGATAGCGGTTAAGCAAGCCGCGGGGCTTTGAAAACGTAGCCGGTAATGGCATCAAAGGATCAATAGCATTATTCAGCACCATACAAATATCCTGATCAATATGGTGACGGCTGAGCATCTGCTGCCGGGTATAGTTGCTTACACAGATCACTTTGTCGCAGGTTTTTATGAACCGTTTTTTGATGAATGAAAACGGTCGCCATACCTCAATACCATGAGCTACTAACCAAACCTGGCATTTAGGGTTCAGGGCCTTGATAATCAAACCAATGGCAGCCAGGTTAATATGGCTCAGTATAATAACATCCCGGGAGGTGAATTTTTTACTTGCCAGCTTTAAGGCAAAGCTCAGTTTGTTGATACCAAATCCCTTAAAATTAATAGCGGGAAGATACTCCGGCATCAGATCGGCGGTGTGATCATAAGCCGACCATAATTCAAAAGTCCAGTTGTTGTTTTGTGCTATCTGATTTAAAGTATAACCCAATGTGCGGGTCATTTTTTGGATGCCCCCGGTGGTACTAAACGTTTGTAAAGTAAGCAATAGCACCTTTTTAGACATGAGCCTGTACCTGATAAAGTGCAAACGCTTTGGACCAGTGCATGCCTTTATTTTTAAATTTTTTAATCATTGTTTGGGCTGCCTTCCCTTTGTAATGCCCACTATCGCTTATTTCGGGATGCGCTGCCATCCACTGCTGCAGCGGAAAAGAAAATCCCATTTTTGGCCTGTTCCAGATTTCTGGCGGCAACAGATCATCAAAGCTATTGATCAGGAATTTTTTGGGTTGGCCATTATCAAATCGTATAGATGGATCAATGCGGTTTACGACGCTGGTAAAATCCTCATCTAAAAATGGCACCCGCACTTCCAGTCCGTGATTCATGCTCATCACATCGGTATCCCGCAATAACTGGTTTTGCATATACAAATTGGTTTCGAGCCAGGAGGCATGTTCTTTATCATAATGGTTTGGGCAGGATTCCGAGGGGGTATCAAAAAGGATACCCCTCACCTGCTTACTGTCGGTATCCAGAAATTTAGCAATCTCGGTAGGTGAGAAAAAGCCTCTCAGTAAAAGATAATCAGCTAAATAATGGTTATTGGCTAAAAACGCGAGCTTTTTATACTGATCGGGTAAAAGGCCGCTGACAGTCGAAAATAATGCGGGACTAGCTTTCCGGAGATATTTCAAATATTTTATCCGCCCGAAGGAGGGATATCCGCCAAAAAGTTCATCAGCACCAATACCCGATAATACCGCTTTCAGCCCGTCCTCATGGGCATATTTACTGATAAACCAACTGTTGATGCCGTCGGTAGTGGGCATATCCATAGCGGCAATTATCCTCGGTAAAAAAGCATCAAAATCATGCTGCTGTACCAGGTGCGAAAAGCTTTGGCCTTGTAATTTATCTAAAATTACCCGTTGGTAATGCTGTTCGTTGTAATCCTGCTCATTAAAGTAGATGGATACCGTTTTTAGCTGCTGGTCTTTTTGAAGATTGGCTAACAGTGTAAGCAAGCTGGAATCAATGCCTCCGCTTAAAAATACACCAATGGTGGCATCGGCAATGAGCTGCCGGTTTACACTTTTGATCAGCGTGTCTTTGATCAATATGCGGGCTTCATTGATATCGGTGATCTGTTCCTGTTTCTGTGTTTCATGATATGGAGCGATGGTACAGGCCGACGAAGTAATATCCCAGCGTAAAAAATGCCCCTTTGGTAAGCTGAAGACATTTTTTAAGGTAGTGTATGGTTCAGGAATATGACCAAAGGCCAAAAACCTTACAGTCCAGTTGGGGTCTTTTTCCATAGCGATATCTGCTGCGGTAAAAGCCCTTATCTCTGATGCGAAGCTCAATGCCCCGTGTTGGGCATAATAATATATAGGTTTGATACCCGCGCTATCACGTACCAGGTAAACGAGCTTGTTATGGGTATCATATAAAGCGAAAGCGAACATCCCACGGAATTTAGCGAAGGCGGCGGTTCCCCATTGCAGATACGCTAATATGATCACCTCCGTGTCTGTCGCCGATTTGAATTGTGCGCCGAGTGCTACGAGCTCTACTTTTAATTCCAGGTAATTGTACAGTTCGCCGTTAAAGGTTATCCATACTTTTTGCCCGGTATCTGACATGGGCTGGTGCCCGTTGCTGCTCAGGTCAATAATGGATAGCCGCCGATGTCCTAAACCGATATGATGCTGATCGTCAAAAAATAAACCCTCATTATCGGGGCCGCCATGTTGTAGTATCTGGCACATGGCCTTTACTTTTTGATGGATCTCGTCCGGGTGCAGGCTTTTGTTAATTATTCCTGCTATCCGGCACATGGTTGGTATATCTTCACAGCTTCGCCCCGTAAGTCACAGTTGTATTTTGTAACTTATTATTTTACAGTTGTTTATGAGGGTCAAGAAATCAAGAGTGAAGAAGCAGGAAAATAATTCAATATGAAATAATATCCGGCCCAAAAAGAAATATCAGGTACCGCTTTTCACTATTTTTCTTGATTCCTGACTCTTGATTTCTTGACTCTTAACTTGTTGTATTTTCTTTATTGTTAAAAATAATAATTCCGATTAAAATCGCTCAATATAGGAGGCGGCAACATGCACAATAATGGAGCATCCTATGCTTTCCAATCTTAATATCAATTGCTTTTGCGACCGGTATATAACCACCTCTCCGGTCATTCCTTTTAAAGGACCCGCTTTTATAATAATTTTTTCCCCGGGCTGCAGATCTTCTTCTGTAATTTCCAGGTCGAGCGAACTTGTCATCAATAACTTCAGTTCGTTAATCTGGCGGTCGGGCATGGTGGCTGGTTTGCCCGAAAAATATAAAAAGCGGGATATTCCTTTTGTCATTAATACATCTGCCTGTGCCTGTTCGGCGATGTTAACAAATATGTATGATTTGATAAAGGGCTCCTCGACCCACTTTTTACGATCGCTCCATTGTTTAAGTTGCCGGTGCAAGGGCAAATAAGCCGATATTCCTTTACTGATCAGCGCTTCGTATGCTTTTTTTTCGGCCCGGGCATGCGTATAAACAGGGTACCATTTCTTTTTTACCTCACTGGTTAGCAGGTTCATTGTATTAAAAAGCTTGCTTATTTAAACCATTTTCTCACATCCCACCATTTGGCCTTGTTATCATCCAAATAATATCCGGAATCTTCGTAGCCGTTATAATCGGCATAATAATAATAGTGTACTCCAGAATTATCACCGGTAAATTTGGTAGTGTAGTATCTGGAATGTAAAGGTTCTTCCTCATAGGCGTTAAGCACTATTACGGTATTATTCAACTGATATTCCTGCGCAACACGCTGTGGCACGGTGGCCGCGTAAAACTTCGATCTTCCGGACCGGATCACAAAAACATTAACGTCGCTCATCCGGATCAGCGGGATAGCATCAGACACCAGGCCTATGGGCGCCGTATCTATCATCACAATATCATACCTGGTTTTTAACTGTGCAATTAAGGCGCTCATCCGTTCGCTATGCAACAGTTCGGATGGGTTGGGTGGCACGGGCCCGGAAATGATAAAATCAAGATTTTCCTGTTCGGAATGAAAGATGATATCATCCAGCTCGTTTTGGTGGGCCAGGTAATTGCTTAATCCAATGTCATTAGATACATTAAATATTTTGTGAACCCTTGAGCGGCGAAGATCGGCGCCGATAAGGATAACTTTTTTATCAATCAGTGAAAGCGTGCTTGACAGGTTAACCGCTACAAATGATTTCCCTTCGCCGGCTACTTCTGAGGTGATACAGATCACCTTGCTTTTTTTATCAGATGCCAGGAAACTCAAATTGGTACGTACCGAACGCACCGACTCCGCGAATATGGATTTGGGCCTTACAAGCGCTAAAATTTGCCCGTTATCTTCGTCAATCGGCTCCGGGAACTTCCGGATGATACCCAATATAGGTACAGAGGTAAGACTTTCGATGGTTTCTTTATCGTAAATATACGGGTTCATGATCCGTACAACAACAATAAGCCCCAGGCCAATAATTAAACCGAAGATAATTGCCGAGCGGTGGATATTATGCTCATCGGGCGATACCGGGTTAAAATTAGGCTGGGCAGGCTCAATAATGGTTGCTCCCGGTAATATACCGGCCCTGCTTATCTGGGCCTCCAGTTTTTTTTCTGATAAAAAGGAATATACTTTATCGTTGATCTCAAAATCACGTTGCAGGCTCACCAGGTCGCGCTGCGCGGCAGGTAAGGTCATGATGGTTTGATTAACCTGCGAAAGCTGGCTATCCAAAAAAGCGATGTTCTTTTCGATGCCGGAACGTAAAGTTCTGATATTATTGAGGGCGTTCAGTTTTATTTGTAATATCTGCTGGTTGATATCACGAATGGGCTGCGAATCGGTATTGTAAGTTTTTAACAGCGCGTTCTTTTCCTGTATCAGACCATCCAGTTTTTCGACCATAGCCTGTAGTAAATGGTTGTCTGACCCGGTAGTGGTAAAATTTAAATTCACGTTATCCTTTTCCCGGGTGATCTGATCTTTGAGCTGATCAAGCGCCAATAGCTGTATTTTTAATAATGACTTGTTCGACTCAAGGTCGGCTGCTTTGGAGGCTGTTGTTGTTGAAGTCGAACTTACATCCAGGATCTTTGACCGCTGTTTATACTTTTCAATGGAATTTTCGGACCCCTTTACTTCGGTTGACAGGAAGGCCAGCTGGCTGTCAATAAAATCAATCATTTGCGAAGCAGACTGGGTTTTTTGATTACGATCAAAAGACACGTACTGATTCATGATACTATTGATAATATCGGCGGCAAACTGTGGATTGGAGTCGGTTTCCTGGAGGCCGATAATATTGGAGTTTTTTGAGGTTTCACCAGTTGATAAGCCGGCCCTGACACGATCAACATAATCTTCCGGAATATTGAATTTAAACAGGTAAACCGTGTTTTTGCTCAATGTACCCGGATATTTTATGGTGAAACTGGTAGGCCCCACGTTTACAGGCGTATCATAGTTAAAGGTACTCTGAATTTCTTTACCCCCGATCTTGTATGACAACTCAAACGATTTCGTGTTCAGTGCTTTAAAGCCTATCTGATCATGGTAATAATTCAAACTATCAAACCTGATCAGTTCAATGTTCAATGGCTTTGAGGGGTAGATCTCGGAAGTGCGTACCCGACCCATGATATAAAAGCTGACACGATAATCGAGCGTTTTTATAGCACTGAGAATAAGGTTGCGGCTTTGTATTACAGAGGTAATGCTTTGGATTTTAGATGGCCCGCGTTCTGGAACGGTCATCACGGTTACCAGGTCTGATATTTCTGACTTTTTTTCTTCAATTTTTAAGGTGCCCGATGATGAATAAGTTTTTGGGGTATACCACAAATAGGTATAGGATATCAATACAACTATGCCCACAGAAGCGGCTATCCAATACCAGCGGCTCAGCAATATCTTGCCTATCTTAAAATAGTCGATCTCCTGGGCGGGCAGTTTTCGCTGAATTTTTTCTGTTTCTTCCATTAGCGATGGGAAAGCGTGAAAATAATTAGGGCCGTGTTCAACAAAAGCAATACTGGCTGACTGATCACTGATATGTTTTGCAGATTTTCGTTCCTTACCGCACGTTTGTTTTGGGCAATATAAATAATATCTCCATTTTGAAGAATAGCGCGCGGGTCATTAATGGCCTGGATGTTCCGGAGGTTGATCACCGTTACTTGCGGGTTTACCTGATCGCCCCGTATAATCTGAATGTTGGTTTCGTTGGCTTTTTCTGTAAGGCCGCCTGCTGTACCTATCATTTCTACCAGGGTGGTACGGTCTTTTGTTAGCGGATAATTTCCCTGTCCTTTGATTTCGCCCAACATAGTAACCTTAAGGTTTACAATTTTTAGTTCGATGATGGGGTCTTTGAGCAGGCTTTTGCGGTAAAGGCTTTCAATAAGCTTTGCCGCCTCGGGCCGGGTAAGGCCCGCCACAGCTACATGGCCAATAACTGGCAGGGCCACGGTGCCATCATCATCAACCTGGAAAGTTTGCCCGGTATTTGTAGTGGTGTTTCCGGTTGACGCCGTATTGCTGATAGGCGCCTCATCAACAATATATTTTACGTTTTGCAGATTCCTGATCTGTAAAATATCCTGTGGTTTTATGCGATAAGCAGCGGCAGCTGCCGTGATTTTTTGCGCCGAACTGCTATCGGGGCCGGCGTTTTTTTGTTCAAAAAGTAATTGGTATTGTTTGCTGGAACAAGATGTTAAAACAAAAATTATCCCGAAAAATAAAAGAGTAAGGGTACAAATGCGCATACAGACGAGTAGAAACTAAATAACTATAATTAGGGATTGAATTCAAAAATACATAATTTGCGGGTATATATATTGGTAATTCTTTCCCCAACTTGTACGTTTTGAAGCTCTCTCTGGTTACAGTAGTTTACAATGCTCAGGATACCATAAGGCAGTGTATCCAATCTGTTATCAGCCAAAACTACCCCAATCTGGAATATATTATTATCGACGGTGGCTCGACCGACAACACGCTCGCTATCATCCAGGAATATCATGAACACATTCATGTGTTAATCTCGAAACCAGATCAAGGTATATATGATGCCATGAACAAAGGCATCCGCCTGGCTACCGGCGATGTAGTGGGTATGTTAAACGCCGACGATCAATTTGCCGGTGATGATGTTTTACAGGCTGTTGCCGGAGTATTTACGCAACAGGATACAGAAATAGTATACGGCGATCTGGATATTATGGATCAGTACCGGCGCGTTATCCGTAAATGGCGTTCTGGACAATATAACCGTAATGCCTTTAAACTTGGGTTTATGCCGCCACACCCTACCTTTTACTGCCGGCGTAACTTATTTGATCAGTTTGGCTATTACCGTATTGACCACGGATCGGCAGCTGATTATGAACTAATGCTCCGGCTGATGTACCGGCATGGGGTCAGAAGCTATCATCTAAAGCAGGTGATGGTTAATATGCGCACCGGGGGCATCAGCAGCAAAAACTGGAAAAACAGGCTGAAAGCATGGCAGTATGATCTGTTGGCTATGCGGCAAAATAAACTTCCTTTCCCCATACTTACCCTGGTTTTAAAACCACTCAGAAAAATTCTTCAATTTCTTTGATTTCAACTTCAACTTAAATTTTTTGCACTCGTATAAGGAGTAATACTTAATAACCTGTTTTTATAAGATAGCCCCCGCTAACATTATAAAAGCATTTACATGATTGATTTTTTGCATTCTTACAACTTTGGGTATCAGGTTTTAATACTTGTCATATCCGCTCTTATAACCTGGTTAACTATTCCGTCCATATTACATGTGGCACGGGCACGTCATTTATATGATGATGTGGGCCATTTTCGTAAACAACATGATCACGGCATACCACGCCTGGGAGGAGTTGCCATGTTTGTGAGCTTTATAATCACCATGCTATTGTTTAGTATTGTTGACAAGGCTCTGCCCATCAGTTACTTGCTGATAGCCTGCATCATTTTATTTGCCATGGGCTTAAAGGACGATCTTTCGG
>Ga0209437_100255_pt1 | contig 82963 bp, 84 predicted proteins | sample AraplaL_Cvi_mTSA_FD_184266 | JGI IMG/M metagenome (GOLD analysis project Ga0209437, IMG submission 184266) | Arabidopsis root microbial communities from the University of North Carolina, USA - plate scrape CL_Cvi_mTSA (SPAdes) (version 2) | ecosystem: Host-associated > Plants > Roots > Endosphere...
ACCGAGCGTCTTGTTCGTGGCGTCGACCACGAACCAGTCGCGCTTGACGTTGTCTGCATTGGCGCTAAACGTTTTCATTTCAGAATACCTGTTCTGCCGCCGTGAGGCGGTACGCGTAATCGGTGGATCAAAGGCGCGAGATGATAGCGGAGCCGTCATCCATGGCGCAAGCCCACCGACCGGCGGGCTGTGAGCTGGCAATGATAGCATGATGAGCATGCCGCTTGAAAAGTCCCCCCAGCTCGCGCCTGTCGGCCGCATCGCCGAACTGGCCGACCAATGCGTGCAATGCGGGCTGTGCCTGCCGGTTTGCCCCACTTACGCGCTGGATCGGAACGAGGCGGAATCGCCACGCGGGCGCATCGCCATCGCCTCGGCCCTGGCCCGCGGACTGGTCGACCCCACCGCCGGGCTGCGCGAACACCTGGATCACTGCCTGGGCTGTCTGAACTGTGAAAAAGTCTGCCCAGCCAACGTGCAGTATGGCGAATTACTGATCGAAACCCGCGCTCTGCTGGGGCCGGCACCGCGACGGCCACGGCTGCTGTTGAACGTGATCAAGCGGCCCGCACTGATGCGCGCACTACGTCGATTCGGCGGCTGGCTTGCGCTGCGGCGCTGGAAGAACGGGCTGGCGCAACGCCTGCCAGTGCACTCGCCTTGGCGTGCCGCCTTATTCAACTTGCCGACCAAGGCTCCGGCCACACCTGTTCGAATCAGCGGCAATGACCGTCAGCAACCGCGACTCGCGCTGTTTCCCGGCTGCGTGGCCAGCGTCGACGATGCGCAAGCGCAACAGGCCGCGATTACCCTGCTGCAGGCGGCGGGTTTCCACGTCAGCGTGCTGCCGGCGTTCTGCTGCGGAGCGATGGACCTGCATGGCGGCGCCACAGCAGCAGCCGAACAGGCCGCGCAGCGCGTGCGCCAAGCCTGGGACTCCAGCGGTGCCAGCCAGTTGCTCTCGGTGACGCCCGGCTGCCTCGGTACGCTGCGTCGCGCCCTGCCCGGTGTCAGCGTGCTCGATCCGGTGGAGCTGCTGGCGACACGGGCCGAATCGCTGCATTTCCGCCCGCTGGCGCAACGGGTGGCACTGCATTTGCCGTGCACGCAGATCAACGTGGCACGTACCGATGCGGCCCTGCTGCAACTCCTGCGTCGCGTGCCCGGACTGGAAGTGCTCTCGTTGCCGCGACCGCCGTATTGCTGTGGCGCGGCCGGCAGCCACCTGCTGGAGTTTCCCGCACGCGCAGCGCAGCTGCGTGATGCGACGCTGCGGCAAGCCGCCACACTGGAACCGCAGCAGCTGTTGTCGTCCAATATCGGTTGTCGCCTGCACCTGGCCACCGGCATCGACCAGCAAGGCCTGCGCTGGCCCAGCCTGCATCCGCTGACCCTGCTGGCCCAGCAACTCGAACATAGTCATTGAAACAGGAACGCCCATGAACGTCCGTACGCTGAACCCGCTCGACCGACTGCTGGTCGGCTGCGAACGCGCGCTGGAAGCGATCGCTGGTTCGCCGCAGGCGCATCGGCACTCGCCCGCCGCCGGTCTGGCCGAAGCGGAGCTGGACGAGACCGAACGCCGTCATGCCGCCGGCCTGATGCGGATCAACCATACCGGCGAGGTCTGCGCACAGGCGCTGTATTTCGGCCAGGCCGCACTGGCGCGAGACGCCGACAATCGCCAGCACCTGTTGCATGCAGCCGCCGAGGAAACCGATCATCTGGCCTGGTGCGCCCAGCGCCTGCAGCAGCTGGACAGTCGCCCGAGCCTCCTCAATCCGCTGTGGTATGCAGGCAGCTATGCGATTGGGGCGGCCGCCGCACTGGCCGGCGATCCAGTCAGCCTCGGCTTCGTGGTCGAAACCGAACGGCAGGTGGAAGCGCACCTGGCCGAACATCTGGAAGAACTGCCTGCGCAGGACGAGCGCTCACGCGCCGTGCTGACGCAGATGCAAACCGACGAGATCCGCCATGCGCAGGCGGCGCAGCAACGCGGCGGCATCGAACTGCCGTTCCCGCTACCGCAGCTGATGCATCTCAGTTCAATGGTGATGAAGGCAGTGGCGTATCGAGTTTGATGGGCACGTCGCCTCGGGCAGCCCTTTCGCGAGCACCGACCCCTCACCTCAGTCCTGTCCCCACAGGGGAGAGGAGGCAAGAAAAAACCCGCCTTCCGGCGGGTTTTTCGTCACATCAGGTTGCGGCCGTGGAACAGTTCCTCGATCTCGCGGCGCAGCAGCTGCTCGATGCGCTGGCGTTCCTTGAACGAGAGATCGTCGGCGTGCGCCTCGAACAGGTAAGTGTCGAGGTCGAAGTCCTTGATGTGCATCTTCGTGTGGAACATGTTTTCCTGGTACACGTTGACGTCGAACATCTCGTACTTCTGGCGAATGTGTTTGGCCAGGTAATCCTGCACCGAATTGATCTTGTGGTCGATGAAGTGCTTCTTGCCCTTCACGTCGCGGGTAAAGCCGCGCACGCGGTAGTCGGCGATCACGATGTCCGACTCGAAACTGTCGATCAGGTAGTTCAACGCCTTCAGCGGCGAGATCACGCCGCAGGTGGCCACGTCGATGTCCGCGCGGAACGTCGCGATGCCGTTGTGCGGATGCGTTTCCGGGTAGGTATGGACGGTGATGTGGCTCTTGTCCATGTGCGCGACGACGGCACCGGAAATGGTGTCGCGGCCGAGCTTCTCGACCACCGGCTCCTCGGAGATCAGCATGGTCACCGAGGCGCCCTGCGGGTCGTAATCCTGGCGCGCGATGTTGAGGATGTTCGCGCCGATGATCTCGGCCACGTCGGTAAGGATCTGGGTCAGCCGGTCGGCATCGTACTGCTCATCGATGTACTCGATGTAGCGGCGACGCTGTTCCTCGGACACCGCGTAGCAGATGTCGTAGATGTTGAAGCTCAACGCCTTGGTCAGGTTGTTGAAACCCTGCAGGCGCAGACGGGGAAGTGGTTTGACCACGGACGGCTCTCCATGACCGGACTTCGGTCAGCAGTAGAGGCGGGTTAGCGACAAGGGTCCCCGCAGAATGGTGTGGAGTACAGGCAGGTAGCCTGCACGACCCTTGTGAACGGTGCGCGACAGGCTCGTCGCCACCGAAAGACTGCGAAGTATGCGGCAAAATGAAATGAAATTGAACCTTCGGCAAGCCGTCAGGGTTTGCCATAATGCCAATCTTGCAATGTGGTTACGGGCACACACGCCGCGGCTGCAGCAGCGGCCACAGCAAAACACGCATCTTCGGGGATCATCGTGGCGCAACTTAAATACCAGCTCCAACAGGCTTTCGAGCGCTCGCAGGCTCCACTCGGCTTTGCCCCCGATCCTGCCGCGATGGAACGCTTCCTCGGGCTGTGCCATCGCCGCCGCTATCCCGGCAAGACCGCGATCATCCGGCCGGGTGATCCGGCCAACACGCTGTACTACGTGATCGATGGTTCGCTAGCGGTATGCACCGAGGACGAGCAGGGTCGCGAACTGATTCTTGCCTACATCAGCCGCGGCCAGTTCATCGGGGAGATGGGGCTGTTCGTGGAGCAGGCGCAGCGCGAGTCGATGGTGCGCACACGCACGCCGTGCGAGATGGCCGAGATCAGCTACGAGCGTCTGTTCCAGCTGATGGAAGGTCCACTGCGCGATGAGTGCCCGAAGATCCTGTTCGCGATCGGCGCCCAGCTCACCAATCGCCTCTTGCGCACCTCGCGTCAGGTCAGCCGGATGGCGTTCATGGACGTCACCAACCGGATCTCGCGCACGCTGCTGGACCTGTGCCAGGAACCGGATTCGATGACCCACCCGGACGGCACCCAGATCCGCATCTCCCGCCAGGAAGTGAGCCGCATCGTCGGCTGCTCGCGCGAGATGGTCGGCCGCGTGCTCAAGCAGCTGGAAGAGCAGCGGATGATCGACGTCTCCGGCAAGACCATCGTCGTGCGCGGCACCCGCTAGGGTTTGCATGGCGCACGTTTGCGGGCTGGCGTCTTACTTCGGCGCGTAGATCATGTACACGTCGGCGCGCGCATAGTGCGAGCCGGCGCGGACCGTCGGCTGCAGCACGAAACCGGCCTGCTCGTACATGTGCAGCGCGGGCTTCAGGATGCTGCTGGATTCGAGGAACAAGGCATGGCCGCGACGCCGGTGGAATTCGGCGATCGCCTCCTCCAGCAGCAACCGACCGGCGCCCAGTCCGCGAAACGCTTCGTCGACAGCCATCTTGGAAAGTTCGTAGACGTCCGGCGCCTCGTGCAGCAGCGCGCAGGTACCGATCACCACGTCGCCAAGCCGCGCAAAGAAGATCGCACCGCCAGGCTCCAGCACCGCCTGCTCGGGCTCGCGCAATACCTGCTCGTCGATCGGCTCGATCACGAAGTGCTTCTTCAGCCACGCGGCGTTGAGCACGTAGAAGTGTTCCCGCAGATGCGGCTCGAACGGCACGATCTCGACTTTCGACTGTATCAACGTGGCGAGCCTGGCCGGAATCCGTGGGTGCAGCGGCAGTGTAGTCAGAACCACTCGACGCGGGTGATCGCCCGCCCCAGTGCCTTCTCGACTTTCTTGCACAAGGCGGGCGTACCGTTGACCAGCACCGCCTCGCTCGCCGGCTTCAACATCGCCACGTCGTGCATCGAATCGCCGTAGGCAATCTGCCATGCGGTGACGCCGTGCTGGGCCAGCGTCTGCACCTTGCGTCGGCCCACGTTGTGCCGCAGCGGGCGCATGCCGAGCCATCCCGGACGCAACTGAGATGCCAGTATCTCCAGATCGGTCAGTCCCAGCTGCTGCAGGATGCCGCTGACCAGCGCGTGCTCGCAGCCGGTCACCACGATCACCCGATCGCCTTGTGCCTGATGCCGGCGCAACGCCTGCAGGCCGTCGCGACAGAACTGCCGCGACCGGCGAGCCAGGCTGGCGGCAAACCCGTTTGCGGTGGCCTGGTAACGCTGCTCACCCAGTCCGAACAGCGCGATGCGCACCAGCACACGCGCCGGCAACCGGCGCGAGAACGGCAACTGCAACAACAGCAGCGGCGCGCTCAGCAGCGCCAGCAACGGGCGCCACCACGAACCGCGATAGCGCTCGCGGATGAACAGGTAGAACGCATCGCCGTGAATCAGCACGCCATCGAAATCAAACAGCACCACGCGCGGCAATCCGGCGCTCACGTCCGCAACATCCGTCGACACCAACGGCGCCTCCCCCTTCGGCATGATGGTCACGGCGTGGCGAACAGCCGCCGCAATTCGCTGCCCGGATCCTCGGCGCGCATGAACGCCTCGCCGACCAGGAACGCCTGGATACCTCCTTCGCGCAGGCGCGCCACGTCTTCCGGCGTATGGATGCCCGACTCGGCTACCAGCACGCGGTCGTATTCGATCAATCCCTGCAGCGTCAACGAGGTTTCCAGCGACGTCTCGAAGCTGCGCAGGTTGCGGTTGTTGACACCGATCAGCGGCACCGGCAGCGCCATCGCGCGCTCCAGTTCCTCCTCGTCGTGCACTTCGCACAGCACATCCAGGTCGAGCTCGGCGGCGAGCAGCGACAGCTGCAACAGCACGTCATCGTCCAGTGCGGCCACGATCAGCAGGATGCAGTCGGCGCCGATCGCGCGCGCCTCGTATACCTGGTACGGATCGATGATGAAGTCCTTGCGCAGCAGCGGCAGCGAGCAGGCCGCCCGGGCCTGCTGCAGAAACGCCTCGCTGCCCTGGAAGAAATCGCTGTCGGTCAGCACCGACAGGCAGGCCGCACCGGCTTTCTCATAACTCTTCGCGATCGCGGTCGGATCGAAATTCGCGCGGATCACGCCCTTGCTCGGACTGGCCTTCTTCACCTCGGCGATCACCGCCGGCAGGCCGGCGGCGATCTTCGCCTCGATCGCGGCGGCAAAGCCGCGGGTATCCGGCTGTTCCGCGATGCGCGCCATCAGCTCGGTCAGCGGCAGCTTCGCCTGGCGTTCGGCAATCTCTTCCGCCTTGCGGGCGAGAATGCGGTTGAGGATGTCGGTCATGGCATCTCGCTAGTCGGTGTTGGGGGTGCGCTCCGTGCGCGAGGTGCTCCGATCCTGCCACTTTGCAGGCCCGCGCGCATCCGGCAACGGATCTAGCCCAGCGCGGCAAGTCGCCGGGTGGCCGCCACGAAGGCCAGCATTTTCGCATGCGCCGCGCCGCTGGCAATCGTGCTGCGCGCCAGCGCGATGCCATCGTCGATGGAGCCGGCCACATCGGCCGCGTACAGCGCCGCACCGGCATTCAGGCAGACGATGTCGTGCGGGATGCCGCGGCGCCCCTCCAGCGCCTCCTGCAGCATCGCCTTCGACTCGTCCACGTTGTCCACCCGCAGGTTGCGGCTGGAAGCCATCGCCAGGCCGTAGTCTTCCGGCTCGATCTCGTATTCGTGCACCACGCCGTTGCGCAGTTCGCCGACCAGGGTCGCTGCACCGAGCGAGACCTCGTCCATGCCGTCGCGACCCCACACCACCATCGCGTGCTGCGCGCCGAGCTGCTGCAGCACGCGCACCTGGATACCGACCAGATCGGGATGGAACACGCCCATCAGGATGTTCGGCGCGCCGGCCGGATTGGTCAGCGGACCGAGGATGTTGAACAGCGTGCGCACGCCCATTTCCTTGCGCACCGGCGCCACCACCTTCATCGCCGGATGATGGTTCGGCGCGAACATGAAGCCGATCCCGGTCTCGGCCAGGCACTCGGCCACCTGCAGCGGCGCGAGGTCGATCGAAGCGCCGAGCGCCTCCAGCACATCCGCGCTGCCGGACTTCGACGACACGCTGCGTCCGCCATGCTTGGCCACCCGTGCACCAGCCGCCGCGGCAACGAACATCGATGCGGTGGAGATATTGAAGCTGGAAGCGCCGTCGCCGCCGGTGCCGACGATGTCCAGCAGATGCTCGGTGTTGCCCGCGACCGGCACGTTCGCCGACAGCTCGCGCATCACGCGCGCCGCGCCGGTGATCTCGCCCACGGTTTCCTTCTTCACGCGCAGGCCGGTGATGATCGCCGCGGTCATCAGCGGGCTCACTTCGCCATGCATGATCTGGCGCATCAGCGCGATCATCTCGTCGTGGAAGATCTCGCGATGCTCGATCGTGCGCTGCAACGCCTCCTGCGGCGTGATGGTGATGTCGCGTGCGGCTTTGCCGATCACGTCCGCGCTCACGCGGCCAGCCGCAGCGGCAGGCCGAGGAAATTGCGCAGCAGGTCGTGGCCGTGCTGGGTCAGGATCGATTCCGGATGGAACTGCACGCCCTCGACCGGCAGCGTCTTGTGGCGCAGGCCCATGATCTCGTCAATCGAACCGTCCGGGTTCTCCGTCCATGCAGTCACTTCGAGGCAATCCGGCAGCGACGACTGTTCCACCACCAGCGAGTGGTAACGCGTCGCCTCGAACGGCTCCGGCAGACCGGCGAATACGCCCTGCCCGCGATGCCGAACAGGCGAAGTCTTGCCGTGCATGATCTGCTTGGCACGGATCACCTTGCCACCGAACACCTGGCCAATTGCCTGATGGCCGAGGCACACGCCGAACACCGGAATCTCGCCGGAAAGTTCGCGCAGCACGTCCAGCGACACGCCCGAATCATCCGGCGTACCCGGCCCCGGCGAGATCATGATGTGCGACGGCTTCAGCGCGCGGATGCCGGCGACGTCCAGCGCATCGTTGCGCACCACCTTCACCTGCTGCCCCAGCTCGCCGAGGTACTGCACGAGGTTGAAGGTGAAGCTGTCGTAGTTGTCGATCATCAGGAGCATGGCGGACCTTGCCGGAATCATGACGCGTGGCGCCAGGGACTCGACATTATAACCACCCCTTTCCCATGGCCTTGCAGGCACCACGCTGGGCTGTCCTATATCCCGCTGCGACAGCGCGGGGCCAGCATCGCCGCCGACAAGCCGGCATCCCGCAACGGCGACGGCAGCGGCCGGCCCAGCGCCAGGCTGGCGCAGGCTTCGCCCATCGCGGCGCTGGTCTGGATGCCGTAGCCACCTTGCGCGGCGACCCAGAAGAAGCCGGGCGCATCCGGCGCGAAGCCGCCAACCAGATCGCCGTCGGCAACGAACGAGCGCAGGCCGGCCCAGCTTCGCCGCGGTCGGCGGATCGTCAGCGTGGTCGCTTCCTCGATCCGGTGGATGCCCAGCGCGATGTCGTAATCCTCCGGCTGCACGTCGTGCGGCTCCACCGGATCGGCGTTCGCGCACGTACCCAGCAGCAGGCCGGCGTCGGGCTTGAAGTAGAAACTCTCGTCGAAGCTGGTGATGAACGGCCAGTGCGCAGTGGCGAGATTTTCCGGCGGATCGAACAGGAATACGGTGCGCCGCTTCGGCACGATGCCGATCGGCGTCACTCCGGCCAGCGCCGCCACCTGATCGACCCAGGCCCCGGCGGCATTCAGCAGCAGCGGCGCGCGAAATGCCTGCTCGCCATCGTCCACCTGCCAGCCGTCCGCGCTGCGGCTGATCGCGCGGATGCCGACATTCAGGCGCAACTCGCCGCCGCGCGCACGCAGCCCGCGCAGAAACCCCTGGTGCAGCTCGTTGACGTCAATATCGGCCGCGCCTGGCTCGTGCAGGCCAATCCGCGCCGCCTCGGGGCGCAGCACCGGCACTGCCGCGAGCAGGTGGGCCGTGTCACGCAGTTCGATGTCGCGGGTGAACGGCACGATCGCCTCGTACAGCCCCAGCACATCGTCGGTCTGCTTCGCATTGCCGATGATGGTGGCACCGCGCGGCGTGAGAATGGGCTGTTCTGCGAAACCTGCCGGCGGCCGCATCAGGAACGGTCGCGCGGCGCGGGTCAGCGCACGCACCTGCGGCGAACCATAGGTCTCGCTGAACAGGGCTGCCGAGCGCCCGGTCGAGTGCATGCCCGCAAAGGCCTCGCGCTCGAGCACCAGCACGCGCGCATGCGGCGCCATGAAATAGGCGACCGAGGCCCCGGCCATGCCGGCGCCGATCACGATCGCATCGAAATCCTGCATATCGAAACTCATGCGGTATCTCGCCTCGATTGTCGGGTGACCACGCTGGCGGCGGTGAGATCGGCGGTGACATTGCCGAGTGTGGCCAGCGCGTCGGGAATGGTGTCCACCGCCAGCATCAGGCCCAGCGGACTCAGCGGCAGGCCCATCGCCTGCGCCACCGGCAGGTTGGTGGCGATGAAGGTGACCTGGCCCGGCAGGCCGACGGATCCGAGACTGATCACCACCGCCAGCATCGCGCCGGCCAGCAGTTGCGCCGTCGTCAGGTCCACCCCGTAGGCCCAGGCGATGAAGGCTGCCGAGGTCATGTATTGCACCGGGCTGGTCAGGCGGAACAGCGAGACCGCCATCGGCAGCACCAGCGCGGTGACCTGCTGCGGGTAGCCGAGCCGGCGATCCGCGCTTTCCAGCATCGCCGGCAGCGAGGCCAGCGACGACTGCGTGCTGAGCGCCACCACCTGTGCCGGCACCAGCGCGGCGGCGAAACGGCGGAGGCGTTCGCCGCCGAACGCCATCGCCACCGGCAGCATCATCACGGTGACCGCGAGATACAGCAGGCACTCGACCAGCACATACACGCCGAGCGCGCTGAGCATGCCCAGTCCAGAGCGCGCGCATACCGACAGGATCAGCGCGAACACGCCCAGCGGCGCGGCCCACAACACCCAGCGCACGATCACGATCATCGCGTCGCTGATCGCCTGGAAGAATTCCAGCAGCATCGCGCGCCGCACCGGCGTGATGCGCGTCAATGCGAAGCCGAGAAACAAGGCAAACACCACCAGCGGCAGCATCGCGCTCTGCGCCGCCGCCATGATCGCGTTGTTCGGCACGATCGCGGTGAGTGCATCGACCCAGCTGACCGGTGCCCCCTGCGCGGCCGATGGAAGCGCCGCGTGACCGAGCGCCGCGATCAACGCGGGGTTGTGCGGAAACAGTGCGAATACCAGCGGTGCAGCCAGCGCCGCGAACACCGCGCCGCCGGTCAGCACCACGATGAACACCACGATCGCGCGCCGCGCGATGCGGCCCGATGCCGCCGCGTCGGTGGCGGTATTCACGCCCACCACCACCAGCGCCAGCACCAGCGGTACCACGGTCATCTGCAGCGCGTTCAACCACAGCTTGCCGATCGGCTGCGCCACGTTGGCGACCTGCAGCGCCAGGGCCGGATTCCAGCCGACCAGCAGCAGCCCGATCAAAGCACCGGCGGCGAGGCCGGTGAGTACGCGTGCGGTCGCACTCACGGCGTGTCACCCGTCGCGGCGATCGCCGGCAACTGCCAGTCCGCGCGCAGCCGCTCGTATTCGTGCTGCGGCAGCAGGATGAAGATCGGCTGGTCTTCCGGCCGCAGCCAGGCCAGCAGCGACTGCATCACCGGCGGCGTCATCGCGGTGCAGCCGGCGGTCGAATCCGTCGGCGACGCCCACAGATGCGCGAAGATGCAACTGCCTGCCAGCGGCTTGGCCTGCGGATTCTGTTCGATCACGAAACCCATGCGATAGCGCTGGTCGCCGTTGACGTGCAGGTCGCGCCGCATCGGTTCGGTGGAACCTTTCACCGCGTCGGCACCGACCACGTTCGCGTCGACGATGCGGTTGTAGTGCGCCGCACCGCTGACGTCGACGCAGTACTCGGTGGCGTTGAGCGCGAGATACGGCATCGCCGTGTCGACATGACTGGCGTAACCGAAGGTGTCGCCGATGCGGAACACGCCGGCCGGGCTGCGGTTGTCGCCTTCGCGCTTGACCGGTCCGCCGGTTTGCGGCGCATTCAAGCCCAGCCCCCAACCGGCACCCGTCTTGCCGATGGTCACCGGTGCCGCCACGCCGGCCGCGACCCAGCCATGCGCGCCGCGCGTATACGTGCGCAGCATGCCGTGATCGGTGTTCCAGTCGGCAATGGTGACCAGCACCAGTTGACGCGAAGACTGCCATGGGCTGGTCTCGCTCGCCTTCAGATCGCGCCCGGCACATCCGGCCAGGGTCGCCAGCGCCAGCAAGAGACACACGGCGCACGAACGGGAATAACGTCGGAAAACCATGCGTATCTGCCTGCAGAGTCGGGTTACGGTTCCAGCATCAGCTGGATGCGGTCGAGATTGGCCAGCAGCTGCGCGTGGCGGTCGTCATGCCCTTCGCACAGCAGCACGAACACGCCATCGAGCAGATGCTGCAAGGCCGATTGGTACAGCAGCGGCTGGATGTACGGCTGCTCGTCATGCGCCGACACCACCAGCGCGATGTCGGCCAGCGTGCGCAGCGGGTTGGCGGTATGCCGCGTCACCGTGATCACCTGGCCGCGGCGCTCGCGGAAGTAGCGGCTGATCTTGCACAGCGCCGGATGGTTGCCGTGCTCGGAGAACACCAGCAACACATCGCCGGGACTGGCGGCTGAGACATTCGCGGTCATCCGCGCGGTGTCGAAGTTGTGCACGGTGAGGATGCCCAGCAACGACAGCTTCAGCGCGAAGCCGCGCGCGTAGATGTCGTCCTCGCCCAGGCCAAGGATGAAGACCTTGCCGTTCTTGCCAGCCTGACCGATCGCGGCGGCCACCGCCTGGATCGTCTCCGGCGGATTGATCAGCCGGGTTGCCTCCTCGGCCTCGGACTTGCGCCGCCACAGGTTGCCGGCAGGCGACGTATTGGGCGCGCCGGCACGCGCAGTGGTCTGCTGCGGCGTGTCGCCGTTGTCGGCACGGGCAATCGCCTCGCCGACCGAATACTTGAGGTCAGGGTAGCCCTTGAAGCCCAGCTTCTGGGTGAACTTCACCACGCTGGACTGGCTGATCCCCAGCGCATTGGCCAACTGCTGCGAGGAGTAGTCGCGCAGCAGCTGTGCGTTCTCCAGGATGAAGTCGGCAATGCGCCGCTCCACCGCCGACATCTGGTCGCGCTCCGAACGGATTTTGACCAGGGGGGACATCAGGATTCGATCCTTTCCAGCCCACGGATTTCGCGGATGCCCAGGCCGGGCGCATCCGTCACCGAGATTTCCGATTCGTTGAAGATTACCCCACCATCGACCGGATTGAACTGGCACAGCGAAGGGCCATCCAGATCGATCTTGGTGATCACGCTCGACTTGGCCACCGCCACGTGGACCGCTGCGGCCACGCTGATGCTGGTCTCCAGCATGCAGCCGATCATGCACTCGATGCCGTGCATCGCCGCGATGTCGGCGATGCGGATCGCGTTGGAGATGCCACCGGTCTTCATCAGCTTGATGTTGATGATGTCGGCCGCGCGCAGGCGGATCAGCTCGATCACCTCCATCGGGCCGAACACGCTCTCGTCGGCCATCACCGGCGTATGCACGCGCTCGGTGACGTAACGCATGCCGGCCAGGTCGCGCGCCTTCACCGGCTGCTCGATCAGCTCGAGCTTGATGCCGGCGTCCTCCAGCGTCTGCAGCGCGTATACCGCCTGCTTCGCGGTCCAGCCCTGGTTCGCATCCAGCCGCAGCAGTGCGCGTCCTTCCACCGCCGCGTAGATCGCCTTGACCCGCTCGATGTCGACACCGATGTCCTTGCCGACCTTGATCTTCAGCGATTCGAAGCCGCGCTCCACTGCGGAGACCGAGTCGGCCACCATCTTGTCGATGTAGTCGACGCTGATGGTGATGTCGGTGGTGATCACCGGGTCGCCGCCGCCGAGCAGCTTGTACAGCGGCGCGTTGTAGAGCTGGCCCCACAGGTCGTAGATCGCGATCTCCACCGCCGCCTTGGCGCTGGTGTTCTTCTCCATCGCGCTCTGGATCAACTGGGTGAGATGATTGAGCTCGGCGATCTCCTGGCCGATCAGCCGCGGCGAAATGTAGTGGCGGATCGCGGCGATGATCGAGCCGTGGGTGTCGCCGGTGATCACCGCGGTCGCCGGCGCCTCGCCGTAACCGATATGGCCGGTATCGGTGTGCACCATCACCACGATGTCCTCGACCGTGTTGACCGTGCGCAGCGCCGTCTTGAACGGCGTCTTCAGCGGCACCCGCAGCATGCCGAACTGGATGTCGGTGATTTTCATGGCAAAGCCTTCATGGAATCCGTGTCCTTGTTTTCTTCTTGATGCAGGCGGCGACAGCTTCAGCGACGAATCCGCACGATGCTGGTCATGCGGTCGACAAAAGTCTGCTGATCGTTGAACAGCATCGGCAACAATGGCGTCACCGATACTGCATTGAGCTTGATCTGCGCGATGCTGCCGTCGGCCCTGCGATAGCTCATGCCGCCGACGTCGTGAATCACGTAAGGCTGGCCATCACGCTGGCCGATCACCAGCATCACGTGGCCGGGGATGTAGACCAGGTCGCCGACCTGCAATGCATGCGCCGCCTTGATCCGCGCCTCGCGGCTGTCCTTGTCGGTGAACAGGCGATGCTCCAGCGCCGGACTGATCGACTGCTTGCTGGTGTCGCGCGGCATCTGCACGCCCATGCTGCGATACACGTCGGAGACGAAACCGCTGCAGTCGCGCCCGTCGTACGCGTGACCCCAGCCGTAGCGTTCGCCGAGGAACTTGAACGCCTGGCCGATGATGTTGGCCGGCGTCAGCGGCAGGTAGTCGCTCGCCGTATCGGTGTTCTTCTGCAGCAGCGCCGGGGTGAACCGCAGCTTGCCGTCGGCGTCGCGCAGCGGCAGCTGCAACGTGTACGCCGCATACGGCGTCTGTCCGTTGACCGGCTGATCTGCCGGCAGATCGGTCTGCAACGGCACGCGCGTGCTCATGTCGAGCTGCAGTTGCGAGACCCCCGGCACCTCGCGCGTGAACACAGTGCGCTCGGTGGCGCCGGTGATCACCCGATACGGCGTCTTGTCGGCATAGCCGAAAACCTGCGCGGCGCTGCCTTCGGCCACGTTCTCCTTCTCGGTCCACGCGGCATAGCGCGGGCTCACCACGAACAGCCAATGACCATCGCGGCTGGCATGCGTGATCACCACCGGCACGCCGGGAAACTCGGCGGTCTCCTGGAAGCGGTCGATGTCGGTGTCGCCCTTCGAACTGAACACGCGAAGGTTGCCGGGAAAAGCGCGAAACGAAGCGCGCTGCACCACCAGGCCGTAACGCGTGTCCTGCTGCGCCGGAATGTCGGACAGCGCGAGATTGTCGATCAGCGCATCCAGCGTGGCGGCGGCCACCGGCTGGCCGTCGACGTCATACAGCTGCCGCGTGGGCCGCTCCGACAGCGCGTTGATCCAGCCGGCCACCTGCTCGCGCGTCAGCGTCTTCGGCAACGCGCGCAGATCGTGCATCGACGGATCGGTTTTCAGCAGCGCCGTGTTCTCTGCCTCGATCTGCGCGCGGGTGCGGATCACCCGATCCGGCTGCTTCTCCAGGCCGATCCAGTACGCCGGCGTTAGCTGCGCATCGCCTACGCCCACCACCCCCGACGGCGGGATCGCGCTGGTGGCGACATTGTCGCGCGCATGCAGCGGTGCCACGGCAACGCCGAGCACGAACAGCGTGGCGAGAGGGAGAGGAAGTCGCATGCTCGTGCTCCTGAAAAAAGATCCGCTCATGGCCCGGCCAGCGTCGACATCACGGTCGCCACCAGCAGGCCGAAACCGGTACCGAGAATGTAACCGAGCAGTGCCAGCAACACGCCCACCGGGACCAAGGCGCGCGAGTAGCTCGCCGCCAGCACCGGCGTGGCCGCCACGCCGCCGACCAGCGCCAGCGAGGAAATCCCGCACAGATATAGATCGAAACGGAACAGCTTGGCGAAGCCGATCAGCAGCACCGCGTGGATCGCGATGATGGTGGCGCCGCACAGCAGATACAGTGGCGCCGCGGCGATCCCGGCGAAGTTGCTTTGCGAAGCGAGCACCGCCACCACGCTGATCAGCATCGCGCTGGAAATGGTGCCGGCACCGGGGAATCGCGCCAGCGGCGTATGCGCCACCACCAGCCCCGCCGCGGTTGCCAGCAGGATCGTCCAGGTGGTGCCGCTGACCATGCTCGACACTGGCAGCCATCCCGACAGCCAACCCGACAACGCCGCCACCGCCAGCGCCATGCCCAGCCACAGCAGCACGCTGTCGTACGTGGTCGGGCCGCTCACCGGCGTCTCGGCCACTTCCATGTCGCCGCTGGATCTGGCTTTCGTCCAGCGATTGAACCCCGCCGCGAGCCGCGCCACCGAGAACAGCACCACCACCCACATCGAGTAGCACAGCGCATCGGTGAGCAGCGACATCGCCAGATAATGGTCGGACATGCCGATCGCCTGCTTCACCGCGATCATGTTGGCGGTGCCGCCCATCCAGCTGCCCGACAGTGCGGCCAGCGGTTGCCACGCATCGTCCGGCAGCCAGCGGTGATAGAGCAGAAAGGTGGCGATGAAAGCGACGAACAAGGCGATGGTCGCGCACACAAACACCGCCAGCACGCGCGGCCCCAATCGCCAGATCGCGCGCAGGTCGCAGTTGATCATCAGCAGGAACAGCAGCGCCGGCACCATGTGCGTGGTGAGCATCGACTGCGCGGCGCGGATTTCGTCGTTGACTCGCCACAGACCCGACACCGCCAGTGCGGTGACGAACAGATAGGTGAGCACGATCGGCGGCAGCACATTGAAAATCCGCCAGTTGAACCGGCGCTCCACCGCGGGAAACAGCCCGGCGGCCAACAACATCACCGCCAGATAGGGCCAGACCGTGTGGATCATTGCATCCCCTCAGTGGGTAATTCGGGTGGTTCACGGGCGGGCGCAAACCCGCTGGGTTCCGTCATTCAGGAATAGATGATTCTTTATCAGTTGAATTGAAGCATAAATTATTGACCAGCATTTGCAAGCATGTTACACAGCGGTTTCAGGGGATTCGATGCGGGGATGCTGGTCGATGGATACGTTGTTACCTGTCGCACTGAAAATACGCCGCCGCAAACGCGGCTTGCACGCCGTCGTGGTCGTGCTCGCCCTGCTGCTGGCCGCCCCGCTGGCGATTGCCCGCACCGCCGGCAACTCACCTCTCGCCCCCATCATCACCCAGATCGACACCGGCCACTTCCGCGCGGCCGACGCGGCGATCACCGCCGCACTGGCGCAACCGGGCCTGTCCGCCGAGACCCGAACCGAACTCGCGTTCCAGCGCGAGCGCATGCGCCGCATCCTGCTCGACTTCACGCTCAGCGCCGACGACGTCAAGGCGCGCGTGCGCAAGGAAATTCCCGATCTGAGCGATGCCGAGTTCGCGAAGTGGAACGCGGCCGGACTGTTCGAACATCAGGTGATCGACGGCCGGACGCTCTACTTCAAGCGCTCGCCCGGCAACCTGTTCCGCCTCAGCCCGGAAGCGGTGGCACGGCGCGCGGTGCAGACGCCGATCACCGATGGCCCGATGGAATCGTTGAACGACCATCAGCGCGCGATCTACCACGCGGCACTGACCGAAAATCGCAGCAGCGTACTGCCGCAGCGCGTGCGCATGACCCAGACGCTCACTGTCAACGCCGATGCGGTGCCCGCCGGCGAAACCGTGCGTGCGTGGATTCCGTACCCGCAGGCGGTGCCGGGGCAGCAGGAAGACATCCGCTACATCGGCAGCGTGCCGACGCAACACCAGATCGCACCGGTATCGACCATGCAGCGCACCGTCTATCTGGAAAAGCCCGCGGTAGCCGGCCAGAAGACGGTGTTCTCGGTCACCTACGAGCTGACCCTGCTGGCGCAATACCACGCGATCGATCCGGACAAGGTCACGGCGGAGAACATCACACCGGAACTGGCGCCGTTCGTGGCCGAACGCGCACCGCACATCGTGTTCACCGATGCGATGCGCGCGTTCTCGCGCAAGATCGTCGGCGACGAGAAGAACCCCTACCGCATCGCGCAGAAACTGTTCGCCGCGGTCGACCAGATTCCGTGGGCCGGTGCACGCGAGTACTCGACGATCTCCAACATCAGCGACTACGCATTGCACGCCGGTCACGCGGACTGCGGCCAGCAGACCTTGCTGCTGATGACCCTGCTGCGGCTCAACGGCATCCCCACCCGCTGGCAGTCGGGCATGGTGTTCTCCGACGACGGCACCGACTACAGCAACATCCACGACTGGGGCTATCTGTACCTGGCGCCGTACGGCTGGGTGCCGATGGACGTCACCACCGGCCGGCTGCATCCGGCGCCGCCGGACGACAAGGCGCTGGAATGGTTCTACCTCGGCGGCCTGGACAACTACCGCATCGCCTTCAACAACGACTTCGGGCGTCACTTCGTGCCGCCCAAGCAGCAGTTCCGTTCCGACGACGTGGATTCACAGCGCGGCGAGGCCGAGTGGAAAGGCGGCGACCTCTACTTCGACCAGACCGACTACGACTTCAAGTGGCAGATCCTGCCAACGGCGCAGGGACGCAACAACAAGTAATCAGCAGCATTCATAAACATGGCATCGACGGCGTCGATGAGGGGAGATCGGGGAATGAGCAACACTCGGACATTGCGCAGGACGGTACTTTGCATGGCACTGGGCCTCGGCCTTGCATCGCTGGCGGTACCGGCGGCATTTGCGGGCAACAACGATGGCTCGGTAGTAGGTCACACGCAGGCCAATGCAGTCGTCACGGTCACCAGCCCATCCACCGGCCTGACCCGCACCATCACCGCGGACGGCAAGGGCAATTACCGCTTTCCGTTCCTGCCGATCGGCGACTATGTGGTCACCGTGAACAGCGGCGGCAACGCTGTCGGTCAACCGCGCAATGTCACCGTGACACTGGGCAATGCCACCACGGTCGACATAGGCTCGAACGCGACCGCCACCGAATTCTCGTCGATCAACGTCACCAGCAATGCGCTGCCGGTCATCGATGTGACCTCCACCGAATCCGCCACCAACATCTCCCGCGAAACGCTGAAGCGCCTCCCGGTTGAGCAGAGCGTGGCCTCGGTGGCACTGCTGGCTCCCGGCGTGGTCAAGGGCAATGCGGGTATCGGCGGCATCTCGTTCGGCGGCTCGTCGATCGCCGAGAACGCCTTCTATGTCAACGGACTCAACGTCACGGATTTCTACAATCGCAACGGCTTCTCCGAAGCGCCGTTCGATTTCTACCAGGAATTCCAGGTCAAGACCGGCGGCTACTCGGTGGAGTTCGGCCGCACCACCGGCGGCGTGGTGAATGCGGTGGCACGTTCTGGCAGCAACGAGTTCAAGTTCGGCACCGAAATCACGATGGAGCCGGGCAACTGGCATTCCGCTGCCAAGGACCGCTACAACGCCGACGGCAGTCGCTATATCACCGCCAGTCGCGACCAGGACTCGCTGGTGAAGACCAACGTCTGGGCGTCCGGGCCCATCATCAAGGACAAGCTGTTCTTCTTCGCCATGTACGAAGCGCGCGGCAGCGAGCCGCACAATACCGACAATCTCGGCAAGACCATCACCTACAACAACGCAGACAACAATTTCTGGGGAACCACCATCGACTGGAACGTCACCGACAGCAATACGCTGTCCCTGATGGCCTTTTCGGACAAGACCAAGAACGTCGGCGACGTCTACGGCTACGACTACGACACCCATGCGATCGGCCCCCGCTCCAACATCATCAACAGCGACACCGGCGGGCGCAACTGGGCGCTCACCTGGAGCAGCTACCTGACCAACGATCTCTCGATGAAGTTGATGTACGGCCAGAACCAGCGCGACGCGAACACGCAGTCCCAGCTGGACGTGCAGTGCAACGTGGTTGCCGGAACCAGCGGATTCCTGAACGCCCACGATCCGGGCGTGGCGCTCGGCTGCACCAACAGCTCAACCGTCTATGCACGTACCGACAAGCGCACGCAGTACCGTGCGGACTTCGAGTGGACGCTCGGCAGCCATCTGCTGCGCTTCGGCTACGACCATGAAAAGAACGTATCCGACTATGCGCGCCATTACACCGGGCCCGGCGAGTACTACTACAACCTCTATGCCACGTCGCCCGGCAGCACCATTCCGAACGGGGGTGTGGTTCCGCCCGGCTACGACGCCTATGTACGTGCCCGACGTTACAAGATTGCCGGCACCTTCCCCACCATCGATTCGGCGTTCTACCTCGAAGACAACTGGTCGATCACCCCGAACCTGGTGCTGAACGCCGGCATCCGCAACGACAGTTTCGACAATGAGGACGCATCCGGCCGCAGCTACATCAAGATCAGCAAGCAGATCGCGCCCCGCCTGGGCTTTTCGTGGGACGTGAAGGGCGATGCCAGCATGAAGGTATTCGGCAACCTCGGCCGTTACTACCTGCCGGTGGCCAACGTGATCAACATCAAGCAGGCAGGCGGCCTGCTTGATGAAAGGACTTACTACGGCTTCGCCGGCTGGGATATCCAGACGCTCAATGGCCTGACCTATGCCGTGCCGAAGCTCGGCGCGCAGATCGGCCCGGTGGACGACTCCCAGGGCAACGGCACGGTCGGCGACCTGCGTTCCGAAGTCGACAAGAACATGGACCCGGTCTATCAGGACGAGGCCATCCTCGGCTTCCAGCAGCTGCTCGGCGCGCAATGGTCGTGGGGCGTGCGCGGCATCTATCGCCGCCTGCACAACGCGATCGACGACATGGAGATCAGCGCCACGCCGCAGTGCGGCGGCGACGGCTACATCGGCTGGATGATGGCGAATCCCGGCAAGAAGGTGACTGTCTGGGGTGATACCAACTGCGACGGTACGCCGGATGGTTATCTCACCATCGACACCTCCAAGTCCGGCTGGGCGATGTACGACTCCGCCGGCAAGTACCTCGGCCAGCGCGGATGGGTCAAGCCCAAGCGCACCTATGAAGCGATCGAATTGCAGCTCGACAAGGCGTGGGACGACAAGTGGTCGTTCAATGCGTCGTATACGGCCGCGTGGAATCGCGGCAACGCGGAGGGGCCGGTCAACTCCGACACGGATTTCGACGATACCGGCCGCACGGAAAACTTCGACGATCCCTACGTCAACCTGAGCAACGGCTTCCTGCCCAATGACCGGCGTCACCAACTCAAGCTGCGCGGCACCTATGCGCTCAGCAAGAACTGGCAAGTCGGTGCCAACGTGGAGGTCAACTCCGGCGGCCCGATCACCGGCTATGGCGTCGGCAATCCCTACGATGCGACCAACTACCACAGCTATTTCATCTGCGTGGACAAGTGCGGATTCATTCCGAATGAATTCGACCAGAGCGGCAAGCCCGTGCCTTATCCCTCCGAAGACCGTGTCTACAAGTCCTCTTCGCGCGGCAACTATGGCAGGTTGCCGTGGACCTACACCCTCGACGCCAACATCACCTATGTGCTGCCCTACGACGGCGGCAGGATGCGAGTGAAACTCACCGCATTCAACCTGCTCAACCAGCAGCGCACGGTGCAGGTGGATCAGGATCTGCAGACGGATATCTCGCCCCAGACCAATTCCACGTTCCTGCAGCCGATCGGCTTCCAGGCGCCGCGTTATGTGCAGCTTTCCTTCTCCGCCGATTTCTGACGACTCCCCAACCCACGACCCGCATCTTGCGGGTCGTGCTTTTTTCGAAATCTGCGCATCCTCGTCCTGATCGAACATGCAACACCTTCCATGGCTTTCATGACCCCTGATTCCGTGACCACCGCGCCCCCGCTCCTGGCCGACACCGCCATCGATGATGTCGATCTCGCTGCTCTGGCGGCTCGTCTTGGCACCCCGTTGCACGCCTACTCCAGCAGCGCGATCCGGCAGCGCATCGGCGGACTGCAAGCTGCGCTGCGTGGTCTCGATGCCACCATCTTCTTCGCGGTCAAAGCCAACCCGAACCTCGCCATCCTGCAACTGATGTCCAACGCCGGCGTCGGCGCCGATATTGTTTCGGTCGGCGAATTGCGCCGCAGCCTGCATGCCGGCATGCCACCGGAGCGCATCGTGTTCTCCGGTGTCGGCAAGAGTGCGGATGAGATCGCCGGCGCACTGACGGTCGGCATCCATCGCTTCAACGTCGAATCGCACGACGAACTGCTCACCCTGCAACGGCTTGCCAAGGTGCAAGGAGTGACCGCCCGCGCGGCGGTGCGCATCAACCCGGACGTCGACGCACACACCCACGCGAAAATCTCCACCGGCAAGTCGGAGAACAAGTTCGGCGTAAGCATCGACGAGGCGCGTCGCTGGTTCGCCGAGCGCAAACAGCTCTCGCACGTGCAGCTCGATGGCCTGCACGTCCACATCGGCTCGCAGATCCTCACGCTGGAACCGTTTCGGCTGGCGCTGCAACGGGTCGCCGCGTTCTGGCAGGAACTCGAGCAGGCCGGCCATCCGATCAGCAGCATCGACGTCGGCGGTGGCCTCGGCGTGTGCTATCGCGCCGGCGAGGATCATCTGGTGGCGGCAGCGGATTACGTCGGCGTGATCCGCGAGGCGCTGGCCGGCTACCGCGGCCGCCTGCTGCTCGAGCCCGGGCGCTACCTGGTCGCCGAGGCCGGTGTGCTGCTGACCCGGGTGATCCGGGTCAAGCCGGGTATCGAGCGCCAGTTCCTGGTGCTGGATGCAGCGATGAACGACCTGCAGCGACCGAGCCTGTACGACGCCTGGCACGACATCGTGCCGGTAGCGGACGAACCGCGGCCGCTGACCACCTACGACATCGTCGGCCCGGTCTGCGAGACCGGCGACACCTTCGCGCGCAAGCGCGTCATGCCCGAATGCGTGGCCGGCGACCTCTTGCTGATCAAGGCCACCGGCGCGTACGGTGCGTCAATGGCGTCCACCTACAATTCGCGACCGCTGGCGGCCGAAGTGCTGCTGAACCAGGGTCGCTACGCCGTGGTGCGTCGTCGCCAGCACTTCGAGGAAATGATCGCCGGCGAGCCACCGGCCCGCCACTGGGAAACAACATGACCACGATCACACGTCTTGCCACCATCGCCGTGCTGACCCTGTGCGCGGCGCTTCCCGCGCATGCCGAACAGGATCCGCCGATCACCATCGACACCCATGTCGACATTCCGTTCTCCTACATGCGCGAACCGCGCTTCGACGTGGGCAAGGCCACGCCGCTGCTGGTCGATCTGGACAAGATGGATCGCGGCGGCCTCAACGCCGCCTTCTTCGTGGTCTGGGTGCCGCAACACAAGCTCGACGCGGCCGGCTACGCCAAGGCGGTCGATCAGGCCGAGCAGAAGTACGACGCGATCGGTCGCATGCTGATGCAGTATCCCGACCGCATCCGCCTGGCCACCACGCCGGAGCAGCTGCTGGCCAACCACAAGGCCGGTCTGCTGTCGGCGACGATCGAGATCGAGAACGCGTACTCGCTCGGCCACGATATCCATCGTCTCGATGCAGCGTTCGATCGCGGTGCGCGCTCGATCGGGCTGGCCCACGTCGGCAACAACGACCTGTGCACCAGCTCGCTGCCCGATACCGAGCACGGCGAGCCGGCGATGAACAGCGCCGGTGATACCGGCATGAGCGACTTCGGCCGCGCCGTGGTGAAGCGCGCCAACCAACTCGGCATGCTGGTCGACATCTCGCACGCGTCGGACGCCTGCGTGCGCGAGGCACTCAAGCAGTCCACGGCACCGGTCTATGCCTCGCACTCCGGTGCCCGCGCCGTGCTCGATCACCCGCGCAACCTGCCCGACGACCTGCTGCGCGCGATCGCCGCCAAGGGCGGCGTGGTCGATGCGGTGGCATACAAGGAATTCCTGAAGAAGGACCCGGCCCGCGAGACCGCCGAGAAAAAACTGCAGGCCACCATCGCGAAGCAGTCCGGCCACAAGGAGTACGACACCGATCGCGATGACTACCTGCCCGCAATGGACAAGGGCATGGCCGAGATCCAGCAGAAGTATCCGCTGGCCACGCTGGACGACTACATGAACCAGATCCAGCACATGGTGAAGGTCGCCGGCGTCGACCACGTCGGCATCGCTTCGGACTTCGACGGCGGCGGCGGCATCACCGGCTGGGCCAACGCCGGCGAGACGCGCAACGTCACCGCCGCCCTGCGCAAGCGCGGCTTCAGCGACGCCGACATCGCCAAGCTATGGGGCGGCAACCTGCTGCGCATATGGCACGAGGTGGAGCGTGATGCGCAGCATTAGGCAAACGCAGCTTCTGCCCCCTCCCCTGCGACGCAGGGGAGGGTTGGGGTGGGGTGCTTTTCCGCTAGCGCTTCTGCTCCTGCTCGTCGCCCTGGGTGCTATCGCCCGAACCCCCAACCCCACCTACGACAAAATTGTCGACGACACCATCGCGCGATATCAGCTGCCCGGCATCGCTGTCGGCGTGATCGAGAACGGTCAGGTCGTCTATGTGCGCACCGCCGGCGAAACGGTAGCCGGCTCGGGGCAGAAGATCACATCGCAGACGCTGTTCAAGATCGCCTCCAACAGCAAGGCGATGACCACCGCCTTGCTGGGCCGACTGGTCGACCAAGGCAAGCTGCACTGGGACGACCCGGTGACGAAGTACCTGCCACAGTTCCGCATGCACGATCCGTGGGTGACCGCGAACATGCGCGTGGCCGACCTTCTCACCCACTCCAGCGGCCTGCCCGAAGGCGGCGGCGACCTGATGCTGTGGCCGGAGCCGAACGCGTTCACCCGTGCCGACATCATTCATGGCCTGGCCTTCATCAAGCCCGGCTACAGCTTCCGCTCGCAGTACCAGTACGACAACCTGCTCTACGTGGTGGCCGGCGAAGTGGCCGCCGCCGCAGGCGGTGCGCCCTACGAGACGCTGATGCATCGCGAGGTATTCGAACCGCTGGGGCTTGCGCGCTGCCAGGTCGGTGCATGGAATCGCGGCGCGGTCGGCAACGTGGCGCAGCCGCATCGGCAGGATCACGGCCGCAATGTGGCGATCGACGAGGACGCTGCGTTGATCCCGGCGATCACCTCCGCGCCCGCCGGCGGCATCCGCTGCGATCTCGACGACATGCTGAGCTGGGCGCGCAACTGGCTGGTGCCCACGCCGGCACAGTTGGCGTGGCTGTCGCCGGCGCAACGGCAGATCCTGCAGGCGCCGCACATGCTGATCCCGGTGTCCGCGCAGCGTCGCGAGTGGGATCACTCGCACGTGATGGCCTACGGTTACGGCTGGCGCATGACCGACGTCGATGGCACATGGAACGTGTGGCATACCGGCACGCTGAACGGCATGTACTCGATGCTGTCGCTGCTGCCGGATCGCCGCAGCGGCTTCGTGTTCATGATCAACGGCGAGGCGGATGACGCGCGGACGGTGCTGGGCGAAGTGCTGACCAGGCATTTCACCGTGCCGGGTGATACGCACGACGTGAACTGGTATGCCGACGCACTGGATCGCGCGGCGAAACAGCACGCGGCAACCTCGTCGATGCCGGATACCTCGGCGCAAAAGGCCGCCGATTCGAAGGAACTGGCTGCATGGACCGGCATCTACCGCGATCCGTGGTTTGGCGATATCGCGCTGTGTCCGCGCGATGGCAAGGTGCACTTCGCCGCGATGAAGTCGCCGAAGCTGGCCGGCACGGTGATGCGCCTGGGCACACGTTATCTGGTGCGCTGGGATGACGACGCCGACCTGGATGCGTGGCTGGATTTCCACGCCGCCCACGACAGCCAGCCGATCACGCTGCGCATGGCCAAGCTCGATCCGAAAGGCGACTTCAGCTCCGACTACGAGGATCTGGATTTCCAGCGCGTCGGCGGTTGCCACTGATGCGCCGGCCACTCGCTGCCATCGCGCTGCTCATCGCCATCGGCTCGCCACTCTGCAGTCGCGCCGAGCAGCCGCCTTCCCTCTCGCCGGCAAAGACCGCGGCCGCGGCGAATCTGGTCGACATCCGCACGCTGGTGCCGGACATCGCCGAGGACATCAAGTACGCCGGCCGCGACAACTTCGTGGGCGCGCCGGTCGACGGCTACCGCGCCCCGAAGTGTTTCCTGCAGCGCCCGGTCGCCGAGGCGCTGGCCCGCGTCGAGCATGACCTGCGTGCGCAGCACCTGCGCCTGAAGATCTGGGACTGCTACCGCCCGGCCCGCGCGGTGGCGGATTTCGTGCGCTGGGCGCACGACCTCGGCGACCAGCGCACGAAGGCGCAGCACTACCCGACGCTGGACAAGTCGAAACTGCTCGGCGACTACATCGCACCAGTCTCCGGCCACAGCCGCGGCGGCACCGTCGACCTCACCCTGGAAAGCTGCGCGGCCGACGACACGCACTGCGAGCCATTGGAAATGGGCACCGACTTCGACTACTTCGGCGTGCGCGCGAATACCGATACGCCCGACCTCACCCCGCAGCAGCGCGAGAACCGCGCGCTGCTTCTCAACGCGATGGAGCGTGGCGGCTTCCACAACTATCCGCTCGAATGGTGGCACTACACCTTCGCACCGGAACCCACGCCGCACACGATCTACGACGTGCCGGTGGAATAGCTCGACTTGCCCCTCTCCCCTGGGGAGAGGGGCTCAAGCTTCACGCACGGAGACTCATCATGCGACTGGCCTTGCTCTTTACTTCGCTGTTGCTTGCCACCTTTACTGCCAAAGCGGCAACATCCGACGCGATTCGGGCCACCGACCGCCTGATGCAGAGCTACGACGGCAACGTGCCCGGCGCCTCGCTGCTGGTGCTCGAGGACGGCAAGCCACTGGTCCGCCGCGGCTACGGCCTGGCGAATCTGGAACAGCACGAGCAGGCTTCACCGGCCACCAACTATCGACTGGCCTCGGTGACCAAGCAGTTCACCGCCGCGGCGATCCTGTTGCTGGCCGAGGACGGCAAGCTGAAGCTGGACGATCCGATCCGACACTGGCTGCCGTCGCTGCCGGCGACCACCGACAAGGTGACCTTGCGCCAGCTGCTCAGCCACACCGGCGGTCTGATCGACTATGAAGACCTGATGCCGGCCGACACCACCGAACAGCTCAACGACAACGACGTGCTGCGCATGCTGTCGGCCACGCCGAAGAGTTGCTTCGCACCAGGCACCGCGTATCGCTACAGCAACTCCGGCTACGTGCTGCTCGGGCTGGTGGTGGAGCACGCGTCGGGCCAGAGCCTTCCCGCGTTCCTGCGGCAACGCATCTTCCAGCCGTTGCACATGGATCACACGCTGTTGTATGTGCGCGGCAGCCCCGAAGTCAGCCATCGCGCCTACGGTTACAGCGAGGAGAACGGCGCGTGGAAACGCACCGACCAGGACCTGACCAGCGCCACTCGCGGCGATGGCGGCATCTATTCGTCGATCGACGACCTGGCCCAGTGGGATGCCGCGCTGTACGACGACCGCCTGCTCAGCGATGCATCACGCAAGCTCGCCTTCAGCCCGCACGTGAAGGTCGTCGGCGAACCTTATGAAGCCAGCTACGGTTTCGGCTGGCGCATCATCGGCGACACGCTGTGGCATTCGGGCGAAAGCATCGGCTTTCGCAACGTGATCGTGCGCTGGCCGAAGCGGCATCTCACCGTGATTCTGCTCAGCAACCGCAACGATCCGGAACCGTACCAGACTGCGCTGAAAATCGCGGAGCAGTTCGGTGCACACTGACTACCGCAGCCGCGGCATGAGCACAGCCATTTCCGGAGTTCGATGATGCGAAGCCTTTCCGCCGTTTGTTCTGCATGGCGCCAGGCGATCCTGCTCGCCACCGTGCTCCTGCTCGGCGCCTGTGCACACGCGCCGCCACACAATCCGCTGGCGACCTGGGTGAAGTCGCCCAACCAGGACATGCGCCGGCCGGTGCTGATCGTGGTGCATTACACCGATCAGCATTCGGTGCAGGAAAGCCTGGATACCTTGCGCACCGCCAACAGCGGCGGCCCGGTGAGCGCGAACTACCTGATCGGCAGCGATGGCCATATCTACCAGCTGGTGTCGGACGAACGCCGCGCGTGGCATGCAGGGCCGGGACATTGGGGCACGATCACCGACGTCAACTCCGCCTCGATCGGCATCGAGCTCGACAACGACGGCCACTCGCCATTCGCGCAACCGCAGATCGACAACCTGCTGCGCCTGCTGGCCGACCTCACCACGCGGTTGCGCATCCCGCGCACGCAGATCGTCGGCCATCAGGATTTCGCGCCGTCGCGCAAGCCCGATCCCGGCCCACTGTTTCCGTGGAAGCAGCTCGCCGATGCCGGCTTCGGGCTGTGGCCGCAAGGGATGCTGGCCGATCCGCCGGCCGGCTTCGATCCATGGATGGCGCTGGGCCTGGTCGGCTATCCGCTGGAAGATCGGCCCGCCGCGGTGAAGGCGTTCCATAACCACTTTCGCGGCATCGACGGCGACACGCTCGATGCCGAGGATCTGCGCATCCTCTACAACCTGGCGCAGCAAATCGAATCCGGCAGCAATACGCGAACCGCTGGCTAGAACGCGAGTACCTGGTCGGTATACGTCTCGACCAGTGCGCTGAACGGTCGGCCATCGCCGTCAAACAGCATCGCGCGGTGCTGCAACAGCAGATGCGGCATCACCAGCTCACCTGGGGATGGTTGCAACTGCGCGCGATGCAATTCCCAGCCGTCAGGCAGCGGTGACCACAGCAAGTCGGCGTTCAAGGTCTTGCGGCGAAAATGCAGCGACTGCACCACTCTGCCGAACGGTACGTCGCTGCTGTCAAGCTGACGATTCATCGCCGCAGTCAGCCGATTCGGCAGGTACCAATTGTCCGCCTCGGACAGCACATGATCGCCACACTTCAGCTGCACGCGCCGATACTTCACCGGCTCGTTCGCATCGATCGACAGCTGCGCGCGCAAATCGGCCGGCAACGGCTTGTCATTACCGCGCACACGCTGCGCAATGACGCGCGCCGGCGACGCCATGCGATGCGCGCTGCACCAATGTTCCAGCGTCAGCGTGGCGCTGTCATGGCTGAGCAGATCGGCGTTGAGGGTCTGCAGCAGGGCCAGCGCCTGCGTGCGCGCGAGCGGGGTGTCGGGCCAGTTCGGCGCTGCCGCCTCGCGCGCGACGGCAGCGCTGCCGCCGATCAGCGACAGCACCGCGAGCAGGTACACCCGCCAGGAAGGTTTCAAAGCCCCTTCGCCGCCTGCGCCACCGCGCGAAACAGTGCGCGACCCTTGTTCATCGTCTCTTCCCACTCGGCGGCGGGATCGGAGTCGTAGACGATGCCGGCGCCCGCCTGCACATGCAGGCGGCCGTTCTGGATCACCGCGGTGCGGATCGCGATCGCGGTGTCGGCATCGCCCCACCAGCCAATCCAGCCGATCGCGCCGGCGTAGATGTTGCGCTTGTACGGCTCCAGCTCCTGGATGATTTCCAGCGCGCGGATCTTTGGCGCGCCGCTTAGCGTGCCGGCCGGGAACGTGGCTTTCAGCACGTCCATGTAGCAGAGGTTCGGCTTGGCGGTGCCCTGCACCTGCGAGACGATGTGCATCACGTGCGAGTAGCGCTCGATCACGAACGACTCGCTGACCTCGACCGTGCCGGTCTCGCTGATCCGGCCGATGTCGTTGCGACCCAGATCGATCAGCATCACGTGCTCGGCGCGTTCCTTCGGATCGGCCAGCAGCTCGGCTTCCAGCGCCTGATCTTCCGCTTCCGTGGTACCGCGCTTGCGCGTGCCGGCCAGCGGACGCACCACCACCTTGCCGTCCTTCAGCCGCGCCAGGATCTCTGGCGAGGAGCCGACGATCTGGGTGTCACCCAGATCGACGAAGTACATGTAAGGCGAGGGATTCAGCGCACGCAGCGCGCGATACACATCGACCGGCCGCGCATTGAAACCCACACTCAACCGCTGCGACGGCACTACCTGGAAGATGTCGCCGGCGCGGATGTATTCCTTCGCGCGCTCGACCATCGCCTCGAACTCTTCTTTCGTGAACGAGGATTTGAAGTCGCTCTCGTCCAGCGCGATCGACTGCGTGAGCTGCGGATACGACGCGCCGCCCTGACGCAGCCGATAGACCAGCGCATCGAGCCGGCGCTGTGCCTCGGCATATGCCTGCGGCTGCGAAGGATCGGCGTGCACGATCAGATAGAGCCGCCCCTTGAGGTTGTCGAATACCGCGACTTCCTCGGCCAGCATCAGCAGCACGTCGGGCGTGCCCAGCTCGTCCGCACGATTCCACTGCGCCAGCCGCGGCTCGATGTAGCCGATCGTCTCGAAACCGAAGTAGCCGACCAGGCCACCGCTGAACGCGGGCAGCTGCGGCAGCCGCGGTACGTCGTACTGCAGGCGCAGCTTCTCGATCTCGCCGAGCGGATCGTCCAGATGCCGGCGCTCGGTGATCTCGCCCGAGTCTTCCACTTCCAGTTCGTGCCCGCGCAGGCGGTACACGCGTTTGGCCGGCAGGCCGATGATCGAATAGCGTCCCCAGGTGGCGCCGCCCTCGACCGATTCGAACAGGAAGGTATACGGACCATCGGCCAGTTTCAGGTACACCGACAACGGCGTGTCGAGGTCGGAAAACACCTCGCGCACCAGTGGAATGCGCGTATGCCCTTGGGCCACCAGCGCGTCGAATTCGGCTCGGCTGATTTTATCGGGGGAGATCACGTGGGGAAGTCCGCATGGCCAAACTGAGGAAGCGGCCATTGTAGGCGAAGCGCGGCCTCAGCCACTCAACCGCTGGCGCGGCATGCCGCGCAGGCGCAGCGAGAACGCCACGCCGCTGCCGTCGTCCAGATTGCGCGCGCTGGCCACGCCGCCGTGGCGTTCGGCGACCAGTCGCACCACGTACAGGCCCAGGCCCAGATGCGGCGCGTCGCCGGGGGTGGCCTTGTCGCGCAGGCTGACCAGCGAGTCGAACAAGCGGCCCTGCATCGCTTCGGGCAACAGCGGGCCCTGATTGGCCAGCTCGATCTCGGCGCCGTCCGTCACGGCGCTCAGGCTCAGGCGCAACCAGCCATGCTCCGGCGTGAACGACAGCGCGTTGTCGAGCAGCTTGTCCAGCGCCTGCGCGATCAGTTCGGGCGCGCAATGCAGGCGCAACGGCGCATCGGGCAGCACGCAGTCGAGCCGGCGCGTGCCGATCAAGGCGCGGTAGGCATCGGCGCAGCCGCGCACCACGTCGCGCAGGTCGACGTCCTCGGGTTCCGCCGCGGTGATCGAGCGTTCCATCCGGCTCGACTCGCTCATCGCGCGCACCAACGCGCCGAGCCTGGCCACGCCGTCGCGGGCGCGCGCCAGGTACGGCTGCGCCTCGGTCGGCAACGCCGCGTGTTCAAGATTGTCCAGTGACGATTTCACGATCGCCAGCGGCGTATTGAGTTCGTGCGAGAGTTTCGAGGCCAGCGTGCGCAGGTAGTCGGTGTAGCCATCGACCACCTCGAACAACCGCTCGAAGCTGCGTGCGAGGTCGCCGATCTCGTCCGGCGCATCGGTCATCGGGAAGCGGCCTTGCTCGAACAAGCCGTCCAGACGTCCATCATTGAGTTGCGCGCGTTCGGCCGCATTGCGCAGGCGCGCCAGCCGCAGGCTGAGCCGGGTCGCAAACGCGAGCAGGATGCCGCCGGCGACCAGCAGCACACCGAAGCTGGTCAGCAACAGGCCAAGCAAGGCCTTGTTGGCCAGCAGCGGCACGCTGCGGCTGGCCTGTTCCAGCAGCAGCACGCCATCGACCTTGCCCGCCCGCCCGATCGGTACCGCGGCGGCCAGCACCACGCTGCCGCGCTCCTCACCGCTGCGCCACACGGCAATCGGTTTGCCGATGCTCGCCTCGCGAACTTCGGTGGTATCCAGTCGCGGTACATCCTGCGACCACGGGCTCGCATCCTCCAATCGGGTTGCCAGCAGCGAACGGTAGATCAGCGAGGCGAACCAGCCCGGCTGGCCATCGGCGCCAGGCGCAGTGTTCAGACGCCCGCTGCGCGCCAGCAGCCAACCCTGCGAGGCCAGCACGCGCGCCTGTACGCGATCGGGGACGAGTTGGGCCAGTTCGCCGGACAGCTTGCCCGAATAACTGAGCAATGCCCGCGTGTCGGAGGCCATCCGGTCGCCACCGGTCGATGCGTCGTACACGCCGACGCCGAGTGCGCGCAGGTGCAACGTTGCCGGCAGGCGCAGCTCGACCTGATAGCCGCTGCCATCCTCCTGCCATTGCGCGGCGAGCAGATCCGGCAAGCCGTCGACCGCAGGGTCGAGCGGCTGCGCCGTGAGCGGCCCCGGCGCCGCGCTGGCCAGCAGGTAGCGCCGCTGTCCATGGGCATTGCCCAGGGTAAGGATCAGATGATCGGCGGCCAATGCATTGGCATCGTCCGCATCGGCACGGACGCGCCGGGTATTGCGCACGACGGCGTACAGGTACAGCCCATCGTCGTCCGCGGCCAGCAGCAGCTTGCCATGTTGGTCCAGTGACTGGCTCCACGGCGTCAGCGGTGCCCAGTCGTCGCCGTAGCCATCCACGGTGATCGGCCCCGGTGCCTGCTGCACGTACCAGGCCCGGCCTGACTCCGGCTGCACCGCACCGGTCACCACCAGACTGCGCGCCACCGCTCCCGCCGACGCCAGCAGCGCCTGCGCCTGACCGTCGCGCAACAGCGCTTCCATCTGCCGCACGTACAACCAGCCCGCGACCGGCAGCGCCAGCGTGCACAGGGCGACCAGCAGGAGTTTCCGGCGCAGGTTCATCGGGAAGGACGATCAGCGGCCATGCGTCGGCGATGCTCCCGCATCGGGCGCGTAGTGTGTGGCCACCACCACCCGCATGAAGTCGTCGAGCAGCGCACGCCGTGACGGATCGGCATCGTCGAACGCGATCGACCAGCTCAGCCGGATGCCGCTGGCCTGGCCCGGATCGCAGAACACCACCACGTCATCGACGTGATCGCTGCCCTGGTAGACGCTCGCCTCGCACGGCATCGTCGGGTTCCGCACGACAATGTCAGAGACCTTGCCGGCCGGATCGTGCTGCAGATAGCGCTTGCGGTCGGCCTGCACTTCGGCCGCGAGCGTGGGCAGTTTGCGCGGACTCACATTGAGCACCATCACCCGCTGCGGCTTGCCGCTCCATTCGCCCTGATACAGCACGGCATCCACGCCGATCGCGTGCGCATAGGTGCAGCAGTCGCGCGTCCAGCCGGACGGTGTGGCGACGCTGATCGCCCATGCGGGCGTGGCGCCATCACGCGCGCCGTGAGTCAGCACGTTGTCTGTTGGCGTGCCGGCCTGCGCCAGCGTGGCGAACATGCACAACACCAGCATCCACAGCACGCGTCGCATCACGGCTTCCACCGATAACCCACGCCGTGCACCGTCTCGATCGCATCGAACTCCGGCGCCACAGCGATGAACTTCTTGCGGATGCGCTTGATGTGCGAGGTAATGGTGGCGTCGTCGACGACGAGCTCCGCCTCGCGCATCAACTGGTCGCGGTTCTTCACGTGGCCGGGAAAACGGATCAGCGTGTGCACCATCCAGAATTCGGTGACGGTGAGCGGCACTTCCTCGCCGTTCCAGCTGATCCGCATGCGTTCGGATTCCATTTTCAGCGGGCCGTGTTCGATTACCGTCTCGCTGGACGCCGGCGCCTTCAGTGATTCGATCCGGCGGAACAGTGCGGCGATGCGCGCGGCCAGCTGATGCAGGCTGGTGTCCTTGCTGAGATAGTCGTCGGCGCCCAGGCGCAGGCCGGAGATCACATCGAAATCCGAATCGCGCGCGGTGAGGAAGATCAACGGCAAGGTGGATGACTTGGCGCGCAGCTCGCGGCACAGGTCGAAGCCGCCCTCCGGCTCGTCGCCGAGGCCGATGTCGATGATCACCAGTTCCGGCAGGCGCATCGCGAACGCGCTGGACGCTTCCTGCCGCGAACCGTAACCGCGCGCGTCGTAGCCGAAGCGGTTCAACGCCTCGACGTAGTTGGCACGGATCAACGGTTCGTCTTCGACGATGGCAATGTTGCGGCCCATGGCGCGCTCCCTGTGAGATGAGCGCAGCGTGCTATGCGAACTGCCGCGACGCAAGCCACGCGACGCGAGTGCCCGCGTTTCGCCACAAGCCAGCGGCAAGCCGGCCCGATTGCGTCGGCGCCAGCGCCCGGGCCGAATGTTTGATATGCACCATGCACCGCGCATGGAGCCGCACAATGTCGAAAATCAAATCCACCGAAAGCGACCCGAACGCCGAACTGCGCAGCTTCGAACCGTTACGGGTGACGCTGGCGCTGGGCGCCCTGCTGCTCGGCCTGTTGCTCAGCATCCATTGAGGGTGAACGTCATGCACAGATTCCGTTTGAGCCTCGTTATGTTCAATCAGTTTGCCGTGGAAGGCATCGGCGCGGCTGGCGCGAAGGGAATCGCGCCAGCCGCGGGGCCGGATGACACCGATCCCGACTGGCAACCGATCTAATCCGCACCCCTCACCGTCCGACATGGTGGTTCCTTTCCCCTCCTTGCGAGGGGATTTTTTTGGCCTGAACCTCATCGGGCCGCGGATTCAGCGCGTTCATAATTCTGCGGGGAACCAATCCGGATCGACCCGGTCAGAATTATCGATTGGTAGCGTTCCATTGCCGTGGAACATGCCGGTACGGCGGCTGACCCCTCCCTGTCCAGCAGTCGTACCGGCACCACCAATCATGGTGTCTCCTCTCACGTCTCCGACGACGTTTATCCCGGCGCAGCTGTTCACGGCGCCGGGATTTTTATGCGCGGATGTTTTCTGTGAGTCAGCCGATCGCCTTGCGCATGGCGGCAATCTCGGCGCGATAGTCCTTGGCGTGGAAGATCGCCGAGCCGGCGACAAAGGTGTCGGCGCCGGCGGCAGCGATCGCGCCGATGTTGTCGGCGGTGACGCCGCCATCCACTTCGAGCCGGATCGCGCGGCCGCTGGCCTCGATGCGCTGACGTGCTTGGCGCAGTTTTTCCAGTGTGCCGGGAATGAATTTCTGCCCGCCGAAACCCGGATTGACCGACATGATCAGGATCAGGTCGAGCTTGTCCATCACGTAATCGAGGTAATCCAGCGGCGTGGCGGGGTTGAACACCAGCCCGGCCTGGCAGCCCGACTCCTTGATCAGCCCCAGCGTGCGGTCGATATGCTCGCTCGCTTCCGGATGAAAGCTGATCAGGCTGGCACCGGCCTTGGCGAAGTCCGGCACGATGCGGTCGACCGGCTTGACCATCAGATGCACGTCGATCGGCGCCGTGATGCCGTACTTGCGCAACGACTGCAGCACCATCGGGCCGATCGTGAGGTTCGGCACGTAATGGTTGTCCATCACGTCGAAATGCACCCAGTCGGCACCGGCAGCGAGCGCCGCGGCGGTGTCCTCGCCCAGTCGCGCAAAGTCGGCGGCAAGGATGGACGGGGCGATGATCGGGGTTTGCTTGGTCATGTCGGTTGCCGGAATGAGGAGCGAATGCAAAGTCTGCCACGACATTGCCGTCTGGCCCCTCCCCTGCTTTGCAGGGGAGGGAGAACATCTTGCCTACTTGAAGCCGCGCTGTTCCTTGATGCGGTCGTACGCAGCATTGATCTCGCTGGCGCGCGATTCGGCGCGCTTGCGCATGTCTTCGGGCAGGTCGCCGAGGCGATCGGGGTGATGTTCGGAGATCAGCTTGCGATAGGCGCGCTTCACCGCACGATCGTCGGCGCTGCGCTCGATGCCGAGCACGGCGTACGGGTCCGGCCCTTGCGGCGAGCGCTGCGGCGGCACGTAACCGCCGCCGGTCGGGCCTCCGCGTCCATAACCGCGCTGGCCGCCGGTGCCGGCATTCCAGGCGTAACCCTTCATCGCCATCAGCGCCATCAGCTCCATGTCGCTGACCCGCAGCGCGAACGCGAGCTGGCGCAGGATCGACATCTTCTCCGGCGCCGGGTTGCCCTCGGCCAGCACGGTTTCGATCACCACGTCGAGCACCGGGAACGCGTGGTCGCGGCGCATGCCGACCCAGTTGCGCAGCGCGGTGATGGTCTGGGTGACGTCGAATTCCGGCTGCTTGCCGACGTTGAAGCTGGTCACCGCCTGCTTGCGCAGCTCGGTGTCCAGATTCATCCGGGTCATCAGGCGTTCGGCGATCGCGATCTCCTGCTCCGACACGCGGCCGTCGGATTTCGCCACCGCACCGAGCAGGGTGAACAGCGGACCGACAAAGCCGCCGGCTTCCGGCGTGGCGTTCTTGCGCTGGGTATGGCGCAGGTTGTCGAAGATGAAACCGATCACCGCGCCGGTGATCGCGCCGGGCAGGTGGCCGATGATCAAGCCGAAGAACGCGAACCACAGCGTGTAGGAGAAACTCATGGATGGGCCTGCGGCTGCGGCGACTGCGCGCTGTACCAGCGTGCCAGCGCATCGAGTTCGGCGTCGCTGACCGGACCGATCGCGGCGCGCATGATCGGCACGTTGCGGCGGCCGTCGCGGTATTGCTTCAGCGCGTCGCGCAGGTAATCCAGCTGCTGGCCGGCCAGGTTCGGCACGCCGGGCATGCTGGCGTGGCCCGTGCTGCCGTGGCAGGCCGCGCACAGGCCCAGTCGGGTCGGCTTCGCCGGGGTCTGTGCGCCGGCCGGGAGGGCAACAAGTAGGCTCAGCGCCACTGACAATGGAATTCGCATCGGCAACACATGGGGACTAGGACGGGCAATTCTAGCAGTGCCCATCGGCACGGCCGGTCGCTGCGGCTTTCCGGCATTCCGGCCACAGCGGCTAGAATAGGCAGCTTCCCCGTCTGCGGAACCCGTCGCCGTGCCCACCACCCTGCTGCAATCGAACCTGCCCGGTCTGCAACTGATCCATCGCGGCAAGGTGCGCGACGTCTACGCATTGGACGACGACCGGCTGCTGATGGTCGCCACCGACCGGCTCTCCGCGTTCGACGTGGTCCTGCCGAACCCGATTCCGGGCAAGGGCGAGATGCTCACCCAGATCTCCAATTTCTGGTTCGGCAAGACCGCGCACCTGCTGCCGAACCATCTGCTCGATGTGCCGCTGGCCGACGTGCTGCCGCCCGGCACCGATCTGGCGCTGTACGAGAAACGCGCGGTGGTCACGCGGCGGCTGAAGCCGGTGCCGGTCGAGGCTATCGCCCGCGGCTACCTGATCGGCTCCGGCTGGAAGGATTACCTCGCCGCCGGTTCGTTGTGCGGCATCCGGTTGCCTGCCGGCCTGCAGCAGGCGCAACAGTTGCCCGCGCCGATCTTCACCCCATCGACCAAGGCCGCCGTGGGCGACCACGACGAGAACGTCAGCTATGACGTGGTGGTCGATGCGGTAGGCAAGGAACTGGCCGACAAGGTGCGCGATGCCACCCTGGCGATCTACCAGTGGGCCGCCGCCTATGCGGCCGAGCGCGGCATCATCATCGCCGACACCAAGTTCGAGTTCGGCACCGACGCCAGCGGCACGCTGTACGTGATGGACGAGATGCTGACGCCGGATTCCTCTCGCTTCTGGCCCGCCGAGGAGTACCGCGTCGGGATCAGTCCGCCCAGCTACGACAAGCAGTTCGTGCGCGATTATCTCGAGACGCTGGACTGGAACAAGACCGCGCCCGGCCCGGTGATCCCGGACGAGGTGATCGCGCGCACCGCCGCCAAGTATGCCGAGGCCTTGCAGCGCCTTGCCGGCATCCAACTCAGCTGAATTCCGACGAGGGAAAGCCCATGCGCACCATGCAGGACTGGCTCGACAGTTACAGCGGCGACCACCAGAACCCGACCAACCGGTTGTTCCACTGGTTCTGCGTGCCGCCGATCGTGTGGTCGGTGATCGCGCTGCTGTGGACGATCCCGGTACCGGCCACGTTGTTCCGCCCCGGCACGGTGGCCGTGGCGGCGATGGTGCTGGCGTTCTACTGGTACTGGAAGCACTCGCACCGGCTCGCGCTCGCGCTGCTGATCGCGTTCGCGCTGCTCGCCCTGCTCACCAACCTTCTGTACTACCGGCTCGGCGGCGCCTCGCTGTGCTATCTGGCGATCGGCGTGTTCGCGGTCGCGTGGATCGGCCAGTTCATCGGCCACCAGTTCGAAGGGCGCCGCCCCAGTTTCCTCACCGATCTGTCGTATCTGCTGATCGGCCCGGCGTGGCTGATGGCCAAGCTGCTGCGCGCACTGGGGTTCAAGCAAGTCACATGACCACCCTGCTTACCGTGATCAGCAGCCTGCTCTGGTGGGTGCTGTACAGCAGCATGGCTGCGCTGGTGTTTGCCCTGATCGGCTGGTCGGTGCTGCGCTGGACCGAACGCTGCGCGGTGGTGTTCAACCGCATCTATTTCGCCTGCCTGCTGTGGACCATGATCGGCATGCTGCTGGTCGTCGGCGCGGCCGCGTACGAAGGTCACCTGCATCCGCCCTACGCGGCCCTGCTGAGTTCCGGCCTGCTGCGCTGTGCGCTGGTGCTGGACATGCTGATCGGCACCGTCCTGCTGTGGCGGCTCACCCCGCGCATCGACGCGCGCCGCATTCGCCCCGGCAGTGCCTGCATGGCGGTGGCCGTGATCATGGCGATCAGCTTCGGGATTGCTACCAGCCTGGCCTGATCCGGTCACGGCTGCATCCTAGAGAGGGCGGAGTTGATCCGCCCTCTCTGCATCTGAACTACTGAAAACCTCAGTGCATGCCGAACATCGCGATGCCGAACACCATCGCCAGGACCACGCCGATGATCAGCGCCAGCACAAAGCCGATCACCATATAGACCAGCTGTACCAGACAGGCCTTGCCGAAACCGATCTGGCTGCCGTCCTGCGCCAGCAGCAGATAATTCACCACCGCGGCGCCGACGAGGAAATTCACGATCGCCGGCAGTAGCCCGCCCCCGTGCAGCAGCATGCCCAGCACCACCGACGCCGCCACTACGGCAATAAACGTCAGCACCACCGCACCCAGCGCGCGCAGGTAGGACGGCATGTAGCCGACCACCATCCGGAACGCCAGGCACAGCACCAGCGCGCCAATCAGGATGCCACCCACGATCATGATCAGCATGGCCATCATGCCCATGCCGGCCAGCGCCGCAAACGACGAAGTACCCATGAAGTCTCCCCTTGTGATGTCGAAGAAAACCGTCGCCCGGCACTCCCATGCCAGCCCTCCCGACGGTGGCGCCAGCCTAGCCGATTCCATCGCCAGATGCGTGGCGGCACTGTCTCCCGCGGCGAGACGGGGGCAAGCTATACAACCCGCTCGCTTGAGAGATCCCATGAGCCTGCGCAGCCTGTTCGTCGACTTCAACAGTTACTTTGCCTCGGTCGAACAGCACGAGGATCCGACCCTGCGCGGACGACCGGTCGGCGTGGCGCCGGTCGCCGCCGAAACCACCAGCTTGATCGCCGCCAGCTACGAGGCGAAGGCGTTCGGTGTCAGCACCGGCACGATGGTGCGCGAGGCACGATGGCTTTGTCCCGGCATCGAGATCCGCGTGGCGCGACCGGAACGCTACGTGTACTGGCACCATCGCCTGATCGAGGCCATCGACCACGCGATCCCGATCGCCAAGGTCGGCTCGATCGACGAAGTCGCCTGTGAACTGGTCGGCCGTCAGCGCCAGCGCGATGTCGCCGAAGCCATCGCGCAACAGGTGAAAGACGAAGTGGCATTGGCCGCGCCCGGCGGCGCGATCCGCTGCTCGATCGGCATCGCGCCAAACGACTTCCTCGCCAAGACCGCCTCGGACATGCGCAAGCCCGACGGCCTCACCGTGATCGAGCAGGCCGATCTGCCGCACGCCTTGCATGGCCTGGAACTGCGCGACCTGTGCGGCATCGGCCGCTCGATGGAAGCACGCCTGCACGAAGCCGGCATCACCACCGTGGCCCAGCTCACCGCCGCCGACAAGCACCGGCTGCGGCACGCCTGGGGCGGCATCGAAGGCGAGCGCATGTGGGGCTTGCTGCGCGGCGCGTGGCTGCCGACCGCTCCGACCGAACGCGGCTCGATCGGCCACTCGCACGTGCTGGGCCCGGAACTGCGCAGCGCCATCGGCGCCCGCGCGGTGCTGAAGAAACTGCTGGTGAAGGCGGCGATGCGCATGCGCCGCGAGGAAATGCTCAGCGGCGCCATGGCCGTGCGCATCCGTTTCATCGGCCACGACCAGCGTTGGGAACGCGACCTCGCGTTCGATCCCACCGACGACAGCCGCGAACTGCTGCGGCTGTTGAACGGCATGCTGGACAGCGGCCATCGCCGTCGCTTGTTGCCGGGACCGACAAACGCCACACCGCTTTCAGTCAGCGTGACCTTGATGCGACTGGTACCACGCACACAAAGCAGCGGCTCGCTGTTCGCACCCACACAGGACACCGGCCGCGTCGACGCGCTGGTCGACCGCATCAACGCGAAGTTCGGCTACAACAAGCTCTACTTCGGCAGCATGCAGCTGGCACTGGAACACGACGCCGCGCCGATGCGCATCCCGTTCAACCGCGTGCCCGATACCAAGAGCGAGGACGAGGCCAGCCACGATCCGCTCTGGCTGAAGACCATGAATCAGTTCAAGGCGATAACCGAGGGCGAACATCGGCGGCGGGAGGGGCGAGATAGGAAGGAGTGAGTTTCGGCGACGGGACGATACTGCGCAGATCCATCTGCGGTAACTGCCAGCTCTCTTGGCAGCCGGCCAATCCTTCCAATGATTTATCCCTCAACTTCCGAGGTCATCAAAGATAGCCGTCCAAATCGTGACCTATGCAAATCACGACACTGCCATCGAGTTTCCCCGAGCCAACCTTGAAATTGTTGCCACGCCTCAGGCGAAACGCCGCTTGACGCCAACCGAGTGAAGCGCCGACCATCAATGCATATGCCTCGATTTGGGGTCTACTACGAGTTATGCATCACATGGCAGACCTGATCGCAAACATGATTCGTTGGCCCCGTCGCGCACTAGCATCGCTAATGCGCGCTCGCCTCTTCATATTTACGGCCTCGATAGTTGTATTGGCCATTATGATTTCGCTTTGCTTCTTGCAGACAGAACAGAGCGTTAGGCTCACCGGCTTGCTATTGCAGCTCTTAGGGATAGCTGCGGCGGCTATAGGAATTCGCGATACTCGCCGAATGTTCGGCAAACCAAGCTTCTTGGAGCTAATTCGTACTTGGGCAAGAGCCATCCCAAGGCTACGACTAAAGTCTGTCTCCAGCTCAGCCTCTAGTCGTCTCTCCGTGTCAGCTACGTGCAAGGCTCAGGTATGGCACGGCGCCGGTACCGAACCCACTATTGAGTCTCGCCTCGCGGCTGCAGAAGCGAATCTTCAAGAACTCAATAGCCGTGCCAACAAGGCTGAATTTGAGTTTGATGCGCACGTGCGCCAATCCGCACAGAGCCTTCGAGACGAGAGAGCCGAGCGGTTGGAGGCCGACCGACAACTGCATCTAAAAATTGAGTCGGCATCTACAGATGGACTTCACTTGGCTGCGGTAGGTGTTGCTTGGCTTGCTTGCGGGGCCATCCTGAGCACGATGCCAAATGAGCTTCTGTGGTTCGTAAGGTGATGCGTAACAAAGCGGTTTTAAGTCCGAGCCACGAAACGCTCGCGAAGTAACGCAGTTACTCATCGTCGTAAAAACGTATGAGGGTCGAGCACCATCGTCTCAACACATCACCTATTGCGTTGCACGCTGATTCGCCCCACGCACCGCCTCCATAAACCCATCAAACGGAATATCCGTAATCCCCACCAGCCCGATATGGCTGTTCTCGCCATCGAGCAGGCGCCCGGTGACCGGCTGATCGGTGTACTCGAACCAGTGTGCGCCGACGATATCCGGATCGACAGCAGCGGCAGCGATGAAACGCGCATAAGCCTCACCGCGTTGCTGCTCGTTCCATACCGACACCACGCCTTTGCCGAACGGGCCGCGGTCGTCGGAGCCGAAGTGGAATTCGCCGATCAGCACCGGCTTGTCGAGCGCGTGCATGGCAGTGGCGTCGAAGCCGTGCTGCGGCAGGTCGGCGTAGACGTTGAAGCTGACGACGTCGCAGTACTGGGCGCAGGCGGCTACGGCTTCGGGCGTGTTCACCGCGAAGCGGCCGCCGAGGAACAGATGATGCGCATCGTGCCGGCGGATCGCGGCGGCCACGGTGCGGAAATAGGTGTCGGCGTAGCGGCGCAGCCACGCGCTGTAATCGTCGGCGATCGCCGGATGCGCCTCGTTCGGCGCGGGCGCGGCGAAGCCGGTGACATTCAAGGCATCCCATGAACCCAGCGCGACGCCCCAGGCGGCCGACAGTGTTTCCGGTGCCACGTACTTCTTGCGCAGCATCGCGATGAAGGCCTGCTTGGCCGGGCTCTTCGCGTCACCGGCCAGCGTGCCAACAGCCAGTCCCCAGCGGCCTTGCGGGCCGCTGCCGGCCCAGGCCAGTTCGTTGTCGGCGAAGTAGCCCAGCAGGTACGGATCGTCGCGCGCGTCGGCGCTGGCCTTGGTCACCGCCGCTTCGGTCGCCTGCACGAAGTGCGGATCGAACGGATCGGGCATGCGGCCCCAGTAGTCGTAGCCGCTGGAGACATTCGCGTAGTTGCCGTCGATATTGATCGAGCGCGTATACGGCAGCCGATGCGCGCGACCCAGCGCCTCGTCGCTCCAGTTGCCGATGGTGTTGAACCCCCACGCCTGCAGCCGGTCCAGCGTGCGTGTGCGCCACGCGTCCAGCCAGTTTCTGCCGTCGATGCGATACAGGTTGGCCGCGTAGAAATCGAACCAGCGACCATGGTTGTAGCCGATGCCGGCGCTGGCGCCCTGCTCCTTGTTGCGGTTGTCGCCACGGCCGTAGAACGCCGCCCACTCGCCGCTGGCCGGCGGCAAGTCGCGGAACATGAACTCGCGGCCTTCGACATAGCTGCGGCCACCGTCGGTAATCACCGCGTTGACGCCGAGCGAGAAGAACGCGTGGCCGTCGGGCGTCACTAGTTGCCAGCGGCCGGCGGCTTTCTGTGTGTGGAACCAGCCGGTCTTGTTCAAGCCATGGACGTCCAGACGTCCGCCATAGGCATCAAGCCCGCTGGTCGATGCCCCGGCCATGGTCGCCTTCCCGGCTGCGCGCAACGCGGCATCGGTATCGATCTTCTCCGGCCACCGACCACGCGTGAACTGGCCGTAGCGGTCGACGATGCCGGCATACGCATCGTGCAGCGTAGGCCCGCCTGGCGCGGTGTCGAGGCGGCCGAACAGCAACGTCTGCGCCGCTTGCGGTGCAGGCACGCCGAGGTGGATGGCGCCGACCTTGTGCAGATCCAGTGCGCCTTGCACCGCAGTCGCCAGCAGGGTCGGCTGGCCGTGATCGTCGAACGGCATCGGCGGCCCCACCTGCATGCCCTCGCTGCGCGGCGACTCGGCGCGCAGCGGAATCACCAGCGTCTGCGCCGGCCCGGCCGGCACGCCCACTGTCGCCTGCAGATGCCGGCCGACGGCATCGTCGATGTCGACGGTCAGCGTCACCGCCCATGCCATCGCGTTCTGCACACGCAGACGCAGTTCGCCCTGTTTCGACCAGTCCCACGCGCCATGAGCTGGGGTCAACACGATCTGTGGATGTGCAGCGGGCTCGAAGGCATAACGCTGTTGCGCCACGCCATCGGCGGGGTGTTCGACGGCGCCGGTGCGCTGGACCTGGTTGAGTGCCATGCGTGCGATGGGATTGGGGCTGGCGAGATCCGCAACGGCAGGGAGGTTCGCCGCATGACAGGCGCCAAGACAGCACAGGCACAGCCAGATCGATAGTCGACGATTCATGCGCAACAGACCTCGCGATGAGATGCCAGGGCATTATGGGGCGAAGGCGTGAAGTGCAGCGTGCAGAGATTGGTACGTGCGTCGGATTGGCAGGATGGAGTTGTGGGAGCGGCTTCAGCCGCGATGCCTTTGTAGAACGATCGAGTCAGAGCATCGCGACTGAAGCCGCTACCACGACCGAAGGAAGTCCCTTGTGGACAGAATCAGGAACGCCGGCGCGACCACCACTGCCAGCCGTAATACACGGGCACACCCAACGCGATGATCAGCAGGCTCATGCCGGCGTCGCCCGGTGCGTGGATCGCGCTGGCCACGATCACGCCGAACACGGTGATCACGAAGATCAACGGCAGCAGCGGATAGAACGGCACCCGGTACGGCGCGGGCTGGTCGATGAAGTGCTTGCGATACCAGAACAGCGTGCCGATGCCGAACACATGGCCCAGCCACTCGCCCACGGTGGTGTAGTTGAGCAGCTGGTTGAAGCTGCCCGACACGGTCAGCACGATCGCCCATGCCCCGAGCACCGCCAGCGCGATCTGCGGCGCGCGTGTGCGTGGATCGACGCGTGCGGTGGCGCGAAAGAACACTCCGTCCGCGCCCATCGTCTGCAGCACGCGTGCGCCGCCGGCGATCGCGATGCTGCAGTAGCCGAAGGTGGAGCAGGCAATGCCGACCTCGATCACGGTGGCGCCGTGCGGACCGAACAGCTTCTGCATCAGGTCCGCCGCTGGCGCCAGGCTGGTTGCGAGGCCGGCATGGCCGAGCCCGGCCAGGTAGGCGAAGTTGACCAGCACATAGCAGAGCACCACGCCGGCCATGCCCATGCCCAGCGCGCGCGGCAGGGTGCGTTGCGGGTTGCGCACTTCACCGGCCAGATCGTTGAGGTAATGAAAACCGCCATAGGCAAACAGCACCGGCAGCAAGGCGCCAGCAAACGCCCACGACGACACCGGCTGCGTGGTATCCGGCACCAGCACCAGCCCCAGCTGGCCATGCGCCAGCACCATGCCGGCGACCACCAGCAACGCGATTGCCATCACCTTCAGCACGGTGAAGATGTTCTGCATCCATGCACCGGCGCGGATGCCGAACAGGTTGATGCTGACAATGAACACGATCGCGCCGACCGCAACCGGTGTTTCGTAGAGCCGGCTCAGGCCCAGCGCCCGGCAGAAATAGACGGCGAACTTGGTCACCACCGCGGCCACGCTGCCGGGGTAGTTGATCAGCGCCATGGTCCAGCCGAACAGGAAGGCTGGCAGCAGGCCGAATGCCTCGCGCAGGTACACGTAGATGCCACCCGCCTGCGGCCGGCGTGCACCGAGCTCGGCGTAACACAGCACACCAGCCAGGGTCAGCAGGCCGCCAAGCGCCCACAGGATCAGCACCTGCAGGCCGGACGAGGTGTTCTGCGCCACCGTGGCCGGCGTGATGAAGATGCCTGCACCGATCACGCCGCCGATGACGATCATCGCGGCGTCCCAGGTGTTCAGGCGACGGGCATAGGCATTGGCGGGTTCGGTCAGCATGGCGGCTACCTTGCCATTGTCCGTACCGGTTCGGCCAGTCCCGTGTGGCACACCCAGCGAGTTTCAGTACGATGTGATGTTTCACTCATTCGCCCTGAGCGTAGGTCCACAGGGCCGAAGTCGAAGGGTATGCCTCGACGAGTATCCTTCGACTTCCTCGCTCCTCAAAGCAGCGACCATCCCTGGCCGCTCCCCGCGTGCGCTTCGCTACGCTCGGAACGAACGGTAGATCTGAAACTCAAAGCGCTATCGCAAATTGACAAGCGCCAGCCACCCCGGAAGACTGTCGCCGGCAGTGCGACACGCGCTGCCGGTTTATGACGCCGTGAGGAATCTCGCAGCGTCATCGCTGCCGAGGGGTGCTGCAGCGGACATCCGTCCGCCACGCTTGGTACGCGATTCCGTCGCAAGGGCGCCCTTTCCGCTTACTGGAGACGTCGCCATGCCCCATCCTGCTGCCGCCCGCCGGCTCGCCATCGCCACTTCGGTGGATTACCCGGCGATCCAGCCGGACGATGCCCATCTGGCAACCTCGCTGGAATGTCTCGGCGTCCAGCCGATCGTCTGCGTATGGAATGACCCGGGCATCGACTGGTCGACATTCGACGCGGTGCTTATCCGCACCATCTGGGATTACTTCAAGCACCACGCGGCGTTCCTGGACTGGTTGGACCGACTCGACCGGCTGGGCGTGCCCACCATCAACGACAGCGCCCTGCTGCGCTGGAACAGCGACAAGCGCTACCTGCTCGAACTGGCCCGGCATGGTGTGGCGATCATCCCAACTCAACTAGCGGACGCCGCCGAACTTCCGGATGTGCTGGCGGCAATGTCGGGGCAGCAGGTGGTGATCAAGCCCAGCATCAGCGGCGGCGCCTGGCATACGCTGCGCGGCACGGTCGACGACGTGATGTTCGCCTCAGCGGTGGCACAGCTGCCGCGCGAATTCACTTACCTGGTGCAGCCGTTCGTGCCGGAGATCGTCAGCGACGGCGAATGGTCGCTGCTGTATTTCGCCGGCGAGTTCAGCCATGCGGTGATCAAGCGCCCGGCCGTGGGCGACTATCGCGTGCAGGGTGAATTCGGCGGCAGTGCGGAACCGATCCAGCCGGATGCCGCCACGCTGGCGGCGGCCAACCGCGCACTTGCCGCCGTCGCCGCACTCGGCCATGGCAGGCACGCCTACGTGCGCGTCGATGGCGTGATCAGCGCCGGCAGCTTCCTGATCATGGAGCTGGAATTGATCGAGCCGTTCCTGCATCTGGCCGTGCGTCCGGCCGCGGCCGAACGCCTCGCGCAGGATGTGGCCGGGCGCCTCGCTCGTGTCCAGGTGTCCGCACGGGCAAGCACGCCCTGACATGCCGCACCGGCCTGACCAGCAGGATTCCACCACGACAGCCGCATCGCCCACGCGCTGGCTGCATATCCTGTCGTGGATCGGATGCCTCGCGATAGTCGGCGCGGCGGTGTGGATCCTGCATCGCTACCTGAGCCAGATCGCCTGGCGCGACGTGGCAACGGCATGGTCGCAGTTGCCGGCTCACCGCATCGCGTACTCCATCGCAGCGACAGCGATCAGCATCGCGATGCTGGCGCTGTTCGATGTGCTGGCGGCGCACTCGGTGGTGCGCGATCGCGTCTCCGCAGGGCTGGCCGCGTTCGCCGGCGCGGTCACCCAGGGCATTTCGAACACGCTGGGCTTCCATGCGATCACCGGCACCGCGCTGCGCTATCGCATTTATGCGACGGCCGGCGTGGGTGCCGGTGATACCGCGCGCATCGTCGGGCTGGCCGGGCTTGGCGTGGGGCTGGGCTTCGCCGTGGTGATCACCGGTGCGCTGTGCTGGCAGCCGGCGATCACGCACGGCTGGGGGCGCCTGCCGGGCATCGTGTTGTGCGTACTGCTGGTGGCGCTGCTGGCCTGGCTCGCGCGGCGTCCGCGTACGCTGCGTGTGTGGCGCTGGACGCTGGCGTTTCCCAGCGCGGGTATCGCGGTGGCGCAGATGCTGATCGGCGGCGTGGAGATGCTGGCCGCGATCAGCGCGCTCTACGTCTTGCTGCCGGCCAGCATGGCACCACCGTTCGTGGACTTCCTGCCAATCTATGTCGGTGCGGTGCTGGCCGGCATCATCAGCCACTCGCCGGGCGGGCTGGGCGTGTTCGAGACGATCATGCTGGCGGCGCTTCCCGCAGAGACGCGCGCGGACCTGCTGGTGGCGATGGTGTGCTACCGGGTGATCTACAGCCTGCTGCCATTCATGCTGGCCAGCGCCGCGCTGGCCGTGTTCGAGATCCGCCAGCGCCGGTACAACCGAAGCGCTCAGTTGGACGGCGGATAGCGCCGGATCAAGCGTTGCTGATGCAGATGATGCCGCGCCAGCGCCAGCATGCCGATCGGCCGATGCCCGCGCGCGCGATTGGCCGCACCCAGTGCAAACAGCAGGCGCTGCTTGGCGAACACCATGCGATAGACCTGCCACACCGAATACTTCGGATCCCACGCATGCACGGCCTCGGAGCCGGCGCCATTCACCTCCATGATGGTGAAGCGGCCGCAGCGCAGATCCTGCAACGTGCGATATCGCACATCGAAACGGCCGACATGGAATTGCGGCATGTCGCGCGCGATCGCCTCGATCGCTGCGGTCAGCTCCGCCGTGGCAAACGCGGAACCATCTTCGTAACGACCACCGACGCGGGTCGAGCCGATCAGCGACAAGCGCACGGTATCGCCGGCGACCGGCACTTCGTCGGGATCATGTCGGCACTCGTGCTCGCGCTGGTTGCGCACCGCGCGACGCAGGCGCGCGTCGGCCTCGATCAGCTGCGCCACCGTGCTGACCCCATCGCCGGTCACCTGCGGGTAGTGGCGCAGCAGGATGCCGAGCAGCCAGCCGGACGACTGCTCCGGATGGCGCACGTAGAAGATGCCCGCCTCGCCCGGTTCGTCGAGATAGCGTTGCAACATCAGCGATTCGCCGACCGGATAACGCGCCAGGTAGTCGGCCAGCTCCAGCGCATCGTCCAGCCGGCGCACGCCGAAACCGCACCAGCCCAGGTCCGGCTTGGCCACCACCGGAAACACCAGCCCGGCCTCGCTCATTGCCGACAGCGCGGCCGCCAGCATGTCGTCGCCGGCGACACGCAGCATCACGTACGGCGCCACCATCGAGCGCGCATGCGCGCCCATGCGGGCGAAATATTCGGACTTGGTATCGCCCACCAGTCCGCCGGCGGTGATCTGTGGATTGGCCGCGGACGGCAGCGTGAGGCTGCGATGGCGCAGACCGAGCCAGCACCATTGCAGCACCATCGGCACCAGGTTGAGCCACTTGGGAATGCGCTCGATCGTGCCCGGCCGCGGCACCGCCAGCGGCGGCGGCCGCACCTCCAGCGCGCTGGCAAGCGGCTCATGCATGCGCGATCACTTCGTAATGAATCGGCTTGTACGCAAAGTTGTTCGACTGCCCGGCCGAACACGCGGTGAGGCCGATCAGCAGATCCGTCTGCGCCTGGAACACGATGTAGTCGCCGGCGCGGCTGAGTGGCGGTTCCACCCGGATGACGCCGGTCGCCGCATCCACCGGCACGTTCATGAAGACGTTGAACGCGGTGGGGATCGCGTCCGCCACGACGCCGTACGGCGCCAGCACCGCGGCGAGATTGCCGAAGCAGCCGCGATGTGGCTCGGGGTCGCCGTAGATGATGCGGAACATCTCGGCCGAGCACGGCGACAGCAGGAAATCGTGGCGGCCGACGGTATCCTCGATAATGCGCAACAGCACGCGGCTGCGGTTTGAATAGATCGGGTCACCGGTGCTGAGATAGATCTTGCTGGCGTAATCGATGCTGCGCCCGGACGAGATCGCCTCGGCCGTATCGTGCCGATTGAACGCGACCAGATCGGCCACCTGCTCGCCCTGGGGATCGATCACCTTCAGACGCTCGCCACGATGCAGCTCGAACGCCACGCTGCTGCGGGGGGGAATGACCTGGATCATCGCGGATCGTCTCCGAGTGCATGGAACGGGCAGACCCAGTCTGCGCCGACCTGACGTCCGCTGTACTGGCGCGCTTCCGAACTCTTGCCGTGCACGGCCAGCATCGGGTTGGCGGCGCCGGCATAGGCGATGTCGCGCTGGGCGATCGCCCGGCACAACTTCTCGTAGCGCCCGTCGACGCGCAGCCGCTCGAACTGGCTGTGCAGGTTGAACAACAGCATCGGCTGGCGGAACCGCCGCGCGGGCCGGCTCGATGCGGGATGCAGGCCGATGACGTAGAACGCACGTCCACCGATGCTCATGCTGAAGTGCGCCGAGTGCGGATCGCTGCTGACCACCGGGTCCCAGCCGAACCGCCGGTGATCGATCTCGTGCAGCGCCTGCAGCCGCCGCCACAACGCCTGTTCGAAATCCTGTTCGGACAGCGCTGGCGCGGCGGCAAACGCCACCGCGAAGCTGACGAACAGACGGTTGCCGCCGGCGTTCTGTGCGAACCGCTGCAACGCGGCGACGGTCGCCTCGTCATGCGCGCCGTCAGCGAGATCACCGGCATCCAGCACCTCGATGCCATCGCGGGCGAGCGCGGCCTTGGCACCGAGACAGGGGTAATTCCCGACTGCAATGAATGCGTCCAGTGCCGCTGCGGTCGGTGACACCGGCACGCTCGCGCCTGCTGTCGCGCGCACCCCCGCCATCAACCCAGCAGCGCCAACAACGCGTGCGCGGCCGCCTCCGACGAGGCCGGATTCTGCCCGGTCACCAGCTTGCCGTCGGTGATCGCATAGGACGCCCAATCATCCTTCTTCGAGTAGACGCCGCCGTTCTCCTTCAGCATGTCCTCGACCAGGAATGGCACCACGTCGGTCAGGCCTACCGCGGCCTCCTCGGTATTGGTGAAGCCGGTGACGGATTTGCCACGGACCAGCGGGCTGCCGTCGGGCGCCTTGACGTGGCGCAGCACCCCAGGCGCGTGACAGACCGCACCCACCGGCTTGCCCGCCGCCCACATCGCCTCGATCAGGCGGATCGAATCGCGATCCTCCGCCAGGTCCCACAGCGGACCGTGGCCACCGGGATAGAACACCGCGTCATAGTCCCCGCCCACGGCATCGGCCAGCTTCATCGTATGCGCCAGTGCGGCGGTGGCGGCGGGATCCTTGCGGAAGCGGTCGGTATTGGCCGTCTGTGCCTCGGGCTCGTCGCTCTTCGGATCCAGCGGCGGCTGACCGCCCATCGGCGAGGCCAGCACCACGGTTGCTCCGGCATCGGTGAACACGTAGTAGGGCCCGGCAAACTCCTCCAGCCAGAAGCCGGTGCGCTTGCCGGTATCGCCGAGCCGGTCGTGCGAGGTCAGCACCATCAGGATCTTCATGCGAAAACTCCAAGGGAAAGTGATCGCACTACGCTACCAAGCGGTTCGCGAACCGGGCGTGATGCCGGCGCCGGCAGACCCGGCGCTCGCCGCGCCGCCTGCATGAATCTAGAATCGGCACCGTGCTCTCCCTGATTGCCCATGTGCCCGCTGCCCCGCGCAAAATCCTCCACGTCGACATGGACGCGTTCTACGCGTCGGTGGAACAGCGCGACGATCCGTCTCTGCGCGGCAAGCCGGTGGCGGTCGCGTGGCGCGGCGCACGTTCGGTGGTGTGCGCGGCGAGCTATGAGGCACGCGTGTTCGGCGTGCGTTCGGCGATGCCGGCGATCCGCGCCGAGCGCTTGTGCCCGCAGCTGATCTTCGTTCCGCCGGACTTCGTGCGTTACAAGGCAGTGTCGCGGCAGATCCGCGAGATCTTCGCGCGGCATACCGAACTGATCGAGCCGTTGTCGCTGGACGAGGCCTATCTCGATGTCACCCACACGCTGAGCGGGCTGCCCTCGGCCACCGCCACCGCCGAAGCGATCCGCGCCGCGATCCGCGAAGAGACACAGCTGACCGCATCGGCCGGCGTGGCGCCAAACAAGTTCCTGGCCAAGATCGCGTCGGACTGGAACAAGCCCGACGGCCAGTACGTGATCCGTCCGCATCAGGTCGAGGCCTTCCTCACCCCGCTGCCGGTCGGCCGCTTGCCCGGCGTCGGCAAGGTGATGGAGGCGAAGCTCGCCGTGCTCGGCATCGCCACGGTGGGCGAACTGCGCATGTTCGCGCTGGCAGAACTGGAGCAGCGCTTCGGCCGCTGGGGCCACCGTCTGCACGAGCTGGCCCGCGGCATCGACGAGCATGCGGTACAACCCGAACGGCCGACCCTGCAGATTTCCGCCGAGGACACCTTCGAGCACGACCTGCTGCTGGACGAACTCGAACCGCATATCCGCCGGCTCGCCGAAAAGGCCTGGGCCGGCTATCAGCGCGAACTCGATGCAAAAGAGCGCAGCCGCGTGGCGCGCACCATCGTGCTGAAGCTGAAGACTGCGGACTTCCACACGCTGACGCGCAGCCTCACCCCGGCCCGGCGACCGCTATCGGCGAAAGAACTGGCCGAGATCGCCTGCGCGCTGCGCGAGCGCGTCGAGCGTCCCGCCGACAGCCGCTACCGGCTGGTCGGCGTGGGCCTGGCAGGCTTCGTCGACGCCGACAGCTGCGAAGCGCAACGGGACCTGTTCATCAACCACTAGCAAGACTTGCACGCCAATCCCACCCACGGATCGGATACGCTCCGCGTCCGTACGCTTGTAATCCCGGATGGAGCAGTGACATGCTTTTTGAGTTTCCAAAGGTTCGCATCGATTCCCTCAAGGATTTCGCCAAGCACTATCTGATGATCGTGCTCAGCATCCTCACCGCACTGGGGTTGGAGGCGTGGATCGAGCATGCGCACCACCAGCGTGCCGCTGCCGCGGCCAGCACGCAGATCGAGATGGAGATCCGCGCCAACCTGACCGAAGCCCACACGAACCTGCAGCAGGATGTCGCACAGCTGAAGCGACTCGACACGATCCGTGACGCGGTGACCCGGGATCTCAAGGCGCACGTGCCGGATGACGTGATCAGGCAGCACATCCTGGCGCAGACCAGGGATCACTTCGATCTCGGCCTGACCTTTCCCACCCTGCGCCACGAGGCCTGGGATGTGGTCGTGGCGAACCAGTCGGCTAGCTGGATCGACCACGGTCGCATGGAACGCTATTCCGCCGCCTACGCCAGCCAGCGCGACGTCATCACCTCGATGAGCGAGAACACCGCGCTGCTGATGAACGGCACAGGCCTGGTCGATACCATCGCCGACCTGCAAACCGACGAGGCGCAGCCACGCGAGTTCCTGCATGTCATCAGTCAGATGACGGCCATGCTTGGCCAGACGGTGAACAGCCTCCGCCTGCTCGAAAAACAGCTTGGCGCCGCGTTGCCGGGCGGGACCTCGAACACCACGAAGCCAGCTGCCTGACTTCGATACCTAGCTCACGCAATACCGATTGAGCGGGCCTGCTTTCCGCAGGCTCTTCATGTCGGACACCGGCATGTACAACGTGCCACGAGCGACAGGCGCTCAAGGCATGTCAGGGCAACATGTATTCGAAGTCGTAGGAGTGCTTGCCATCGGCGATGGTGATCGCCAGCTTTCCCGCCAGCCCCAGCAGTTCACCGGTAGCGGAATCAGGCACCACGGTGATGCTCAGCTGCGGCGCGCCACGTGCCATCGTGCCGCTGTGCTGCAAGGCGAACGTGCCGTGGCGACCATGCAAGGTGCCGCTGACCCGCTCCAGCGCGACATAGCCGGCCGACCCCGGCACGTCGGTGCCGGCGGCCAGCATCTGGCCCTTGCCGGTCGCCTCGAGATCGCCGTGAAACTGCTTGTCCAGCGCCATCCGGCCGATACCGGGATCACCGACGCCATCCTGTGCCGGCTGCGGGATCATCTTCACTTCGAACGTGCCGTGGGCGTGCATGGTCATGGCGCTTCTTCGATGGCGATACGCACAGCCTAACTGATCACGCGTCCCGCTCACGACCGAAGCGCGGCAGGTTCCAGTGATAATGCAGTGACAGGAAACGCAGCCCGAAGCAGAACAGGATCGGCAGCCAGGTCGCCCACATCGCCGGCCAGCGGTAGTACTCGCCGATCACCGCCAGCGCGGCGCCGGCAAACGCCGCCAGTGCATAGATCTCCTTCTGCAGCACGACCGACACGCGGGTCAGCAGCACATCGCGCGCCATGCCGCCGCCGACCGCGGTGATCATGCCGAGCAGGATCGCGACCTCCGCGTTGTGGCCGAACAGCAGCGCCTTGTGCGCGCCGTACACCGCGAACAGACCGAGCCCCATCGCATCGAACAGCCGCACCGGATAGGTCAGCCGCTCCACCCACGGATACGCGACCACGGTGAGCAGCGCAGCCACGATCGCGGTGAACAGATAGCGCCAGTCCGCCAACCCCGCCGGTGGGATCGCGCCGATGCACAGGTCGCGCGCGATCCCGCCGCCGCAGGCGGTGATGAAGGCGATCGCCAGAATCCCGAACAGGTCGAGGTTGCACCGCCGTGCGGCCGTCGCGCCGCTGATCGCGAACGCGAACGTGCCGGCCAGATCCACCAGGTTGAACAACAGCTGCTCATTCATGCGACCGGTTGCTTCGCGGGCATGCCGACGAGGCGGCGATGCCCGCTATTGAACCAGCTTTAGCTGATCCGCCGCGAGATCGCGAAGAACACCAGGTTGCCCAGGCCAGTGGCACCGGCCAGCACCGCAACCAGGCCGGGGGTGACTTCCTGCCAGCCGAAGCCCTGGATCAGCCCGAAGCCGAGCGCCACCGACAGCAGCACGATGCCCCAACGCAGGGAAGAGTGGCGCCGGCGCAGGTTTTCGTCACGCAGAACCGAGTTCACCAGCTCTTCCGAACCGCCGGCGTTGACCATGTGCCGGCGCACCATGGCGTCGACGCAGACCTTGATCGAGTAGGCAATGCAGATAAACAGGCTGATCGGAATGAGGTCGCCGAAATTCATGGGGTGCTCCTTGGACGTGGTGGCGGAATGACTGACTGTCGGGACCAGAGATACGGCCAACCCCGCAGCGGTTGCAGCGACCTGCTTGCAACCGTTGTCACGATGCGCGTATCTCATGCCCCATGGATGACATCCGCAGCAACCCGGACCGCGAACTGGTCGACGCCGTGCTGGCCAATCGGCCGGGCGCGTTCGAGCGCCTGATTCGCGAATATCAGGGGTTGTGCTGGCACATCATCCAGCGCATGGTGCGCAACCCCGAGGACGCGCGCGAGCTGTGCCAGGACACGTTCCTGCGTGTGCACCAGTGCCTGCATCAGTACCGTTACGAGAGCGCGCTGAAATCGTGGATCGGGCGCGTGGCCTACACCATCGCGCTGCGCCACCTGCAGCACAAGCGCATCCCGCTGGTCGAGCACGGCGACGATGGTGACGATTACGCCTTGGTGGAAAACATCGGCGATGGCTTCGATCTGGAAGCAGCCTGCGCGGACGAGGAGACGGCGCAGCACCTGCATGCGGCGATCGAATCGCTTCCGCCGTTGCAACGCACCCTGCTGACGCTGTATTACCTCGAAGAAACCTCGATCCCGGAAATCGTCCGGATCACCGGGCTGGCCAGCGGTACCATCAAGAGCCACTTGTTCCGCTCACGACTGCGCCTGCGCGGCGAGCTCGAAACGCGGACAGGAGTTGCAGCATGAATCAGCACATCGACGACGACATCCCTCCCTTCGACGACGCAGCCAGCGAACGCGAATGGCTGGCGCAGGAGCACGCGATGCGGCGCGAACGCCTGCATCTCGATCCCGCCGGCGACGATGCGCGCAGTCGGCGCTATCGCCTGCTTGCGCGCGCCTTGCGTGAGCCGCTGCCGGATGGCTTGCCGGCCGATTTCGCGCAGCAGCTGGCCGCCCGCGTGGCTGTCTCGCCCAAGGCCGCCCCGCGTATCGAAGTCGTGCTGATGATCGCGCTCGTCGTCACGCTGGTGATTGCCGCCGCCGGCGTCACCGTCATTTACGGCAGCGCATGGCTGCCGTCCTTCAGCGCGATCCTGCCCGCACCACAGGCTCCGGCCAGTCGCTGGCTGCTGGCGCTTGCCGGCTGCCTCGGCGTGTCCTGGCTGCTGGGGCAATGGCAGCCACGCAGACACAGTTGATCGTTGATCGGGCGGCCTATAGCTCCAGCACCGCATGCAGTCCGCGATGCAGGCCGACCAGGCCGGACACCTTGCGGATCGCCAGCAGCGCGCCATCCACATAAGGCTTCGCACTGCTGCCTGCGTTGTGGCGCAGGGTCAGCGTCTGGTCCGGCATGCCGAAGATCGTCTCGACGCCGATCACGAACCCCGGCAGACGCACCGCATGCACCTGGCTGCCGGCCAGCGTGCCACCGCGCGTCTCGCGCAGGCCGATGGTCTGCTCCAGCGGCACTTCCAGCCGCGGCTTGCGCACCTTGCCCAGCCGTCCGGCCAGTTCGCGCACGGTGCCGCTGGGCGCATCCGGTTTGCCGGCGGAGGCATAGTCGATGATCTCCCATTGCGGGATGAGCTTCGCCGCCATCTCGGCAAACTTGATCAGCAGCACCGCAGTCAACGAGAAGTTGCCGCAGGCCAGCACACCGCGCTGGCGCTCGCGCGCGACTGCATCGATCTGCGCGTAATCCGCGTCGGTGAGACCCGACGTACCCACCACCACATGCGCGCCATGCTCCAGCGCGGCGAGGATGTTTGCCTTCGCGCTGTCCCGCTTGGTGTATTCGACGAAAACATCGCAAGGCTGCGCCAGCGCTTCGGCGGCGCTGGCAAGGATCGGGGCATCGAGCCGGCTCCCGCCCAGCACATCGCCGAGCTTCTGCCCGGCATGTCGCCGTGCCACCGCGGCAACCAGGCTGAGATCAGCGGCAGCGGCGATGCCACGGGCCAGTTCGGAGCCGGCCCAGCCGGTGGCGCCAGCGAGGCATATCTTCAAAGTCATCGTAAGGGCCTGGATTCATCGGCATGAGGAATGACGCAGCGTACGGCGAACCGGCTGCGTGATCCATGCATCGAGGGCATGCTCGGCCGATCGATCAGTCGTAGACGTCGTGGCAACGGCGTTCGGTCGTGTAATAGGTCTTCTTGTCCTGCGCGTTTTTCTGCACACGGTTGCCGACATAACCGCCGGCTACGGCACCGCCTACCGTGGCCAGCGTCTTGCCCTTGCCGCCGCCGACCTGATGGCCCAGCAGGCCACCCGCGACCGCGCCAATGCCGGTACCGATGATGCGGTGATTATCCTTCGAGCCGACGTGCTTGACCCGCACGTTCTCGCAAACCACGCGGTGATGACGTCCCTGCGCCTGCGCCGACGTCGTGGAGAGCGCAGGCACGGCCAAGGCCAGCGAGGCCATCAGAATCAATGATTTGTTCATGGGTTTTCTCCGTCTCGATGACGCACAGGAATAGCCGGATCGACGTGACGGCCCGGTCAAGCCGCCCGCGGCCTTGCAAGAATCCGGATCGGCTAAGCTCCGCGTTCGCGAATCCACTGCCAGGAGCGACTCCATGCATTTCGAAATACCGAAACTGCCCATGCGCGGTTTCAAGGATTTCGCCAAGCACTATCTGATGATCGTGCTCAGCATCCTTACCGCACTGGGTTTGGAAGCATGGATCGAGCATGCCCATCACACGCATGCCGCCGCGCTGGCCAGCCAGCAGATCGAGGCAGAACTGCAGGCAAACCTGGACGGCGTGCACGACTCGTATCAAAAGAACCGGCAGAGCCTTGTCTCGCTGCACCAGCTCGACGACGCCATCGCGAAGGACGTGCGCGACGGCAAGCCCGACGCCGCGATCAACCAGCATATCCAGGCGCTCAAGAACGAGTTCAGCCTAAGCCTCGACTGGCCGATTTTCGCCAACCAGGCGTGGGACGTCGCGGTGGCCAACCAGTCCGCCACCTGGATGAACCATGCTGCCCTGAGCGAATATTCGGCCGCCTACAGCAAGCAGCGCGATGCGGCGAACTGGGTGGCCCAGGACAGCACGCTGTTTCTCGATGCACCGCGGATGGCGACACTGCGCACGCGAATCGATCTGGGACGTGAGGTCGACCCGATCGAGTTCCTGTCCGTGCTGCGCCAGATGATCATCACCTCGAGCGAAACCCAGTCGCATTTGCAGCAGGTCGAGTCACTGTTGAAGCAGGTGTCGCTGAAGAGGACGGGCAGCAGCAGTAGCTGAGCTTCACGCGCACCCGCATCATCCAGAGGATTGGAAACAAAAGGCCGGGACCAGGTCTGGGCTTTTTTTCTTGGTCCCTCTCGCGCCGTTTATTTCTTTTTCGGCAGGTACAGATCAGTGATCGTGCCTTCGTACACCTCGGCCGCCATGCCGATCGATTCGCTCAGGGTCGGATGCGGATGGATGGTGAGGCCGATGTCGGCCGCCTCGCTGCCCATCTCGATCGCCAGCGCGACTTCGGAAATCAGCTCACCGGCATGCACGCCGACGATGCCGCCGCCGACGATGCGATGGGTGGCCTCGTCGAAGATCAGCTTGGTGAAACCCTCGGTGCGGTCGATACCGATCGCGCGGCCGCTGGCCGCCCACGGGAACTTGCCCACGCCGATCTTCAGACCCTTTTCCTTCGCCTCGCGCTCGGTCACGCCGACCCAGGCGATTTCCGGATCGGTGTAGGCCACCGACGGAATCACCCGCGCATCGAAGTGGCTCTTCTGTCCGGCAACGACTTCCGCGGCGACCTTCGCCTCATGGGTGGCCTTGTGCGCCAGCATCGGCTGACCCACGAGATCACCGATCGCGAAGATATGCGGCACGTTGGTGCGCATCTGCGAGTCGACGTTGATGAAGCCGCGATCGGTCACCGCGACGCCAGCCTTGTCGGCGCTAATCTTGCCGCCGTTCGGCGAACGACCCACCGATACCAGCACGCGATCGAACAAGGTGGCTTCGGGGATGCTGTCGCCTTCGTAGCTGACTTCGATGCCCTTCGCCGTCGCCTTCGCCTCGACCACCTTGGTCTTCAGGTGCACGCCCTTGAGCTTGCCGCCGAGCCGCTTGGCCAGCGGCTTGATCAGGTCGGCATCGGCGCCGGGGATGAGCTGGTCCATGAACTCGACCACGGTCACTTCGCTGCCCAGCGCGGAATACACGGTGGCCATTTCCAGACCAATGATGCCGCCGCCGACGACCAGCAGCTTCTTCGGCACGTCCTTCAGTTCCAGCGCACCGGTGGAGTCGACGATGCGTTCGTCGTCCCATGGGAACGAGGGCAGCTTCACCGACTGCGAACCGGCGGCAATGATCGCGTACTCGAAGCGGACCAGCTTCACGCCATCTTTCGTCTGGACTTCCATTTCATTTGGCGAGACAAAATTGCCGTTACCTTCGAGCGTGCGCACTTTACGTTGCTTCGCCATCGAAGTCAGGCCGCCGGTGAGCTGGCCGACCACCTTGCTCTTGAAACCGCGCAGCTTGTCGATGTCGATCTTCGGCGCGCCGAAGCTGACGCCGTGCGCGGCCATCGAGGCGGCCTCGTCGATCACCGCGGCCGCATGCAGCAGCGCCTTGGACGGAATGCAGCCCACATTGAGACAGACGCCGCCGAGCGTGGCATAGCGTTCCACCAGCACGGTGTCGACGCCGAGATCGGCAGCGCGGAACGCGGCCGAGTAGCCGCCCGGGCCGGAGCCGAGCACGACCAGCTTGCATTCGATGTCGGCCTTGCGACCGGATGCGCCTGCGGCCTGCGGAGCAGGCGCAGCGGCCGGCGCGTTCGTTGCCGGTGTCGCTGCCGGTGCCGGAGCAGCCGCCTTGGGTGCCTCCGCTTGTGTTGCCTCGACCTTGGGCGCGGCAGCATCGCCAGCGACTTCCAGCACGGCAATCACCGCGCCTTCGGAAACCTCGTCGCCCACCTTGAGCTTCAATTCCTTGATCACGCCGGCGGCGCTGGAAGGAATCTCCATGGTTGCCTTGTCCGATTCCAGCGTGATCAGGCTTTGTTCCTTCGCCACGGTGTCGCCGGCTTTCACCAGCACTTCGATCACCGGCACGCCGCCATGGCCGCCGATGTCGGGAACCTTGATCTCGATCGTGTTTGCCATCGTCATCGCCTCCGTCAGAGCAGCAGCCGGCGGATGTCGCCGAGCTGGGTGGCGAGGAAGCTGGCGAAGCGCGCGGCGAGGGCGCCGTCGATCACCCGGTGGTCGTATGAGAGCGACAATGGCAGGATCAGGCGCGGTGCGAATTCCTTGCCGTTCCACACCGGCTTCATCGCGGCCTTGGAGACGCCGAGGATCGCCACTTCCGGGGCGTTGACGATCGGCGTGAAATAGGTGCCGCCGATACCCCCCAGCGAACTGATCGAGAAGCAGCCGCCGCTCATTTCCGCCGGGCCGAGTTTCTTGTCGCGCGCCTTCTTCGAGATCTCGCCCAGCTCGCGCGCCAGATCGAGCAGGCCTTTCCTGTCGCAGTCGCGCAGTACTGGCACCACCAGGCCGTCCGGCGTATCCACGGCGATGCCGATGTGGAAATATTTTTTCAGGATCAGCTTCTCGCCCGACTCGTCGAGCGAGGCGTTGAACTGCGGGAACGCCTTCAGCGCAGCGACCACCGCCTTGATCTGGAATACCAGCGGGCTGACTTTCAGATCCTTGTTCTCTTCGCCGAGTTTTTTGCGGAACGCCTCGAGCTCCGTGATATCGGCGTCGTCGTGCTGGGTGACGTGCGGGATCATCGCCCAGTTGCGCGCGAGGTTGGCACCGGAAATCTTCTGGATGCGCGACAGCGGCTTCTCCTCGATTTCGCCGAACTTGGCGAAGTCGACCTTCGGCCACGGCAGCAGATTGAGGCCGCCGAGCGAGGCGGAGGTACCACCGGCCGGACGCGCACCAGAAGCAAGCGCGTGCTTCACATAGTCACTGACGTCCTCGCGCTGGATGCGGCCGCCGCGGCCGCTGCCCTTCACCTGCTGGATGTCCACGCCCAGCTCGCGCGCAAACGCGCGGATCGCCGGGCTGGCGTAGGGTGCATCGCCCGGCATCACGATGCTGGCGTCGAGCGGCGGTCGCGCGGTCGGCGGCACATCGCCTTCCGGTGCGTTGCCCGGCTGCACGCCTTGGCCGGCGATCGGTGCGGGTTTCTCTTCGACCTTCGGTGCAGCCGGCGCCGCAGGCACGGATGCGGGCACCGGCTTCGACGCCTCTTCGGCCTTGGGGGCCGGCGCGACAGCCGCATCGTCGGCTTCGATCAAGGCGATCACAGCGCCCTCGGACACCTCGTCACCGACCTTCAGCTTCAATTCCTTCACCGTGCCGGCGAACGGCGCGGGCACTTCCATGGTGGCCTTGTCCGACTCCAGCGTGATCAGGCTCTGTTCTTTCTCGACCCGGTCGCCGACCTTCACCAGCACTTCGATGACGGGGACGTCAGCGTGGCCGATATCGGGAACGCGGGCTTCTTTGAGATCGGCCATGGGGACTCCTGCGGTGGCGATGGCGTACCGCTCGGGGATGGCGGTCGCGGACAAGGCTTCAATCATAACGAAGGCAGGCCCGATCCGTATGCCCAAGCCGGGCAATTTCCACGATTCGACGCCAACCATGCGCGCGCGTATGCATGACCTTGAGCGCACGCACAGCCCCGACCCATGCCGTAACCTGATTTTCAAGACCACGCCGCACACGGCACAGGAAGCAAGCATGCTGACGATTCGCGATCTGTCGAAAACCTACGCCAACGGCGTAAAGGCATTGCGCGGCGTCTCGCTGAACATCCCCAACGGCATGTTCGGCCTGCTCGGCCCGAACGGTGCCGGCAAGTCGTCGCTGATGCGCACGATCGCCACGCTGCAGGATCCCGACGCCGGCACGATCAAGCTGGACGAGATGGACCTGATGGCCGACAAGCAGGCCACCCGCCGCCTGCTCGGCTACCTGCCGCAGGAGTTCGGCGTGTATCCGAAGGTTTCGGCCGACGCGATGCTGGATCACTTCGCCGTGCTCAAGGGCGTCACCGTGAAAAGCGAACGGCGCGAACTGGTCGAGTCGCTGCTGCGCCAGGTGAACCTGTGGGATGTGCGCAAGCGCAAGCTCGGCACCTACTCCGGAGGCATGCGCCAGCGCTTCGGCATTGCCCAGGCGCTGATCGGCGATCCGCGCCTGGTGATCGTCGACGAGCCCACCGCCGGCCTCGATCCGGAAGAGCGCAACCGCTTCCTCAACCTATTGGCCGAGATCGGCGAGCGCGTGGTGGTGATCCTGTCCACGCATATCGTGGAAGACGTCACCGACCTGTGCTCGCGCATGGCGATCATCGGCCAGGGCCAGGTGTTGCTGAGCGGCGAACCGATCGAGGCGATCCGCTCGCTGGAGGGCCGCGTGTGGCGCCGCACGATCGACAAGGCCGAGCTGGACGGCTACCGCGCCCGCATGAACATCCTGTCCACCCGCCTCACCGGCGGTCGAACGCAGCTGCATGTGCTGTCCGACCATTTGCCGGAGGTCGGCTTCGAAGCTGTTTCCCCCGACCTGGAAGACGTCTATTTCGGCCAGCTGCGCGAGCAAGCCACCGCCAAGGCGGCCTGAGGCGACTCGCCTCGGCCACCACGACTTCGACGCAGGAAAGGGACCGCATGTTTTTCGAAATACTTCGTTTTGAATGGCGCCAGCAGATCCGTGCACCGTTGTTCTGGGTCATCGCCCTGGCGTTCGGCGCGCTTGCGCTCACCGTGGCCAGCACCGATGCCATCGTGATCGGTGGCGCCAGTGGCAACGTGTTGCGCAATGCGCCGATGGTGGTCGTGCAACTGCTGACCGTGTTCAGCCGGCTCAGCCTGTTCCTGGTGGCCGTCTTCATCGCCATCGCTGCGCTGCGTGATTTCGAGCAGCGCACCGCCGAGCTGCTTTTCACCACGCCGATGAGCAAAGTCGCCTACCTGGGCGGCCGCTTTGCGGCGGCCTATCTGGCGATATTGGCGATCATGCTTATCTGCGCGCTGGGCATTGCGCTCGGCGGACTGATGCCTTGGGTCGACTCGGCGCGACTTGGCCCGTTCGACTGGCATGCCTATGTCTGGAGTTTCGGCACCATGGTGTTGCCGGACATGCTGTTCGTCGCTGCACTGTTGTTCCTGCTGGCCACCGTCACGCGTTCGCTGCTGGCCACCTACATCGGCGTGATCGCGTACCTGGTGCTGCAATCGATTACCAGCCTGCTCACCCAGGACGTCAACAATCACTTCCTCGCGGCACTGTTCGATCCATTCGGCGCGCGCACGCTGGCCATCGTCACCCGCTACTGGTCGGCCGATCAGCTCAATCACCAATTGCCGGCCTTGAGCGGCGTCCTGTTGTTCAACCGGCTGCTGTGGTCGGCCGTGAGCCTGCTGCTGTTCGGCGCGGCGTTCGCCCTGTTCCGCACAAACCGCGACGGCCTGCGACTGCCGGGGCGCAGGAAGCCGCGTGCCGAGCCACCGATCCTGCGGCCACAGGCGGCGGCACTGACGCTGCCGAAAGTATGTATCGGCAACGATCTGCGCGCGCACCTGCTGCAACTGCGCAAGCAATGGACGTTCGACACTGCCGGCGTGCTGTGGGGCGTGCCGTTCCTGATCATGCTGGTGTTTGGACTGGTCAACCTGATCTTTACCCTGGCGCTGTCCGGAAAGATCTACGGCACCGCCACCTGGCCGGTCACTCATCAGGTCCTCGAGATCCTGCAGGTCACGTTCCGCTGGCTGCTGTACATCATCATCACGTTCTACGCCGGCGAACTGGTATGGCGTGAGCGCAGTCAGCGTTCGGCCGAAGTCACCGACGCGTTCCCGCTGCCGGATTGGATTCCGCTGGCGGCGAAATTCGGCGCCCTGCTGGCGGTGATCGTGGTGTTCCTGTCGATCGGCTCGCTGGTCGGCGTCGGTTGGCAGATCGCGCATGGCTATACCCATCTGGAGCCGGACCTGTATCTGGCGACGCTGGCACTGGATGCGATCCCGTTCGTGCTGCTGGCGGTGCTGGCGTTGTTCCTGCAGGTACTGTCGAACAACAAGTTCCTCGGTTACCTGCTGACCATCGTATGGCTGCTGCTGAGCAGGATCGGTTTCGACCTGCTGCACTGGGAACAGAATCTGTACAACTTCGGCAGTGCGCCCGAAGTGCCGTATTCGGACATGAACGGCTTCGGGCATTTCCTGGAGGGCGCGCTGTGGTTCGACTTCTACTGGGCCAGCTGCGCCGTCGTGCTGCTGGTGTTGGCCGCGCTGTTCTGGGTGCGCGGCACCGACCGTGCCTGGCATGACCGGCTGCGCGAAGCGCGCGCGCGCCTGCACGCACCGGCGAAGATCACACTGGCGCTCGGCCTGCTGGCCTTCATCGGCAGCGGCAGCTGGATCTACTACAACACCAATGTGCTCAACCACTACCAGAGCAGCGCCACACAGACGAAACAGCACGCCGATTACGAAAAGAAATACGCGAAGTACAAGGATCTTCCGCAGCCACGCATCACGGCGGTGAAGGCGGATGTCGACATCCATCCGTACGAGCGCAGGCTGGATATCCGTGGCCACTACACGCTGGTCAACAAGACCACCGTACCGATCGGCGAACTGCATGTGAACTACACCGACGGCTTCACGCTGAAGTCGCTGGCGTTCGCGCCGCACGACACGGTCAGCGCGGACAAGGAGCTCGGCTACACCATCTACCGGCTGAAGACGCCGCTGGCACCGGGTGCGTCGATGGATTTCGCGTTCACCCTGGAATACGCGCCGAAGGGCTTCACCAACAGCCCGGATGGCGGCTTCCTTGCCTACAACGGCACGTTCTTCAACAACACCGTGATGCCGCAGTTCGGCTACCAGGCACAGGCGCAGATCACCGACCGCAACGACCGCCGCAAGTACGGCCTCAGTGCCGACGTTCCGCGGATGCCGAAGCTCGGCGACGAGAAGGCGCGCGCGAATACCTACATCAGCAACAACGCGGACTGGATCAGCTTCGACACCACCGTTTCGACCGCCGCCGACCAGATTGCGGTGGCGCCGGGCTATCTGCAGAAGGAATGGACGGCGAACGGCCGGCACTATTTCCATTACACGATGGATCAGCCGATGCTGCCGTTCTTCTCGTACCTCTCGGCGCGCTATGCCGTGAAGCACGAGCAGTGGAAAGGCGTCGATATTTCGGTGTACTACAACCCGGCCCATGCCTGGAATGTGGAGCGGATGATCCAGGGCAGCAAGGATGCGCTGGACTACTACGACGCGAACTACACGCCGTACCAGTTCCATCAGTTGCGCATCCTCGAGTTCCCGAATTACACCAGCATCGCGCAGTCGTTCGCCAACACCATCCCGTTCTCCGAATCGATCGGCTTCATCGCCGACCTGCGCGATCCGTCCAGGATCGACTACCCCTACTACGTCACTGCGCATGAAGTGGCGCACCAGTGGTGGGCGCACCGGGTGATCGGCGCGAACATGCAAGGCTCGACCATGCTCAGCGAATCGCTGTCGCAGTATTCCGCGCTGATGGTGATGAAGCACAAGTACGGCGCCGACCAGATGCACAGGTTCCTGAAATACGAACTGGACGGCTATCTGACGGGACGCGCCACCGAGAGGCTGGCCGAGGAACCGTTGGCGAAGGTGGAGGACCAGTCATACATCCATTACAGGAAAGGCTCGCTGGTGTTCTACGCGCTGCAGGATTACATCGGCGAGGACAGGCTGAACGCGATGCTCAAGCAGTTCCTGCTCGACAAGGGCTTCCAGCAACCGCCGTACACCACCTCGCAGGAGTTCATGGACGTGCTGGCGAAAGCCGTCGATCCGAAATGGAAGGGCCTGCTCGACGACTTCTTCTGGAAGATCACCCTGTTCGACAACCGCATCACTGACGCTACCGCGAAGAAGCTGCCGAACGGCAAGTACGAAGTCACCATGAATGTGCACGCCAGCAAGGTCTACGTCGACGGCACCGGCAAGGAAGCTGCGGCGCAGCCGGACATCCCGATCGACATCGGCGTGTTCGCCGCCTCGACGGGCGCCGGCAAGGACGGCAAACCGCTGTATCTGGAAAAGCGTCTGCTGCCAGACGGTGACAGCACGCTCACCGTGACCGTCGACAGCCTCCCGGCGCTGGCCGGCATCGATCCGTACAATGAATTGATCGACAAGGTCTCGAGCGACAATCGACGTGCGGTGACGCTGCAGTAGGGTCAGCCGAGCTTCGGCGATGTCGAGGGCACGGCCTGCACCCGTGCGACCTCGTGCGGCGGCACTGTCCGAAGCTTGCGGTCAGAGCCGCTCGTCCTCGATATCGCTGACCCGGCCGTCGACAATCGTCACCACGGTGACATGGCCATCGCGGCGGTAACGCCACTGTTCGCCGCTCTTGTCGTTGTTCAAAACGCGAACACCGCCGCGACCGCCACTCCGGCTGCTGCGACTGCGCGTGCTGCGCTTGTGCGATTTCGACGACGGCTTGCCCAGCAACTCGGTGACACGCTCGCGGCTGTCGCCGGCGGTGAGCACCTGACTGCCCACGCGCAAGGTGCTGGAGGCCTGCACGGCAGCACTGAACACGAACAAGGCGACGATGAGACGAATACGCATGACCTGCTCCCTGGTTTGGTGAAATCCGGAAATCCCTTCCGCTGCGCCGGTATCGACTCAGCCGTGATGTTCCTCGATGTGATCCTCGATCGCAGCAACCTTGCCGGCGACGATCGTCACCACGACGACATGGCCCTGGTCGCGACTGTATTGCCAGCGCTCGCCCTGATACGCGCCAAACACGTTCTCTAACGGCTCCCTGTAGACGGGCGTGCCCAGCAGATCGATCGTGTGCACGGCAGTATCGCCCACTGTGAGTACCTGCTGACCGACACGCAAGGTATCGCTCGCAACGACGTTCAGGCTGAGGGCCAGCAGCGCAACCAGCAACAGACGGCGCATGTCGTTCTCCTTCGTCATTCAGAAGCCGGAACCCGGCCGGGCCAGATGGATCATCTCTTCCGAGGTACTGGCTCGACCGAGCACGGCGTTGCGGTGCGGAAAACGGCCGAAGTGCGCGATCACGTCGCGATGTCGCCGAGCATAATCGAGAAATTCCTCGAAGCGTTGACGCTGTGGCAGCGGCACTTCCGCGCAAAGCGCCTCGTACAGTGCCACTGATTGTCGCTGCAAGGCCATGTCCTCGGCATGCTCCAGCGGCAGGTAGGCGAATACGCGCTGCAGTGGCAGCAGCTGCCGGTCATCACCACGGGCAATGCCCGACAAAGCGACACGCTGTGCGCTGGCGTCCTGGGCCCATGCACGTGAATCACCGCGATAAAGGTTGCGCGGAAACTGGTCGAGCAGGATCAAGAGCGCCAGCCACCCCGGCGGATTGACTGCCCAGCGATCCAGCTGCCCATCCGCAGCAGCGTCCATCGCGCTGCCGAAACGCTCGCGTATTTGTGCATCGAACGCCGAATCGGCAACAAACCAGTGCGCGGCGTTCGTTTCGGCAAACCAGAAATCCAGCACGTCATGTGCGACAGCGGGCATCAACAGCTCCTGCTAGCGCGCGGTGCCAGCCAGGCTGTGCATGTCCAGATGGATCCCATGCAGACGCGGCAACTGCCGACGCAAGGCCAGCGCCGATTCTGGCGGCGCATCGGCAATCGCCTGCTCGAATGCATGCAGCAGCGCGCTTTCATGATGGGCCAGCGCACGAATCCAGGCGCTGTCACGCCGACTCGCGGCATGCACCAGCCAGCCGGCCAGATGCCGGTGGGCGGCGCCGCGCCAGGTGCCGTGTTCGCTCGGCTTGCCATCACTGGCGCGCAGCTGCGCCTGCATGTCGGCGATCAGCAGATCCAGCGTCTGCGCGTTCTCATTCAACACCACGCGCATGCCAGGCTCGCAGACCGTCGCGGCATGCCGATACAGTCGGCGCAGGTCGATACTGCGCCGAATCAGGGCATTGCAGGTGGATGGCGCAACGTACGGCGGCATGGCCGCTCCTGCCGGATAACTCAGTGGAACACGGCGTTATCGTCGCGCCTGCCCACTTAGCGGGAGATTAACCTGAGCCGATTCACCGGTCGGCAGTCAGCTGGCGGTGGGACACGCCTGGACCGGCCCCACTCATTGTCCCAGCTGCAGCAGATTCAACAGCTGGCCGTTGCTGCCACGCACGCCTTGCTGCAACTCGGCAAGCCGCTGGATCGACGGACACAACGCCGCGATCTGTGGGCGCAGGGCCTGCATGCGCCGCTGCATGCGTGGCTGCAGCTCGGTGGCAAGATCCGCCGCGCGATCGCGCAGAGTGGCCGCGGTATCCATGTCGCCGCCCAGCGCGGCATTGATCGCCTGCTGACCCAGATCCGCCGCCAGCAAGGGCAGCAGATCGGCGCCGATCTGGTTCATGGCCTGATCGGCGGCATCACCCTGCCAGTCATGGGTGCTGCGACTGACCTCGATGCGCCGCTTGAGCTCGCTGGCGTGGACGCTCAGCCTGCGATCGAATTCCGCGCGGGTATCGGCACCCAGACCCATGCCATCGGCCTCGACTCGCATGCCCTGTACCGCCATGTCCACCCCGTTCTGCGCCAGCGTGCGCACCCGCGGTGCCAGCGCGCGCAGTTCGCGTTCGAACAGCGCCAGCCGATCCTGGTCTTCTGCATTCAGGCGTATCACCGCGCCATCGGTACGCAGCGCCCCGTGCTGCAGCTCGACATGAAACGGCGCCGGCGCCGCCCGGTCGAACAGCAGGCTGTCGGTTTTCAGGGTGACGTCGTAGCTGCTGCTGGCATGGCAGGTCGCCGCCAGATCCTGGGCGTGCACAGACAGCACAGGTGATAGAAGCAACAGGGCGACAAACAGGCGGGGCACGCGCATGGCTGGATTCCGGGGAACATTGCATCAAGCGATACCCGGCGACGTGCCAACCCATGCTGAATGCGGTGGCCCGCCACATGAAAACGCCCCGCAAGGCGGGGCGTTTCGGCGACCACCGGGGCAGATCAGGTGCCGTTGAGTGGAGACGTCAAACGCAGGCCTTGATCAACCTGCTGAATATCACCATCGGGAAGAGCGTCCGCACTGGTCGAAGCCATCTGCTTGTCGTCGAACCAAGGTACCGGCTGACGCGGACCCGGTACGTACGCCTGCCACTGGCCGTAACTCTTGCCCTGCAGCATGCCGTCGATACGCATGCTGAAATTGACCGGCACACGGGCCAGCCAGTACTCGGCATCAACCCCTTTCCCCGAGGTTGGCGGGTTGAAGGTCCATTGCCTGGCCGCGCGCAGGGCTGACTTGGCAAGAAGCTGTCGCCACCTTTCCAGCTCGGCATCGCTGCCCAGCACGGTCATGTTGACCTGCTCAGCCACCGCATCTGCGACCTGACCGTGTCGTCCTACACGCAAGAGCAGGTAGACCGTTCCCGAGATACGAGCATGGGCCGCCTCGGGTGGGTAAACCGGCTTGACTCTGTCCTTGAAGCTGATGCTTTCACCCGGGTTGCCCTGGCCGAACTCGGCACCACTGATACCGATTGAGAAATTACCGGTGCCAACAGGTTTGACCACGACGCGGAAACTCATTTTTGCCTCCGCGGCTACCGGTTTGCCATCCAGCAGCGTAGGCTCGAATTTCCACCTGGGCACGCTGTTCGCGATCAAGCCGTTCACCGCTGGCGGCAATTTTTCGGGTTGGTCGATGGCATAACTGCGTACGCTGCCATCCGGCGCCACTACGATCTTTCCGGTGAGCAGCATGCTGGCCTGCACCCGCTTGCTGACCTCGCTGGGACCGGCAGCCAGCGCCGCGGCTGACAGCAATAAGCAGAGCAACCCCATTAAAAAGCGTTTCATCCGTGTCCCCCCCTGTGAGCCTGTCGCGCAGTCTAGCGCCGGCGCTTGAACTGCGCGCGTACCCCCGGCCGGCCCAGTTGCCAGGCCTGCCACAGCAACAGCGGTATCGCGATCGTCTTGAGGGCCAGCCCGACCTGCCAAGTTCGCTGTGCCCGCGCGACCATCCACAGCGCGACCTCGGCCAGCTGTGGCTGCATGGCAAGTGCATGCTGCCGGGCGGCTTCGAAATCACCCCATTGCCGCAGCATCAGTACGCCGCTGACCAGCGCCCACAGCGCCAGCAGTACGGCGAGCGACTGCATCGTCGGCCGTGCCCACGCCAGCCGCAGGATGCAGCCGGCGCACACCACGAAGATCAGCAATGCCGCCAGCAGATAGGCGTATTCGGCATGCTGCAGGTATTGCACCGCGCCCATCGCCGCGAACAGCAACACGATCCACACACCGATCATCCATATAGAAAACCGCCGCGACGGCGTCGTGCCGGTGCGTGCCATCGACGTCATCAGGGCAGCGCCTTCAAGGTGACCATCCCGTTCATCGGCACAATCAGTGCACATGGCAGGGTCAACACGAGTCCATGGGAAAAACGATGCATGACGACGGCTCCGACAGGAAAGAAACCAAAGAGTAAATACCTGTCGCAGTTTACGCGCTCAAAAAAGCGAAGGGCGCCATGCGGCGCCCTTCGGGACAAACTAACAACCTGTCGCGATCAACGCGGGCTGATGGTGAACTTGCCCACCGAGACGCCCAAGTTGACGCCTTCGCCGGTACCGGACAGCGCCAGCGAGGTGGTGCCCTTGGTCAGCACCTGCGCGCTACCGCTCTTGACCACACCGGCCTCGGCGCCGGCCTGCGCGTAGTCGCCGTACACGTCGGCGATGCCATGCACCTTGCTTATCTCGCCCTTGCCATTGTCGATGTGGTACTTGCCGGCGGTAAGGCCGCCACCGACCACGGTGATCTTGACGTTGGCGCGCTGGCCGTTGTCACAAGTGATCGTGCCATGGCCTTCGGCATGCTTGTAGATCAGCGACCAGCCGGACAGGTTGTATACGAGATCGCATTTCACCGAGGCCTCGGCGGCCTGTGCGTTGCTCGTCGGCAGCACGGTCATTGCACCCGCGCAGGCCATTACCAGGGCAGCCATTCCAAAAGTACGCTTGATCATTGTCATCTCCTTGGGTTGTGCGGGATCGGATTCTTTGCCGGCGCAGGGTCGGGATGCCATCCGAAGATCGGCGACCCGCTGCGTGGTGGTGGAATCGTGTGCATGACAGCGTGACAACGATGTGCAGACGCATGACTGGCCGTTCAGATTTGCCGGCTTGATGCTTCTCTAACAAGCAGCCGCGCAGACTGGGGTTGTCCGGCACCAAGCCATGCCGGAGGGTTGTGGCATGGCTGAAACCCTGCCTAGACTTCGGCGTGGTCTTGATGCCGGATCGCAGCAAAGGAGAACCATGGTCAAGTATTCACTGGTCGGTTACGACGGCTCCGATGCCTCGCGCCGCGCGTTCCAGTTCGCCATCGACCTGGCCCGCTGCAGCCATGGCCGGGTGCGCGTGGTTTCGGTACTGCAGGTCACCGAAGGCGGTGCCGACGCGTGCGCCCTGATGATGGCCGACTCCGGCACTCAGCGCGTGCAGGAACTGCTCGACGAGCTGACGTCGATCGTGCCCGATGCTGCCACCCTGGTCGATGTCGAGTTGACCCACGGCAGTCCCGGCGATGTGCTGCTGAGCCAGATCGATCAGCACGCGGTGGATCACATCGTGATCGGCCACACCGAACGCGGCGCGCTGGCGCGCTGGCTGCTTGGCTCGGTCTCCGGCAACGTGCTGGCACGCGCCCACGTGCCGGTCACCGTGGTGCGCTGAAACGCCGCCGTAACCGGGATCACTGAACCGCAAGTCGGGCCGCGTTAATCCGATGGCGTGCTCAGGCCGTATCCTGTGTCATCACTTCGTCATGAAAACGTCAGCCATGCCGGCTCTCGATCATGCGTTGCCGCACGGGAAATCCGTTTGAGTTATTCCACTGCCCTGCCCTGGACCCTGGAAAGCCTCGATCTCGACCGCATCGAGGTCGCGCGCGTGCGCCACAACGAGGATCTGTTCTTCCTGCTGTGCAGTTCGTCGTTCGTCGAGAGCGGTTCGGACCTGTACACGCAGAACCTGATCGACCACTTCGCCGGCGACCAGGAACTGCAGACCTGGCTCAGCCAGCACTGGGAACACGAGGAGCTGCAGCATGGCCGTGCGCTGGCCGCCTACGTCAGGAAGGTCTGGCCGGAATTCGACTGGGACAAGGGTTTCCAGGCGTTCTGGAACGAGTACGGTGCGGTGTGCACGGCCGAACAGCTGGAGCCCTGCCGTGGCCTGGAACTGGCCGCCCGCTGCGTGGTGGAAACCGGCACGGCCAGCCTGTATCGCGCGCTCAACGAGATCACCGACGAGCCGGTGCTGAAGCAGCTGACCAACCACATCAAGAGCGACGAAGTGCGCCACTACAAGCACTTCTACCAGCACTACCGGCTGTATCGGGAACGCGAGGGCATCGGCCGCTACAAGGTGTTCCGCGCGATCCTGCGCCGGGTCAACGAGATCAAGAGCGAGGACAGCGACATCGCGCTGCGCCACGTATTCAACCAGTGCTATCCGCAGCACCTGGACAACGAGGTCGAGTTCCGCCGCATCAGCGATCGCGCGCAGGGACTGTTGCGCCGGCACATTCCGGCCGGCATGACGGTGAAGATGCTGCTCAAACCGCTGGATCTGCCGGCCCGGGTGCAGAATGCGCTGGAAAAGCCGCTGGCGCGGCTCACCGAGAAACTGTTCCTGCGCTGAGCGCTTCCGGGTACCTCTGCACGACGTGACATACCCATCACCCTGAGCGTAGGCCCGCAGGGCGGAAGTTCCCCGTGAAGTCTCCTTCGACTTCGCTACGCCACGCTCAGGGCGAACGGCAAAGCTGGAACTCGAAGCGAATCACGTGCCGGTACCGCCAGGGAGCGCTCCGATCACTGCGCCGCCGCGGGTTTGTCTGCGCCGCGCGGTTCGCTCTTGATCAGCCGCTGTTGCTGCTGCACGGCTTTCAGGCTCTTCACGTCGACCGGACGGATCTGCGAAATGGTGCAGGGGAAGTTGCCTCGTCCGGTAAGCACCCGGTCAAACCCCACCATGACCTGGTTGAGGTTGGAAGTGAGCCCGATGCTGTTGACGAAGACCAGATCCTGGCAGTCACCGCCGAGATCCAGCAACCACGCTTCGTTGGGCTTCGTATAGACGGCCAACTGGCTGTCGCTCAACGGTTCCCACGAATACAGCGAGAAGAAGCGGAAGTGGCGCACCGGAGCACCGGCCGCCGCCGCATACGCGGCCTGGCGTTCGCTGGTGCGTTGCGCATAGGGCGCGCTGGCACAGGCAGCGAGCATTGCTGCCAACATCGTCACCAACAGGATGCGGATCATCGACATGGCTTCAGACTCCATCGGCGGAATACATGCACAACGCGCGGGCCGCCCTCCGGTGCACCAGAACTACTTCTTGCTCTGCTTGCCCACGCCGACCCATTTGGCGGGATCGAAACCGCCGACCTCATAGATCAGGGTCTGCTTCTTCTCGCCATCGGCCAGGGTCACCTCCAGCGTGAGCTTCTTCGCCTTCTGCAACATCGCGATGAACGCCTTGTCGTCGCGGATCATCAGCGCCGGCTCGCCGGTGGATGGCGCGAACGCCATGATGCGCACCGGCTTGCCATCGACCGTGCCGGCGATGGCGCAGTTGCCGCGGCAGACGAAGCCCGGCTTGCTGCCATACAGGAACACGCTCTGGCCCCAGCTGGTGTGCCGGCGCAGCACCAGCTGCACGCGATTGTTGACGATGGTGGCGGTGGACTGGGTGCCGCCGGCCATCGGCGAGACCTGGTACAGCCACAAACCGGCCAACCGGTTTTTCTCGCTGGCTTCGGTGTAGCGCTTCTCGATCTCCGGCAAGGTCTGCCGCACTTCCTTCGCTGCGGCGCTGTCCGGAAACCGTTTGACGATGTCCTGGCCCATTGTCACCGCCATCTCGTCGTTGTGGATGCGCAGCAGCTGGCGGTAGGTGTCGAGGTTGCGCGTGGCGTCGCCGGTCTGGGATGGCGCCTGCTGCTGGGCGGCATCGGGCGCCGGTGCGCCGCTTTGCTGCGAGCATCCGGCGAGCAGCGCCGCCACACAGCAAGCCATCACGGCATAACGGAAAAAGGCGGACTTCATGGGCGACCTACCGAAGGGGACAGGCGGCTAGCTTGGAACGAGCCGCGGCCGTCGTGCAACCGGCGGCGTTCAGTCCGGCTGGCCGAAACGTTCGCGCAATGCCCCCCGATAACGCCGGCTGCAGGGAATTTTCACACTGTCGCGCATCTGCAGCCGGGCATCGCCGGTCTCCAGCGGCTCGATCTCGGCCAGATAGTCGAGGTTGACGAAGTAGCTGCGGTGCACCCGCACGAAACGGGCCGGATCCAGTCTTTCCTCGATCCCGGCCATGGTCGCGCGCAATGGATACTCGCGGCCGCGCACATGCAGGTTCACGTAATTGCCGGACGCCTGCAGCCATTCGATCTCGCTGGCGTTGACCAGAAACTCGCGACCCAGCTTGCGCACCAGAAAGCGCTGGGGCCGCTCCACCGGCTCCACCGGTGGCCCTTCCTCCGGTGCAACCAGCAGGCGTGCCTCACCTTGCCAGCGCATCAGCCACAAGCGCGACAGGCAGACCAGCGCGATGATGAGGAAATACGTGCGGATGTCCTTGAGGTATTCGTAGCCGAAATTCGGCCACCATGCGCCGAAGCTGTAATGCCAGCCGGCCAGGTCGTAAGCCAGCTTGCGCAGCCCGACCATGCCGCCGACATGCAGCAGGCTGAACGGCACGCTGGCCAGCAGGTGCCACGGCAGGCTATGGCGCCAGGTATCGAAGCGAAACGGCCAGCGCCGTTCGACCGCCAGCACCGCCGGAATCAGCGCCAGGATCAGGATCGAACTGGTCCACTCCCACACCCACGGTTCCCAGGCTGCCGTCCGGGCATGGTCGATCCGCGCCACCATGCTGTTGAACACGGTATTGAGAATGCACAGCACGACCCAGAAGCCGACTTCGGCCGGGCGTCGCCAACGCTGAAAATCGCGGTATTCGAAATCGGCCGGTTCCGTCATGCCGGCGATTCTACGTGGCTGCGGGGGTTTGCCCATGCCTCTTCGTCCCACGGAACCGCGGCTCGTCCCTGTTCAACAACAATCCATCACCCGGGAATCGACAACACGCTTCATCCGATCATCATGGGCTGGCCGTCACGACCTGCCCGAGCCGATCGTGGCGATCCCATGCAGACCGATGCGGAGCAGCGTGATGAAAAGACGCGAACTGTTGAAAGCCATGGCAACGCTGCCGCTGTTGCCGCTGCTGATGCGCAGCGGTGTGGCCCCGGCGCGGGACACCGCCAGCATTGTCGCGACGAAGCTTCGTTCGCGGGTACGGCCAGGCGATCCGGGCTGGCCGCTGGCAGCACAATGGGAACGGTTGAAGCACGCCGTCGGCGGCCGCCTGCTGAAGCTCGAATCGCCCTTCGCGCACTGCGCCACATCCCCCTCCGCCAACGCGTGCGCGGAAGCACTGAAACATCTCGACAACCCTTTCGCATTGGGCGACAACCCGGCGCTGACCCAGACCAGCGGCTGGGCCGATGCGTGGACATCGCAGCCCAGTGCCTACGCGGTGGCGGCGGAAAGCACCGCCGATGTGGTGGCGGCGATCAACTTCGCGCGCCAGCACCGCTTGCGGCTGGTGGTGAAAGGCGGCGGCCACAGTTATCAGGGCACCTCGGACGCGCCGGATTCGCTGCTGGTATGGCCACGGCACATGAACAAGGTGACCGTGCATGATGCCTTTGTCGCGCAGGGCTGTACCGAGGCACCACAGCACGCGGTGACGATCGAGGCCGGCGCAATGTGGAGCGATGCCTACGACGCAGTCACCACCAAAGGCGGCCGCTACGTGCAGGGTGGCGGCTGCACCACGGTGGGCGTCGCCGGTCTGGTGCAGAGCGGCGGTTTCGGCAGTTTCTCGAAAAATTGGGGCACGGCGGCCGCCAACCTGCTGGAGGCGGAGATCGTCACCGCCGATGGAAAAGTACGCATTGCCAATGCCTGCTCCCATGCCGATCTGTTCTGGGGCATCAAGGGCGGCGGTGGCGGCAGCCTGGGGACGATCACCCGCCTCACTCTGCGCACGTTCGAGCTGTCGCCGGTGTTCGGCGCGATCTTCGGCAGCATCAAGGCATCCTCCGACGACGCGTTTCGCGCGCTGATTGCCAAGGCGATGGAGTTCTACCGCAGTGCGCTGTTCAACCCGCACTGGGGTGAGCAGATGTCGTTCCGCGGCAGCAACACGCTGAACCTGTCGATGGTGTTCCAGGGTTTGACCCAGCAGGAAGCTGAGCAGGTCTGGGCACCGTTTCTCGACTGGGTCCGCGCCAGCAGCGACTACCGGTTTGCCCAACCCGTGCAGGTGTTGGCGTTGCCAGCGCGGCATTTCTGGGACCCGGAGTTTTTCCGCGCCCACGCACCCCAGCTCATCGTGGCGGACGACCGCCCCGGTGCGTCGGCCCACCATGCGCTCTGGGCCGGCGACCAGGATCAGGTCGGCTGGTTCATCCACAGCTATCAATCGGCATGGCTGCCGGCGACGTTGCTGCAGCCTGGCCAGCAGTCGCGACTGGTGGACGCCCTGTTCGCCGCGTCGCGGCACTGGGGTTTCGCGCTGCACTTCAACAAGGGGCTGGCGGGCGGTTCCATCGACGCAATTGAACGCGCACGCGACACCGCGACCCACCCGCAAGTACTGGACGCCTTTGCGCTGGCCATCTGCGCCAGCAGCGGCGACCCCGCCTTCCCTGGCATGCCGGGCGCCAAGCCCGAACTGGCCCGCGCGCGACGCGAAGCAGCCACCATCGACCAGGCGATGGATGCGCTGCGCGCCGTGGCGCCCGGCGCCGGTTCATACGTTTCCGAGAGCGACTATTTCCTGCGCGACTGGCAGCAGGGATTCTGGGGCTCCCACTACGCGAAGCTCGCCGCAGTGAAGCGCAAGTACGATCCGGACGGGCTGTTCTTCGTCCACCACGGCGTGGGCAGCGAAGCGTGGAGTGCGGATGGGTTCACGCGATTGCATGACGCATGACGCAGCTGGCCCGGCTGTGGAAGCTCAGCTGTTGCTCGCCATGATCAAACCCAGAGATGCTCGACCCGCGCGACCTGATCCAGCCAGACGCGCCGGCTCCATTCCGGCACGTCCGGACGTTGCAGCTGCACGCGGGCGTTGATCCCTTCATGTTGGTCGGCATCGTGAAACACCTGCATGTTCGGCCGTGCGCTGACCACGCCATCGCAACTGCAGCCGTCCTGCATGACCAGCACCACATGACCATGGGTCGGCAGCTGGTCGATCAACGATTCAAGCTTGCGGATGCTGGCCTGATCGGTATAGACATGTTGCGCCTGACTGCCCATGGAACTCATCCCGCACGATTCGATGAGTCATGACCGTAGTCGGCGTATCGGTAAGATCGTGTCAATTTGCCCGTCTGGCAGCTGAATGACCGGCGCGGCCCCGGCACTTTGCCGGTGGTCGCGGCAGCTGGATAATGGCCGCCCCGCAAGGACACCCGATGTCATCTGCCACTTCACCGACAGCGGGCTCGCTGCGGCAACACCCTGCGTTTGTCGCGTTCTGGTTCGCCCGGATCGCCTCCGGTTTCGGCTTCCAGATGCTGTCGGTGGCGGTGGGCTGGCAGATCTACGCGATCAGCGGCCGCGCGTTCGACCTGGGCCTCATCGGCCTGGTGCAGTTCGTGCCGTCGGTGCTGCTGGCGTTGCCCGCCGGGCATGTCGCCGACCAGTTCGAGCGGCGCCGCATCGTGCTGCTCGGGCAGATCGTGGAATGGATCGCGATCGCCGTGCTGGCCGGGCTGAGTCTGGCGCACGACATCCACGAAGTCGGCATCCTGCTGCTGGTGTTCGTGATCGGCATCGCCAAGGCGTTCGAGTTTCCGGCGCTGCAGTCGATGCTGCCGGCGCTGGTGCCGGCGGAGATCCTGCCGCGGGCGATGGCGGTGAACGCGTCGGCCGGACAGGCGGCGATGATCATGGGCCCGGCGCTGGGCGGTTTGCTGTATGTCGCCGGACCAGGCGTGGTGTATTCCATATGCGGCGCGTTGTACGTGGTCTCGGTGATCCTGATGGGACGGCTGCGCTACGAGCAGGCACCGCCGAAGCGCGAGCCGGCCACGCTGAAGACGCTGTTCGCCGGCGTGCATTTCATCCGCGCGCGCAAGGACGTGCTCGGCGTGATCTCGCTGGATCTGTTCGCCGTATTGCTGGGCGGTGCCACCGCGCTGTTGCCGATCTTCGCGAAAGACATCCTGCATACCGGTCCGTGGGGGCTCGGCCTGCTGCGCGCGGCGCCGGCGGTGGGCGCGCTGCTGATGTCGGTATGGCTGGCGCGGCACAGCATGCAGGAGCGGGTCGGCGCGATCATGTTTGCTTCGGTCGCCGGCTTCGGCGTGGCCACGCTGGTATTCGCCGTGTCGACCACGTTGTGGCTGTCGCTGCTCGCACTGTTCGCGCTGGGCGCATTCGACATGGTCAGCATGGTGATCCGCGGCGCGCTGGTGCAACTGGATACGCCGGACGACATGCGCGGCCGGGTCAGTGCGGTGAACGCGATCTTCATCAACACTTCCAACCAGCTCGGCGAGTTCGAGTCGGGCATGCTTGCCGCGTGGCTGGGTGCGGTGGGCGCCACGGTGATCGGCGGCATCGGCACGCTGGTGGTGGTCGGCCTGTGGATGGGGATGTTCCCGAGCCTGCGCCGGCGCCAGCGTCTGCATGTGGAAGCGGGCGCGCCAGAGCAACCGGCAGCGGATATTCTCTAGCGCTCCAGCCGCACGAAGCCGTGCCTTTCTGCCGCCATCCGGAGCCCTACCGTGATCACCACGTCGCCGAGCGAATTCCTCGAAGCCTATGCCGCGCTGGCGCCGTTGCCGGACGCCGCGGCCACCGCGCGAGCGGCGTATCTGGTGGCCCCGGCCGAATTCACGCTGGCGGCGGAATCGGCGCGCGACAACCACTACATGGACATGAGCCTCACGGTCGATCCACTCAAGGCACTGGCCCAGCACAGCGCGCTGGCGCAGGCCTTGCGCGGCGACTGCCCGGTGATCACGTTTCCCGGCAACCCGGCCACGCCCGATGCGGTATTTCCCAACAACGTGTTCGGCACCGCCCCCGGCCGGCTGATCATCGGCCGCATGCGCCACGCCGTGCGTCAGCGCGAAGCCGATCGCACCGACATCCGCGGTTTCTTCGGCGACGTACTTGGCTACGACGAGATCGACCTGTCCGGCTGCGAGGATCTGGTCGCCGAGCTGACCGGCTCGCTGATCATCGACCGCGCACGCGGGGTCGGTTACTGCGGCCTCAGCGAGCGCTGCGACCTCGCCGGCGCGCACGCGATGCACAAGGCGTTCAACCTGCGCCTGACCTACTGTTTCGAGCTGGCCGCATCCGAATACCACACCAACGTGGTGATGACCCTGCTGGCCAGCCGCGCTGCGATCATCGCCGCCGACGGCTTCCGCGACCCGGCCGTGCCGCAGGCGATCGCCGCGGCCTACGGCGACCGCGCAATCTGGCTGACCCCGGCACAGAAGCAGGCGTTTGCCGCCAATGCGATCACACTGTCCGATGCGCGCGTCTGGATGAGCGCCTGCGCCGCCGCCTCGCTGAGTGACGAACAGATCGAGGCACTGAGCGGCTACGGTTTTGCGGTCGGTGCCGTGGACCTGAGCGAGATCGAGAAGGCCGGCGGCAGTTTGCGCTGTTGCGTGGGCGAGATTTATTGATGCCGTCTCGACATCGCCCTCGCAGGTGCGCACCCTGTGCGCAATAGAGGCTGAGGCAACCCGATCGCGCATAGAGTGCGCCCCTACCCACCACATCATCACAGGGAGCACCACGTGATCACCGTCCACCATTTGAACAACTCGCGCTCGCAACGCATCCTGTGGCTGCTGGAAGAGCTCGGCGTACCGTACGAGATCAAGCGCTACCAGCGCGATCCGAAAACCATGCTGGCGCCGCCGGAGTTGCGCGCAGTGCATCCGCTGGGCAAGTCGCCGGTGATCACCGATGGCGGGCTGACCTTGGCCGAATCCGGCGCGATCATCGAATACCTCGCCGACCGCTACGGCGCCGGCACGCTGATGCCCGCGCATGGCACGCCGGAACGGCTGCGCTGCAATTACTGGCTGCATTACGCCGAGGGCTCGGCGATGCCGCCGCTGCTGCTGAAGCTGGTGTTCCGTCGGGTCGAGACCGCGCCGATGCCGTTCTTCGTGAAACCGGTCGCGAAAGGCATTGCGCACAAGGTGCAACGGAGCTTCGTCGATCCGCAGCTGAAGTTGCACCTGGACTACCTGGAGGGTGAACTCGGCAAGAGTGAGTGGTTTGCCGGCGACACCTTCAGCGCAGCCGACATCCAGCTGAGCTTTCCGCTTGAGGCCTTCGCCGCTCGTGGCGGACTGGATGCCAGCTACCCGCGCCTGTCGGCGTTCCTGCAGCGCATCCATGCACGGCCGGCATATCAGCGGGCCCTGCAGCAGGGCGGCGAATACCGCTTAGGCTGAACGAATCTGTGCTTCGGAGCCTCGCTGTTTACGCATCGCTCACGACCCCACTGGCAGCCTGTGACATCTGAGCCAAGGAGAACGCCATGCGCAACCGTGATATCGAACGCCAGATCCGCGACACCGCCGACCATGCAAGCGAACGCGCACGCCACTACGCCGACGGCGCCGCCAGTACCGCGCAGAGCCTGCTCGAGCGTGGCCGTCGCCGCATCAACGAACGCTTCGGCCGGAGCAGCAAGCAATACGGTCAGCAGTTGACCCAGGCCGCCGAGGACTTTGCCGACGAGGCGAACTACCACTATCGCCGGCTGCGTCGCCAGGTCAACCGTCATCCCGCAGCCACGGTGGCGATCGTCGCCGGCACCATCGGTGCGTTCCTGCTGTTGCGCCGCGCGTTCCGCAGCGACGACGAGTAAACGCCATGCCTCACACAGAAGGGCCGGACGAGTGATCGTCCGGCCCTTCTGTTTTTCCGCGGCGAAACGGCGTAGTGGATCGCCCGTAGTGGATCGCCGATGACACGCAAGGTCTCAGCGGCCGAGGTGCAGCCTCTTGCTTACCACATGGTCGAGCACCCACACCACGAACGGACCGCTGTCGCCGGAGAACACGTAACGGGAGGCCGGGTCCTTGGACTGGTCCTCCAGTTTCACATCCGAGCGATATGCCTTGACGACCAGCTCGTAGTCGTAACCCTCGACATAATCGAAGTCCTGGATGCGACCATGCCAGTTGCTCCATGGGCCGTCTTCGCTCTCGCGTACGCGGTAGCAGCGACCCGAGTTGTTGGCGTCGCAGGGTACCGTGTGCGGCCCGATCCACACCGTGCGGGTCACGCTGCGCTTGCCCGGTGCGATCGCGGCGGGCGCTGCGCTGCCGGCATCGCTCACGGTAGTGTTGATGACGACACGCCGATTCGGCGCCAGGCAGGCGATCAGCTTCCCACCCCTCTGATCCGGGCAATCGGCCACCGGATCGGCCGCCCCGCGGCCTTCGGTCCGGATCACTCCGGCCGGCACGCCATGCGCCACCAGATAATCGCGTACCGCCTCGGCCCGTTGTGCGGAAAGCTTCTGGTTGGCCTGTTCGCTGCCGATCCGGTCGGTGTAGCCCAATACCTGCACCGAGTCGATCTGCGATGCGGCCTTCAGCTTGTCGGCCAACGCGTCCAGCTCGGCATTGTCGGCGGACTTCAGCCGCGCGTTGCCGAACGCGAACAGCGCATCGGCCGACAGATTCTGCTGCGTTGGAGTGGCGGGTGCAGCCTGCGGCTCCGGGGCTGGCAGCGGAGTCGGCTGGGGCGCCGCTGTGTGGCAACCGGACAACGCCAGGGTGACGGCGCCGCCGAGGAGGTAAACGTACGGACGTATGGTTTGCATGGCCCAATCCTCATGTGTCGAGTGACTGTCGGGTATCGCCCGCAGTCGCGGGTGCCTCCGAGGCAGTCGCCGCCCATCGCCGGTTCCCCCATGCCTTGCAGGATATAGTGGCCGGGCGCTGCACCGGGTGCAGCGAAGGTGAAGAAAACCGTTCGGGCGCATAAAAAAACCCCGCCGTAGCGGGGTTCTCGTTGCGCTTGACCGACTACTTACTGGCTAAGCGGGTTGGGTCGATCCGGATCGAGCTTGTATTCCTTGATCGCGCGGCTGACATCCTTCGCATTCATCTTGCCGTCCTTCGCCAGCGCGGCCAGCGCCGCATGCGCAATCCAGTAGCGGTCAACCTCGAAGAAATCACGTAGGTGCGCACGCGTGTCCGAACGGCCGAAGCCATCGGTGCCGAGCACGGTGTAGTGCATGCCATCGGGCATGAACGCGCGGATCTGGTCGGCGTATTCGCGCACGTAGTCGGTGGCGGCGATCGCCGGCCCCTGGCGGCCGTCGAGCAGACTGGTGACGTACGGCACGCGCTGTTCCGCTTCCGGATGCAGACGATTCCAGCGCTCGGCATCGAAACCGTCGCGACGCAGCTCGGTGAAGCTGGGGCACGACCAGATGTCCGAGGTCACGCCGAAGTCCTTCTCCAGCAGTTCGGCCGCCGCGATCACCTCGCGCAGGATCGTGCCGGAGCCGAGCAGCTGCACGCGCGGCTCGCCCTTCTTCGGCTTGCCAGCGTCCTTGAACAGATACATGCCCTTGATGATGCCGTCCTCGACGCCTTGCGGCAGATCGGGATGGCTGTAGTTCTCGTTCATCACGGTGATGTAGTAGTAGATGTCCTCCTGCTCCTGCATCATCCGGCGCGTGCCGTCCTGCAGGATCACCGCGACCTCATACGAAAAAGTGGGGTCGTACGACTTCACGTTCGGGATCGTGCCGGCCATCAGATGCGAATGGCCGTCCTCGTGCTGCAGGCCCTCGCCATTGAGCGTGGTGCGGCCGGCGGTACCGCCGATCAGGAAGCCGCGCGAGCGCATGTCGCCAGCGGCCCAGCACAGGTCGCCGATGCGCTGGAAGCCGAACATCGAGTAGTAGATGAAGAACGGCAGCATCGCCTGGTTGCTGATCGAATAACTGGTCGCCGCCGCCATCCACGACGCCATGCCGCCGGCCTCGCTGATGCCCTGCTGCAGCACCTGGCCTTTCTGGTCCTCGCGGTAATACAGCAGCTGGTCGGAATCCTGCGGCTTGTACTTCTGGCCGAACGGCGCGTAGATGCCGATCTGGCGGAACATGCCTTCCATGCCGAACGTGCGCGCCTCGTCGGCGACGATCGGTACCACGCGCTCGCCCAGCTGCTTGTCGCGCAGCAGCAGGTTGATGCCGCGCACCAGCGCCATGGTGGTGGAGATCTCGCGCTCGCCGGTGCCCTTGGTGATCTGCTCGAACGCAGCCAGCTCCGGCGCCTTCAGCTTCGCCTCGGCCTTGCGCCGACGCTGCGGCAGGAAGCCGCCGAGCGCCTTGCGGCGCTCCAGCATGTACTGCACTTCCGGCGAATCCTTGCCCGGGTGGTAGTACGGCACGTCCTTGAGCTTGTCGTCGCTGATCGGGATCTGGAAACGGTCGCGGAAATGCCGCACCGCTTCCTCGTCCAGCTTCTTCTGCTGATGGGTCGGGTTCTGCGACTCGCCGGCCGCACCCATGCCGTAACCCTTCACCGTCTTGGCCAGGATCACCGTCGGCATGCCCTTGGTATTCGAGGCCGCGTGGTAGGCCGCGTAGACCTTGTGCGGATCGTGGCCGCCGCGGTTCAAGCGCCAGATGTCGTCGTCGCTGAGGTTGGCGACCATCTCGCGCGTCTCCGGATACTTGCCGAAGAAATGCTCGCGCGTGTACGCGCCGCCGAACGCCTTGCACGCCTGGTATTCGCCGTCGAGGGTTTCCATCATCAGCTTGCGCAGCACGCCCTTGGTGTCGCGCGCCAAAAGCGGATCCCAATAGCTGCCCCAGGTCAGCTTGATCGCATTCCAGCCCGAGCCGCGGAAGCTGCCTTCCAGCTCCTGGATGATCTTGCCGTTGCCGCGCACCGGGCCGTCCAGGCGCTGCAGGTTGCAGTTGATCACGAAGATCAGGTTGTCCAGGCCTTCACGGCCGGCCAGCGAGATCGCACCGAGCGACTCCGGCTCGTCCGTCTCGCCGTCACCGAGGAAGCACCAGATCTTGCGGTCGCTCTTCGGCACCAGGCCGCGATGCTCCAGATACTTGAAGAACTGCGCCTGGTAGATCGCCTGGATCGGACCCAGGCCCATCGACACCGTCGGCACCTGCCAGTAATCCGGCATCAACCACGGGTGCGGATACGACGACAGCGCACGACCCTTGCCGACCACTTCCATGCGGAACAGGTCGAGCTGGTCCTCGGCCAGGCGACCTTCGAGGAAGGATCGCGCGTAGATGCCCGGACTGGAATGGCCCTGATGGAATACCAGGTCACCCGGATGATCGGCGCTCGCCGCTCGCCAGAAATGATTGAAGCCCACGTCGTACAGCGTGGCGCTCGACGCGAAGCTGGCGATATGGCCGCCCAGCTCGCCCGGCTTGCGGTTCGCGCGCACCACCATCGCCATCGCGTTCCAGCGGATCAGGGTGCGGATGCGCCATTCCATCGCGGCATCGCCGGGGCTCTTGGCCTCCTGGCTGGGCGAAATCGTGTTGACGTATTCGGTGGTCGGATTGAACGGCAGGTAGCCGCCCGAACGCCGTGTCGAATCGACCATGCGCTCCAGCAGAAAATGCGCGCGCTCGGTACCGTCGTGCTGGATCACCGCATCGAGCGAATCCATCCACTCGCGGGTTTCGGTGGGGTCGATGTCCTGGTTGAGGATATCGTCGAGCTGATCCATGAAGATTCTCCGCGGCGCCATTGCGGCGCCAG
>Ga0209437_100259_pt1 | contig 82489 bp, 81 predicted proteins | sample AraplaL_Cvi_mTSA_FD_184266 | JGI IMG/M metagenome (GOLD analysis project Ga0209437, IMG submission 184266) | Arabidopsis root microbial communities from the University of North Carolina, USA - plate scrape CL_Cvi_mTSA (SPAdes) (version 2) | ecosystem: Host-associated > Plants > Roots > Endosphere...
GCAAAATTGATCAGGTTCAGCACGCCGTACACCATCGTGTAACCCAAAGCAATCAGGGCGTACATGCTCCCCAATACCAGGCCGTTGATGATTTGCTGGATGAATATGTCCATGGATGCTTCCTAACTATATGTAACGAATCAATGAAATACCTGCGTGGGCAAAGCCGGGCTCCCGCCCAGGCATGCGAGCCATAGAGCAAAAAACGTTCCCGATCGGCCGGACGCCTGTCATCACATACAAGCGAGTGCAGGCAGCCGGAAACGGCGATGGCGCCCGCTATCGGCGGTGCGGCCTTATGAGGTCAAACGGGAATGGTGGGAGGAACGCGTCAAGATGGAGCGTGCAGGCGCAAGCTGGGGCACTGTCGGGGGTGCTCATGCGGATGGACATGATCAGGGACACTCCTTCTTTGTCGAAAGGTCTTGGGACGATCAAAAAAGCGAGTGCACCTTGTGGGGACTCGCGGTTGGAGCGGGATTATACCTAAGCGGAGATAGCCACACGCAATTCGGTGCCAATGCAGGCCTGCTCTGTCCGTCCACGCCATCGGGACACAAAAAAAAGCGCACCGCAGTGCGCTCTTTGCCAGTCCGGAGCAAGCCCGGAAATCCCCTCTTCAGCTGTTGCCCGTCACCGGCCGAACACTGCCCAACCCCTTGGGCATCGGGAAGGTGACGTGCTCTTCGATGCCTTCGAGGATGCGCACGCTACGCAGCGAGCCTTCCTTGATCCGGTCGATGACGGCCTGCACCAGAACTTCCGGCGCGGATGCACCGGCAGTGACGCCGACGCGGCGCTTGCCGTCCAGCCATTCCTGTTTGATCAGTTCGGCGTTGTCGACCATGTAGGCCGGCACACCCTTCTTTTCCGCCACTTCGCGCAGGCGGTTGGAGTTGGAGCTGTTCGGGCTGCCCACGACGATCACCACGTCGACTTGCGGCGCCATGAACTTGACCGCTTCCTGGCGGTTGGTGGTGGCGTAGCAGATGTCGCCTTTTTTCGGCTCGGCGATATTCGGGAAGCGCTGCTTGAGCGCGGCGATGATGTCGGTGGTGTCGTCCACCGACAAGGTGGTTTGCGACACGTAGGCCAGCAAATCAGGATCGGTGACCTGCAGCTTGAGCACGTCGTCGACGGTTTCGACCAGATACATGCCGGCTTCGGTCTGGCCCATGGTGCCCTCGACTTCAGGATGGCCTTCGTGGCCGATCATGATGATCTCACGGCCGTCGCGACGCATCTTGGCCACTTCCATGTGGACCTTGGTGACCAGCGGGCAGGTGGCGTCGAACACGGTCAGGCCGCGCTCCTGGGCTTCGGCCTGCACCGCCTTGGAGACGCCGTGCGCCGAAAAGATGACGGTGTTCCCGGCCGGCACGTCGGCCAGTTCTTCGATGAAGATCGCGCCCTTGTTGCGCAGGTCGGCGACAACGTAGGCGTTGTGGACGATTTCATGGCGCACGTAGATCGGCGCGCCGAATTGCGTCAGCGCACGTTCGACGATTTCGATGGCGCGATCCACGCCGGCGCAGAAGCCGCGCGGCTGGGCCAATAAAATTTCAGATTCTTGCTTGTCCATATCGAGCACCTTACAGAATCCCGATGATTTTTACTTCAAATTTAAGTGTTTGCCCGGCCAGCGGATGATTGAAATCGAACAGTGCTCCTTGCGCATCGATCTCGCGCAGCACGCCGGCAAAGCGGCCGCCGCCCGGTGCAGCGAAATCGACCAGGTCGCCGACGCGATACTCTTCGTCCATGGACGAATTTTCTTCCAGCGTGGCGCGCGAAATGCGCTGAATCAATTCCGGGTTGCGCGGTCCAAAAGCCTGTTCCGGCGCCAGCTCGAAAGTCTGGTGCACACCTTCCGGCAATCCCAGCAGGCAAGCCTCGAGAAACGGCGCCAGTTGACCCTGGCCGAATTGCAGCGTGGCCGGTTTTTCCTCGAAGGTGCTGACGATGTTTTCACCGGTCAGCGAGGCCAGGCGGTAATGCAGGGTGAGATAAGCGGTTTCGGTGACGACCGGGACAGATGCGTTGGACATGAACAATCTTCAATAAGCGTGACAAAGTGGCGTGCCGGATCGATACAACATAAGTTGATGCGACAGCCCGCTATTGTAAGCCACGTTGCGAAGCTCCGTAAAAAACCCCCTCGACTTTCGAGTGTTTAAAAGGACCCCATGGCAATCACCGATTGGCCGGAAGATCAGCGCCCGCGTGAGCGCCTCATCCGGCAAGGCCCGCAATCCCTGTCTGACGCCGAATTGCTGGCGGTGTTCCTGCGCGTGGGCGTGACGGGCAAAAGCGCGGTGGATCTGGGGCGCGACATGGTCGGACATTTCGGCTCGTTGCAGGCGCTGTTTGCCGCCCGGCTGGCCGATTTCTGCAGCATCAACGGCCTCGGACCGGCCAAGTACGCTCAATTGCAGGCGGTGCTGGAGCTGGCCCGGCGCGCACTGGCCGAAGAACTGGTGGCCGGTACGGCGCTCAGCTCCCCCAAGGCGGTGGCGCACTATCTGCAGCTGCTGTTCCATGGCAAAGCGCATGAAAGCTTCGTGGTGCTGTTTCTTGACGTCAAGAATCGCCTGATCGAGGCGGAGGAGATGTTTCGCGGCACACTGACGCAAGCCAGCGTTTATCCGCGCGAAATCGTCAAGGCGGCGCTGGCGCGCAACGCTGCGGGCGTGATCCTGGCCCATAATCACCCTTCCGGCGAGCCTGAACCGAGCAGCGCCGACCTGCAGCTGACGCAGACGCTGCAACAAGCGCTGGGACTGGTGGACGTGCGCGTGCTGGATCACATCGTGGTGGCCGGACGGCGCACGCATTCATTTGCGGAACATGGACAGCTATAAAACCACGGCATCGGGAAGATTTCGCAATTGTTAAATTAAATATTAAACAACGACACAATTGTTTTCCGCAAGTCATTGAATAATCAATGTTTTTTGGATATACTCTCTTTTTTTCCAATTTCTGGAATTTTTAAGGAGCACTCCATGGCACGTGTATGCCAAGTCACCGGGAAGGGGCCGATGGTCGGCAACAACGTCTCCCATGCGAACAACAAGACCAAGCGTCGCTTTTTGCCTAACCTGCAAAATCGCCGCATTTTCGTCGAGTCGGAAAACCGTTGGGTTTCCCTGCGCTTGTCCAACGCCGGTCTGCGTGTGATCGACAAAGTCGGCATTGATGCCGTTTTGGTCGATATGCGTGCTCGCGGCGAAAAAGTCTAACTAGCAAGAGTAAAGGAAATCTATCATGGCTAAATCCGGCCGCGACAAAATCAAGTTGGAGTCGACCGCAGGTACAGGTCACTTCTACACCACGACAAAGAACAAGCGCACGACACCTGAGAAGCTGGCGATCATGAAGTTCGATCCCAAGGTTCGCAAGCACGTTGAATACAAAGAGACCAAGATCAAGTAATTGATTTTTCTCTTGTCGTAAAAAAGCCCCGCGATTTGCATCCGGGGCTTTTTTTATTGCCTGAATATTTCTGACTTTCTGATTTTCCGACCAAGGAACCGTATCAGCGAGACATCATCGCCGTCTGCAGCTACCACCCTGCCCTCACCACTTTTCAATCTGCTTGCAGTCCTTCAGCACGGGCTCGGCGTCTTCACCCAGCGTTTCGTCCGTCAGAAATCCCTCGTTGCCCTTGCTCCACCAGACATAGTGTCCGGCGACATATTTCACGCCCGAGGCGGCGACCACGCTGACGAACAACTGGCGCTTGCCGGCCACTGGCAGGTAGGCGAAAGCGCCGGCGTTCGTGTTGAGATAGCGCACCGGCAGGCGCACATCGCCGGCGCAGCGGTAAATCAGGCGCTGCTGGCTTTGAATCTTGACGTCGGGGAGATTGAGATTGGGAACTGTCGTCTTCGCCAGCGTTGCGCCGGGAAGCGCCGCCGAAGCGGCGACGGCTGCGAGCAAAATTGCAGGAAGAACTTTACTCACAGCCGATCGATACAAATAAATCAGGCGTAGCTGCGCAGGCGCAATGCGAAATCGCGCAAAGCCTGGATGCCCGATGCTTCGGCACGCACGCACCAGTCTTGCAGCTGATGCAGCAACTGTTCGCGGGTCGAATTGGAGCGGCCCCAGATCGAACCGAGTTCCACGCGCATTTCGTGCATGGTCTGCAGCGCCTTGCTGTGCGTGAACAGTTCGGACAATTGTTGCTTCTGACCGTCTTCCAGCTTGGCCGGCTCACGTTGCAACAACTTCTTTGACGACTTCAGGAAACGCGATTCGAGCTTGGCCTTTTCCGCCAGGTGTTCCAGTTCGTCGGCCCAGGCGCGCTTGAGCGACTTGGCGTACTTGGACATGACGTCGTAGCGGTTGGCGATCACGGATTGCAGCGTATCGAAGTCGGCGACCAGCTTCTGGCGATCGAACTTCGGCGCAGGAGCAACCTTCTTGACCTTGGCGAGGCCCATCATTTCCAGGATGCGGATGTACATCCAGCCGATGTCGAACTCGTACCACTTGGACGACAGCTTGGCCGACGTACCGAAAGTGTGGTGGTTGTTGTGCAGTTCTTCGCCGCCGATGATGATGCCCCATGGGAACACGTTGGTCGCAGCGTCGTTGCAGTCGTAGTTGCGATAGCCCCAAAAGTGACCGATGCCGTTGATGATGCCAGCGGCGGTGATCGGGATCCACAGCATCTGGACAGCCCAGACGGTCAGGCCGATGACGCCGAACAGCATGACGTCGATGATCAGCATCAGGCCCACGCCTTGCCAGCCGAAGCGGCTATAGACATTGTGCTCGACCCAGTCATCCGGCGTGCCATGGCCGTACTTTTCCATGGTTTCGGCGTTCTTGGATTCAGCGCGATACAACTCGGCGCCTTCCAGCAGCACCTTCTTGATGCCACGCACTTGCGGGCTGTGGGGATCTTCTTCAGTTTCGCATTTGGCGTGGTGCTTGCGGTGAATCGCGGCCCATTCCTTGGTGACCATGCCCGTGGTCATCCACAGCCAGAAACGGAAGAAGTGGCTTGGAATGGCGTGCAGATCCAGCGCACGGTGCGCCTGGCAGCGATGCAGGTAAATAGTGACGCCCGCGATCGTGATGTGGGTCACAATCAGGGTGAAAAAGAAAATCTGCCAACCGGTTGCATGCAGCAAGCCGTTCGAAAGAAAGTCCAGGATCGAATCTACTGTCATTACCACTCCAAAAAGAAAAACTTCACGGCAAATGAGTTTGCCAAGGGGCTTGCCACTACGCTTGCTGAGCAACTTGCCGAGTGAAGTTGCCACCATCTAGCACTTATATTCTTTTATTTTCCGGCATTGTACGCTGATTGTGCATCTTTGTGCGCGGAAGATGCCATACCGCCAACACTTTGTTCAAAACTGCGCTGATCCATCAGGCGAATGTCGCGTTTTGGATGCGCGACCTGAATGCCATGGGTCTTGAACACCCGCCAGATAGCTCTGTTAACGTCCGAGAGCACATTCAGACGACCGTTTTCCGGATCCGTGATCCAAAAACCTATTTCGAGCTGCAAACCGTCCTCGCCGATCTTGAGCAGCAAGGCTTGCGGCAGGATCTGGTCAGACACGCGCTCCACTGCAAATGTGGCCTTCTCCAACATAGACAACACCGTTTCGATATCGTCCTGATACAAGATCGTAACTTGTGTTGCCAAACGTATAATTTTTCGGTTCAGCGAATAGTTCTGCACCGGCGTTGACATGAACATTTCGTTAGGCAACACCGATTCGATGCCGTCCAGCCCTTCGAGAATAGTGTAGCGCGTGTTGATTTGCGTCACTTTCCCGAAATAGCGGTCCACATTCACCATATCACCAATCGCCAGGCTGCGTTCGAGCAGGATCACGAAGCCGGACACATAGCTGCTGGCGATTTTTTGCAGGCCCAGACCCAGACCGACGCCAAGCGCGCCGCCGAACACCGACAGCACCGTCAGGTCGATGCCCACCAGGGAAAGGCTGACCAGGATCGCCACAACAATCAGGATTGCCCGCACCAGCCGCGCCACTACCGTGCGCAGCGACGAATGCATGGTGTTGAGCTTCATCATGCGGTCTTCCAGCATGGCACCGGCCCACAGCGCGATGATCAGCGTCACCAGCACCGAGGCGGTGGCCTGCAGGATAGTCAGCAGCGAAGTCTTGTGGCGGCCCAGCGGCAGCATGGTGGTATCGAGGTAATCGACCAGGTCCGGCCACATGCCGGTGATATAGAGCAGCACGCAGATCCAGACCAGCGTGGCGAAGACTTTTTCGAACAGCTGGAGGAAGGCGCCGGCGGTGGTTTCCTTGACGAAGATGCGGCGCAGGACATAGAACACGAAGCGCATCGCCACCTGCGAAATCATCAGCGGGATCATCACGTGCCACAGGGTTACCGGCAGCTTCAGGCGAATCAGCGCCAGTCGCGCCAGCGCCAAAAGGATCAGGATCAGCAGCGGCGACAGCACGCGCATGAAGCTCTTGACGCCGATATGCACCACGCTTTGCTCGTCGTCACCACCCGACAACGAGAACAACTTGCGCACCCAGCGTGACAGCCCCCAGCCGCAGGCCACGCACAAACCGATGACCGCGAGCTGGCGCAACAACTCCGTCAGCGGCAGCTCGCCGAACAGGTACTCATAGAAATCGGTCAGCAAAGTCGACATGATCTTTCTTGGAGGTAGACGTGGACGCGCTAGCGGTCGGCCCGATACGCTTCGGCGTCCTCGAAATGGCGCGTCCAGTTGGCGACGTACTTTGCGGCCAGCGGCGGATTCTTGCGCGCGATCAGGATGTTTTCGGCATTCTTGTTTTGCGCCGACCAGGTGAAATTATAGCTACCGGTGATCACGGTGGCGTCGGCGCCGGCGGCATCGATGACGATGACCTTGTTGTGTGCGCTCTTGTATTTCGTCTCTTCGCGCACCGTGACGCCGGAGGCAAGCATGGCGGCGATACGTTCGTGTCCGAGCTTGTTGAGCTGGCCGGCATCAACCAGCACGCGCACATCGACGCCGCGCTTGCGGGCGGCGATGAGCGATTTGGTGAGCGGTTTGCTGGTCAGGATGTAGGCTTGCACCAGAACTTGCCGGCGCGCCTTGTCGACGGCGTCGGTGAGCAAACCTTCGATGTCGTCGCCCGGCGTGAAGGCGGTTTCAAGCGTGCCTTGCGCGGGCAGCGCTTGCCCGCCCGCATCGAAAGCCTGGGCAGCAGGAAGACACGCGCAGGCGATCAGAGCGAACACGGCGACATGGCTTGCCTGTCGCCGCATGCCGGACAGACCCGACAGCATGGCCCGCATGCACGGCATTACTTCTTGCGTTCCAGTACGGCCGCGAAGAAGCCGTCGGTGTGATGCACGTGCGGCAGCATCTTGAGGTATTCGCCGGTATCCAGATCGATCTTTTGCTCGGCCAGCACCGTGTTCATCGGCACCAGAGTGAAGTCGGGATTGGCTTGCAGGAACTGGGCGACGATGTCTTCGTTTTCCTCGTTGAGGAAACTGCAAGTACCGTACACCAGGCGACCGCCGGCTTTCACCAGGCGCGCCGCGCTGGTGAGGATGCTGATTTGCTTGACGTTCATTTCGGCCACGGTCTCGACGGTCTGGCGCCACTTCATGTCGGGATTGCGCCGCAGCGTGCCGAGGCCGCTACAGGGCGCGTCGACCAGAACGCGGTCGATCTTGCCGGCCAGGCGCTTGACCTTGGCGTCGTTCTCGTGGGCGATCATGACCGGATGCACGTTGGACAGGCCGCTGCGCGCAAGGCGCGGCTTGAGCTTGGCCAGACGCTTTTCCGATATGTCGAAGGCGTACAGACGACCGGTGTTGCGCATCGCCGCGCCCAAGGCCAGCGTCTTGCCGCCGGCGCCGGCGCAGAAATCGACCACCATCTCGCCGCGCTTGACGCCGACGATCTGGGCCAGCAACTGGCTGCCTTCATCCTGCACTTCAATGGCGCCGTCCTTGAACAGCGGCAGGTTCTGCAGCGCCGGCTTTTTGATCACGCGCAAACCCAGCGGCGAATACGGCGTCGGTTCACAAAGGATCGGCGCTGCGGCCAGTGCGGCCATGACGTCTTCGCGATTGGCCTTGATGGCGTTGACGCGCAAGTCCAGCGGCGCAGGCTGATTCAAGGCCTCGGCCATTTCCATGGCGGCGGCTTCACCATCGCGTGCAATCAGCTTGTCGAGCAGCCATGGCGGCATGTTGGCGCGCATCGCCAGCGGCAGCTTGTTGCGGTCGATCTGGGCAGTGCGCGTGAGCCACTCGACTTCTTCCGGCGACAGGCCTGCGATCGATTCGATGCTGACCGTGTCGATCAGGCCGAGCAGCGCCATGCGGCGCATCATCGGGCCGACGCCGGATTCGGCGAAGTTGGTGAAGACCGACTTGTTGCGCAAGAGGCCATACACCGCTTCGGCGATGACGCCGCGTTCGCGGCCGCCGAGCTTGGGATTCTCGCGGAAGTAGCGCGACAGCGTAACGTCGGCGGGGCCGGTGAAACGCAAAATTTCACGCAAGACTTCTTCCGTGTGGGGAACGATTGCGGGTGGCAATCTCATACTGCTTCCTTCAAAAAATGTGGTTCAGACTTGCTCGGCGGATGGATCGAGACGGACGCGATTGCCGTCCAGGCTGAGCTTGCCTTCGACGAACCAGCGCACAGCGCGCGGGTAAATAAGATGCTCCTGTTCCAGCACGCGCTCGGCCAGCGTTTCTTCGCTGTCCGAACTGAACACCGGCACCGCGACCTGCGCCACGATCGGGCCGTGGTCGAGGTCGGGCGTGACGAAATGCACGGTGGCGCCATGCAGCCTGACACCCGCCGCCAACGCTTGCCGGTGCGTAGCCAGCCCCGGAAAGGACGGCAACAGCGACGGATGGATGTTGAGCATCCGGCCGGCATAGTGCTCCACGAACGGCGTGGTCAGGATACGCATGAAACCGGCCAGCACCACCAGATCGGGCGCAAACACATCGATCGCCGCGCGCAAGGCGGTATCGAACTGCTCACGCGTGGGATAGTCCTTGTTGGCGACGACAGCGGTGGCAATGCCATGCCGGCGGGCAAACTCAAGCCCGGCCGAGTCGGTGCGGTTGCTGATGACGGCTGCGATGGAAACCGGCCAGTGTTCTGCCTGGGCGGCCCGGACGAGGGCTTCCATGTTGCTGCCACGACCGGAAATCAGGATAACAATGCTTCTCATGGTCGGCATTGTAACCGCTGCCCGTGGCCGGATTGCCAAAAATTGGCGCCGGGACGACGACGGGTGGTGGAAAAATTACTGGAATGAATAGAAAACGCGGAAAGCGACTTTCTTGTCGGCCCAGAAGTCGGCGGCATCGCGGAACACGTCCAGCAAGGTTTCGCGGGCTTCCTTGTCGAATTTTTGCGTGTTCGGCAATTGCTCGATGACAACAATGAATCCGGGTTGCGGGCCGGCCTTGTGCGTCAGGTCGGTCAGGCAGTCACCAAGGGCGTCGAAATTCTTGCCGAAATGGCGGGGAAAATGAAAGGCGCCGGCGATGATTGCGAGGACCTGTTGCTTGGTCGTCGCTTCTGCGCAATAGGCGTACAGAAAGTGTTGCCCAAGACGAGCAGCCTCTTCCTGCAAGTCGGTCACGCGGAAAGCGCGGATAGACTGCACTACATTTGGCGGCACCGTTTTAAATAAACTCATTTCTCCCTCAGATTTTGCAATGAATGCTGCTACCAGGATCGCCTCCTTCATTCCCTGATGCGCTGGAATGTCTGGTAATGATCCCTGGTGTAATAGTACTCACCCGACGTTTGCGGATTGCCGCCGGAGATGATCCGGCGCGCGCCGCGATTGCGTGCCTTGGGCGTTTTCACGGTGAATTCGTGATAATACCCGCGCTTCTGCCTCGGTAAAACCCCTTCGTAGTTGCCAAAAACCACGCCGTCCTTCGCGTACGGATAAGGTCCGCCCTGCCTGATCAGGACCAGCGTTTGTTGCGCCTCGGGCGGCAACTGGTTAAGCGCGACATCGTCAACGCCCGGGGAAACGGGGCCTTTTGCGAATACGGAGCAAGATAACAGCAGCGCAGCAAGGAAAACCAACCACTGTTTCAGGAATGATGTCTTCAAGAGCAGGCTCGCATTTTTATGTTGCAGAAGTATTAATTATTCGCAATACCATTGCGTAGAGTAACGTTTTGCTTCAAACCAAGCAACCCGAATCTTCGGACAAACATGCCCGGCAGCGGGCTCACGCTTGGAGCGTGGCGATCCGATCTGGTTCAAAAAATGCAAGAACCTGGTCGCGCATGGCATAGGTATCGCGTTCGCCGAGGCTGATCAGCTCCCGCGTGAAGCTGCGCTCGAACAACAGATAAGAGGCCAGCGCGGCGCCGCGCACTTCGGTGGCCCCGATACCCCCCAGCATCACGCGCACCGGCCGCGGCAGGCTGTTGACGTGGCGGCTGGCGATCTCATCGAGGCGTTCGGATGGTGAAATCACCAACACCTCGATCGGCTTGAGCGGCGTCTTGGCGCGCTGCTCCGGCGTCAGCATCGACAAGGTCTGATTGACGCGGTTGGTGCGTTCGATGTCGGCCGCGAGGCCATCGAGGAAGATGCTCGACAAGGCATGCCCGGCCACTTGCGCCAGGCTGGGATATTGCGCCAGTTGCGTCGGCGCCTCGGAACGCTCGCCCATGCGGCCGGCGCCGATGACCAGGATCTTGCTGGCGCCGAGATGGATAGCCGGGGAAATCGGTGCAACCTGGCGCATGGAACCGTCGCCGAAATACTCGCGCCGGCCTTCGTAGAAAATTGGGATCGCCGGAAAAATGAATGGAATCGCAGACGACGCCAGCAAGTGCTCGACCCCGATCTGATCGCGGATGGCGCCGCGCTGGGTGCGCCGCCAGGGCTCGATTTCCTGCATGGACTGATAAAACGTCAAATGCTGGCCGCCCGTATAGGACGAAGCCGTCACCGCCAGTGCATGGAGGTTGCCGCTGGCGAGCGCGTCGTCAAGGCGCGGCAGGTCGAGCAAACGGTGCAGCATGGTCACCAGCGGGGTGTTGTCGAGCAGCGAATTGGGCGGATTGGCGCGCCACTTGCGCAACAGCCAGCCGAACGAAAAAAGCGACAGCCAGCGCGCGCCGGAACGGATCACGCCGAGCGAGTCGGCGCGATAGACCTGCTCCACCTTGAAGTTCGACCAGACATTGACGAGCTCGCGCACGCCTTCGCCGAAATCATCGGCGCGGCACGCCAGCGCGGTGGCGTTGATCGCCCCCGCCGAAGTACCGCAAATGATCTTGAAAGGATTCTGGTGTCCGGGCCAACCTGACTCCAGCAAAATCATGGACACGGCGTTGAGAACGCCGACCTGATAAGCCGCGCGTGCCCCCCCGCCGGTCAGGATCAATCCTGTTTTTTTATCTGTTGACTCCATGCCAACAGCTTAGCAGGGCGAACGCGCTTCCGGCACACTTTGATCAGCAAAAATTCTAGGTGTTGCCAAAAATACGCAGAGAATAATTACGTAACTATTCTATTTTGGCGGCATGCGGATGGCGCCGTCGAGACGGATGGTCTCGCCGTTGAGCATCAGGTTCTCAATGATGGTCTTGGCCAGGTGCGCGTACTCGACCGCCTTGCCCAGGCGCGGCGGAAACGGCACCGCCCCGCCCAGCGAATCGAGTACTTCCTGCGGCATCGACATCATCATCGGCGTCTCGAAAATCCCCGGCGCAATCGTCATCACGCGGATCCCGCTGCGCGCCAGGTCGCGCGCCATCGGCAACGTCATGCCGACGATCGCCGCCTTGGATGCCGAATACGCGGTCTGGCCGATCTGGCCGTCGAATGCCGCCACCGAGGCGGTATTGATGATCACGCCGCGCTCGCCCTGCTCCATCGGCTCCTGTTTGCTCATGGCGTCAGCCGCCAAACGAGCCATGTTGAAGGTGCCGACCAGGTTGATGTTGAGGGTCTTCTGGAACAAGGCCATGGTATGCGGGCCGTCCTTGCCGATCAGCTTGGCGCCCGGCGCGATGCCGGCGCAATTGACCAGGCCGCGCAGGCTGCCCAGTTGCTGCGCCGCGGCGATCGCCTTCAGGCCGTCTTCTTCCGTGGTCACGTCGCAGCGCACAAATTCGCCCTGCAATTCGGCCGCCAGCTTTTTCCCGGCCTCTTCCTGCAAATCGGCCAGCACCACCTTGCCGCCGTTCTCCGCCAGCATGCGCGCGGTCGCCGCGCCCAAACCCGATGCCGCGCCCGTCACCACAAATACCTGTCCAGCAATCTGCATGTCTTCTCCAATAATAAAGACCGGCATGGAGTACATGCCGGTCATCTTTTTAATCATCCTTTTGGGATGTGAGCGTCTATTTTCCCACGGGTACGGCGACAACAACAGCTTCCGTTGTCGTTGTAGTTGTCACCGCAGCCGGAACAACTGCGGCAGCCGTTGCCGCATTCAATGCCGGCACCGGCAGCAAGGGCACCAGCAGCAGCGCGACGATGTTGATGATCTTGATCAGCGGATTGACGGCCGGACCGGCGGTGTCCTTGTAAGGGTCGCCCACGGTGTCGCCGGTGACGGCCGCCTTGTGCGCGTCAGAGCCTTTGCCGCCATGATGTCCGTCTTCGATGTACTTCTTGGCGTTGTCCCAGGCGCCGCCGCCGGTAGTCATGGAAATCGCCACGAACAGGCCGGTGACGATGGTGCCCATCAGCAGCCCGCCCAGCGCCGCCGGTCCCAGCACCAGGCCGACGATGATGGGCACGATCACCGGCAACAGCGACGGCACGATCATCTCCTTGATCGCCGACGAAGTGAGCATGTCGACCGCCTTGTCGTATTCCGGTTTGCCGCTGCCGTCCATGATGCCCTTGATCTCGCTGAACTGGCGCCGCACTTCGATCACCACGGCGCCGGCCGCGCGTCCCACGGCTTCCATCGCCATCGCGCCGAACAGATAGGGAATCAGACCGCCGATGAAGAGACCCACGATCACCATCGGATTAGACAGATCGAACGACGTGCTCTTGCCGACTGCATCAAGCGCATGCGTGTAATCGGCGAACAGCACCAGCGCCGCCAACCCGGCCGAACCGATGGCGTAGCCCTTGGTGACGGCCTTGGTGGTGTTGCCGACGGCGTCAAGCGGATCGGTGATGGCGCGCACCGATTCCGGCATGCCCGACATCTCGGCGATGCCGCCGGCGTTGTCGGTAATCGGACCGTAGGCATCCAACGCCACAATGATGCCTGCCATGGACAGCATCGACGTCGCCGCAATCGCGATGCCGTACAGGCCGGCCAGCCAGTACGACGCCAGAATCGCCACGCACACCGCCAGCACCGGATAGGCGGTCGATTTCATCGACACGCCCAGGCCGGCGATGATGTTGGTGCCGTGACCGGTGGTCGAGGCTTGCGCAATGTGCTTGACCGGCTTGAAGTCAGTGCCGGTGTAGTACTCGGTGATATAGACCATCAGGCCGGTCAGGACGATGCCAATCACTGCCGAACCCATCAGCGGCACGCGCAGTTCCGGCGGTACCATGGTCCAGGTGACGACCGCGAAGCCTATCAGGCTGAGGATCGCCGCCCACCACAAACCGGTGTACAGCGCCGACATGATCTTCTTGCCGGGCGCGACCTTGACCATCATGCAGCCGATGATCGACGCCAGGATCGAGACGCCACCCAGCGCCAGCGGATATAGCACCGCCAGCACTTCACCGCCCTTGATCACCAGGCTGCCGAGCAGCATAGTGGCGATCAGCGTCACCACGTAGGTCTCGAACAGGTCGGCCGCCATGCCGGCGCAGTCGCCGACGTTGTCGCCGACGTTATCGGCGATCACCGCGGGATTGCGCGGATCGTCTTCGGGGATGCCGGCCTCGACCTTGCCCACCAGGTCGGCGCCGACGTCGGCGCCCTTGGTGAAGATGCCACCGCCGAGCCGTGCAAAGATGGAGATCAGCGACGCGCCAAAAGCCAGTCCGATCATCGGCCGCAGGGCGTCATGCAAGGACGCCGCGCGTCCTTCGCCATGCAGGAACAACCACCAGAAAAACAGCGCCACGCCAAGCAGGCCGAGTCCGACCACCAGCATGCCGGTGATGGCGCCGCCGCGAAACGCCACGTTGAGCGCCTCGTTCATGCCCTTGGTGGCGGCCTGCGCGGTGCGCACATTGGCGCGCACCGACACGTTCATGCCGATGAAGCCGCAGGCGCCCGACAGCACCGCACCGATCAGGAAACCGATCGCGGTAATCCAGCCCAGGCCGGGAATCAATGCAATGAGAATGAACAGCACCACGCCGACCAGAGCGATGGTGCGGTACTGGCGCGCAAGATAGGCTGCCGCGCCTTGCTGAATGGCAGTCGCGATGTCTTGCATGCGCTGGTTGCCGGGGTCCTGCTTGAGAATCCAACTGCGGGAAATAAGACCGTAGATCACTGCGACCACGCCGCATGCCACGGCAAACCATAGGGCTCCTGCCATCATGTCTCCTCCTTGTTTTTCACGACAAAGCAACAATCACGACCTTCCGCAGCAACGCCAGTTACGGCGCTATTACGGACACTGCGCACTGCAATACTTTACGTGGCCTCTTTTATGGATTTGATGGGCCGCCCCTGCTTACACCGTATCGGTTACGTCTGACTCCCTGTCTTCAATCTGTCCCGGATGCGCTGCGGACATAAAAAAAGCGGACACATGGTCCGCTTCATTTTATGACGCCAGAGCGGCAAATGCACTCTCTCTGATTTGCTCCACCGGTCCGACGCCGGCGATCTTGCGATACTTCGGCGCGCCCGGCTGGCCCGATTCGGCCCACTTGCCGTAATAGCCGACCAGCACTTCGGTCTGCTCGTGGTACACCGACAGGCGCTTGAGAACGGTTTCTTCCTTGTCGTCGTCGCGCTGGATCAGTGCTTCGCCGGTGACGTCGTCCTTGCCTTCCACCTTCGGCGGATTGAACTTGACGTGGTAGGTGCGGCCCGAAGGCTGGTGCACGCGGCGACCGCTCATGCGTTCGACGATGGCGCTATCAGGCACGTCGATTTCCAGCACGTAGTCGATCATGACGCCGGCATCCTTCATGGCGTCGGCTTGCGGCGTGGTGCGCGGGAAGCCGTCGAACAGGTAACCGTTGGCGCAGTCGGGCTGCTTCAGGCGGTCCTTGACCAGGCCGATGATGATGTCGTCGGAAACCAGACCACCTGCGTCCATGACCTTCTTGGCGGCGACGCCGAGCTCAGTGCCCGCAGCAACGGCGGCACGCAGCATGTCACCCGTCGAAATCTGAGGAATGTTGTACTTTTCCTTGATAAAAGTGGCTTGCGTACCTTTACCGGCACCAGGCGCTCCTAGAAGGATGAGGCGCATATGTTTTCCTAAATTGAAGTTTTGAATTCTGTTGCGATGGCGATCCGTGCAGCCGTTGCCATCGAAGGCGATTGTCTCTCTGACGCCGCTTGCATCTTGCTCTGAACGAAACTTACCACAAAATCTTACTGAATCATGACAAACGCCTATTTTTTAGGCAGTTCACCGGCCCCAATTATCACCATGGAGAATGACAGGAGACTTACAAAACCGCGCTGGTGGCGCATTATAAGCGATACGATTTGTATCGCTGCAGGCAATGAACGTTACAGCGCGGAAATAGCCGCCACCAACGGGCTGTCGGGAGGCGCCTCGAAGTGCTTGCGCACGCGCTCAAGATCTTCCGGCGTATCGACGCCCGCCTCGGGCAGCAGCGAAGTCACGTGAACGGCGATCGAATAGCCGTGCCAGAGCACGCGCAATTGTTCGAGCGCCTCGATGCGCTCTATCGGCGACGCGGTCAGCGTCGGATAGATTTGCAGGAATTTATTGGTGTAGGCGTACAGGCCGATATGGCGCAGCGGCGCGAACTCGTGGCTGTGCAGGTCGGAAAGACTATCCTTGGACTGCGCGAAACCATCCCGATGCCAGGGAATCGCGGCGCGCGAGAAATACATGGCGCGCCCTTCCTTGTCCAGCACCACCTTGACGACGTTGGGATTGAACATCTCCGGCAGCAATTCGATGGAATGCGCCGCCGTCGCCATCGGCACGTCGGCCTTGATGTGGCCGGCGGTGGCGGCGATCAGGCCGGGATCGATCAACGGTTCGTCGCCCTGCACGTTGACCACCACGGCGTCTTCAGCCAAGTCCAGCGCCGCCGCCACTTCAGCAATGCGGTCGGTGCCCGAGGGATGGTCGGCGCGCGTCATGGCGACGTCAATGCCGTGCCGTTCGCAGGCGGCGTAAATGTCGCGGTGATCGGTCGCCACCACGATGCGTGCCGCGCCCGACAAGGCCGCCCGCTCCGCCACACGCACGATCATCGGCTTGCCGCCGAGGTCAGCCAGCGGCTTGTTCGGCAAACGGGTGGAGGCGAGACGCGCGGGGATGATGACGGTAAAGGACATGGAGGGCAATCAATCAAACGTACAACAATAGAGACTTGTCTGGCTTATTCGGCAGTCGGTTCGACAGCGGGCACAGCGGGAGCGACGCCCAGATCACGCGCTTCGTCAGCCCACATGATCGGGATGCCGTCGCGGATCGGATAAGCCAGCTTGTCGCCGTTGCAAATCAGTTCCTGGGCTTTTTTGTCGTACTCGAGCGGGCCCTTGCAAACAGGGCACACGAGGATATCAAGCAATCGGGCGTTCACGGAGTTTCTCCACTATGTGTTCAGCCAGCGCGCCGTCTATGCGCGCCGTCACGGGCACGACCCAGATGCGGGGATCGTTTTTGATGGCCTCTATAGACCGGCATTTTACTGCATCCTTCTCGGTGATCAGGATCACAGCTGCCGACATCGCGGCGAATGGGTTTTCAGAAAAATCGTAATGATCAGGCAATGCCACCGGCTCGAAGTTCAGCCCGGCCTGCTCCAGCGTCGCAAAAAAACGCGCCGGATTGCCGATGCCGGCGACTGCGGCCACGCCCTCGGCGGCGCTGAGCGAGGCCAGCGGCTGACGGCAGCTGCGATCTTTAAGCAACTCAACCTGATCGGTCTCCAGCCGCATCGCGAATGCGCCGGCGGGCGCGTCGCCGGCCGAGCCGACATTGCACACCGTGAAGTCGCGCCGGCGCGAAGCCGGCTCGCGCAGCGGCCCGGCCGGCAGCAGCCAGCCGTTGCCGTCGCCGCGCGCGTCCGACAACACGATTTCAACATCGCGCGCCAGCGCGTAGTGCTGCAGGCCGTCGTCGGAAACGATGACGTCGACTTTCGGATGTTTCTTCAACAAGGCCTGTCCCACCGCCACACGGCTGCGACCGACCATCACCGGGCAAGCGGCGCGTTCGGCGATCAGTAAAGGTTCATCACCGACTTCAGCTGCCTGAGAATTGGCGACGACGGGACGCGCTTCGCCCTGGGCCGAACCATAGCCGCGCGAAATCACGCCGGGCGTATAACCGGCCTGGCGCAAGGCCTGCACCAGCCAGATCGCCAGCGGCGTCTTGCCGGTGCCGCCGACGAAGACGTTGCCGACCACTACCACCGGCACGCTCAAGCGCGTCGCCTGCTTCAGTCCGAGCCGATACAGCGCGCGCCGCGTCAGCGCGATGGCGCCAAACAGCAGCGACAGCGGCCACAGCAGGCACGCGAGCCAGCCGCGCCGCAGCCAGGAGCGCGTCAGCGTCGATTCGAGGGAAGAAGATGCGGACAAGGTGAGAGGCGTGCGTGCGGCTTACTTGCCGCCGGTCTGCGCGGCGAACGTGACCTTGGCGAAACCGGCCGTGCGCGCAGCTTCCAGCACGTTGATCACAGTCTGGTGCGCAGCCAATGCGTCGGCGTTGATGATCACCACCGGATCAGGCTTGCCGCCCGCGCTGTCGGTATTGGCCGCATTGGCCTGTACCGCACTCTGCAATTCGCGCGCCAGTCCGGCGGCGTCGCGCGCGGCGATCTGCACGTTGTTGATGGCATAGCGTCCTTGCGCATCGACCGCGACGTTCAGTTCGAACGGCTGCTCCAGCGCCTTCTCGGCATTGGCGGTCGGCAGTGTGATCTGCAAGGCGGTGAACTTGCTGTACGTGGTGGTCACCATCAGGAAGATGACGATCACCAGCAAGACGTCGATGAACGGGATCAGGTTGATCTCCAACTCTTCCCGGCCGCGGCCTTTGCGAAAATTCATGATGCTTCCTTTGGCTTGCTTCTTGATTACTGGCGCGAGCCGTGCACGACGTCGACGAACTTGACGGCCTGCTGCTCCATGTCGACCACGAAACCGTCGACCAGCGCGCGGAAGTGGCGGTAGAACACCAGCGCAGGCATCGCAATCGCCAGGCCGAAGCCGGTGTTGTACAGCGCAATCGAGATGCCGTGCGCCAACTGGGCCGGATTGGTGCCGGCGGCGTTTTGCGAGGCGAAGATCTCGATCATGCCGATGACCGTGCCGAACAAGCCCATCAACGGTGCCAGCGAGGCAATCGTGCCTAGCGTGGTGAGGTAGCGTTCGAGACGATGGGCGGCGGCCTGGCCGGCTTCTTCGATGGCTTCCTTCATGACTTCGCGCGGCGCGTCGACGTTGCGCAGGCCGGCTGCGAGCACCTGGCCGAGCGGCGAATTCTGTTCCAGCTTGTCGATCACGTCGTCGTTGACGCGGCCGCTTTCATAGACGCGCACCACTTCCGGCAGCAAGTCGCCCGGCAGCACGCGCGAGCGGCGCAGGTACAGGAGTCGTTCGATGATCAGCGCGAGGCCGATGATGGAGGCGATCAACAACGGCCAGATCGGCCAGCCTGCGGCCTGGATGATTGCGAACAAGAGAAGCTCCTTTAATACAATGATGAAGACGAATAGGGCCGCGTCGGACGCGGCTTCAATTTCCGGTGCAGAATGTAACGCGTTGCACCTTGCCGGGCAAGACCAAGATGCAGTGACTGCAAAGGTTTCGCCGGACAGTTGCACGGAACCGATTTAAAATCCCGTGCACTTATCCACGGTTCCTGTGCATAACTTTGTGAACAAGCGCTTTGCAAAGCAGCAAGATCGTTGATTCCAAAGCGTTTTTCCATCCTGAACAGAAACCGTGCACCGACTTCACGCCAGCCAATGAACAACGACGATTTTTCCAGCCCCGCGCCTTCCGCTCCACCTTCCGGCCCGCCTGTGCTCGCCGTATCGGCGCTCAACCAGGCGGTCGCGCGCGTGCTGGAGCGGACCTTTCCGCTGGTCTGGGTATCCGGCGAAATATCCAATTTTACCCGCGCAGCGTCCGGCCATTGGTATTTCACGCTGAAAGACGATGCCGCCCAGGTGCGCGCCGTCATGTTCAAGGGCCGCGCCCAGCATGCCGGCTTTTCGCCGCGCGAAGGCGACAAGGTCGAAGTGCGCACGCTGGTCACGCTGTACGCGCCGCGCGGCGACTACCAGCTCAACGTTGAAGCCATCCGCCGCGCCGGCGTCGGCAATTTGTATGAGGCCTTCCTGCGCCTGAAGGAAAAGCTTGAGAACGAAGGCCTGTTCCATCCCGACCGCAAACGTCCCCTGCCCGTCTTCCCGCGCTGCGTCGGTATCGTCACCAGCCCGCAAGCGGCGGCGCTGCACGACATCCTGACCGCCCTGCGCCGCCGTGCGCCGCACGTGCGCATCATCCTGTACCCCACTCCGGTGCAGGGCGAAGGCGCCGGTGCAAAGATCGCTCGCGCCATTCAGACTGCATCGCAGCGCGCTGAATGCGACGTGTTGCTGGTCGGTCGCGGCGGCGGCAGCATGGAAGATCTGTGGGCCTTCAATGATGAAGCCGTGGCGCGCGCCATTGCGGCGTGCCCGGTGCCGGTGATTTCCGGCGTCGGCCACGAGACCGATTTCACGATCGCCGATTTCGCCGCCGATCTGCGCGCGCCAACGCCGACCGCCGCCGCCGAGTTGTGCGCGACGCCGCGCGCCGAATGGCTGGCCCAGATTCACAATCACGCCGCCGACCTCACGCGTGCACTCAGGCGCCGCCTCGCCGAGCACGGCCAGACCGTCGACTGGATGTCGCGCCGGCTGGTCAGTCCGGCCTCCTACATTGCGCACGAACGCGTCAAGCTGCGCGCGCTGCAGGCACGCCTCGAGCATGCCACCCGCACGCCGGTGACGCGGGCTCGTTACCAGCTGCAGCATCTGCAGACCCGCCTGCAGAACCGCCTGCCCGACACGCGCGCCGCGCGCCTGCTGCTGAGCGGTCATCAACGCCGCATCGGCAACGCCGTCGCACTGCTGGTGCAACGGCAACGGCAGACGCTGGCGGCGCAATCGTCCCAGCTTGAACTGCTCAATCCGCAGCGCACGCTCGAACGCGGTTACGCCATCGTCACCGATGCCAAAGGCAAGGTCCTGCGCGCGCCTTCCGAATTGCAACCGCGCAGCAATGTCACCCTGCGACTGGCCGACGGCAGTGCCGAAGTTGGCATCGCCAGCGTGCAGCCGACGCTCGATTGACGCCCGGCCGACCATGTATTGAGAATCATCACGATTCAGGACCGTGGCGCCTGAATTTCCTACAGCAATTTGAGGCGTCCGCCACCGGCAAAAGCCGGTGCCGAGAGTGCAAAGAATCGCTAACCGCTTTAGAATCACAAGTTCAGAATAAAAATTCGTTTCAATCACCGATACCCGAAAGGATTCACCATGGCACATACCCTCCCGGCACTGCCTTATGAACTGGACGCACTGGCGCCAACCATTTCCAAAGAAACACTCGAGTACCACTACGGCAAGCACCATCAGACTTACGTCACCAATCTGAACAACCTGATCCCAGGCACGGAATTCGAAAACCTGTCCCTCGAAGAGATCATCAAGAAGTCCTCCGGCGGCGTGTTCAACAACGCAGCGCAAATCTGGAACCACACCTTCTACTGGAACGGCCTGACGCCAAAGAGCGCCGGCGCTCCTAGCGGCGCACTGGCGGACGCCATCAACGCCAAGTGGGGCACTTTCGACGCCTTCAAGGCCGAGTTCACCAAGCAAGGCCTGGCCAACTTCGGTTCCGGCTGGACATGGCTGGTCAAGAAAGCCGACGGCACACTGGACATCGTCAACACCACCGGCGCCGGCACACCGCTGACCACCGACAGCAAGGCGCTGCTGACCATCGACGTTTGGGAACACGCTTACTACATCGACTACCGCAATGCACGCGCGAAGTACGCCGAAGCATTCTGGGGCATCGTGAACTGGGATTTCGTGGCGAAGAATTTCGCATAAGCAAATCCGGTTTTCGTGTTGGAAAAGCCTGCCGCGTGCAGGCTTTTTTACGGCTCATGAAAACTGCAAGACCGGAAATGGAATGTGCAACAATCGCTCATCCCATCCGCATTCAAGGAGCACATCATGGCCACCATTCATCTGCACAACGACGCCGGCTACGCGCAACGCATCCGCGCCCGCACCCATCAGCTGCAAGCGGACGAACCTGCCAACAACGGCGGTACCGACACCGGCGCGGCGCCTTACGAACTGCTGCTGGCCGCACTGGCTGCGTGCACTTCGCTGACCTTGCGCATGTATGCCGATCGCAAGGGCTGGGATCTCGGCACCATACATATCGACGCACGCTTCTCGCGCGACGACTGCGGGCTGGAAAACATCGAGCGCACCGTCACCTTCGGCAATGCGCTGACGCCTGAGCAGCTCACCCGCCTCGGTGAAATCTGCGAGAAAACACCGGTCACCAAGACCCTGCGCGAAGGCACGCCGATCCGCACGGCTTTCGTATGATCACGAGGACATCGAATTTTCGATATTTGTTATAAATATTCGCCTTAAAACACGCGAATACAGCCATCAAACGAATCGATAAATACAAATAAATCGTTATTTATCAAATACTTATATTTATCATCGAATAATTCGATGATAGCATGCCAATCTTTCCGTTTTTCTTTTCAATTTGCCCCGCGCATACTCCGTTCTGTCCACTCAATAACGCAAACAAGAAGGCGGTTTTCCACGGTGGAAAACGCCCTTGCCTGCACTAACCGACGGAGAAAAACATGCTTCAAATTCGCAAAAGCAACGAACGCGGTGTCGCCGATCACGGTTGGTTGAATTCGCACCATACATTTTCGTTCGGTCATTACTACGATCCGCAACAACTGGGCTTCGGTCCGCTGCAAGTGATCAATGAAGACCGCGTCACACCCGGCATGGGCTTCGGCACGCACGGCCACAGCGACATGGAAATCATCTCCTATGTCCTCGACGGCGCGCTTGAACACAAGGACAGCATGGGCACGGGTTCGGTGCTGCACTACGGCGACGTCCAGCGCATGAGCGCCGGCAGCGGCGTGCGCCACAGCGAGTTCAACCACTCGAAGACGGAGCCGGTGCACTTCCTGCAGATCTGGATCCAGCCAAACGTGAAAGGCATCCCGCCCAGCTACGAAGAAAAGAACTTCACGCCGGAGCAAAAGCAGGGCCAGCTGCGCCTGATCGCGTCGTCCGACGGTCGCGACAACTCGGTGCTGATCCATCAGGACGCATCGATCTTCGCCTCGATCCTGAACGGCGACGCCAAGCTGGAACATGCACTGGGCGCCAAGCGTCTCGGCTACGTGCACCTGATCCGCGGCCAGTTGACCGTCAACGGCACCCAGCTGTCGGGCGGCGACGCACTGAAGATCAGCGCAGAAAGCCTGATCACGTTTGAAAAAGCCGAAGCAGCCGAATTCCTGCTGTTCGATCTGCCTTACTAAAAAAAGCCGATGCGCTGCACTCCCTGCAGCGCATCGCTTCACCCTACCCTATCCACAAGGAAAAATATCATGGCAAACATTCTGTACATCAACAGCAGCGCCCGCAACAGCGGCTCGATCTCGCGCCAGGTCACCGGCGAATTCGTCGCCAAGCTGCAAGCATCGCAACCAGGCAGCGTGGTCGTCGAACGCGACGTCGCCGCCAATCCGATTCCGCATCTGGATGAACAAAAGCTGGGCGCCTTCTTCACGCCTGCCGACAAGCGCAGCGCCGAGCAGCAAGCGCTGGTCAAGGTCTCGGAAGAACTGATCGCCGAAGTCAACGCCGCCGACATCATCGTCATCGGCGCGCCGATGTACAACTTCTCGATCACGTCCACGCTGAAGACCTGGATCGACCACGTGGCGCGTGCCGGCGTGACCTTTAAATACACCGAAACCGGTCCGGTCGGCCTGATCCAAGGCAAGAAGGTTTACGTGTTCACCTCGCGCGGCGGCGTCTACAGCGAAGGTCCGGCCAAGGTCATGGATTTCCACGAAACTTACCTGCGCGCCGTGCTCGGCTTCATCGGCATGACCGACGTCACCTTCGTCCACAGCGAAGGCCTGGGCATGGGCGAAGCGGCTGTTGAAAAGGCCGTCGCACAAACCCGCGAAACCATCGGTACCCTGGTTGCGGCATAAACTGTCCTCCCCATAAAAAAAGCGCGACGGCCACAAGCTGTCGCGCTTTTTTTACGTCGTGGAAATCTACAAGCCGCCGTCGGCGATCTGCGACAGCATGCGATTGAGGACGCCGGTTTCGCGCATGCGCTTGAGCCACCAGGTCAGCGCAGCGCCGTCTTCGCCGACACGCCAGGCCAGCGAGAAGGTTTCTTCCGCGCGCGGCTGCTCGACTTCCTTCACAATTAGCGCGCCGGACGCAATCGACTTCTGCACGCACGGCTCCGGCAAAAATCCGAAGCCCACGCCGGCCAGCTGCAACGCGTATTTGCTGCGCATGTCCGGCACCGTCAGGGTGTCCTGACCGAACAGCAAACCGACGGTGCGCGGCGGCATCTTGCGCGCCGAGTCGGCGACGCTGATGGCGCGGTAAGGATGCAGGTCGGCCTTGCTCAGGACCTTGTCCATCTTCGCCAGCGGATGATGCGGCGCCACCACGAAGACGAACTTCACCGTACCGATCTGCTCCGCTACATAGCCACCGCCTGCAGGACCTTCACCGGGGGCCGCAATCAGCAGATCGACACGCCGATCGAGCAAGGCTTCCCAGGTGCCGGCCAGCGACTCGCGCGCGATGCGCAGGCGTGTGCGGTCGGCCACTTGATAGAACGCCACGATGTCGGACTCCAGCGATGCCGCCGAGTACAGCGAATCAAGGCCGATGGTGAATTCGGTTTCCCAGCCGGAGGCAACGCGGCGCACGCGGTGTTCGAGATCTTCCGCCGCCTTCAGCAGGTAGCGGCCTTCCTTCAGCAATTCTTCACCGGCACGCGTGAGCGCGACCTTGGGCCCCTGGCGCTCGAACACCTGCACACCAAGGTCTTGCTCCAGCTTCGACACCGTATAGGAAATCGTCGACGGCACCCGATGCAGCTCAAGACCAGCGGCGGAAAACGAGCCGCGCCGGTCGATCGCATCAAGGATCAACAGGGCATCGAGACTAATTCTGAACATGGAATTTTCCGAAAAATAAAAACGAAGGCCGCTCAGGCTTCAATCGAATAACCTGCCGCCACCCAAGCGTCGATGCCGCCGGTGAGCGGCCGCACGCGCTTGTAGCCGCGTCGCATGAGCTGCTTGGCGACCAGCGCAGCCGAGGCTTCATTGGGGCAGGCGCAGTAGACGATGACCTCGTCTTCCATCGGCGCTTCGAAGGCGAAGGTCTGAATCTCCTGGTTGGAAATCGTCAGCGCGCCGGGGATGCGGCCGATCTGCTGCGAGGCCGGCGAACGCACGTCGACGATGGTCGGACGCACGCCGCTCTTGAGCAGCCCATCCAGCTCACTGACCGAGATGCGCGCCATTTCCAGCGACTTGCGGAAGCGGCGACGTTGCCACCATTTACTGGCGACGAAGATGGCAAAGCCGATCAGCACCAGCATCATGCCGTACTGACCGAGCTCAGCCAGTACACTCAGCACATCGTCAATGGCGGTGTTGAACAAGGCGCCGAGGAAAATCGCCAGCCCCGACCACAAGGCCGCGCCGACGCCGTCATACAACAGGAACTTGCCGCGCGAGGTGCCGACGGTGCCGGCCAGTGCGCTGGCGATGGAAGCGAAACCGGGAATGAACTTGGCCACCAGCAGCGACCGTGCGCCCCAGCGCGAGTAGATCGATTCGGTCTGGCGTACGCAGGAATCAGGGGAAAGGGAGATGCGGCACAGCGTCGACATGATGCGGCGACCGTAACGCCGGCCCGCCAGATACCAGACATAGTCGGCGATCAGCGCGGCGACCACCGCCACCAGCAGCAACAGCACAACCGGATACTGGCCGCGGTACGCCAGCGCGCCGGTGATCACCAGCGTCGGATAAGCGGGAATCGGCGCGCCCAGCTGTTCGGTCAGGACGTTCAGAAATACGATGATCAGACCGTACTGTTCAATCAGATGATACAAATAGCTCATCGCTGTTCCACTGCCTTCCGCTTGCTTCTGCTTTTTATCGTTCGAATACCCCAGACGCACATTATAGGTCGAAGCGAGTCGAAGCGAATTTCAGGCCTTGCTCGCTTGAGCCGAACGAAATTCCGCCACGATCATTGCCACCAGGATAACAACCGGCAACAACAGCGCGAAGAACAATGCCTGATGATAGGCAAACGCCCCACCGATCGCGCCCACGCCGAACGCCACGATGGGCCAGAAGAACTTGATGCAACGCTGGCGCACAGCATCGTCTGCCGCACCGCGCACAATATCGGTCACGTCGATGACCAATTGCGTGACGTTGCCGGTCATGACGGTAGTTGGCGCTGCCTGCGGCAAAATCAAGCGGGCGGCGGCGTTCTGGATGCCCATCGCGGCAGCCCCGAACATGCCGGCCAGCAAGGCGGCAGTGGCGCGCGCATCGGCCACGCCAACCGGCGCAATGCTTTGGCCGAAGCCCATAAACGCCAGCAAAAATATCAGTTGCAGCATCAGCACCCAGGGCAAGGCCGGCTTGCTGTTGCGTTCCAGTGCAAGTACCACCAAGCGCGTCATGACCACCGACAAGATGAACGCAGGAAAAGCCAAAAACTTGATCAATACGCCGTGCGAGGGATTCGCCAGTTCACTGCCGATCAGCACGAAGTTGCCGGTGACGTGGGCGGTGAACAATCCGAACAGGGCAACGAAGCCCAGCGTATCCACGTAACCTGCCAGGAAACTCATGGCGATGCCCTGGCAGGTGGCGCGATTCAGATACCGGAACGCATTAGGGTGATCGGGACTATTGATCGCATCCATCTCAGTCCTCGACTTTTCGCGCCAGGGTGGCGTCGATCGAATAACGGCCGGCGCCCATCAAGGCGATGCTGCCGAACACAATCATCAGCAACCAGCCGAACTGACCTTCTGCCACGCTCCAGTCAGGGTGCACCAGGAACATCGACACGCCCAGCAACACCAGCACTGCTGCGCTGGCCAGCCGCGTCAGGATGCCGGGCACGATGAGCACGGGACACAGGACTTCGGCAAAGATCGCAAAGCCCAACGTGAAGGCACGGCCGACGTGCAGCGGATCGTCAATGTGCGCCAGCTCGCCGGCGAAGTTGATGATCTTGGGCAGGCCGTGCACGTACAGCAGCAGCAAGGCGCCGGTCAGGCGCAGGAACAGCAGACCGATGTCTTGCGCAGGCGCCCACAGCAGGCGCAGGATTAAATTTTCTTTCGTAGTTTGCATTGTTTGCATGTCGATTCTCCGGAATCAGAAATAACTGAAATATCAGAAGTGTCCCGCCAGCACATAGCCGGCAAGCACGTAACCCAATGTCATAGCGACCACCAGCGAAGCGCCGACCGGTGTCGGCGGCGTCGGCGACGGCAGGCCGAACCAGCGGCAGACCGCGCCGATCAGCGTGCCCAGCACGGCGCCCGTGAACAGCGCGCTCATGCCTGCACCTCAGCTCGCTTTGCGTCGGCTGCTTTGGCTTCCTTGGCGGCCAGGTAACGATCCACCAGCCAGTAGCCACTGCTCATCATGAACACCAGCAAGGCGCCGCTGAGGACCGGCGGCGACGGCACCGGGATTTGCGCGAGGTGGCAGCAGAAGCCGACCACGAAGGAGAGCAACAGCCCCCAGATGATTTTGGAATAAGTCATGTTCATTTTCCGATCAGAACGCGAAGCAGCTGCAACCCAGCGCGCCCCAGAAACCAGAGAAATTCGACGCCGGCACCGACGAGCGGCGCGCGACATCATGCGAGTGTGCGTGTACGTTGCAAGCGCCTGCGCATTGGTGCGGCAGGATGGAGCGGCGTTGCTGCTGCTGGCTCTGCGTGCCCGATTTGCGAATACTGTAGTGGCCCGGCACGTTCTTCACCGGCGACCAGTCCGGCAATACAGGGATGGCCGGCGGCGCCAGCGGAGTGAACTCATCGGCGCCGTAGACGATCTTGCCGCCGACCACGGTCATCACCGATTCGATGGCCTTGATGTCTTCTTCGGCGACGCTGAAGAAGTCCGACGACAGCACCACCAGGTCAGCCAATTGGCCGGCCTTGATGCGGCCCTTCTTGTCTTGCTCATTGGAGAACCAGGCGCTGCCGGCGGTCCACAGTTCGAGCGCAGTATCACGCGGCAAACCGGCTTCAGCCAGTTGCAGGCCGCCCACGGTCTTGCCCGACACCAGCCAGTACAGCGCCGTCCACGGGTTATAGCTGGCGACGCGAGTAGCGTCGGTGCCGGCGCCGACCGGCACGCCCATGTCGAGCATGCGCGCCACCGGCGGCGTCGCCTTGGCGGCTTCCTTGCCGTAACGGTCGACGAAATATTCGCCCTGGAACGCCATGCGGTGCTGGATCGCCAGGCCGCCGCCGAGTTCACGTACGCGCTCGATGTTGCGCGGCGAAATGGTTTCGGCGTGATCGAAGATCCAGTGCAGGCCGTTGAACGGAATGTCGCGGTTCACTTTTTCGAAGACGTCGAGCATGCGGCTGATCGATTCGTCGTAGGTCGCATGCAGGCGGAACGGCCAGCGATTCGACACCAGATGACGCACGACCTTTTCGAGTTCGTCTTCCATGCCGGCGGCGAGTTCGGGACGCGGCTCGAGGAAGTCTTCAAAGTCGGCCGCCGAGAACACCAGCATTTCGCCGGCGCCGTTGTGGCGATAGAAATCATCGCCCTGCCCCGGCTTGATCATGTCGGTCCAGCGCTGGAAGTCGCCCAGTTCCTTGCCCTTGTTCTGCGTGAACAGGTTGTAGGCGATGCGCACGGTGAGCTGCTGCTCGCGCGCCAGTTGGTCGATGATGGCGTAGTCTTCCGGATAATTCTGGAAACCGCCGCCGGCGTCGATCACGCTGGTGACGCCGAGACGGTTGAGTTCGCGCATGAACTGGCGCGTCGAATTGACTTGCTGCTCGAGCGGCAGCGTCGGGCCTTTGGCCAGCGTCGCGTACAGGATCATGGCGTTGGGACGGGCGATCAGCATGCCGGTCGGATTGCCGGCGGCGTCACGCTGGATCTCGCCGCCCGGCGGATTCGGGGTGTCCTTGTTGTAACCGACGGCGCGCAACGCAGCCTGGTTGAGCAAGGCGCGGTCGTACAGGTGCAGGATGAACACCGGGGTGTCGGGCGCGGCGGCGTTGATTTCTTCCAGCGTCGGCATGCGGCGTTCGGCGAACTGGAACTCGGTCCAGCCGCCCACCACGCGCACCCACTGCGGATGCGGCGTGCGCAAGGCTTGTTCGCGCAACATGCGCAAGGCATCGGCCAGCGACGGCACGCCTTCCCAGCGCAGTTCGAGGTTGTAGTTGAGGCCGCCGCGAATCAGGTGAATGTGTGAATCGTTCAGGCCCGGCACGACGCTGCGGCCGTTCAGGTCCACCACTTTGGTGGCGTTGCCGCGATGGCGCATGGCGGCTTCGGCATCGCCAACGGCGAGGAACTTGCCGTCCTTGATCGCAACGGCGCTTGCCAGCGGTTGGGCTTTGTCGATGGTGTGGAAATTTCCGTTCAGCAGAATCAGGTCGGCGCTCATGTTCACTCCTGGGGATGTTCGTTGGTGTTGTCGGGGATGTCTAAAACTGCGGGACCCCGTTTGGGGTGAAACGGGATCCCGGGGAATGCTCAGCAGCGAATCAATGACCTTCTGAAGCGTTGAACATGGTCTTGGCGTAAATCAGGCCCAGGCCGTAGGCGCCGCCGTTAGTGATCGCGGTGGCGACGGTTTCATTGTAAGTCTCGGTGCGGGCCCAGTCGCGTTGCAGTTCGAGCAGGTATTGCAGCGAAGTCATCGGACGTGCGCCCAACTGGATCATGCGTTCGACGGCGCGTTGATGCGCTTCGTTGGAGACGTCGCCGCTGGCGTCGGTGATGACATAGACTTCAAAGCCCTGGTCCAGCGCCGACAGCGCCGGTCCGACGATGCATACCGAGGTCCACAGGCCGGCCAGCACGATCTTTTCCTTGCCGATGGCGTTGACGCGGTCGGCGATGCGCGGGTCTTCCCAGGTGTTCATGCTGGTGCGGTCGATCACTTCTTCGTTCGGGAACACCGATTTGATTTCATCGAACATCGGGCCGGAGAAGGACTTTTCGGCGACGGTTGTCAAAATCGTCGACACCTTGAATTCCTTAGCGGCCTTGGCGACCAGTGCGACGTTGTTGCGCAGTGTGACCATGTCGATCGAGTGAGTGGCGAACGACATTTGCGACTGGTGGTCGATCATGATCAGGGTGTGGTTGGTTGGGTTCAACAGTGTTTTGCCTGGTTGTGCTTTTGCGATTGCCATGATGTTCTCCTAAGGTATTGACGATTAATTCGATAAGGGTGGGTTGCTTCGTTGGTGACCGTCTTTGTCTGTGCCGTTCACCATGGAGCGAAGTATGGGCGAACGATGAATGAAAGAAAAACGGAAAGAATGTCAGTCAATCATCGAAATATTCGAACATCAATATAATCGTGGTCGGCAGCATCGATATTTGCCTCACGAGCAATAAAGTTTTGCTTTGCGCCGTCTTTTTGCAACAGCACTTTGCCCGCATACTGCTGTCCATGGAGTAGCCACTCCTCTCCCTTTCGCGTCGGCCTTGTCCGCGCGCCATCTCGCTTAATCTCGCTTAATCTCGCTTAATCTCGCTTAATCTCGCTTAATCTCGCTTAATCTCGCTTAATCTCACTTATCAAGGAATTCCATGAACACCATTCCCGCATTCGGCCTCGGCACCTTCCGCCTGAAAGACCAGCAAGTCATCGACTCCGTCACCAACGGCCTCGATCTCGGCTACCGCCATATCGACACCGCACAGATCTATGGCAACGAAGCCGACGTCGGCAAGGCCATTGCGGCGAGCGGCGTGGCGCGCAAGGACTTGTTCGTCACCACCAAGATCTGGACCGACAACCTCGCCAAGGACAAGCTGATCCCCAGCCTGAAGGAAAGCCTGGCCAAACTGCAGATGGACCAGGTCGACCTGACGCTGATCCACTGGCCGGCACCCAAGGACAGCATCGCCGTCGCGACCTATATGGAAGCGCTGGCCGAAGCCAAGTCCCAAGGCTTGACCAAACTGATCGGCGTGTCGAACTTCACCATTGCGCATCTGAAACAAGCTGTCGACGCCGTCGGCGCCAAGGAAATCGCGACGCAGCAGATAGAGATCCATCCCTTCCTGCAAAACCGCAAGGTGGTTGAATTCACGCGCAGCCAAGGTATTCACCTGACTGCCTATATGCCACTGGCGTATGGCAAGGTGATGACAGATCCGGTCATGGTCGAGATCGCCAGGGCGCATCAGGCCAATCCTGCGCAGATCGCGTTGGCGTGGTCGCTGCAGCAAGGCTTCGCGACGATTCCGTCGTCGACCAAACGGGCAAACCTGGAAAGCAACCTGGCGGCGCAGAACATCCGCCTGAGCGACGCCGAAATGGAAGCCATCGCCAAGTTGGACAAGGGTGAGCGCCTTGCCAATCCGGACTTTGCGCCGCAGTGGGATTGAGCCTGCATTGATGTAACTGCTTGCGCCTGCGCGGCGCAAGCCTCTCCTCCTCCGGCCAGCAAGAACGACGTCGTTGTATTTTTATTTTTAAATTGCTTGCAATTTAATTTTCACCAATCTATTATTCGTTACATGCACTGGCCCAACCCCACAAGGCGAGCACATGCATGACCTGATTCGTTTGTATAAGTACCAAATATATTGTGCACAATTTAATTGCTCAAATAAGCAACCCTAACCGACTACTGAAAGGAAACATCATGAAATCGATCAAACAACTGCTCGCCCTCAGCGCCATCGCTCTTGCCGCCGCTTCGGCGACACAATCTGCGTCTGCCCAATCGACTGCCTCGACTGCTTCCGTCGAACCGCAAACCCAGGGTTTCCTCAATGCGCTGGCCGCTGCCGGCGGTCCTCCGATCTACACGCTGACACCTGAGCAGGCGCGTAACCTGCTGGCCGGCGCCCAATCCGGCAAGGTCGCCAAACCGGCCGCCGATATCGAAGACCGCGTGATCCCGGTCGGCCCGACCGGCAGCACCCGCATTCGCATCCTGCGTCCGCAAGGCAATAAGGAAACGCTGCCGGTGGTGATGTACTTCCACGGCGCGGGCTGGGTGATGGGCGACGTCAATACGCATGACCGCCTGGTGCGCCAGATCGTTGACGGCGCCAAGGTCGCCGTGGTGTTCGTCGATTACGACCGCTCGCCGGAAGCGCGCTATCCGATCGCCATCGAGCAAGACTATGCCGCGACCAAATACGTCGCCGAACATGCTGCGGAATTCAACGTCGATGCCAGCCGCCTGGCGATTGCCGGCGATAGCGTGGGCGGCAACATGACTGCAGTCGTGAGCCTGCTGGCCAAGGAGCGCAAGGGTCCGGCGATCAAGTACCAGGTGCTGTTCTATCCGGTCACCGACACCAATTTTGAAAACGGTTCGTACAACCAGTTTGCCAACGGCCCATGGCTGACCAAGGAAGCGATGAAGTGGTTCTGGAACGCCTACCTGCCGGCCGGCGCCAACCGCAAGGATCCGCACATCGCACCGCTGAACGCGACGCTGGAACAACTGAAGGACCTGCCGCCGGCACTGGTCATCACCGATGAAAACGACGTCCTGCGCGATGAAGGCGAAGCCTACGCCGCCAAGCTGGCCAAGGCCGGCGTGCCGGTCACGCAAGTGCGCTACCTCGGCACCATCCATGACTTCGTGATGCTCAATGCGCTGGGCGACACGCCAGCTGCGAAGAGCGCCGTCGATCTGGCAACGTCGAGCCTTCGCAAGGCATTGGCCAAGTAAGCCGATCGCAGCGCAGAAACAAAAACGCCCGCTTCATCAGAATGAAGCGGGCGTTTTTACGTACGGCGGAAAAACAGGTTTATGCAGCAACCGCCACCGGCTTGTCATGCTGGTGCCCCTTGATGCGCAACACCATCACCGCACCGATCAGGCAAGCCACGCCCATCAGCATCGACGAGGCCGTGTAGTCGCCGAGGTTGGCGCGCATGAAGCCAGAGATCGTGGTGGCCGCGGCGGCCCCAAGCTGATGACCGGCGACGATCCAGCCGAACACGATCGGCGCCGCCAGGCGACCGAAGACATCGTTGGCCAGGCGCACGGTCGGTGGCACGGTGGCGATCCAGTCGAGGCCATAGAAAATCGCGAACACGGTCAGGCCGAAATAGTCGAGGCCGAACGCATACGGCAGGAAGATCAGCGCAATGCCGCGCAGGCCGTAGTACCAGAACAGCAGTACGCGTGGATTGAAGCGATCCGACAGCCAACCCGACAAGGTCGTGCCGACCAGATCGAGCATGCCCATCGCCGCCAGGATGCTGGCGCCACCGACTTCGGAAATGCCGTAGTCGTTGCACATGGCGATGAACTGCGTGCCGATGTAGCCGTTGGTGCTCATGCCGCAGACGAAGAAGCTGAAGAACAGCAACCAGAAATCGCGCACCTTCATCGCCTGGCGCAGCGCGTCGAACGCGATCGCCAGCGGATTGCGCTGCGCTACGGCGGCGTCGGCCGGCGCATCAGCAGCCTGGCCGTAGCGGCGCAGGCCGACGTCGGAGGGACGTTCCGGCAGGAACAGCGCCACCAGCGGCACCGCAACAGCTGCGACGATCGCCACCAGGAAAGCCACCGAACGCCAGCCGAAATGCTCGACCATGGACGCCATCAACGGCAGGAACACCATCTGCCCGGTCGCAGCGCTGGCGGTCAGCAAACCCATCGCCAGACCGCGGCGCATTTCAAACCAGCGGCTGACAATCGTTGCGCCCAGCGTATTGGCGGCGACACCGGTGCCGGAGCCGACCAGCAAACCCCAGGTCATCACCATGTGCCACGGCATCTGCATCAAGGTACTGAGCGCGGTGCCGATCGACAGCAGCACCAGCGCGCCCATCACCACCGGACGGATGCCGAAACGTTGCATCGCGGCCGCGGCGAACGGGCCGATCAGGCCGTACAGCGCGATGTTGAAGGAAATCGCCAGCGAGATGGTGGAACGGTTCCAGCCGAATTCATGCTCCAGCGGCAGGATCATGACCGAGGGCGTGGCGCGGATGCCGGCCGACGTCAGCAGGACGAGGAAGATCACGGCGACGACCACCCACGCGTAGCTGAAACGGTGCGAGGTGCGTTGCGCGATGGCTTGAGTGACTTTATTCATGACGCTCATTCGAAATAAAGGTGAATAAAAAACCACCAATGCGATAGCGCATTGATGGTGCTCTAGATGATGTAAACCGCCTGCCCGGATCGACCGGATCAGGCTTCCTGCAATTTGTCGTAGGCGTCGTCGATCATGCCGGACAAGGCTGCATGCAAGTCCTCGCCAAGTAATCCGTCGATCTCCAGCTGTGCCTGCACCCAATTGGGACGCGCCTTGGCCAGCTTGGCCTTGCCTGCGTCACTAAGGCCGAGTCCGAACGAGCGCTTGTCGACATGTTCGTCGGGCGGCATGTCGACGGTTTCGATCCAGCCGGCGGTCATCAGCGGCTTGATGTTGCGGCTCAGGGTGCTGCGGTCCATGCCCATTTCCGCGGCCAGGCGCAGATTGGCGATGGAACCGTGCTTGCCCACCCGGCTCAGCAGCGAGTATTGGCTGATGGTCAGCTCGTCCGGCAGCAAGTGGCGGTCGTAAATCGAGGTAATGCGCCGCGTCAGCCGACGCAGGCGGGTACAGGTGCATTGGTTAAACATGAAAATCAGTCCTCCCGACATATCGATGCATATGCATCAATGTATGTGCATACTAATTTAGCGAAAGCATGGCTGTCAAGCAGGGGTTTTGGAATCAGGCAAAAAAATGGCGTCATAACAACGACGCCATGGAGACGAACGAAACGTGTAAATCAGGCGCTGCGCGCAGCCGCCTTCTTGCGCGGCGCCTTGACCGGCGCAGCTGCTTTCGGTTGCGTCGCTGCCGCATCGTTGGCGGCCGCTTCGGCGGCGCGCTCGCGCGCAAAATTGATGCGCGCCCTCATGCCTTCATTGGCCTGCGGACCTGGCGCAAATACAAAATCGGGAGAATTCAGGCGCTTGCCGCTCTTGCCGTCGATCATCACCGGCTCGGCCTCTTCACCCGTGGTCGAATCGATCAGCAGCACGCTCGGGCCTTCCGGTGCAAAATGCTTGTTGCCCCAGGTGTTGAGCGCGACCAGAATGGAACGAAAATCGCGGCCCAGATCGGTCAGGATGTATTCATGGCGCGGCGGCCGTTCGCTGTATTGGCGACGCTCCAGCAGGCCGGATTCGACCAGCGAGTTGAGGCGGCGCGTGAGCATGTTGGGCGCGATATCCAGGCTCTTCTGGAACTGGTCGAAGCGCGTCAGCCCGTGCAGCGCATCGCGCAGGATCAGGATGCTCCACCACTCGCCCACGCGCTCCAGCGTGCGGGCTACCGGGCATTGCATGTTGCCAAAGCTTTTACGTTCCATGGACAAGTCCCATCAGGCTGACTATCATTCGGATGAACAACTAACTATCATTTTGCAATCTACATTATAAGACAAGTCAAGGGAGACCGCCATGTCCGTTAATTTGATGTATCTGGAAGACTTCACCCCGGGCCAGAAATTCGGCCATGCAGATGAAGAAGCATTGAGCGCCGATGCAATCAAGGCGTTCGCTGCAAACTATGATCCCCAGCCTTTCCATCTCGACGAAACCGCCGCCGCGCAAAGCTTCTTTGGCGGACTGGCTGCGAGCGGCTGGCATACCGCCGCGCTGACCATGCGCCTGCTGGTGAAGACCCTGCCGATCCACGGCGGCATCATCGGCGCCGGCTTTGAGGAATTCCGCTGGCCGCGCCCTACCCGTCCGGACGACCGCTTGCGCATCGAGGTGGAAGTGCTGGAATTGAAATTCTCACAATCGAAACCGCAACAGGGCTTCCTGAAGCATCGCGTCACCACCTTCAACCAGGACAACCAGCCGCTGCTGGTCATGACCGGCAATCTGCTGGTGCCGCGCCGCCCTGCAGCTTAGAACTTAGTTGTCGAAGATGAACTGCGTGGCCTTGTCGGCCGACAACGGCCGGCCGTAGAAGTAACCCTGGATCTCGTCGCAGCCCCAGGCGCGTAGCAATTCGCGCTGGGTCACGGTTTCCACGCCTTCGGCGATCACCGACAGGCCGAGATGGTGACCCAGGTTGATGACCGCCTGCACGATCGCCGCGTCTTCGCTGTTGGGGCGCAGGTGGCGGATGAAGGATTGGTCGATCTTGAGCTTGTCGATCGAGAATCGCTTGAGGTAAGCCAGCGACGAATAACCCGTGCCGAAGTCGTCGATGGCCAGCGTCAGGCCGCGCTTGCGCAGGTCTTCCAGCAACTCGATGGTGCGTTCGACGTCGCGCATGACGATGCCTTCGGTGATTTCCAGCTCGATGAAGGACGGATCGATCATGCTCTCGCTGAGCGTGGTGGTGACGCGACGCAGGAATGATGGATGGTGGAACTGGCGCGGCGAGATGTTCACCGCGATGACGAACTTGCGCGGCGTCTCCAGGCTCCAGATCTTGGCCTGGCGGCACGCTTCGGCCAGCACCCAGTCGCCGATCGGCACGATCAGGCCGGACTCTTCGGCCAGCGGAATGAAGTCGGCCGGCGAGATCAGCTCGCCGTTGCGACGCCAGCGCACCAGCGCCTCGAAACCGACCAGGCGATCGTCGGCCAATCCCTGTTGCGGCTGGAAATGCAATTCCAGTTCATTGCGTTCGATCGCATGCCGCAATTGCGCTTCCAGCGCCAGGCGCTCCTGCGCCCGCGTGTTGAGTGCATTCGAATACTGCACGAAACAATCGCCGCCGGCATCGCGCGCCGCCTGCAGCGCCGCATCGGCGTTCTGCAGCAGGTGCGCCGGCTCGGCGCCGTCGCGCGGATATTCGGCGCCGCCCATGCTCATGCTGGAAAAAATCTCGTGCTGGCCGAACTCGAACGGCTGGCGCATGTATTCCTGCAGGCTCGACAAGGCTTCCTGGAAATCGACATGGTTGCCGTTGGACTTGTACAGGATCGCCACGTTGGCGCCGTTGAGGCGGAACACTTCGCCGCCGTGACGTTCGGCCGCGCGCTTGATACGGGTCGCCATTTCCTGCATCAGGCGGTCGCCGAAGGCATGACCAAGACCGCCGACCACGCGCTCAAAACGATCGATCATGCCCAGCACCACCGTATGCGGCTGGTCCGCCATGGTCTTGAGGCGACGCTCGAACGAACCGCGGTGTGCCAGCCCGGTCAGCGGGTCGTGCGCCGCCTGGAAGGCCAATACATTCTCCGAGCGGAAGCGCGCCCACACGTGATACATCATGAACAAGGCAGTCAGCAGCATACCGACGCTGTAGATGTGCACCAGCCGCGAGATCTCGTCGACGCCCGAGTTGGCCATGTCGCCCACTTCGAACACGCTGGCCTCGACCTCGTGCTTGGCATTGCCGAGCAGGTCGCGGATGTGGTTGGTCTTGACGTTGAGTTCGCCGAGCAGCAGGCGCGCTTTTTCCCGGTTGACCGGCGGCGCAAGCATGATTTTTTCGAGCGCCGGCCCCATCGCCAGCACGGCGTCGTAGTTGCTGCGCAAGGCACCCATCTGGGCCGCCCGCTGCAGGTCGCGCCGCACGTAGTCGAAGTTGTCGGCCATTTCTTCGCCGGCCTGGGTTTCCAGGGTGTCGAAGCGATCGCGCCCGATCGACGCCACGTAATATTTGTTCAGCGCCAGCTGGTAACGCAGCAATGCGCTTTCAAAATCGGACAGATGGCGCAATGTGGGGATTTTTTCCTGCAACAGCGGCGTCGTCGAGGCGCGGATATCCCTGGCCGTGCGCGCCATGGCGAAAAACAGCCCGATACCGGCGGCGATCACGACCACCAGCAAACCGTAAATCGCCCAGCGATAAGGTCGGCTGACCACTTGCATACTTGAACCCCACAGCGAAGAAAAACCGCTCCCGAAAGCAGCGTCGCGCATGCGTGAACGTGATGGCGGACATCTGCTGATCTGCACGCATCCGGCCACCGTCATCTTCTACGGCGTGCCCCTGCTGCATGTCAAGTCGATGTCACTTCCCGCTCCCCGTCATCACGACAACATGATTCCCTGAGTCAGACTGAATCGTTTTATGGGCAGACGCTGTGAGCGCCTGCGATATTGCCTTTTTGCCATCGGACCTTGTGCGTCTTTTTTATTTTTCGGCAACGCAGAAAATTATACCGGCAATCATCCTCCCGCCCGCCATTTCCGGGATGCGCGGCACGTCCAGGCGACAAACTTTGGCAAAATTCCAACAGGCATTACTTGAAAACCTCGCGGCACTGGTAGTGGCGGGAAAGTTTTTCAAGACGGGCTGGGGGGGGAACCCTTGCCGGTGGCGACTCTGCGCGACCGGCAAGCGCCTCGAACGAGGCTGATGAAGACTCAGGCGGCGTCGGGCTGTGCCGACGGCTGCGCCAGCTGGAACGCCTTGAGCGCGTTGCAGGCCTCATCGATGCCGGCCAGCGTCGGATACGGCGTCATGTCGACACTGAAACGGCGCGCATTGAAGATTTGCGGGATCAGGCAGCAATCGGCCATGGTCGGGGTATCGCCGAAACAGAAACGGCCGCGCTGTGCACTGGCGGCAAGCTGCTTCTCCAATGCGCCGAAACCGAGCGCGATCCAGTGCTGGATCCATTGCTGCTTGACCTCGTCGCTCACACCCAGCTCCTGCTTGAGCATGCGTAGCACGCGCAGGTTGTTGAGCGGATGGATGTCGCAGGCGATCGCCAGCGAAATCTCGCGCACGTGCGCGCGGTCCAGCAAGCCCGGTGGCAGCAGCGCCGGAGCAGGGAAGCGCTCCTCGAGATATTCCAGGATCGCCAGTGATTGCGTGATGTGGCGTCCCTCTTCCTCCATCACCGGCACCAGCGACTGCGGATTCATGGCGCTGAATGCAGGCGCGTATTGCTCGCCGCCATTGTTGAGCAGATGCACCGGTACCGTGTCGTAGGACTGGCCCTTGAGATGCAGGGCGATGCGTACCCGATACGACGCCGAGCTGCGGAAATAGCTGTAAAGATGAATCGTCATGGCCGCTGTCTCCTTCTGTTTTTATTAAACCCGGCGCGCCGGCAGCACGGTGCCCGTCACCTCGCCAAAACCGATGCGCGGCAATCCTTCACGTCCGGCCCAGCCGCGCATGATCACGGTGTCGCCGTCTTCGATGAAGACCCGCGTCTCGCCATTGGCCAGGCTGATCGATTGCTTGCCGCCGGCCGTCAGTTCCAGCAGCGAACCGGCCGATTCCGGTGTCGGCCCCGACAACGTGCCGGAACCGAGCAAGTCACCCGCACGCAGGTTGCAACCGCCCACGGTATGGTGCGCCACCAGTTGCGATACGGTCCAGTAGGCATCCTTGAAATTACCCAGTGACAGGCGTTGCGGCGCAATGCCGGCCTCGCGCATGGTGCCGGTCTGGAGCAGCACTTCCAGCTGCACGTCGAAGGCGCCGTGCTCGCGCAAGCCGGGCGCATCGAGGTAAGCCAGCGGCTGCGGATCGTCGGCGTCGCGGGTCCACGCGGCGCGATACGGCGCCAATGCTTCGATGGTGACGATCCACGGAGAAATCGTCGAAGCGAAATTCTTCGCCAGGAAAGGACCGAGCGGCTGGTATTCCCATCCCTGCACATCGCGCGCCGACCAGTCGTTCAGCAGGCACAAGCCGAACACGTGCGATTCGGCGGCGCCGATGTCGATGGCGTCGCCGATGGCGTTGCCCTGCCCCATGAACACGCCGACTTCCATTTCATAGTCGAGGCGCTTGCACGCTCCGAATACCGGAACATCGGATGTCGGCGGCTTGAGCTGGCCAAGCGGACGGCGGAACTGCTGGCCGGATACCGCAATCGAGGACGAACGGCCGTGATAGCCGATCGGCACCCACTTGTAGTTGGGCAGCAGCGGATTGTCGGGACGGAACAACTTGCCGATCGCAGTGGCGTGATGGATCGAGGTGTAGAAATCGGTGTAGTCGCCGATCTGCGCCGGCAAGGCGTGTTCGGCTTCGGCTTGCGGCACCAGCGCCGCCTCCAGTTGCGACTGATGCACCGAGCCTTCGCGCAGCAGCGTCGACAAGGCCAGCCGCAAGGCTGACCACGCAGCCGCGTCGAGTTCCATCAGCGGGTTCAGATTGCTCCCCGCTGTCGCCGCAACGATGGCCTTGTGCACGGTCTCCCCGAAGCCGGCGAAGGCGCCGCTCTCAAATGCCGCGCGCAGATCAAGGATGCGGTCGCCGATGGCGACGCCGGCACGGAAATTCTCGTCGCTATCTTTGCGACGGAACACACCGTACGGCAAATTCTGGACCGGGAAATCATTGCCGGCGACATTGGCCGACGCAACCCAGCTGCGCAGGCCGGCGTCGTGGGTTTCATTCAGGGTGATGCTCATTATTGCTCCCGACGATGTTGTGGATTGAAGTGCTTTTTAATATCCATCCAGCACTGGTAATAATTCTTTTGCAGCGTCGGCGAACTCAGCGCGTGGCGCGTCGGCTTGATGACATTGCGCGTCTCGAACATGAAGGCCATCGTATCGCCAACCTTGTTCGGTTTGCTGGTGTCGATGCGGCTGGCCTTCTCGAAGGTGGCGCCGTCCGGGCCGTGGCCGGTCATGCAATTGTGCAGGCTGGCGCCGCCGGGTCGGAAGCCTTCGGCCTTGGCATCGTACACGCCGTGGATAAGGCCCATGAATTCGCTGGCCACATTGCGGTGGAACCACGGCGGGCGGAAGGTGTTTTCTGCCGCCAGCCAGCGTGGCGGGAAGATCACGAAGTCCAGCGTATCCACGCCCGGCGTGTCGCTCTGCGCCTGCAGCACCAGGAAGATCGACGGATCGGGATGGTCGTAGCTGATCGACCCGATGGTATTGAAATGGCGCAAGTCGTATTTGTACGGCGCGTAGTTGCCGTGCCACGCCACCACGTCCAGGGGCGAATGGCCGATCTTCGCCTGCCACAGGTTGCCGCCGAACTTGGCGATCAGTTTGAAGTCGCCTTCACGGTCTTCATACCAGGCATGCGGCGTCAGGAAGTCGCGCGGATTGGCCAGGCCGTTGGACCCGAGCGGGCCGAGGTCGGGCAAGCGCAGCAGCGCGCCGAAGTTTTCACACACATAGCCCTGCGCGCTGCCGTCGGGCAGCTTGACCTGGAAGCGCACGCCGCGCGGGATCACCGCAATCTCCTGCGGCTCGATGTCGATGGCGCCCAGCTCGGTCAGCAGTTGCAGGCGGCCGACTTGCGGCACGATCAGCAACTCGCCATCGGCGGAATAAAAATAGCTGTCCGTCATCGACTGATTGGCCGCGTACAAATGAATCGCGCAGCCGGTCTGCGCATCGGGCGAACCGTTACCGGCCATGGTGATCAGTCCCGCGACGAAATCGGTGGGCGCGTCCGGCATGGCATGCGGATCCCAGCGGTACTGGTTGGGCGGCGTCTCGACGTCGTCGAAGCGATCGATCAGGCCGTTGCCGATGCGCTCGAACGGCTCATGCATCGCCGCCGGACGAATCCGATACAGCCAGGAGCGTCGGTTGTGTCCGCGCGGTGCGGTGAAGGCAGTGCCGGACAACTGCTCGGCATACAAGCCGTAGGCGACTTGCTGCGGCGAATTCTGGTTGGCCGGCAAGGCGCCAGGCAACGCCTCTGTGGCGAACTCGTTGCCGAAACCGGTCTGGTAACCCTCGGTATTGATCGCTGCCTTGGCGATGAAAGATTCTGCACGCGTATTCATGATGCGTCCTTCTCAAAAATCGATTCCAAAAACTATTGCGGGCGATACCAGTGCAGGCGCGCCACCATCAGCGCCGAGATGATCGCCGGCACGGCCGCAGCCATGAACAGCGAACCGTTGGCCCATTGCATGGCGATCAGCTGGCCGCCGATGACCGGTCCCAGCACCGAGCCAATGCGGCCGATGCCGAGCGCCCAGCCGATACCGGTCGAGCGCAATTGGGTCGGATAGAAAGTGCCGGCCAGCGCATTGACCGCAGGCTGGCCGCCGACCACGCAGAAGCCGGCCACCACTACGCAGATGAACAACAGCACCGGCGTCGCGGCAACGTGGCCGATCAGCGCGATGAAGACGCAGGCCACCACGAAGCAGCTGCCCAACACGCGGGTAAAACCGAAACGATTGATGAACCAGCCAAGCGTCAGCGTGCCGACGATGCCGCCGACTTGCAGCGACGTGCCGATCAGCACAGCCGCGCCGGTCGAGTAGCCGGCATCCTTGATCAGCGTCGGCAGCCAGTTGGACAGGAAATACAGGTTGATCAGGTTCATGAAGCTGATCAACCACAGCAGCAGCGTCACGCCGGCGCGGCCGTCACGGAACAGCTCCGCGACCGGCATGCCGTCATTGCGCGCTTCTTTCACGACCACGGTGCTGCCTTCGTTAACCTGCAAACCGGGTTGCACTTTGTTGAGCCAGCGCGCCACCTGTTTCATCGGACGCTTGCGCAGCACCAGGAACTGGATCGACTCCGGCAGCCAGATCAGCATCGCCACGCCCAGCACCGCCGGAATCAGGCCGCCGACCAGGAACACTGAGCGCCAGCCGAACGCCGGGATCAGCGCCGCGCTGACGAAGCCGCCCACCGCCGCGCCCACCGTGAAGCCGCACGACACCAGCATCATGCGCGTGACGCGCGAACTGTTCGGGCTGAACTCGCCGACCAGCGCCATGGCATTGGGCATGATGCTGCCCAAGCCGAAGCCGGTGATAAAGCGCAGGATCAGCAGCTCATCAATGGTCTGCACGCGCGTGGTCAGCAGCATGCAAATCGCGAAGAAGAAAGTCGAAATGATCAGCACCGGACGGCGGCCGTACTTGTCGCCCACGGGCGTGAGCACCAGTGAGCCGAGCAGCATGCCGAACAGGCCGGCGCCGAACACCGGGCCGAGGCTGGCCTTGTTGACATGCCAGTCGCCGATGATGGCGGGCGCGACGTAGCCCATGGCCTGGATGTCGAAACCGTCGATGATCAGGCACAGGCCGCACAGCAGCAGCAGACCGAATTGAAAGGCGCCGAAACGGCTCTGCTCGACGACCTGGTCGACATTGATGACATCGGATTGCATCCTGACTCCTCCTGATTGGTTGTGGATGTTCGCGACTTTCCCGTTTAACAATCTGCCGGGCCGTACCGCGTTTTTTTATGAATTCTGCAATGATCCGACTTTTACGATATAAATGGGTAAATGTAGTCCATTGATATTATGAATAATGGTCAGAAGAACATGAGAGAGACGTGACAGAAGCATGATCGAACCCAAAGATATCGACCTCAACCTGCTGGTGGTGTTTCAGGAAGTGTTCCAGGATCGCCAGATTTCCTCGGTGGCGCGTCGCCTGAACCTGTCGCAGCCGGCCGTCAGCAACGCATTGGCGCGCCTGCGCCGCACCTTCGGCGACGAACTGTTCGTGCGTACCGCTCAAGGCATGCAGCCGACGCCGTTCGCTCAGCAGCTGGCCGATCCGGTGGCGGCGGCGCTCATGCACGTGTCGAAGGCGCTGAACCGGCAGGAGGCGTTCTCGGCGGCCGGCAGCGCGCGCCATTTCACCATCGCCATGACCGATGTCGGCGAGGTGTACTTCATGCCGCTGCTGATCGAAACCTGCGCGCGGCTCGCGCCCGGCATCCAGATCAGTACAGTGCGCGCCGGCGCCATCGACCTCAGGAGCGAGATGGAATCCGGCCGGGTCGACCTCGCCATCGGCGCCTTCGACAACGTCTCGGGCGCGCTGTACCAGCGCCGGCTGTTCCGCCAGAACTATGTGAGCATGTTCCGCCAGGGCCATCCGTTGAGCGGCAAGACCGTGACGATGAAGGATTTCCTGGCGGCGCAGCATCTGGTGGTGTCGTCGCTGGAAAGTCCGTACGATCGCATCAACCAGAACCTGGAAAAGGCCGGCATCCGCGCCAACGTCAATTTCCGCGTGCCGCACTTCACCGCGGTACCCTACATCGTCAGCACCACCGACCTGATCGTGACGGTGCCGCAAAAACTCGCCGAGAGCGCCGCGCAACCATTCAACCTACAATACATTCGTCCGCCCTTGCGGCTGCCTTCGCTGCAGACCAATATCTTCTGGCATCGCCGCTTCAATCAGGACGAAGGCAATCAATGGCTGCGCGGATTCATTTCCGAGCACTTTGCAGAACAATAGGAAAAAAAGATCCAGGAGACGCGATGAAACATTACCTGCACTACGACCGCGATCAGCTCGACCGTCAATACAATGTACGCGCAGGCATTCCCCGCTTTCAGGATATCTTCGACAGCTGGAATGAAACCGCGCGCGCGTACCGACAACAGAACGAAGTGCGCACCAATCTGCATTACGGCACGCATCGCCTGCAGGCGCTGGATTATTTCCCGGCGACGCAGGTCGATGCGCCCTTGCTGGTGTTCATCCACGGCGGTTATTGGCGCTCATTGGACAAAGACGACTTTAGCCACCTGGCCGGGCCTTATCACGAGGCCGGCATCGCCGTGGCCATGATCAATTACCGGCTGGCTCCCGAGGTCGACATGCCCGAGATCGTCGGCGACGTGCGCCTCGCGCTCTCGTGGCTGCATCGACAGGCGGCGCAATTGGATTTCAATGCCGACGAAATCTATGTCGCCGGACACTCTGCAGGCGGCCATCTCGCGGCCATGCTGGCGGCGACCGAATGGCACGATGCCGGTTTACCCGACAATGTCGTGAAGGGACTGTGCTGCGTCAGCGGGCTCTATGACTTGGAGCCGATTCGCCTGTGCTATCTGAATGAGGCGCTGCAACTGGATCAGCCCCAGGTACAGCAATTCAGCCCCTTGCATCATCTGCCGCAACTGCCGATACCGGTGGTGCTGACCGCCGGCGGCGCCGAATCCGCCGAATTCCATCGCCAGCTGGCGGCATATGGACTGCGCTTGCAGGAGGCCGGATTCCCGGTACGGCAAGTCAGACTGGCCGACGGCCACCATCTCGACGTGATCAGCAAACTGGCCGACAAGGACAATGAACTGGCGCAGGCGCTGGTGGCGCTGATCCGCGCTTGAAGGGATTGATTGCTCTTACTGCTGCCCGAGCTCTCGATACAGCGCGTTGGCGCGCATCAGGTGACTGCGCATTGCTTCCGCGGCGGCATCGCCATCATGGGCCGCGATGGCGTCGACGATGCGCTGGTGTTCGGCCAGCGTGAGTTCTTCCGCGCCCGGCGCACGCACCAGTGTGAAATAAAATTCCCCGGCCCACTTGAACATCGATTCGACGATGGATGGGAAAAGAGGATTGCCGCTGATGTCGGCGATCTCCCGATGAAAGGCCATGTCGCGTTCGATGAACTCTTCCAGGTTGACCATTGACGCACGGTGCTGCGCAATGCTCAGGCGCAGGCGCGCGATCTGTTCTTCAGTGGCGCGCTCGGCGGCCATACGGGCAGTGCTGGTTTCGAGCAGGACGCGGGCTTCCTTGAGATGTCCCAGCATGGCGGGCTTGGTGCGTAGCAAATGCTGGGCGCCGATGGCGATCTGGGCGATCAGCCGGTCGGCGGTCGGGTCAACCACGCGGGCGCGCTCGCCGTGTGCGATCTCGACAAAGCCGGAGCGCTCCATCGCTTGCAGTGCTTCGCGTACCGCAGGGCGGCCGACGCCGTACTGCTCCATCAGCTCACGCTCCGACGGCAGCTGCGATCCGGGCGGCAGTTCGCCGCTATGGATGCGCTCCATCAGGCGTTCCAGGACTTCTTGATATAACTTGCGTCGCTGTATGGTTTCCGGCATGGCTTGCGTCATTGCGTCAGCTTGAATAAGGCGTGAATGAAAATTGATATGGGACTTTAGCACATCAATTTTACTGCCCCTCGCTCACGATCAAGCCAAGATCAGACGGAAGCCGGCGACGCACCTTCGAGGACATCGCCGAAAAAGCTGCGCGCACCGACCTGCCCACCCTTGAGGACCACTTCCAGCCCGTCGCGGCGCGGATTGTCCGACCAGGCGCGACATAAGGGCGCGCCCGGCGACATGGCGGCACACACACTGAGCGCGCTGATGTCGAGCGCGCCGGCCACCTCGCCTGAACTATCCCCGCCGGCGATCGCCAGCCTCGACACCGTGCAGGTATCGAGCAGGCGTCGCATGATCTCGGCCAACGCTGCGCCGACGCGCCGCGCCGCCTCGGCCCGGCCGAGACCGGCCTGCTGCGCTATCGCGTCGAAACCGATGACGCAAGGATCATCCGGACCTTCGGCGCTGTATACCAGCGGACTGCGCCCCGCGCGGATCGCCGTCGCCGCCAGCGCGACCACGCGCGCCAGTTCCGCTTCGCGACTGCCGGCGCCGAGCGCCGCCGCCAAATCCAGTCGTTCTACCGCAAATCCATGCGTGCGCGCCCAGGCGATTTGCCCGGCCGTCACCGGCGAGCAACTGCCGCTGACGGCGGCGATGACGGGGACCGGCCCGGCTTTCGGCAAAGAAGTCTTTTCCGCAATCCACCCGCGCGAACGCCAGTACGACGTCAGCGCATATTGCAGCCCGGACGACGAGGCGCTGAACACGCCCTCGCCGCGCTGCTCCCACACCAGGCGACCGGCTTCGCGCAGCGTCTCGTCGTCAAGCACATCCAGCATGACAACCGGCGTATCCGCTCCCTTGAGGCGCGCCAGACACTGCGCGTCCGTTGCCGCGCCGTCGCGCAGCTGAACCATGTCGATCAGTTGGATGCGGCGTTGCGTCTGCAGCGCCAGATGACGGCGTAAATCCGATTCGGCCATCGGGGTGACAGGATGGCGCGCCATGGTCGGATGACGATCGAGGCGATAGCCGACGCCGTCGACGGCGGCAAACAGGTTGCCGAACAGTTGATAGCGTTTCAACCGCGGCGCGCCGACAATCATCGGCGACCATATGCCGGGCATGTGCGCCACACCCAGATCGATGGCGCGGCCGATGGAGCCGGTCGTCGCAGACGAGTCGAACGTCGAGCACACCTTGTATTGCATCAGCGGCGGATGCAGCGCCGCCAGTTGAGAAAATGCCTTTGGCAAATGCTCGTCCATCCACTCCGGCGAACGGCCGCGCGAAGAACCGGCGATGCCGACGCAGCGCACGTCCGGAAAGCGTTGCAGCATGGCGCGGTCGGGTGTCTGCAGGAACAGCACCGTAGGCAAACCCGCCGCCGCCATCACTTCCATCGCATCGGTCGAACCGGTGAAATCGTCACCGTAATACGCCAGCAGCAATCCTGCCGGCAAGGCGTCTTCTTGTCCGTCTGTATTCATGAGCAGCGCACTTATTTCCAAAAACCGAGCGCGGCCTGCAGGGCAGGATGACGTTCGGCATGACGTTCCAGCGGCACGCCTTCCATCGCCGCCACCCAGGATTCGCGCAAAGCTTCGACGCCGGCCGACACGCCTTGCGGATGTCCGAAGATGCCGCCTCCGGCGGTATGGATCAGATCCGCGCAACCGATGGCGCGATAAGTATCGGCAGCCTGCAAACCGGTCTGTCCCGAGCTGAATACCGGCATGGTCGGCAACGGCGCTTCCGGCATCACCGGGCTGAGCACCGAGCGCGCTGCGGCGATGACGCTGTCGTCAGGCTCGCTGAATTTGTTACGCAGGCCGTTGACGTGCATGTGATCGGCGCCGGCCAGCCGCCAAAGCATCTGCCACGGCGCGTAATCCCAGCCCAGCTGCGGACAGCGCGTCAGGTAACCCCAGCCGGCGCGATGCGCGTGGATGGGGAGTTGTGCATGGCGGCGCAGCTCCTGCAAACCGATCAGGCCGATCGAATTGAGGCTGGCCATCACGCAGGTGCCGCCTTCGGCCAGCACCAGATCATGGCGCCGGCGCATCTGGTCGAGATCGCCGGTCAGGTTGAAGGCCATCATGACTTTTTTCCCGGTCCGCTCGGCATGCTTGTTGATGACCCGCATCACGCCGCGTACGCGTTCGTCGAAAGGGCAGCGCGCGCCATCGGCCTGCAGTTCGTCATCCTTGATGAAGTCGACGCCGCCGGCGACCAGTTCGCGTACTTGCTGTACGGTCTCGTCAACCGACAGACCAATGCTCGGCTTGATGATGGTGCCAATCAGCGGACCGTGCATCACGCCGGTCAGGCGGCGTGTGCCGGCGATACCGAAGGCCGGTCCCTGATAGGCTTTGGCAAACGCCGGCGGCAGACGCAGGCCGGTCAGGCGCAGGCCGGACACCTGGCGCAACTCGAACAGATTGCCCGCGATGGTCGCCATCAGGTTGGGCAGCGAAGGACCGAGGTTTTCCAGCGGCCAGGAAATCTCCAGTTCGCATTGGGTGTAGCGCTGCGAAGGCATACCGCCCGGCAGGCTGGGTTGTTTGCTGTGACCGAGGATGTTGAGGCGCTCGACACGCGCGCCGGAACGTTCTTTCAGTTCGGGCGTCTCGGTCGGCAAGGCGACGAAGGTGCCGCTCGATTGTTCGCCGGCGATGACCTCCGCGGCGCGGGCGGGCTCATCGCCGGTCTCCAGCCAATAGCTGGCGTAGATGCGTTCCATGTTTTACTCGCTGATGTGTACTCGCTGAAAATCGTGTGCATCCGTGGCAACGATCGCCACGGATGTGTGCGGTTGCAGGTGCTCAGGTGATGCGGCGAATGCTTTCGGCGATTTCTTCGTGCTCGAACACCTTCAGCCAGTCGTCGCGCAACAGACGCGGCAGGCCGTTCTGGATCGCTTTGTTGCAAGCGTCCGAAAACGCGCCGGGGATTTCCTTGAAGATCACCGCCCCCAGAATGTTCATGTGGCCCAGCAGGAAATCGCGCGCGGCTTCTTCGGGCACGCCGCGACGCACGGTCTCGTCCATGGCCTGCTTCATCGCGTAAAGCAAAGTGGCGCAGACGGTTTCGGACAGGCCCGGTTCAAGGATCGCCATCTGTTCCACCGTCAGGCGGTAGCTGCGCAGGATCGGTTGATAGATCACCTTGGCCACGTCTTCGCCCAGGTCGAAGGCCGACTCCGGACCTTGCATCAGCGCGCTGGTAATCGACTGCTTGGCGGCGCCGCCGCCGAAGAAATCACGACGGCCTTCTTGCGTCGTCTCGTCGTTGAAGATCGGCGGATGGCAGGGGTGGGCCACGAAATAGACCAGGTCCGGACGGTCCGGCAGGTGACCGGCGAAAGGCGCGGCCGCATCCAGCGTCATCACCATGACGCCGGGACGCAGCTTGGGCGAAATCTCCGCAGCGATCCTGCCGATCAGCGTATCCGGCACCGCCAGGATGACGACGTCGACGTTATCCAATGCGGCATCGATGCTCACGCACTCCACGCCGAGCTCTTCCTTGAGACGCTGCTGGCCGGCCGGGCTGACTTCCACGTGGGCCACGCGGTAGTCGGATTTCTTGAGGTTCTTGGCCAGCCGCACACCCATCTTGCCGCCGGCGCCGAACAGGGCGATTTTTTCCTTCATGATGATTCTCCAGTTGCTCAGTGACTATTCAATGATTCGGTAATACAAACAAATTTGTCGGCGATGCGGGACGCTAATCTGCGATCGCCTTTCCTTGCAATTCCGACGGCAAGGTTTGCTCTTGCCGTGCACCCGCACCGATGGCAAAGATCACCACCGCCGACATCAGCATCAGTGCGCCAACCACGAACATCGGCGCCTGATAGGAACCGGTCGCGTCCTTGATGGCGCCTGTAACGAACGGCGCGATGAAGCCGGCCGCGTTGCCGACCGTATTGATCAACGCGATACCGGCCGCGGCCGCGGCTCCCGACAGGAAGCGCGCCGGGATCGACCAGAAGGTCGGCAAGGCCGAAAAGATGGCGCAGGCGGTGACCGTGATGGCCGCAACCGTCGCCGCCGGCGTGTTCATGTACAGCGCCATCGGAATGCTGACCGCGCCCAGCAAGGCCGGCACGCCGACGTGCCAGCTGCGCACGCCGCGGTGGGTAGCGTCGCGACTCCAGAGGTACAACGCGACCGCCGCCGGCAGGTAAGGAATCGCCGTGATCAGCCCCTTGTGAAAGACGTTGAATTTGCTGCCGAATTGCGCTTCGAAGCCGCCGATGATGGTCGGCAGGAAGAACGCCAGCGCATACAGACCATAGATCAAGCCGAAATACACCAGCGACAGCAACCACACGCGACTGTTGGTCAGCGCCGAGGTGACGTTGGATTGGGCAGTGATGCGCTTGGTCTTGTTTTCACTGGCCAGCGCGGCGGTAAGCCAGTTGCGCTCGGCTTCGCTGAGCCATTTGGCGTCTGCGGGCTTGTCGGCCAGATAGAACCATGCGATGACGCCGACAACGATGGCGGGGATCGCAACGCCGGCGAACATGACGCGCCAGCCTTCCAGTCCGAACAGCCCGTGCGCCTCGATCAGCAGCGCCGCGACCGGCGCGCCGATCACGATGGTCAGCGGCTGCGCGAGATAAAACAACGCCAGGATATGGCTGCGATGGCGGGCTGGCACCCACATGCTCAGGAACAGGATCGCACCCGGGAAGAAGCCGGCTTCGGCGACGCCGAGCAGGAAGCGCAAGACATACAGCCCCTCGACATTGCTGACCCAGGTGAACAGCAGCGCGACGATGCCCCAGGTCACCATGATGCGAGCCAGCCAGCGGCGCGCGCCGTATTTATGTAGCGCCAGGTTGCTGGGAATTTCCAGCAATACGTAACCGATGAAGAACACGCCCGCGGCAAAACCGAATTGCGCCGCAGTAAGGGCCAAGTCCTTTGTCATGCCATTCGGACCGGCAAAGGAAATCGCCGTGCGGTCCAGAAAATTAATAAAGAACATCAGTGCGACGAACGGCACCAGCCGTAACGACACTTTCCTGATTGCCGATTTTTCGACGGCGCTTGTTGCTGCCTCCATGCTGTCTCCTCAGTTGATTGAACAAGGCTATTGCCAGATCAACAACAACCTCGTTTTTCCGCCGACGCTTTTCGGGAAGCGTTTCTGACGGTGGGTTTTAGTTATGTATAGATATTGGCCTCACCAGCGGCTTATTTGAAATCTCCCAACTGGTATGATCACTATACCATTTGAATTCGAGATTAGACCAGATTTTTTATAATCGGCCATGTGATCCTGCGCACCGTCCGCACATTAGTGCCGCCGGGCAAAAGACGGCTCTCCGAAAAGCCGGTGGTATCATGGCCGCTCTCCGCAGTCCGGGAAGCGCCAACAGCAAAATCGACCGCCAGGCGCACCGCCTTGGTCTCCTGACGCGCATCCAGATCTTTCCGCGCCTTGCTTTACTGAACCTGTCTTACTGAGTTTTATTGATGTCCCGCCCTCCTCTGCTGCAAATCATCCCGCTCGCTGCACTCACCGGCGTCGGCATGCTGGCCACCGATCTTTACCTTCCTGCCCTGCCGCATCTCGCCCACGACCTCGGCAGCGATGTGCCGGCCGTGCAGGCGACGATTTCTTCTTTCATGATTGCGCTGGCGCTGTCACAACTGTTGTGGGGCGCGCTGGCCGACAAGCTCGGCATGCGCAACACGCTGCTCGCGGGCGTCGCCTTGCTGGCGATCACGGGCGTGGCTTGCGCGCTCGCGGCGGATGTCGACACACTGATCATCTATCGGACCGTACAAGGCATCGGCGCGGGCGCCGCCACTGTAGTGGTGCCGGTGCTGCTGCGACGACGCTTCGCCGACGCCGATGCAATCCGCGCGATTTCCTGGGTCAGCATCGCCGAATCGGTCATCCCCGCCATCGCGCCGGTGATCGGCACCGGCATCCTGCTGGTATCGGGCTGGCGCAGCAACTTCTGGTTGGTGGCGATCCTGGCGCTGGCGCTGCTGCCGTTCATCTTCAAACTGGTGCCGGGCAAGCAGGTGCTGCACGACGCCGATGAAACCGTCAGCTACGCGGTGCTGCTGAAGAATCGCGTCTACCTGCGCGACGCCGCCGTGTACGGCCTGACCTTCGGCGCGCTGGTCACCTTCGTCGCCAGCGCACCGCACCTGATCGAACAATGGAGCGGCCGCGGCCCCGGCACGTTTGCGCTGATGCAAGTGTGCGGTGTCTCGTCCTTCATCATCGCCGCCTCGCGCGCCGGCACCATGGCGCATCGCTGCGGCACCTTCAAGCTGATGAACGCGGGTGCCATCGTCCAGCTGGTGTCGGTGGCGGGGCTGATCACGCTGGGCTTGCTCGATGAGCGCCATGTCGCACCGCTGATCATGTGCTGGATGCTGTTCTGCGCCGGCCTCGGCCTGCGCGGCCCCTCCACGGTCACACGCGCGCTATCGGTGCCGAAGTCGCTGACCAGCCTGGCCTCAGGCTTTCTGATGTTCCTGGCGCTGACGCTGTCAGGCGTGGGCACCCAGATCGCCGGTTTCCTGCTGCATCGCGGGTTGTTGCCGGTGGCTTTGCTTGTGGCCGCGATGATCCTTGCCAGCATGGTGTTGCAGAAGGATGAGCCTGCGTTGCGTTGATGTTTCAACAATATCCGACAATCAGATATTTCTTGGAATAATTCTCATTCTCTGATCATTTATAATAGAGCGCTTTAGCGAAAGCGCCGTCCGCTGGCGTCGACAAGCCACGCTGCCACCGTGCCCTGCTCGCCGACCGCCAGCCCACAAGAGAAAAACAATGTTCAAGAATATCTGGTTCCAGATCCACTGGTTCATCGGCATCACTGCGGGCACCGTGCTGATGTTCATCGGCGTGACCGGCGCCATCCTGTCTTTCCGCGAAGAAATTACCGACTGGCTCAACCCCGGCATCGTCCACGTGGCCGTGCGCGAGCAAACCCCGCTGACGCCGCCGCAAATCCTGGAACGCCTGCGCGCCGAAGTGCCGCACGAGCGCGTCGCGGTGCTCATCGCCTCCACCCAACCCGGCGCATCCGTACGCATCAACTTCGCCCCGCCGCCGGGCGTGCGCCGCGGTGAAATGCGCTATGCCGATCCCTACACCGGCGCACTGCTGCCGCCGCTGGCCGGCAACGAGTTCTTCGAATTCACCGAACGCTTCCACCGCTGGCTGCTGCTGCCGACCGACACCGGCAAGATCGTCGCCGGCAGCCTGTCGATGTGCCTGCTGATCCTGGCGCTGTCCGGCCTGTACATGCGCTGGCCGCGCCGCGCGCTGAACTGGCGCGCCTGGTTCAAGCTCGACTTCGGCCTCTCCGGCCGTTCTTTCCTGTGGAACCTGCACTCGGTGATCGGTACCTGGGCGCTGGTGATGTACGTCATCTTCACCACTACCGGCATGTACTGGGCATTCGACTGGTTCAAGTCCGGCGTCAACAGCCTGGCAGGGCAGGAAACCTCGGCGCGCGCGCCGCAAGCCAAACGTGAAAAGCCCAAAGGCATGGCGATGGGCATGGATAAAGAGAAGGAAAAAGAGAAAGCCGACAAAGCTGACAAAGCCGAAGCCGCACCGCTCGATCTGACGCTGGCCTGGAACGTCTTCCTGCGCGAAGCCGGTCCGTACACGCTCGTCAACATCCGCATTTCCGACAAGATCGCGCAGCCGATCCAGTTCAACTACCTGCTGCCCGACGCCTCGCATGAGCGCGCCCGCAATCGCCTGAACGTGTTGCCCCTGACCGGTGACATCAAACTCAACGAACGCTTCGCCGACAAGAACGCCGGCGGCCTGTTCATCGGCGCGATCTATCCGCTGCACATGGGCACCTACTTCGGCCTGCCGGGCCGCATCGTGATGACCATCGCCGCGCTGATCATGCCGCTGTTCGGCATCACCGGCTGGATGTTGTATCTCGACCGTCGCCGCAAGAAACGCGCGGTGCGCGCTGAACGCGCCCTGCTCGACCGCAGCCGCGAAGCCGTCGTGACCAGCCCCGGTGGCAACAAGGAAAACAAGGAAGCCAAGGAAGGAGTCTTGCTGGCCTACGCCACGCAAGCCGGCCAGGCCGAACGCATCGCCCTGCACACTGCCGCCGCGCTGCAAAAAGCCGGCATCGCGGTCACCGTGCAGTCGCTCGCCACGCTCGATCCGGAACGCCTGCGCCACTTCCACCGCGCGCTGTTCGTGGTGAGCACCTTCGGCGAAGGCGAGCCGCCCGACAGCGCCCGCCGCTTCGCACGACAACTCGCGCAAGCGCCCGGCAACGCGCTGGCCCACGTGCAATTCGGCCTGCTGGCGCTGGGCGATCGCCACTATGAAAAATTCTGCGGCTTCGGCCACAGCGTCGACCACTGGCTGCGCAGCCAAGGTGCACAGGCCTTCTTCCCGATGATCGAAGTCGATGACAATGCCGCCACTGCACCGGCCGCACTCGCTGCGTGGCAACGGGAGCTCGCCGTGCTGACCGGCGGTGCGCCGCTGGAAGACGCCGCGTCCGCGCCGGTCGAAGCACCCTACGCCGGCTGGATCCTGCGCGAGCGCAAACTGCTCAATCCGGGCAGCGCCGGCCAGGGCATCTATCACCTTGAATTCGACGCCCCTGCCGACAGCGACGCGCAATGGCAATCCGGCGCGCTGGCGGAAATCCTGCCGCGCCATGCGCCGGACCGTGTTGCACTGTTCCTGAGCCGCGCCGGACTCGACGGCGACGTTGCGGTTCGCCATCAGGACGCCACGCTTACACTGGCCGAAGCATTGTCACGCAGCGTATTGCCGGTCGCAAAACCCGGCGTGGCGCCGCAAGAACTGGCCGATACGCTGCAGCCACTGGCCTCCCGCCGCTATTCGGTGGCCTCGGTGCAGGACGACGAACGCGTGCACCTGCTGGTGCGCCAGGTCGCACACGAAGATGGTTTCGGCCTGGCCTCGGGCTGGCTCACGGAATACGCGCCGCTGGGCAGCGCGATCGACTTGCGCCTGCTGGAAAACAGCAGCTTCGCGCTGGCGCCTGAACCGACGCCGGCCATCTTCATCGGCAACGGTTCCGGCGTGGCCGGTCTGCGCGGCCATCTGCGCGCGCGCATCGCACAGGGCCAACGCCGCAACTGGCTGCTGTTCGGCGAACGTCATCGCGCCCACGACTTCTTGTATCGCGAAGAGATCGAGCAATGGATGCAGGACGACATGCTTAGCCGCGTCGACATCGCCTTCTCGCGCGACCAGGCCGAGCGCGTCTACGTGCAGGACAAGTTGCGCCAGGCCGCCGATACGCTCAAGGCCTGGCTCGATGAAGGCGCGGTGCTGTACGTTTGCGGCAGCCTCGACGGCATGGCCGCCGGCGTCGATGCCGCGCTGGCCGACCTGCTCGGCGAAGCAGCGCTGGAAGACCTCATCGCCCAGGGCCGCTATCGCCGCGACGTGTACTGATCTGTATTTCCTACGCATTCCGCAGGCCAAACTCGGCTTGCATGATTTAAGCATTCCGCAAGCCGAACTCGGCTTGCGGCAGCGCCCACATCACCGCATCCATCACCATCGGTACCGCCTCGGCCTGTACGCACAGGCACAGACACATGCGGCGCGCATGATCCAGCGGCGACATGCGCATGAAGCACACGCAATGGCCGCAACTCTGCATCACCACCTCGCGCAGGTGCGTGACTTCTTCCCGTGTCACCGTGATGTGCATCAGGCGTTCGCGCTGCTTGGGCAAGGTCAGCGTCTTGCGCGGTCCGGGGCGCGCCGGCTCGTGCGGCTGTGGTTGCGGTTGCGCCGGCGTGGGCGGCAGCAAGGATGGCAAGATTTCCGGGAACAGCAATCGCGTGAGTGGCGACGCGCGTTTTCTCCAGACCATGGGGGGCATGACGGACCTGCTTTCGTGTCGTTGAGTAACAGGGCCAGATTAGTCTTCGGCGCGTAAAGAAATCCTAAAAAGAAACGCGCTCCGGATAAACAAAAAGTAAAAATCCGCTCGCTGCGCCGCCGCAACCCGGTCCTTCCCTCCTCTCCAGCGTAGGCAGCTCTCTCGTTTTCGTGTAGGACAGTGCCGATTCCGGCCCATAACGTGGTATTCACGCCGCAAGCCCGCTTTTGCGCGGCATATACTCCGAATGACATTGTCGGATCCCCGACCATCGCCTCGCAGGACAGTCATGACTACACAAAAAAATCACGTGATTTTCAACAAAAGCGTCATCCCGGCCACGCGACTCAACAGCCTGCTCGTGGCTGCCGTCGCTGCCATTGCGCTGGCCGGGTGCAGTTCGCTGCCGCGCGTCGTTCCCGACATGGATACCCAGTCGGCCAAGGTCATTCAGATCAAGGGGGGACGCGGCATCCTCACTCCCGAACAAAGCAAGGCGGTGCTGGCCAAGTTCAAGGATTCCAATCAGGACAACCTGATCCTTGAGAAGCACCTGGCGATCGAACAAGCCATCACCGGCTCGCCGCTGGTGGCCGGCAACAAAGTCACGCTGCTGATCGACGGTCCCGCTACTTACGCCTCCATGTTCGCCGCCATCCGCGAAGCGCGCGACCACATCAACATGGAAACCTACATCTTCGAAGACGACGAGGCCGGCAAGCAGTTCGCCGACCTGCTGATCGAGCGGCAGAAGCATGGCGTCCAGGTCAATCTGATGTACGACAGCGTCGGCACACTCAGCACGCCGCGCGAATTCTTCCAGCCGATGATCGATGCCGGCATCCAGGTGCTGGAATTCAATCCGGTCAATCCGGCGCAGGCCCGCAAGGGCTGGGAAGTCAATCAGCGCGACCACCGCAAGTTGCTCATCGTCGACGGCAAGACTGCCTTCGTCGGCGGCATCAACATCAGCAGCGTGTATTCCAGCGGCTCGTTCCGCAGGCGCAAACCGAAGGAAGGCGACGATGCCAACAAGGTGCCATGGCGCGACACCCAGGTACGCATGGACGGACCCGTAGCGGCAGAGTTCCAGAAGATGTTCATCGACACCTGGGAAAAGCAGCACGGTCCCAAACTCGCCGAAAAGAACTATTACCCCAAGGTCGACAACAAGGGGCCAGAAATCGTGCGCGGCATCGGCAGCGCACCCGAAGATCCTTACAGCGTAATCTACGCCACCTTCATCTCGGCCATCCAGCACGCCGAATCCAAGGTTTATCTGACCAATGCCTATTTCATCCCCGATCCGCAGTTGCGCGACGCACTGAAGGATGCCGTCAAACGCGGCGTCGACGTCCGCCTGGTGTTGCCGAGCAAGAGCGATTCGAAGTTGGTGCTGTATGCCTCGCGCTCCTTCTACACCGAGCTGCTGGAAGGCGGCATCAGGATCTATGAGCGCCAGGACGCGCTGCTGCATTCCAAGACCGCCATGATCGACGGCGTCTGGTCGACCATCGGCTCGACCAACCTCGACTGGCGCAGCTTCATCTATAACCAGGAAATCAACGCCGTCATCCTCGGCCCGCAATTCGGCGCACAGATGCAGGCCATGTTCGACCGCGACCTCGACGCATCCAAGGAAATCACGCTGGACGCCTGGAAGGACCGTCCCATCAGCGACCGCATGAAGGAATTCGGTGCCGGACTGTGGGCGCGATGGCTGTAACGACGCCGATCCTGAGATCGACATAAGGAGAACCCCATGCAAAACCGCATCCCCCCACAATTGACGCAGAGCCTGCGCGCCGTCATCACTGCCACCATGGTGGCGACGCTGCTGGCGGTGTCGCTGGCGGTATGCGCCTCCGCCATCGCCGCCGAACCGCCGGGCGGCGCCGCACTGCAGGAAAAATACCTGGCACTGCAACCGCAATTGACGAACAACCAATTTGCACGTCCGCTGTACATCAACTCGACCGAAAGTTCGTCCAGCATCAAGGGCGACATTTATGCCGTGGTCGACTATCCGTTCGCCCAGGTGCGTGCTTCGCTGACGACGCCGGCGCATTGGTGCGACGTCCTGATCCTGCATCTCAACACCAAATATTGCCGTCCGGGCCCCGGCCAGAATCCCGCCACGCTGAGCATGCGCGTCGGCAAGAAACATGACCAGGCCATCGACGATGCCTACCGGATCGACTTCAACTACCGCGTGCCGGCCAACGGCGACGATTATTTCGACGTACGCCTGGCCGCCGACAAGGGACCGATCGATACCCGCGACTATCGTATTCAGCTGGAAGCGGTGCCGCTTGGCGACGGCCGCAGTTTCCTGCACCTGACTTATTCCTACTCGTTCGGCCTGGCCAGTCGGGTGGCTTTGCGCGCCTACCTCGCCACCGCCGGCAGCGACAAGGTCGGCTTCACGCGGGACAAGAGCGGTTACGTCGGCGGCATGCGCGGTACGGTCGAGCGCAACACGATGCGCTACTACCTCGCCATCGACGCCTTCCTGAGCGGACTGACCATACCGCAGGCGCAACAGCTGGAGCAGCGCCTGCAAACCTGGTTCAGCGCCACCGAGCGCTATCCGCGCCAGTTGCACGAGGTCGACAAGAACGAATATCTCGCCATGAAGCGCAAGGAATATGCGCGCCAGAACACCCAGTAAAACCGCGTTCTGAACGACGGTCTCAGACGTAAAAAAAGCCGGCCCGTGAAGGCCGGCTTTTTCATGAAGCGGATGTCGCGTCGGGACGTTCAGTCGAAATACAGATCCGCAAAACTGCCGCGCAGACCTTCCGCCGTCGGCGCATAGTTCTTCACCTTTTTCGCCGCAATCGTGATGCTCGGATTGGCGCCGAATTCGATCGATGGAATGTCGTCATGCACGACCTTCTGGAAATCCAGGAACAGCTGGCGGCGCTTGGCTTCGTCGATTTCCACCGAGGCCGCTTCGAGCAGGCGGTCGGCTTCCGGATTGACGTAGTGCGGCGCGTTCGAGAACGGCAGGCCGACCTTGTAGTTCTTGGACCAGAACACGCGCTGCACTCCCACGGTCGGATCGAACACGTTGGCCAGCGCTTCCAGCGTCAGGTCGAAGGCGCGCTCGGTGTACGCCTTGGTGACGTAGGTGCCGAAGTCATAATTCTCGATGTTGGCGTCGATGCCGATGCGGCTCAGCGACTGGCGCACGAAGTCGGCGGCGCGGCGCTCCTGGAACGGGTTGTACAGCAGGCGCAAGCGGAAACGCGTACCATCAGCGCCGCGTTTCAGGCCGGCTGCATCCAATGCCGCTTCGGCTTCTTTCGGGTTGTACGGGAAGTACTTGATGTCGGGGTTGTGGTACTTGCTGTTGAGCGTGCCGATCACCGAGGCCGAGACCTTGCCGTAGCCGTACCAGACCACCTTGTTCAGCGCATTGACGTCGATCGCCTGCGAAATCGCGCGACGCACTTCGATCTTTTGCAGCACCGGCGTGTCGAGGTTGAAATACAACTGCTGCTGCAAACCGATGTAGGCCCAGTTGGTGGTGTCGACATTGATCTTCGGCAGCTTGCTGAAACGGGCTACGTCGGACAAGGGGATCGCCTGGCCGCCGAGGTCGGCCGCACCGGATTCCAGCGCAGCGGCGCGCGCCAATGCGTCAGGGATGAAGCGTACGACCACCTTGTCGAGGTATGGCTTCGGCTTGTCCCAGTAGTTCGGATTGCGTTCCAGGACGATGTGGCTGCCCTTGACGAATTCCTTGAAAACGAACGGACCGGTGCCGACCGGCGCGCTGTTGTACTTGCTGTTGAGGATGTCGGTCTTGTCGTAGAGATGCTTGGGCACGATTGGCGACTCGGCGCCGGCCAGTGCGGTCAGCAGCGTCGGCGACGGCTTCGACAGCACGATCACGGCGGTGAACGGATCGGGCGTCTGCACTTCGGTGACATTGGCGAAGGTGGCGCGGCCGCGCGGGTGCACAACCTTCAGGGTCAGGATCGAGAACGCCACGTCGGCCGAAGTGAAATCCTTGCCGTCATGCCATTTGACGCCGTGGCGCAGGTTGAAGCGGTATTGCAGGCCGTCCTTGCTGATGCTCCACGAGGTCGCCAGCAGCGGTTTGGGATTGAGATTGAAATCGTAGGTCAACAGGCCTTCGACGATCTTCGGACCGAGTTCGGTGTTGCCGCCGGCGGTGGTGGTCAATGGCAGGATCGACGACGGTTCAGGCGTAACGATCCAGGTCAGGGTGCCGCCATGTTTCGGCTCTGCGGCTCCGACATGGCCGGCTCCGGCCAGTGCTGCGAGCACACCCGCCGCCAACGCGACAATAATCTTTCTCGTCCTTGTTTTTAGTGCAGTTCCCCACGTATTCATGCCATCCCCGACCATTGATAGTAAAGCACGCCATCTTAGGAATCGGAAATGCCATGGTCAACGAACAAAAAGGAGTTTGCTTACTCGTTTCTGTTCATTGACGCGGGGAAGTAATGGAAGACGAGATCAGGTCTCTGCCTGTGCACCGCCCAGATACCAGCGCTGCTCGATGTCGCTCGCCGACAGCGGCTGCGAATGCAGATAGCCCTGCACCATGTCGCAACCTGCTGCGCGCAGGAAGTCATGCTGCTCCTGCGACTCGACGCCTTCGGCGACCACCTTCAGATGCAGCTTGTGGGCGATGGCGATGATGGCCTCGGTGATGGCGACGTCATCAGCGTCGGCCGGGATGCCCTTGACGAAGCTGCGGTCGATCTTGAGCGTATCGAGCGGATATTGCTTGAGGCTGGCCAGCGACGAATAGCCGGTGCCGAAGTCATCCACCGAGATCGTCACGCCCAGTTCGCGCATGCGTTTGAGCAGCATCACTGCGTCCTGCGGATTCTGCATGATCGCGCCTTCGGTGATTTCCAGCTCCAGCATGGCCGACGGCAGGCCGCTCTGGTCGAGCGCGTTGTCGATCGTGGCGAGCAGGTCGTCCGAGGAAAACTGACGCGGCGACAGATTGACCGCGATGCGGCCGAACTGGTAACCGCGATCCAGCCAGGCCTTGCCCTGGCGGCAGGCTTCGCGCAACACCCAGGCGCCCAGCGGCACGATCAGGCCGGTCTGTTCAGCCAGCGTGATGAACATGCCCGGCGCCACCAGCCCACGCGTCGGATGGCGCCAGCGGATCAGCGCTTCGGCGCCGCAGATGGCGCCGTCCTGCGTCGAGAACTGGGGCTGGTAATACAGTTCGAATTCCTTGCGCTCGATGGCGTGGCGCAGACTGTTCTCGAGCAGCATTTGCTCCAGCGCGTGATTGCTCATTTCCTTGTTGAACAGCTGGAAGGCGTTCTTGCCGCGGTCCTTGGCGTGATACATCGCGATGTCGGCGTTCTTGAGCAGCGTGATGGCGTCTTCGCCGTGCTCGGGATAGGCCGCGCTGCCGATGCTGGCGCTGATGAACATCTCGTGACCGTTGATCGTGAACGGCCGCAGGATGCTGTTGATCAGGCGCTGCGCAATGGCCGAGATCATGTACGGCGGCGGCGAGCCGCCCAGCACGACGACGAACTCGTCGCCGCCGAAGCGCGCCAGCACGTCGTCCGGACGCAGCTGCTCGCGCAGCCGTTCGGCGGCCGCCACCAGCAACTGATCGCCGGCGTGATGGCCGAGCGTGTCGTTGACGGTCTTGAAGCGGTCGAGGTCGACGAAGAACAAGGCCAGCGTCTCGCCGGCCGCCTGCGCCGCTTCAATCTGCTGCGCAAAAATCCGCATCAGGCTGCTGCGGTTGAGCAGGCCGGTCAGGCTGTCGTGATCGGCCAGGAAGGCCAGCTTGGTCTCGGCTTCCTTGCGGATGGTGTTGTCGGTAAAGACGCCGACGTAATTGCTGATGCCGCCGTGGTTGTCGCGTATCGCCGAGATCGACAACCAGGCCGGATACCAGCTGCCGTCCTTGCGCCGGTCCTTCATCTCGCCCTGCCAGTGGCCGTCGTGCGCCAGCCGCTCCAGCATGCCGCGATTGATTTCAGCCTGGGCGCCGGGGCCGGTCATCATGCGCGAACGCTTGTCCATCGCTTCTTCCGGACGATAGCCGGTGATCCGCGTGAAGGCGGGATTGACGGCCAGGATGCGGAACTCGGCATCGGTGATCAGGATGCCTTCGCTGGTCGATTCGAAGACGCGCTCAGCCATGCGCGACTGCCATTCGGACTGCACCTGCTTGTTGACGTCGAGCGCGGTTTCCACCAGCGCGGTGCCGCCCTCGTGCGGGCAGACGCTGCCGTGCACTTCCACCCAGTGGCGGGTGCCGTCGCGGCGCAGGATGCGATAGGAATATTGCACGGTGGCGACATCGCCCTGCAGGCGCGATCGCATGTTTTCCTGCAGCAGCGCCAAGTCTTCCGGCGCGGTCAGGCTCGCTACCGGCATGCCGACCAATTCGGTGCCGTGCTGGTAGCCGAGCATGGCGGCCATCTTGTCGTTGGCGTGCAGCACCGTGCCATCGTTGTGCAGCATGTAGACGCCGACCAGGGACTGTTCGGAAAAATGACGCAGGCTGCGCTCCAGCGCGGCCGCAGGCGCGCGCACTTGCTGCTGGTAGAGGCTGGCGTAGGCATGCGTGCGCAGATGCGCCGCGTGCGTCATCTGCGCCGTCGGCGAACGCCGATAGCGCGCCTGAATGGCGACGAACGCATTCGATAGTCGTCTCTGCAATGCTCTCAAGCTGATTCCCGTATCAGGCCCCGCCCTGACCTGTCCCGGTCATGTGGCGTCGCCCGTGTCTCCAATGATTGTTGTTCTGAGCCTCTTCCCGTGGTGGAAGATGGCCGACCGTTCGTCCCGGTCGATCGTCGCGATCATGGCGCGTTATCTGTTTGCGGTGCGCTGATCGCTGAGGTAGCAGCGGGCGCCCGGCGCTTTTTTGCGCAAACGTAGATTAGCACGACGGCAACACCAGTCCGTGATTGCCAGAGAAAATATCAGGCGCAGCTTACGCCCGGCTTGCGGTATTGCCGTACATCACTATTCTGTTTGAGCCGCTGGCGGCGGCAGCGCCTGCTGCAAGTCTTCCAGCGTCAGCGCGATGTAGGGCACCAGCCCCGGCTGCGCCATGCGCTTCTTGACGGCTTCGGCGATGCGCGCGCGGTGTTCGGTATACAGCGCCACGATATTGTTGCTGGTCAGGCCGCCGATCGAAATCAGTGTGGCGCGGGTCACGAAACCCGGCAGCATCGTGCCGTTGTTACGGATGATGAAAGTCACGCGGTCGTCGCCGGTGTCCCTGGGGCTTTCAAGCAAAAACTGTTTCGACATGCCGTTTCAATGGTCGTGTTGCAGAGGGTCCGCATCGTACCATAGCGGCCCCCTTTCGCAGCAGCGACTTCAGCCGGATCAGGCTCGCGGCCGCTCCAGCACCTGCTGCACCACGTCCGGCAATTCATCGAGATAGTCCTGCGATTTCGGCAGCACGCAGGCAATACCACAGCGCAGCGCTTCGGCAAGATGCGCATCATCGGAAAAACCGCTACACATCACCGCCGGAATTCGCACGCCCTCTTCGCACAGCTCGTTGTAGAAGTCGAGGCCGCTCATGTTTTCATCGAGCTGGTAATCGATCACCAGCAGGTCGAAGGCGCCGTCGCGCAACAGGCTGCGCGCCTGCGCAATACTGCCGGCGCTGCCGACCTTGAAGCCGCGCTTTTCAAGGCGACGACGCGCCAGCATGCGCAGGCCCTCGTCGTCCTCGATGATCAGAATGGAGGGTTCCGATGCGCTCATGCAGCGCCACGCCCCACCGGAGGCACCTTGATGATTTGCAGGAAGAAGCCGAGGCGGCGCACGGCTTCGATGAAGGCTTCGTACTCCACCGGTTTGGTGATGTACAGATTGCAACCATAGTCGTAGCAGCGCTCGATCTCGCGCGGATCGTCGGTGGTGGTCAGCATGATGATCGGGATGGCTGCCGTGGCCTCGTTCTCCTTGAGACGCTTGAGCACGTCCACGCCGCTCACGCGCGGCATGTTGACGTCCAGCAGCACCACCAGCGATTCGAATTTCCCCCTGGCCGCCACACTCTCGCCGTCGAAGAAATAATCGAGCGCCTCCTGGCCGTCCTTCAAGCGCAGGAAACCGTTGGACAAACCTGCGCGGCGCAGGTTTTTCTCCACCAGCAAGGCGTGACCGTCGTCGTCCTCGACCAGCAGAATGCCTACTTCGTCTTTTTCAGCCATGAGCTTGTTCTCCTTGAGCCAATTGGGTAGCGGGCAGCGGCAGGGGCTGCACCGGCAGTGAGGTGTAGAAGGTGGTGCCGGCGCCTTCGGTGGATTCGACCCAGATCTTGCCGCCATGGCGCAGCACAATGCGCTTGATCAACGCCAGACCGACGCCCTCGCCCTGGGCGACGTCGGCATGGAGGCGGTGGAAGGCGGAAAACATCTTGCCCAGATAATCGGCCGGAATGCCGAGGCCGTTGTCGCGCACGAAATACGTGCGGAAATCGGGTTGACCCGGATCCGGCGGCAGCACGCCGATCTCGACCGTGCCGGCGCGCTTGGGATCGAGATAATTGACGGCGTTGCCGATCAGGTTGCCGAAGATCTGTTCGATTGCGGTCGGGTCGCCATAGCATGGCGGCAGCGGCTGCGACACCACCACCGCCCCTCGTTCGCGGATGGTGTTGCTCATGGCATCGATCACGCGCGCGACGATCTCGTTGACATCGGTCTCCTGGGACTGGTACTCGACACGCCCAACGCGCGAGAGTCGCAGCATGGCGTCGATGATCGCAGCCGAGCGTGTCACCGCAGTACGGATGAAGCGCAGCGAAACTTCAACGTCGTCCTCGATGATGTCGCGGATGCGCTGCTTGTCTCTGTCGTTAAGATCGCTGGCGTCGATGGTCTCGTGCAGCTCGCCGACCGAATGATGCAGTTCCTTGCTGAAGCCCTGCAGGTTGACCAGCGGCGAGCGCAGGTCATGCGATACGCTGTAGATGAACATCTCATTGTCCTGCGTCTGGCGCTGCAGGTCTTCGTTGAGGATGGTCAGTTCATGCGCATGCCGCTCAAGCTCCTCGCGATAGACGCGCGCGGCGTCCTCTGCCTGGCGCAAGCGCGCGCTGCTTTCATGCAGCACCTTGTCGAGCTCGGTGATTTCGTCGTTGCCGCCGACGCGCTCGGCCAACACACCCCCTTCGGTCAGCTTGTGTGCATTGCCGGTCAGCACGGCGAGACGCCCCCCGACGTCGCGGCTGAAAATCCGCGCGGCCAGCGCTGCGGCCAGTACTGCGCCGAGAAAGGCAATCACCAGCGCAATATTCTGCATGCGCCGTGCTTCAGCCACGCCCTGCAGGCGCTGTTGATCCAGTCTTTCCTCGACCTTGATGAAGTCGACCAGTTGCCGCTGAATCACCTGGATCAGTCGCAGCGCATTGGGGTCGCGCAAGGCGGCCACCAGTTCATCGCGTTTGTCGTTCTTGAGCAGCTCGGTCTGGATGTCGGTCCATTGGCGGTATTCCTGCACCGAAGTACCGATCTGCGCCACGCGCCGCAGTTGTTCTGGGTTGTCGCCCACCAGCCCGCGCAACTCGCCGATTTCCTTTTCGATACTGTCCCACAGGTCGCTCTTCTCAAGCCCGGCCGGGTCGTTGAGGATGATGGCGGCGCGCAGGCGCGCCGATTGCAGCAGCACGGGCTCGCGCACTTCCGCAGCCTGAATGATGACGTCCTTGGTATGCAGGGCCCAGACTTCAGCCTGCGTGGCGTTCTCCTGGCTCTTGTACAGGATCCCCAGCAAGCCAAGCTCGAATATGCCGGGAATCGCAACCAGCAGCAGGCCTTTTCTGAATAGCTTCATAAACGGCTTCTCTCTCCGGAAAAACACGTTGGCAACAATCGATACATCCCCTCGGCGCAGTGACCTGCGTCGTACTGTTTTGTTCTTTGCTATTCGCTGGTTCTTGTTGTTTGTCTCTCGCCCGACTGCATCGGACCACTTGTATTGACGTCACTAAAAGTTACGTGCATGTCAACAAAGTTATTTATCGGCAATCGTCTCACAAACGATTTTAAATCGCCATGATTTTTTGAATGCGCCAGAGGGAAATCGCGCCGGTGCGGCAGCATCCGGCGCATGATTTTTTTTGATGCGTTGTTTAATTCTTAATTACATAAAAAATTGACAACATTATGCCGGTACGGCGAACTCCTGGCTTTTGCGCATGGTCTTGTTGTTTGCATAACGTTCATGCCATGACAAGGCTTCGGCGAGCAGATGCGGTGTGTGGCCGCCGGCCCGGCAGGCGCGCGCAAAGTAGTCGCGCAACGCCGGACGATAGTCGGGATGCGCGCAATGCTCGATGATCAGCGGCGCCCGTTCGCGCGGCGCCAGACCGCGCAGGTCGGCCAGGCCGAATTCCGTGACCAGCACGTCGACGTCGTGCTCGGTGTGGTCGACGTGCGAGACCATTGGCACCACGCTGGAAATATCGCCGCCCTTGGCCGCTGCCTTGCTGACGAAAATCGACAACTGGCCGTTGCGCGCAAAGTCGCCCGAACCGCCGATGCCGTTCATCATGTGGGTGCCGCCGACGTGGGTCGAATTGACATTGCCGTAGAGATCGAATTCAAGTGCTGTGTTGAGCGCGATGACGCCGAGCCGGCGCACCAGCTCCGGATGGTTGCTGATCTCCTGCGAGCGCAATACGATTCGCGAGCGATAGTGATCAAGGTTGGCCATGAATCTCTCATTCATAGCCGACGACAGCGTGATCGACGATGCCGAGGCGAAGCGCAGCTGTCCGGCGTCAAGCAGTTCGATCGCGCTGTCCTGGAGCACTTCGGAAAACATCGTAAGGTTGCGAAACGACGATTGCGTCAGTCCATGCAGCACGGCGTTGGCGATGGTGCCGATACCGGCCTGCAGCGGAGCCAGCTCCGCGCCCATGCGTCCGGCGGCCACTTCGCCCTCCAGAAAGCGGATGACGTGTCCGGCGATGGCGTTGGTCCCGGCATCGGGAGGCAACACATTGGAAGGACTGTCGGGCATATCGGTAATGACAATGGCGGCGATGCGCGCCGGATCGAACGGAATGGCATGGCGACCGATGCGCTGCTCCGGACTTGTCAGCGGAATCGGCCTGCGTCCTGGCCGCATTTGCGGCAAATAAATGTCGTGCAACCCGGCCAGCGCCCTGGGTACGCTGGTATTGAGCTCGATGACGATCGATCTGGCTTGCTCGACGAAACTGGCGGAATTGCCCACCGACATGGTGGGGATGATGCCGTCGTCGGTGATCGCCGCCGCTTCGATCACGGCGATGTCTATCGGCGCCGGGATACCGCTGCGCAACTGCTCGGCGGTCTCCGACAGATGCTGGTCGATGAACATAACCTCGCCGGCGTTGATCTTGCGTCGCAGGATGGGATCAACCTGAAAGGGCATGCGCCGCGCCAGCAAGCCTGCTTCCGCCATCAGGCCATCGCTGTCGTTGCCCAGCGAGGCGCCGGTAATCAAGGTGAAGCGCAGCGCTTCGCCGCGGGCGCGTTCGGCCAGCGCGCGCGGAATCGCCTTGGCGTCGCCGGCGCGCGTAAAACCGCTCATGCCGACTGTCATGCCGGTGTGGAACAAACGGGCGGCGGCGGTGGCGGACATGACTTTGCCGGCCAGCGCCGGTGGAATACGGTGGGAATGCATCAGGTTCTCCTGCTCGACTCTGGAAAGACAGAACGGATTTCTGCTCTCATTTTTTTTGATGAGTATAGAATCGGCGAATCATGCACTGTATGATTTAAACTCTTCTCATCCAGTCGTTTTTTGCATACCTGATCCGACCACCCTCATGGACATCCGCGCCCTGCGTTACTTTTCAGAAACCGTACGGCTCAACAGCTTCAGCCGCGCTGCCGACGCCCTGCACGTGACGCAATCGACAGTCAGCAAGATGGTGCGGCAGCTGGAAGACGAGATGGGCGTGCCGTTGCTGATCCGCGCCGGCCGCAGCCTGCAGCTGACCGACACCGGCCGCGTCGTGTACGAACAGGCGCAGCAGATTCTGGCGGGCGTGCAGCGCCTTAACACCGAAGTCCACAACACCCGCAACCTGCGCCAGGGCCATCTGGAGATCGGCATCCCGCCGATGGTGAACATCCTCTGCACGCCGGTGCTGAAAGCGTTCCGCGAACGCCATCCCGACATCGCCATCACGCTGCTGGAAGACACCGGCCCGCAAATCGAGCAGCGCGTCGCCGCCGGCACGCTGGAAATCGGCATGACGGTCCTGCCCATCGCGCCCGAGCTGGAACTGGAAATGACGCCGGTGGCGGCTTATCCGATCTGGGCCGTGGCGCAGGCCGGCCGCTTCCAGAAAAACCGCAGTATGCTGCCCTGCAAGGCGCTCAAGGACATGCCGCTGGTATTGCTGAACAATGAGTTCGGCCTCACGCGCACCTTGCGCAACATGTTCCGCGACACCGGCATCGAGCCCGAAGTGGCTGCCCAGAGCGGACAGTGGGATTGGCTGGTCGCCATGGCGCTGGCCGGCATGGGCGTGGCCTTGCTGCCGGAACCCTTCATCCACCGTCTGGCCTCCGACCAGTTGCAGTCGGTGCGACTGGCCGAGCCCGAGGTGCAATGGCAGGTGGCATACGTCACGCGCGGCGGGTATCTGTCGCATGCGGCGCGCGCCTGGCTGGCGCTGAGCGGGGAATTGTTCGCCGGCGGGCCGCCTGTCGCGGGCAAGAAAGTCTCCAGGGGCGGATGAGCGTTGCATGAAAATTCCGACTGCATTTGCCGAAATTAAGTCATACCGGCAATAGCCGTGTTTTCTATACTGGCTGGCATTCCCTTAGCCCTTGCCGCTCCAGCCAACCGCCAGCATGCCGCCGCTCCCCTCTTTCTCGACGTCATTCATGTCGCTCACATCGCCTTTGGCCATGCGCATGCGTCGCTGGTCGGTCAACTTCCCGATGCGTCATGCCAGCCTGTCCGAAGGGTTGCGCGCCGCTCTGGCGGCCGGCACCATGCTGCTGGCAGGCGAGTGGTTGCACAACCCGCTGTTTTCATGGGCCGCCATCGGTGCCTTCCTGACCTGCCTGGCCGACAGCGCCGGATCCAATCGCGCACGCTTCGCATCGATGGGCGGCTTCGCGCTGGCGTCGACCCTGGGCGGCATGTTCGCCGCCACGCTGAGCGGCATGGGCATGCCGGCCGGCTTGCTGGCCATCATGGTCTGCGCCGGGATTGCCGGCTTCGCACGTATCTACGGCGCCGCCACCGGCCTGGTGCTGATGCTCGCCGCCGGCGTGTCGGCGATCCTGGCCGATTTTCCGGTGACTCTCTTGCCGCTGCAGCACAGCCATGTGGCGATCTACTTTTCCGGTTGCGCCTGGGCCACGCTGCTGGGCCTTAGCGTGTGGCGCATTCATCCGTTTGCGCCGGCGCGGCAGGCGGTTGCGCGCGTCTACGGCGCACTGGCCGAGCTTGCCGAAATCGGCGGCAGCGACGACGCTTCCGGCGTACGTGAAGAAGCCGCGGCCCAAACCCGCCGCCACGTACGCGCCGACATCGCTGCCGCCCGCGCCGCGCTGGCTGCGATCCCCTCCGATCGCAGCGACACCGGGAAGCTGTACGAAACCCTGCTGATCAAACTGGCGCGCGCCGACGCCCTGCTTGACTGCATCACGGCGCTGTGCGACCTGCGCCTGTCGGTCTATCGCCACCAGAATGCCGGCTCGCGTCGACGCATCGCCCGCATCCTGAACGCCATGGCGCTGTTGCTGCGGACCATACAAAGCGGCGTAGCAGCGGCGCCAGGAAAACGCAACCAAACCCACAGCAACACCGGAGACGCGCGCGCCATGCTGCGCCTGCGCCAGCTGACCGGTCGCGCGCCGACGCAGGTGGCGCAGTTGCTGCAATTGCGCCGACTGCACGATGCGGAAGAACTGACCGTGCTGGCGGACTGGAAACGCGCGGCCCGTCCGACAGTGCCGGCGCGGTCGTTGCGCCGTGGCGCGCTGGAGGCGCTGCGCACGGCTGCGGCGCACCTGCGCAGCGGTTCGGTGGAAGTACGACACGGCCTGCGCTGCGCGGTCGCGGCGGGCATCACTTACCTGATCGTACATCTGCTGCATCTGCCGTTCGGCTATTGGGCGACCATGGCGACCATGCTGGTGATGCAGCCCTCGATCGCCGACAGCTGGTCGCGCAGCATGGAGCGCGCCGTCGGCAGCATCGTCGGCGGCGTACTGGCGGTGGCCTTGTGCCTGTTCATCCATTCGCCGCTGGCGCTGGCCTTGCTGGTGTTCCCGATGGCGGCGCTGTCGATGGGCTTGCGGCCGGTCAGCTACGGTTTGTATTCGCTGTTCCTGACGCCGGTATTCGTCCTGGTGGCCGACGTCGCCGCCGAACCGCAACTGCAATTGAGTAATGCGCTGCTGCGCGCCGGCAACAACGTCATCGGCGCAGTGGTGGCGATCGTGGCCACTTATCTGCTATGGCCGCACCGCCGCCAGGCCAACCTGCATCGCAGCCTGTCGCACATGATCGTGGTCAACCTGGCTTACCTGCGCGGCGCGCTGCAGCCGCAGCCGGATGCAGCGCAAATGCATGCGCGCCGGCGCGAAGCCTGCGTGGTCAATATCGAAAGCGGCCTGCTGTTGCAGCGGTTGCTGCGTGAAGGCGACATCGATGCGCGCCGCATCCACAATGCACGCACCGGTGTCGCACTGGCGCGCCGGCTGGCAGGCGCGGCCACGCATATCTGGCTGGATGAAAGGAAACCGGCAACTGTCGCGGAGATGCAGGCACACGCCGAATTCGACAAATGGCTGTTGGAAATGGAAGAGTTGTTCGAACGCCGTGTCACGGCTACCGCATCCTGTGCGGCCTTGATGCAGCAACGCCCGGTGTTGCATGATCTGGCGCGTGCGGATGCAGTTGAAACAGTGTGCCTGCTGGCGGCGGCAATGTACCCTGAACTGGCGCCGGCCGCCCAAAAATAGCCGGACGGCGGCAATCTTTATTCGCCCGCTTGTTCGCCCGCTGCTTCGCGCAACTGTGCCATTATGTCGCGTGTCGGCGGCAGCGCCTGCGCGGAAATGTGGACCATCGAGCTCCATTCAACCCAGTCCCGTCCCACCCGGTCGCACAGCGCAACCACATGGTCAATCGCGCCGCTGAGCGGCGGGCCGGCGTCGAGCAGAGCCTGCAATGCGGGCACGCGCGCAGCCTCAGGCGCCACGCAATAATCGGCGATGGCGCCGGCGACGTGCAGCATCTGCGCCAGCCGCAACTGTCGTGACTCCTCGTCGAGTCCCGACTGCGACGGCGCTTTGTGATGTAACACCGCTTCGCAGAACAGGCGCGGAATGCTCCAGTCCTGCATCATGGCGGCGGCCAGGTCGAGATGGGTGTAGCCGAAGGCGGTTTTTTCGGCGTCGCGCAGTTTCCCGTCGCTACGGTCATCGTCCGCAACACTCGCCAGCACGGCGCCATAGTCGTCGGGGCGCGCCGCTGCCAGGCCGAGGCTGCCGATATTGGCCAGCAGGCCGCTGGCGAACATTTCGGTCGGCGGCGCTTCGCCGTAGTACTCGGCCAGCGCCTGCGCAGCGCACGCCATGGCGACCGTACGCGCCCAGAACGTCGCATAGTCGAATCCGGCGCAACTGCTGTCGCGACGTTCAGTCGTCAGCGAAATCGCCAGCGCCAGCTGACGCACCGCATCCAGGCCGATCATCAGCAATACGTCCTTGCTGATGGCGACGATAGGACGGCCCTTGTTGATCGAGGCGCCGTTGCCGATCTTGATGATGCGCCCACCCAGCACCGGATCGGCCTGGATCTGCGTGACCAGCTCGACCAGGGAAACGTCTTCCTGGCGGCACATGCGCATGATGTTGAGGCGGACGCCGCTCGGCGACGGCAAGGCGTCGTCCTGTTTCAGTGCTTCGAAATCGTTGGGGTCGATGAAATTGGGCATGGAGTAGAAGTGTTCAGGATGGCAACCAACTGTCTTTTACTTTTTATATTCCAGCGTCGAATCCCGATGTTATCAGTTGGCGGGCCTTGTCCGCCAGCATCTTCACCCCCTCAGGCCTGCACCGGCGCAGACGCATGGCTGCGGTGCAACGAAGCGCACCACAGTACCCCGCTCACCAGGCAGACGATCGCCAGCACTTCCAGCCGTGTCGGCCAGCGTTGTTCCCACAGGAAACCGTAGAGCAGCGCAAACAGCGTCTCGAAAATAATCATCTGTCCGGTCAGCGTCAGCGGCAACAGCCGGCTGGCGCGATTCCAGAAGGCGTTGCCGACCACCGATGCAAAGATCGCCACGGCTGTCGCCACCGCCCAGAAACGCAACCAGTCACGGCCGCCGTGCCCGTCCATACCCTGCGAGAACGCCGGGATCACCAGCAATAGAGCCAGCGCGCCGGTGACGATGCCGGTCAGCAACGACCAGTCGTGCGAGGAAATGTCGGATCGACGCGCCAGCCAACGGCTGTTGCGCACCGAGTAGACCGACCACGACGCCAGCGCGCCAAACGCACACAGCAGACCCGCCGCGCGTGTCGCCAGATCCGTCGCGGCGTGCTCTGCCGAGAGCGCCTGCACGCCGACCAGGCCGACCCCGAACAGGCACAGCGCCAGTGGGGCGATCAGCGACGATAACTTGAGCGCTCCCTCATCGCGCGCCCCGACCAGCGTCACCACCACCGGCAGCAGGCCGATGATCAGCGAGGTCGATGCCCCGCCCGCCCATTGCACGGCGCTGGCAAGGAACAGGTAATACAGGATGTTGCCAAGCAGACTCAGGTACACCAGCGCCAGCCATTCGGCGCGCCCCAAACGTCCCGACAAGGCGCGCCAGCGCGGCGCCAGCAGCAAGACCGCGACCACGCCGTAGGCCAGGTAACGCGCCGCCGACAATTGCAGCGCGCTGAAATTGCCGAGCACCTGCGGCGCCAGGAACACCAGTCCCCAGAACGCCCCCGCCGCGACACCGTTGCCGACGCCGACCAAGATATTGCTTTTCATGTTCCGCCTTGTACGATTTACTCCCCGGCAGAATAGGCAAAGCAGCGGCGCGCGTCTTGACTGCGGCTCTTCGAAAATGGGCTGAGGCTACTGCGGAAGAGAATTACTGCCGATGTTCACGCCGATAGGCGGCCGGCGTCATGCCGGTGGTACGGCGCATGGCGCGTGTCAGGGCACTCTGGTCGGAATAGCCGGCGCGCAGCGCCAGTTCGGCCAGCGGCGTATCCGAGCCGGCCAGCGCATCCTGCACAAAACGCAGGCGCACGTCCGACAGCCACTCCTGCGGCGTGCGACCGAGTTCGCTCTTGAACAAGGCATGCAGGCGGCTCACGCTGAGGTTCGCCACCCGCGCCATGCGCGCGGCAGTCCATGCTTGCCCGGGAGCGGCATCGATGCGCAGCAGCAAGCCATGCAGGCGCGATTGCCGTTGCGGCATCGCCGTCAGCGCCTCCAGCAACAACGGCGTGCAATGACGCACCACCGACTCCGGCAACACCAGCCCGCCCCCGCTGGCGCAGCTCAGGTCGATGAACTCGACCAGTCGCCGCACCACCGCCGGCACCGGCAGGAAGGTCTGGCGCCGCAGGCGTTCGACGGCATCGGCGCCGATATCGGCGAGTTTGCAGTCGAGGATCAGGAAACGGTTGGGAGCTTGCGCCGACTGCGCATGACTGATATCGGGCGCGACAAAGGCCGCACGCGTGACGTCGAGCGTATTGCCGCGGCCGTCGACTTCGATATCCATCTCGCCCTGCATCGGCAGGACGATCTGCACGTGGTCGTGGCGATGCAGCGGGCCATCGGCGCCATAGGTGCGAAAACTCAGGTGTTGCGGGGTATCCATGGCGTTATTTTACGCTTGCGGCGGCTTCCGGGCCGCCGGGCTGCCGGGACTTAGAGAACACGGGACATGGTTGCGGGGTGTGACAATTTGACGCAAGCGCAACGGCATGAAATTTTCTATACTTCTGTTTCTCCATTCCGTCGCCACCATGTCCAAACACCCCAAAGACCACAGCCATTCCGGTTTCAGCCTGTCGAACATGCAAGTCATGGCGATCCTGCTCGTGGCCGGCGTGCTGCTGGTCGGCGTGACTTTCGTCTTCGCCAGGGATATCGGACGGATTCCGGTGTTGCTGTGGGATATCTGCACCACGCCGGCTGCGGCGCAGGAACAGCCGGCGGCAGCTCCGCCTTCCCAGACCGCCCGATCCGGAAGCCTTTGAGTGACAGGGCGAACGGCTTTCCGCGATAGCTGTTCAAGAAATGAGCGGCCCGACCCGACCGGGGATCCGCAACCGTCGGACTTCGGACGACATGACAGTTCCAACTGATCGCCGGCGTTGGCCGACAGGCCTCGACGGTACTTCGCCGGTGTAGCGGCAAGCGTTCCGATTCAATGCGTATGCTGATGATGCGAATCGGGAAAGTGCGCATGCGTGTGTTCGATTCTGGAATGCCGATGCTTGTGCCGATGCGGCGCATCCGGCAAGACAGTGAAGTCGTGCACATGGTCATGATGAACATCATGCAGGTGCTCATGCTCATGCTCAATTTCCTCATGAACATGACTATGCTCATGTGTTTCGGAGAGGTGAAGCCAAATACCGAGCGCCATCAAAACACCGGCGACTATCAGCGGCAGCGTCAGGGGTTCGCCCAACATCAGCGCCAGCAATGCGCCAAAAAAAGGAGCAATAGAAAAATAGGCTCCTGTGCGAGCAGTGCCCAGATGGCGCAAGGCCACCACGAACAGGGCCAGGCTCACCCCATAAGCCAGAAATCCAAGACTCATCGCAGCGGCCACAGTTGCTGTCGAAGGGATGCTGGCTCCCAGCAGGAGTGCAAGCGCAAGATTCGTACAACCGGAGAAAAGTCCCTTCACTGAGGCGATCCACGATGCGTCGTTGAGAGATACCTTCCGGGTCAGGTTGTTGTCCACGGCCCATGCCAGACAGGCTCCCAAAATTGCCATTGATGGCCAGAGGGCAGACAACTCAATCGTACCGGGCCAACTGAGAATGACCGCACCCAGGACGATCGCCAGCATCCCAACGGCGATGCGCCGGTCAAAATTTTCTTTGAAAACGAACCAGGCCAGGAGCGCTGTGAACACCCCTTCGGCATTCAGCAATAAAGACGTGTCCGACGCGGGCATTGCCGTTAAACCGGTCATCAGCAAGACCGGGGCAACGATACCGCCGGAAATGATGGCGCCAGCCAGCCAAAGGCGCTCCCCGGCAGGTAAATTCACCTTCGGCGCCTTGCTGATCTTCCGGTAGAGCGCGAGTCCGATACCAGAACCGAGGTAGAACAAGCCGGCCAGCAACCAGGGTGAGACGCTGGCCAGAATCAACTTGGCAAGCGGGGTTGCAGCCCCAAACAGAAAAGCGGCCGTCAGCGCCGCTTTGACCCCGTTCGATATCAGATGAGACTTCATGTTGCTTCCTGCCTGGAATAGGAAAGGAGTTCATTGTAGCGGCCGGCGTCAGAAGCTGGTGAATGAGGATCACGAGTCTGCTCTCCTGCCGAAACCCTGCTTGTCTGCGCTGCGACATTTTGCCGCAAACAAGAACAACCGAATCGGAGGATAATAAGAATCGTTACCAGTTACCCTTTCATCCTCCCCTTGCCAGGCTGACGTAAGCCAGTTTGCGTGAAGCCCTCCGATCACATGACCGCCCCTCCACACACCGCATCAGCGACAACAGCGTCCGCCACCCTTGCCGATCTTGCCAAGGGCGAACAGGCTTGCATCCGTTTTCTCAGCGCGCCGCAAGGTGCCGGACAATCGGCGCTGCGCGAACGGCTGGAAGAACTCGGTTTCCTGCCCGGGGAAGTCGTGCGCGTGGTTGCGCTGTCGTTTCCGGCCGGCGATCCGATGGCGGTGCGCATCGGCAACACCACCTTTGCGCTGCGCCGCCACGAAGCCGATCTGATCCACATCGACCGGCTGGCCTGATTCGTCCGCCTCCAAGACATCCACCATGCAGCATTCCGACGCGCTCACACTCAACCTTGCCCTCGTAGGCAACCCCAACTGCGGCAAGACCGCGCTGTTCAACCGCCTCACCGGCGCGCGCCAGAAGGTCGCCAACTATGCCGGCGTGACGGTAGAGCGCAAGGCCGGCCGCTTCGTGTCCGGCAGCGGCGCGACCTATCGCCTGGTCGACCTGCCCGGCACCTACAGCCTCAGCGCGCTGACGCCGGACGAAGCCGTCACGCGCGCGGTGCTGCTCGGTGAACGCGCAGACGAAGCGCTGCCCGACCTGATCGTACTGGTGGCCGATGCCAGCAAGCTGCGCCTGAACCTCAAACTGGCCATCGAAGTGCTGCGCCTGCAACGCCCCACCATCCTCGCGCTCAACATGTGCGACGTCGCCCGCCAGCGCGGCATCCATGTCGACGTTGCACGGCTTAGCGCCGAGCTCGGCATTCCCGTGGTGGAAACAGTCGCCGTACAGCAGCAAGGCGCCAGCGCTCTGGCCGATGCCGTCGATGCCTGGCGCAACCGCCATCCGGATAGCGGTCCCGATGCCTGGATTTCACGCCGTTTCGGCGATGCCGCCACGCCGATGAGCACGACCGACCGCCAGCAGGCCGTGCGCGGCATCCTTGACGCCGCCGTCACCGAACGCGCACAGGCGCGCACCACCGAGGACCGCATCGATGCCTGGGTGCTGCATCCGGTGTTCGGTTACGTGCTGTTGCTGGTGCTGCTGTTCACGATTTTCCAGGCAGTGTTCAGCTGGTCGGCGCTGCCGATGGACATGATCAAGAACGGCGTCGACGGCATCGGCGCGCTGGTCACGCAGTTCATGCCGGAAGGATTGCTGCGCAGCCTGATCGTCGACGGCATCATCTCCGGGGTCGGCAGCGTGCTGGTGTTCCTGCCGCAGATCCTGGTGCTGTTCTTCTTCATCCTGCTGCTGGAAGATTCGGGCTACCTGCCGCGCGCCGCCTTCCTGCTGGACCGGCTGATGGGCAGCGTCGGCTTGTCGGGACGCGCCTTCATTCCGCTGCTGTCGAGTTTCGCCTGTGCCATCCCCGGCGTGATGGCCACGCGCACCATCCAGAATCCGCGCGACCGTCTCGCCACCATCATGATCGCGCCGCTGATGACCTGCTCGGCGCGGCTGCCGGTATATGCGCTGATCATCGGTGCCTTTATCCCGGATCGCGCGGTCGGCATTTTCAATTTGCAGGGCCTGGTGCTGTTCGGCTTATACGTGCTCGGCATCGTCTCGGCGATGGCGGTGGCCTACGTGTTCAAGCGCGTGATCGCCAAAAGCCGGCTGCAGCCACTGCTGCTGGAACTGCCCAACTACCACGTGCCCCACCTGCGCAACCTGGCGCTGGGGTTGTGGGAACGCGCGCGCATTTTCATCACACGCGTAGGCACCATCATCCTGGCGCTGATGGTGATCCTGTGGTTCCTGTCGACCTTCCCGGGCGCGCCGGACGGCGCCGTCGGCCCGGCCATCCAGTACAGCCTGGCGGGACGCATCGGCGCTTTCCTTGAGCCGCTGTTCGCGCCGATCGGCTTCAACTGGCAGATCGCCATCGCGCTGATCCCCGGCCTGGCAGCACGCGAAGTTGCGGTCGGCGCGCTCGGCACCGTGTATGCGTTATCCGCGAGTGGCGACCAGCTGGCGTCGGCGCTGGAGCCGATGCTGACGCAGACCTGGAGCCTGCCGACGGCGTTGTCGCTGCTGATCTGGTACGTGTTCGCGCCGCAATGCATCTCGACGCTGTCGATCGTCAAGCGCGAAACCAACTCATGGAAACCGGCGCTGGCGATGGCCGGCTACATGTTCGCGCTGGCCTATCTGGCTTCGCTGGCGACGTTCCGGCTAGCCACGGCCTTCCTGTAGGAACCGCTATGCAAAATCTCATCGTTGCCCTCATCGTCGCGTATGCCAGCTGGAGCGTGCTGTGGCGCTACCTGCCGAAGTCGCTGAAGCGCCGTATGGCGACGGCCGTCGCTGCATGGTGCCGGGAGCGCGGCTGGCATGAGTTGGCCTTGCGAATGCAACCGGCGCAGCAAGCGCCCGCGAGCGGCTGCGACAGTTGCAGCGCCTGCGCAGGGTCAGAAGAAAAAGATAAAAAGGGAAACCAGACCGTCCAGACAATTTCGGTGGACAGCCTGAAGCGCAGTCTGCGCCGTTAGAGATTTACAGCAGCACGCAAGCGGCGATGACCGCCGCAGCAACATCAATCGCCGCCATCGCAACAATGCCGGCGCGGCGCTGCATGAAAGCGCCCAGCCCCCAGAACGCCGCCAGCAAGGCGCAGCACAGCTCGACCAGGCGCGCGTAGGAAAGATCGTCCGCTACCCACATGCACGCTGCACTGGCCGCCAGCAACAGGCTGAATTGCAGCACCGCCAGAACACCGGCGCCGCGCGACAACTTCGGATCATAGCGCTCTCGCGCCGCCTCCAGATCGAACGCCGGTCCGCTCGCCGTCACGCCGGCCGGCAGCCAGCCGGGCGGCTTGAACCACAATTTGATCTTGTCCTGCCAGCGCGGCAGGCGCGCTGCCGTCTGCGCCAGTTGCCAGTAACCGCTGGTCACGGCCCACAACGGATCCCAGCTTTTGAGCGGGGTGCGCGTGCCGTAGACGCAAGCTTCCTTTTCTTCCGCGAAGGTGCCGAACATGCGGTCCCAGATCACCAGCATGCCGCCGTAATTCTTGTCGAGGTATTGGTCGTTGACCGCGTGATGCACGCGATGATTCGACGGCGAGGAAAAGACCTTGTCGAACCAGCCGAGCTTGCCGACGTGTTCGGTGTGGATCCAGAACTGATACACCAGCACGATCAGGCCGGCGATGGCGAACTGCGCGGGCGGCACGCCCAGCACCGCCATCGGCAGGTAGAACAGCCAGCCGATGAAGACTACCGTGCTCTCCTGGCGCAGCGCCGTCGACAGGTTGAAATCCTGGCTCTGGTGATGCACCGCATGCGCGGCCCACATCAGGGCGTTTTCATGGCCCATGCGATGCAGCCAGTAGTCGAAGAAATCGAACAGCAGAATCGCCGCAATCCACCCGGCCGCGCCGTGCCAGAAGCGCGCATGCGGCGCAATCGCCACGAAGCGATAGGCCAACGTATAAAAACCGATCTGGAACAATTGCGTGACCAATCCCACCAGCTGGCCGATCAGGCCCTGGCTCAGGCTGCTGATGGCGTCGTTGAGGCGATAGGTATTGCGCCCGTGGAAATAGCCGTAGGCGAGCTCCGCGCAGATCAGTACGAGGAACAGCGGGATGATGTAGACGACGAGTTGTTCCATGGGATATTTCTGACGATTTCGGGCTGCACCGCCACACGAATCTCGCGTGGGTGCTGGCGTTCAGCGCATCTTGCAGCGCACAACGAATTGTACGGCAGATCGCAGGAACGCGTCGGGGATGCCTTGCAGAAACGAAGCTTGAAGATGGCGCAGGAATGAAAAACGGGCATGACCGGTAGCTGTCATGCCCGCAACGCCGTCGCCATTTCCGATGAGAAATTTTTGGCTTTATGCCGGCTGCAACGCATCCCGATACGCATACAAGGCCGGCGTGCCGCCCGTCATCACGAACAGAATATTGGCGCCCGGCTGGTAGCGCCCGGCCCTGATCGCCGCCAGCATGCCTGCGAAGGCCTTGCCAGAATACACCGGGTCGACCAGGATGCCTTCGGTGCGCGCCAGTGCCAGCAATGCTTCGCGCATTGCCTCGGTGGCAATGCCATAACCCGGGCCGCGCTGACTGCCGTCGACCAGGATGTCGGCCTCGGCGATGACGCTGTTGTCTCCCAGCAGCGCCAGCGTCTCGCGCACCAGCGTCAGCGTGGTCGCCTGCGCCGTTGCCGCTTCCGCGAGGGTGCTGTAGGCCTGCACCAGTGTCGCCGGCTTGCCGGCATGCACCAGTCCGGCGGCGAGGCCAGCGTGCGTTGCAGAACTGCCGTTGGCAACCACGATGCCGTCGAACTGCACACCCAACGCGTCGCCCTGCTGCAGCAATTCCTCCGCGCAGGCGACGTAGCCGAGGCTGCCCACTGCGGTCGAGCCGCCGGTGGGGATCAGGTAGGGCTTGCGTCCGGCCGCGATCAGTTCGGCCACGCGTTCGCGCGCACGCACGATAGGTGCCACGCCATCGGGCGCGATCTCGACGCGCGCGCCGAAGATGTCGTTGAGCAGGACGTTGCCGCCCAGCGCATATTCTTCATTGGTGCGCGGCACCAGGCGCCCGAGCACGATCTCGCAATGCAAGCCTGCTTTTGCTGCTGCGGCGGCGGTCAGGCGCGCGTGATTCGACTGCAGGCCGCCGACGGTGACCAGCGTGTCGGCGCCTTCGGCCAGCGCGGCGCCGATCAGGAACTCCAGTTTGCGCAGCTTGTTGCCGCCGCCGCCGAGCGACATCAGGTCGTCACGCTTGACGAAAATATTGACCGCGGCCGTGTCTGGCAACAAGCGGCGCAGGTTCTCCAGCTTTTGCACTGGCGTGGCCTGGTCCAGCAGACGGTAGCGTGGAAAACGGTCGAGCGACGACAAATGATTCAGGGACATGGATTCCTCGTTGATAGGGTTATTCTGTTCTGCACGATCGGAGTACGCCGATGATACGACGCCCGCTACATTCATGCCGCCGACCTCCGGTGGCCGGACGGCAATTGGTTTACCATCCGGACTATTCCATCATAAAAATATTTCCGCACAGGACACACGCATGAAAACCGGCACAAGGCGCCCCTTCGACGATCTTCAGGTTGGCAGCATCGAATTGTTCTGCCTTGCCGCGGAACTGAGCAGCTTCAGCGCCGCCGCCGTGGCCGCCAGCGTGACGCCGGCGGCGGTCAGCCGCTCGGTCTCGCGCCTGGAAGAACGCCTCGGCGTGCGCCTGTTCGTGCGCACCACGCGCCAGATACGCCTGACCGAAGAAGGCCAGCTGTATTTCGAACAATGCCGCGAGGCCCTGTCCACGCTGATCGAAGCCGAACGCCGCGTCAGCGGATTGCATGGAAAACCCGCCGGCACGCTGCGCATCAGCCTGCCGACCCCGTATGCGCACTATCGCGTGCTGCCGATCCTGCCCGAATTTCGCGCACGCTATCCCGAGGTCGCCGTCGAAACCCACATCAGCAACCGCAACGTCGATTTCGCCGATGACGCCTACGACCTGTCGGTGCGCGGCAAGGCGCCGGATGATTCCAACCTGATCGCGCGCACGCTGGAAGACGCCGAACTCGTCATCGTCGCCAGCCCGGACTACCTGCGTCGGGCCGGAACGCCGCGCACCGTCGACGAACTGCATGCGCACGAATGCATCCAGTTCGACCTGCCCAGCAACGGTCGCCGCCTGCCGTGGACGCTGCGTCAGGACGGCATCGACATCGACGTGTCGACCAGCGGCAACTTCGGCTGCGCCGAAGACGTGCTCGGCGGCGTCACGTTGGCGCGCGCGGGAGCCGGGCTGTTCCAGACCTATCGCTTCGTGGTCGCCGACGACTTGCGCTCCGGCGCCCTGGTCGAGGTGCTGCCCGAATACGGCGGCGTCACCCGCCCCTTCGTGATGCTGTATCCGCACGCGCGCCACATGTCTTCACGCGTGCGCGCCTTCGTCGACTTCATGATGGAAAAACTGCAGCGTTAGATTCCGGCGAACGCCGGAATCTGCTGAGTTACCAGCGACCGGAAGCAGCACCGCCGTCAACCGGCAGAATCGCGCCGGTGGTGAAGCTGGAATCGGTCAGGTATTGCACCGCGCCGACGATATCGTCCACCTGACCGATCCGGCCGGTCGGCTGCAGGGCCTTGAGGAAATCATGGCTGCCCGGCGCATGCAGAGGCGTTTCGATGATGCCGGGAGCGACTGCGTTGACCTTGACGTTATGCGCCGCCAGTTCCAGCGCGAGCGCGCGCGTAGCCTGGTTGAGACCGCCCTTGATCAGCACCGGCAACAGCGCCGGGACTGCCGTCGTCGGCTGCATGGCGATGCTGGCGGTGATATTGATGATGTGGCCGCTGCGATGTTCGACCATGTGGCGCACCGCTTGCTGGGTGATGTAGAAGAAGCCCTTCAGGTTGGTGCTGACGATGCTCTCGACGTCCTGTTCGGTGTAGTCGACGGTTGGCTTGGCGATGAAGATGCCGGCATTGTTGATCAGCACGTCGACCTTGCCGAAACAATCCAGCGCCGCCGAAAAAATTTCCTCTGCAGTCGCCGGCAGCGCAATGTCGCCCGCCACGCCGAAGAAGTTGCCGGCGTTCTCGAACTGTGCTGCCGCCGCTTGCAGGCGCTCTTCGGTGCGCGCATTGCCGACAACATAGTCGCCGCGCTTCAGATAAGCTTGCGCCAGGGCAAAGCCGATGCCGCTGGAAGCGCCGGTGATGACGATGGTTTTTGGTTGATAAGACATGATGATTTCCTTCAAGAGTGATTGACCGTAAGTGACGCAAATAAGCATGATGTCGGCGTGCGGATCGTGGTGATCTCGCGTTGCCTTGGAATGCACTATAGGGATTCACACTGTCGGGAAAAAGCGGCCGGGCCGCATTTGACTTGATACATCGTGGAACAGATCGCGATGCACCGGCCGCGTTGCACGGACCGGCGTATTTGCCGCCGTCAGCCTGGCTGGCGCGGAATCGTCACCGTGAAGATAGTCTTGCCGCCCGCGCCGGATTGCACGTCGATGTCGCCCTGATGCGCATGCACGATCTGTTGCACGATGTACAGACCAAGTCCCAGCCCTTCATTCTGTCCGCCACGCGGTGCACCGCTGCGGAACGGATCGAAGATGTGGGGCAGCACGTCGGGCGGAATGCTGCCGGCGTTCGCCACCGAGAACATCGCCTGCTCCGGCTCGTTGCCGTCCAGCAGCACCATCACCGCTTCACCCGGCTTGCCGTGGCGGATGGCATTGCCCAGCAGGTTGGCCGCCACCTGACCAAGACGATCGGGATCCCAGTGACCGGCCGGGTCGCCGGTGATCTGCAATTCGATGCGGCTTTCCGGGAAGACCGCCTGATGTTCCTGCACCACGCGCTGCATGACCTCGTCCAGGCTGACCGGTTGGCGCGTCAACGGTATGCCGCCCGCCAGGCGCGCGCGCGCCAGGTCAAGCATGTCGTCAATCAGCCGCCCCATGCGCTTGCCGCTGTTGATGATCTGCATGCTGGCCTTCTGCGCGACTTCTTCCTTGTATGCGCGCTGAATCAGCGATGCCGCCGTCAGCACGGCGCCGAGCGGATTGCGCAGGTCGTGACCGAGGATGGCGACGAACATCTCATTGAGGCGCAGGGTCTCGGTGCGCTCGCGCAACTCCAGCGCCAGCTGTTGTTTCTGGCGATACAACTGAAAGAAGACTTCGGCCTTGTTGCGCAGGAGGTGCGGCTCG